>Ga0164296_1006255_pt1 | contig 10143 bp, 9 predicted proteins | sample GEODES057metaG_FD_113533 | JGI IMG/M metagenome (GOLD analysis project Ga0164296, IMG submission 113533) | Dystrophic lake water microbial communities from Trout Bog Lake, Wisconsin, USA - GEODES057 metaG | ecosystem: Environmental > Aquatic > Freshwater > Lake | place: USA: Trout Bog Lake... | reverse complement strand
GGGATTTGTGGCGTTGCCCTTGGCCATGGCGTTTGCCATCGCCTCAGGTCTAACACCGGAGGCGGGACTATTCACCTCCATTATTGCGGGCTTGGTGGTGTCTCTTTTGGGAGGCACCCATGTTCAAATTGCAGGTCCTGCTGGCGCTTTCATCGTGGTCGTGTACTCCGTTGTGGAGCGCTTCGGAGTCTCAGGACTCCTTCTGACAGGATTTCTCTCAGGCGTGATGTTGCTCGCCTTTGGGTTCATGCGCTTGGGGTTATTGATCCGATTCATTCCTGTGGCTGTCGTTGGCGCTTTCACCAACGGAATTGCGGTGCTGATCATGGTCTCTCAGCTGAAAGATTTTTTAGGCCTTGAAGTAGCCCATATGCCCGCCAATTTTTTGGGGATTTTGAACGCATTGTGGGCCAATGCATCGAGCATGAACCCTGAGGCTTTTGCTTTATCACTGATGTGCGTGGTCGCTTGGATTGTGTGGGCGAGATGGGCACCCCAACTCGCTGTGCGTCTACCCAAGTTATCGGGTCTTTTTAATATGCCCAGTGCCATCTTTGTTTTGTTGGTGGGGACTTGGGCTGCGCAATTATTGGGCTGGCAGATGGCCACCATAGGTTCTCGTTTTGGAGGCATCCCGGAGCATTTGCCCACTTGGCAAGGATTCGAATGGTCCTGGCCTCAAATCCAGGCGGTGTTTCCCTCAGCCCTCACGTTTGCCATCTTGGGGGCAATCGAGTCCTTATTATGTGCTCGGGTGGCCGATCAACTCACCCACGATCATCACGACGCCAACCAAGAGTTGATCGCCCAGGGTCTGGCCAATATGCTCACCCCGTTTCTCGGGGGCATGCCTGCCACGGGCACCATTGCCAGAACGGTGACCAACATCAAAAGTGGCGCCGGCTCTGCAGTTGCAGGGGTGGTGCACTCACTCACCTTGGTGATCATTGTGCTGCTGGGCGCCACCTTGGCCAAGCAAGTTCCTCTGGCTTGCTTGGCCGCCATATTGATGATGGTGGGCTGGAACATGGGGGAGTGGAGTGCGTTTGCGTCGTTGGGGCAGTTTCGCATGCCCTACAGAGTTACTTTTTTAGCGGTCTTTGCGCTCACGGTATTCGTGGACTTGAGCACTGCCGTGCAAGTGGGGCTAGGGTTGGCCATGCTCACTTTCATCTACCGAATCTCCGAGCTCACCCGAATTCACGAGGTCTCAAAAGAAGAAATACACCACCTCATCGGCCAACGGGCCCCTACTGACTGGCCAACCTCTCAGCACTCAACGAGCCCGCCCATTCAATGTTTGCGCCTCGTTGGTGCCTTATTTTTTGGCGCTGTGGAGTTGCTTGAAGTGCTCCAAAAGTCCTTGGCTGGAGGCACCCTGATCTTGGACTTTGAAGGGGTGCTTTACATGGACTCAACAGGCCTAGACGCCTTGATGGAACTCCAAAGAGCTTGTCAAGTCCAGGGCACTCGCCTGATCGTGTGCGCCATGACTCACCAACCCCGCGATATTTTGCTGCGTCTGGGCCCCAAATACCACGCCAGCCAGATCGATAAACTCGAGCAGCAAGACACGTTAAAAAACGCATTGGCCAGTAGCGGTTGGCGATGATCGGTCTTAACCCATGACATGGAGTCATCTTTATTAAGCACAGGTCACAACATCCTTAAAAGGCTTATCCTTGATTGAGATCAAGCTAAAAAGCTCCTTTGGAATTGAGCCCAAGCCTTTAAATTGAGACCCCTTTTTTAGGACTCTAGCCAACAGTGACCCAACGGTGACCCAGAAGTGGCCGACCCGGGAGAAAGCCGATAGAATTGCTGATCAAGGTCCTTGGGCAGTGCTCGTTTGCAGTACTCCGAGGACACACCTCACACTCACCGTACCACTCACAGTTGCCATGTCCTTTTTTAGACGCCCCGATTACCACTCTGAGGTGAGCCATTTTCTTGATGAGCTCAAAGCCCACAATCCGAATTTGGAAGCCCATCAACGCGCGGGTCGAGCCCTTTTGTGGGACCAACCGCTTGAGCGTGAAATTTGGGCCGAGTACCGTGCGGGTGAAGTCGCCCAAAACGCCTATGTTTATCAAACACAGGGCCATTCTTTGTACAAAAAGTCCGACGCTAGCAAGTCTTGATCGCTTATCTTGATCGCTTATCTCACTTGTTGAGTTCAACCCATTTCTGTACCCAAGGGACCACCCCTCGTAAGCCATGACCACACCCTACGACCCCAATCCGTCGGGGCTACCTGGAATGCAGAGTAATGACTCTGCTGTTCATGTTGGCAGTACAGACCGCGTTGTCAGTGCTGACAACGCCCGGGTTGACACGACCACCCAAGCGAGTGATGCGACAACGATAGACGCGCAACCCTCATGGGCCCAAGAAACACTTGCCAAAGATGCCTTTGAGCGGGGCTTGGTGAGCGCTCTGGACAACCCCTCTCAAATGGCACAAGATCAAATGCCTGAGGTCGTCGACCAAGTGGCGTTGGCCAAGTTATACGGAGAGCCCCTTTTTGCGCTCCCCCAAGATTTGTACATTCCACCCGATGCGTTGGAAGTTTTTTTAGAGGCTTTTGAGGGGCCTCTCGATTTGCTGCTGTACTTGATTCGCAAGCAAAATTTCAACATCCTGGACATCCCCATGGCCGCGCTCACACACCAGTACTTGAGCTATGTGGATGAGATTCGGCAACGCAATTTGGAGCTAGCTGCCGAATACTTGCTGATGGCAGCCATGCTCATTGAGATCAAGTCGCGCATGCTCTTACCGCCTAAACGCAGTAATGAAGCTCAAGAAGTCCAAGACCCTAGGGCCGAGTTGGTTCGAAGACTTTTGGAGTACGAGAAAATGAAGCTCGCTGCGGCTCACATCAACGAGCTTCCCCAAATCGGTCGCGACTTTCTTAAGGCACAGGTTTTTATCGAACAGTCCCTCCACGTGCGACTTCCCCAAGTACATGCACCGGACTTGCAACAAGCTTGGAGCGACATCCTCAAGCGCGCCAAGTGGGTTCAGCACCACAAAATCTCACGTGCCGAGCTCTCCGTGCGCGAGCACATGAGCATGGTCTTGAGAAAGCTCCAAGGCCAACGTTTTGTTGAGTTTGAGTCCCTCTTTGACGTCTCACAAGGCGCCAGTGTTTTGGTCGTGACGTTTGTGGCTTTACTCGAGCTGGCCAAAGAGATGTTGGTTGAAATAACTCAAGGCGAAGTCTACGCACCCATTTATGTCAGACTAGCTTATTCGAGCGTGAATTGACAATTTGTTAAAGTTCAGCGCATTAAGCCCATAAAGCCCATAAAGCCCAGTTAGCCTCGTTTTCCAAGCCTACCGTGCCAAGTAGTCCAAGTGTTTGTTGGAGGACTTCCTTACATCCACTCAGATTTGGACTGTCTCGACATCAACCGATGCATGGCCGCTTGGGCGGACAGTTGCCCCTCCAAAATTGAGTTCACCATTTGGGTGATGGGCATCTCAATGGACAAAGCTTGGGCTCTTTCTAACACCGTCTTGGCACTGTAGACTCCCTCGGCAACGTGACCCAATTGGTCCATGATGTCGGCCAACGTCTTGCCCTGGGCAAGTTCGAGTCCGACGCGTCGGTTGCGTGACAAGTCTCCCGTCGAGGTGAGAACCAAATCACCCACTCCACTCAGGCCCATCAGGGTTTCACTCACCCCTCCCAATGGGATGGCCAGTCGGGTCATCTCAGCCAAGCCGCGAGTAATCAAGGCTGCTCGCGCATTCAAGCCAAGTTGCAATCCGTCGCAAATACCGGTGGCAATGGCCATGACGTTCTTAACGGCTCCACCCACCTCCACGCCAACCCAATCGGGGTTGGCGTAGATGCGCATGTTGGGCCCATGAAAAGCCTCCACCATGGCATCCGTGACCTTGGGCCGTGGAGAAGAAGCGACCAAGGCGGTGGGTTGGCCAAGAGCCACTTCCTTGGCAAAACTGGGCCCCGAGAGAACCCCACACAGTAGTTCAGGCGCCACTTGCGCTTGAACTTCGTGGGGCAAAAGTCCCATCGATGGGCCAACGGGGTTAATGTCTGAAGTCGCGACTTGGGGAGCTTCAAAACCCTTACAAAGCCAAATCACAGGCGTATCTCGAACATAGGCACGAATGGCCAACAGCATCTCGCGAAGTGCAGCGGTGGGTGTGGCCAAGACCACCAAATCTTGCTCCCTAAGCCAGTCTCCCAAGGGCTCGGCGCTCAAGGCCAAAGACTCTGGAAAGGCGATACCAGGCAAATAGCGAGCGTTGGTGCGGGACGCTTTGGCAGTCTGTACCCAAGACAAGTCTCGACTCCAGAGGGTGACAAGACTGTTTGTGGCGGCGGCCCTATCCTTGGCAGAGGGGTCATCGTGTTCGCGCTGACCCAAGGCAATGGCCAAGGCCGTTCCCCAAGCACCGGAACCCAAAATTGCCACTTTCATTGCTTCTCCTGGTCGCATGGGGTCTACCGCAGAGCGTTATCCATTGGATCCACGGTAAAGCCCATGGGCTTATGTGACCCAGAGTGATCGCGGCTCAAAAACACAATCACCAGTAAAAAAAGGAGTCCATACACCCTGACTTGCCCTCTCAAACTCCAACTCGCCTCAACAGACAAGGCGTGAAGGCACCCGATGGCTCAACGCAGGCTGCCCCAGACTTACTGTGTTGTCGTAGGGGTCGCCGTGGCTTGAGCATTTTGCTGTTGCTGCTCATACATGGCTTGGAAATTGATCTCGGCCAAGTGCACCGGCGGGAAACCAGCGCGTTGAATAACATCGGCCACGTTACCGCGCAAGTATGGGTAAACCATTTGTGGGCAAGCGATACCCACGATGCCACCGAGTTGCTCTTGCGGGACGTTTCTGATCTCGAAGATGCCAGCTTGCTTGGCCTCCACCAAAAAAACAGTTTTATCTTGAATTTTGGTGGTCACTGTAGCGGTCACGGTGATCTCGTAGACGCCTTCATTCACAGTTTCCGCACCCACTTGAAGTTGGATGTCGACCGTAGGCTGCTCTTGGGAGAGCAAAATGCCAGGGGAATTGGGTTGCTCGAGCGAAATATCTTTTAGATAAATGCGCTGAATTTGAAATACTGGCGTTGCCTCTTGGGTCATGGAAATTCCTCTGCTGATAAAAAAATGTGCTGCCATGGGCTCGCACATGAACGTACTTCCCCAGGTGATGGCCGGGCGCAGAGTCAACCACGGGCCTACCCATCACCGGGGCTCAAGGACTGATGATGTGAAGAAGGGACTTCATCGGCAAGTCCCTTCAAGCGATCAGGAGTCCTGAATTGGTTCAGATTATCACCCAAAGCGAGTCAGGCTATGGGAGACTGACAGAGAAATATTGAAAAAGGCAATTTCAACTGATGCAAAGATCCCATGCATACCAACACGGACACATTTAGAAATACAGGGGTTGAAGGGGCCCCAACATGAACTGAAGTGCCGCTTAGGCTCAGAGCTTATCAAACCGCGAGCAAAAGGGCCTTACTTCATCCTCTGAGGCCAGCCAAACTTTAAAGACTGGGTAAAGACCTATCAGTGTGCTGTACTTTAAGCCGCCAACAAGGGCGCCAAGCCACCACTGGCATCCAAAGCGAGCAAGTCATCGCAGCCCCCGACATGGGTTTCCCCAATGAAGATTTGGGGCACGGTTCTACGGCCTGTGCTTTGCATCATGACGTCGCGTGCCTCAGGATCCAAATCGACCCTCACCTCCTCAATGGACTCAACCCCTTTGGACTTTAAAAATTGCTTGGCTCGAACGCAATAGGGACAGACTGCGGTGGTGTACATTTTGACGGGGGGCATGAGAAATGGGCTCCTTCAATAAAATCAAGATTGAGTTTGAGTGGGTAGTGTCGCTTCTTTCCAAGCTTTCATCCCGCCAGACAAAGAATGGGCCTGTTCGTAGCCTAGTTTTTGGGCCACTTGTAGGCCTTTGACCGATCGCATTCCGCTCTCACAGACCAACACCAAGGGTTGAGCCTTGTTTTTGTGCACTTGAGGCAACTTAGCCTCAAGCTCGGATAAATCAACGTGCACAGATCCCGCTATTCTCTCGGCTTGGTACTCGACCATGGTGCGCACATCGATCACCACGGCGCGCTCTTTGTTCATCAACTGAACCACCAAGGAGGGCGTCAAGCCCGATTGCATCGAGCCTTGGAGGACAGGGACCAAGAGCATCGAGCCCGAAACCAAGGCCAAGGCAAATAACATCCAATTTTCGGTAATAAAGTTCAAAACATTTCCTTTGATGAAGCGATGATGACAGACAAGCATTCTAAAATCGATACCGACCTTTGTGCGAAAACTTTTTTTTAACCCTTACTGACCGGACCCTTTGACCATGTACAAACTCGTTTTGATTCGACACGGCGAATCCACTTGGAATTTAGAAAATCGCTTCACCGGCTGGACCGATGTTGACCTCACGCCTTTAGGAATTGAGCAAGCCAAGACCTGTGGAGAGATATTGTCGTCTGAAGGCTATCACTTCGATTTGGCCTACACGAGCGTTTTACAACGTGCCATTCACACCTTGTGGCATTGCCTGGACGCAATGCAGCGACCCTGGCTTCCGGTGGTGCAATCTTACCGTTTGAATGAACGTCATTATGGCGCACTCCAAGGACTCAACAAGGCCGAGACAGCCAAGAAATACGGGGATGCACAGGTTTTGGCCTGGCGCAGAAGCTACGATGTTCCGCCACCCGCGCTAGAGCCCCAAGATCCACGCTGCGAGCGCGCTGATCCACGCTACGCGCGCTTAAAGCCCGAGGAGATTCCACTCACCGAGTGCCTCAAAGACACGGTCGCTCGAGTATTACCATTCTGGCAAGAGTCTATTGCACCAGCTCTCTTGGCTGGCAAAAAGCCTCTCTTGGTGGCACATGGCAATTCAATTCGCGCATTGATCAAGTATTTGGACCAAATGAGCGACGAGGCGATCATTGAGCTCAACATTCCCAATGGCGTGCCGTTGGTTTATGAACTCGATGCACAACTCAAGCCTTTGCGCCACTATTACCTGAACGCGGCTTGAGGGCCGTCTGAGGCCTCGGGCGAAGAGAGATGAGGGAGAAGGACCCAAAGATGCCTCTAGTGGCACCAAGTGGCACCAAGTGGCAGCAAGTGGCACTAAGAGGCACCTAGAGTTCCATAGAGCTCACCATTGGCCTCCAAAGCCCCTTTGAGGCTCAATATGGATCTAAGCCGCTTGTCCCTCCTCGGTGTCCATTGCCCCCGACGTTGCATTCAAGGCACACCCAAGCCCCGCCTATCAGAGCTCAAAATGTTGTCTTTACGGGGGTTTACCTGTGCCAATAGCCCCCAGTTTGCGAAGAGTCGCTTGATAAGACGATAATAGGCTTATCAAGCGTTTTAACGCTGGGCCCAAAGGCATGGTGTGCCTGAATGCCCTTTTTTCTATTTCTCCAAAACTTCAGAGGCAGCATGGGGCAAAAACTAAAAATCGCAGGTTGGTTGGCCATTGGCGCTTTGTCGGGTGCATTGACCACCATTTCCTTGGAGGGCATTGCCCGAGGCAATTTGTCCCCCTTGCCCTTGGAAGAATTGCAACAACTCTCCTCTGTCTTCACCATGATCAAGAGTGACTATGTGGAGCCCGTGGATGAGAAAAAACTCCTCACTGACGCCATTGCCGGCATGGTCGCAAGCCTTGATCCACACTCACAGTATTTTGATAAAAAAAGCTTCAAAGAGTTCCGTGAAGGGACAACGGGCCGTTTTGTGGGTGTTGGCATTGAGATCAGTACCGAAGACGGTTGGGTCAAGGTGGTGTCTCCCATCGAGGGCTCACCGGCCTACCGCGCAGGACTCAAGCCCGGGGACTTGATCACCAAAGTCGATGACACCAACGTCAAGGGCCTGAGCCTGAGCGAGGCCGTCAAAAGAATGCGCGGCGAGCCCAATACCAAGGTTGTGCTCACCATCTACCGTAAGGAAGAAAATAAAACCTTCCCGGTGACCATTATTCGCGAAGAGATCAAAACCCAAAGCGTCAAAGCCCGTCTCATTGAGCCTGGCTACGCTTGGCTCAGGCTCATACAGTTCCAGGACCGCAGTGTCGAAGATGTGGTTAAAAAACTTGAAGACCTCTACCAAGAGGACCACAATTTGAAGGGCTTGGTGCTCGATTTGAGGAACGACCCAGGCGGCTTACTGGATGCAGCGGTGGCCATCTCAGCCGCGTTCTTGCCTGACAACGTGACCATTGTCTCGACCAATGGTCAACTGGCAGAAAGTAAGTTTGTCTACAAAGCTGCCCCCGAGTTCTATCAACGCCACGCTTCAAGTGATCCAATCGCCGAGCTCACGCAAAAGACGCATGGCATATATAAAACCATCAAGATGGTGGTGTTGGTCAATGAAGGCTCTGCCTCGGCCAGCGAAATTGTGGCTGGCGCTCTACAAGACCACCACCGTGCCACGCTCTTGGGTTCACAAACCTTTGGCAAAGGCTCAGTTCAAACGGTGCGTCAACTCGGCCCCGACACCGCGCTCAAAATCACCACAGCCCGCTACTACACTCCCAGTGGTCGCTCGATCCAGGCCAAGGGCATCTTGCCTGACGTGATGGTTGACGAGACTCCCGAGGGGTCTCCATACGCTGTGCTCAGAACTCGCGAGGCTGATTTGGACAAACATTTGACCAGTGGTCAAGGCGGTGAAGTGAAGGACGCCGAACGTGAAAAAGCACGCGAAGTGGCTTTGAAGCGCTTGGAAGAAGAGTCTAAAAAACCCGTGGCTGAGCGCCGTGCGCCTGAGTATGGATCGGACAAAGACTTTCAACTCCTCCAAGCCTTGAACCAACTCAAAGGCTTGGCAGTGGTGGCGAGTAAAACTCAAACCGAACGCACAACCCCTGCGCCTGATCAGGATAATTAAGCGTCATGCGAGACGAGCAACTGCTGCGCTATTCGCGCCACATCTTGCTCCCTGAAATCGGTATTGAGGGTCAAGAGCAATTTCTTCGCTCCCATGTTCTCATTTTAGGACTGGGGGGCTTGGGTTCTCCTGCAGCGATGTACCTGGCCTCCTCTGGGGTTGGACACCTCAGTTTGGTGGACTTTGACCGTGTCGAGCTCACCAATTTACAACGCCAAATTGCACACACCCATGACCGCTTGGGCCGCACCAAGGTGGACTCTGCCAAAGAGCAACTCTTGGCACTGAACCCTGAGATCACGGTCGATATCTACGAAGAACGCGCCACACAAGAGTCACTTCACCAGTGGCTAGAAGGTGTGGACGTGGTCATTGATGCGGTAGATAACTTTGACACCCGACAACTGCTCAACCGCGCATGCCTGGCCAAATCCATTCCTTGGGTGAGCGCCGGGGCCATTGGCCTAGATGCACAAATCACCGTCTTTGATCCCAGGGATGCCAACAGTCCTTGTTACGCATGCCTATTCCCACCCGAGCCAGCGCCTCAAGAGGTGAGTTGTTCGAGCATGGGGGTGTTGGCCCCCTTGGTGGGGATCGTGGGCGCCATGCAGGCCATGGAGGCCTTGAAATTGATCGGCCTCACGGGACAGGGGCTAGTGGGTCGGCTATTGATGCTCAACGCCAAGGAGTTGCGCTTTAGTGAGATGCGCGTGAAGCGCAGCGCCCATTGTCCCGTGTGTTCTGCCCCCTGAGCTCACAGCAACCTTCAGGGCTTCACGCCCTTCCCACTTGTCTTCGCCCTAGACTTTTTTGAGGGTGGGCGGGGGCTTTTTACGGTGGGCACAGCACTCACAATCCAACCTTCTAGCGGATCCAAAGGCTCTGGCAGCCCATGAAGAGGTAAGCCTTGAAGATGGGCCGTGTGACCCCATGCCGCTTGTACCGCGCACAATACCGCATCCAAGGTGTCTCCTTGAGGCTCATGGATGAGCTCTTCGCGTTGGGCATGGGTGAGCTTGAGCCTGAGCCCCAAGCGAGTAAGGCCAAGCTCCAAAGCATGAACGATGTCTTTGCGAGCGATGAGTCGATCAGGCGTTTGTTTGGCGCGATCATCGCTTTTGTAGCTCCTTGAGCCCAACACCTCCCTTGCCAAGAGTCCAGGGTAAGCTTCCAGAGCCAAGCGTTTGGGGTCGCCTGGGTGCAGC
>Ga0164296_1006254_pt1 | contig 10146 bp, 8 predicted proteins | sample GEODES057metaG_FD_113533 | JGI IMG/M metagenome (GOLD analysis project Ga0164296, IMG submission 113533) | Dystrophic lake water microbial communities from Trout Bog Lake, Wisconsin, USA - GEODES057 metaG | ecosystem: Environmental > Aquatic > Freshwater > Lake | place: USA: Trout Bog Lake... | reverse complement strand
CTTCCATCTTGAATTCCAGGGTATATTTAGCCCTTGTTCGTTTCTCGCCCATTTTGACACCTCCATAACTATATTTTCACCTATAGTTAAGAGGTACGTTTTTCAGGGGCAAGGTCAGTGTATTTATTTTCGACCTATTTTTATGCTGGTTGGTAGATGATTCATTAGACTTTAAAGTGGATATCCAAAGTTCGAATTACAGGTAATAGAATAGTGTTAGATTTTTACTTCTGGCCTTAAAATACAAAAAGATGGAAATGATCAACTACTGAAAATCTGAAATTCATTAACGAATTCATTAGAAAATCTTGCCTCTGAAATAGGCTCGCATCTAGATAAAATCCCTTATGGGAGTAACTTAAGAAAAAAATGCTGTATTGCAATACCTAAGGTCACTTTAATATGCCCATAACTTTTGGTTTAATTAATAACTCTAAGAATTAAACACTACCCTACTTCAATAAATAAACACAAATCAGCAAATTTTTGTGCAAGATTCAAAAAATAAAATATGTATTAGGTTTAGCGGTGGACTGGGCAATCAATTGTTCCAATTTGGCGCAGCATTAAACCTCTCAAAACTGTTAAATAGTAAAGAGATATTCCTTGATTTAAGATATCTAGATAAATATGAGACTCCAAGGTCTTTTGAGCTGGACTTCTTGTTAAAGAATATTAGTGGTGTAGAGATGCTTTCAAGTCAAATGCAACTGGAGCAATTTGCTTCCAAATTAAGAATAGCCAAAATCGTAGATGGAAAAATATTAGATTATGCTTTTTTGAGTTCTGTAAATTCTTTATTGAAATTAGGAGCTATCGGCGCTCAAAAGAAATACAAATCAGTCCTTTTGGATGGTTATTTCCAAGATCCACAGGTTTTGGATATAGTAGGTTTAAGAGAAATATATGACAAAGTTATTAGTGATGAGAGGAGAGCTCTGCTCGAAACGGTCAACCAAAGGTCTTCCGCAAATGGGGCTGCGCTAGTTGGTGTTCATATCAGAAGAGGAGATTTTCAACATCAAAAAGCAGCATCAAAAAGATTTCAATTAATAGATCTAGAATATTACCTGCAGGCCGCTAAGCTTTTTCCAAGCAATGTACGTTTTCTTATTTTTAGCGATGATCCGAAAGTCTGCTCCGAATTATCAGCTAGGATAAATGGATTCAACGTAGCGTGCCTCGGACTAACAACGCAACAAGAATTTGTATTACTATCCAGCTGTGAAAGCTTTATTATTGCGAATAGTACCTTTTCGTGGTGGGCTTCTACCCTGGGTCATAAGCGAGAATCAACAGTGGTGGCACCCAAAGTTTGGTACAGGAACAATGCTGAAAATAAGATTAACCAGCTTTTACTTAATCACTATAAATACATAAATTAAGTATGAAATTTAATCCCTTTACCGTTTTGATTGCAGTATATAAAAACGACATACCAGATCTTTTTGAAAAAGCGCTTTCTAGTATATATGCAAACACTCTTTCTCCGACCCAAGTTCTATTAATTGTGGACGGCCCCATTCCGGATTCAATTAGTACTATCATAGATAAATACAAAATAGAGTGGGGGCTTGAGGTTCATTATTTAGAGAGCAATGTTGGACTAGCCAAAGCTTTGAATATAGGGCTTGGAAGTGTCAAAACAGAATGGGTAATAAGAGCAGATTCGGATGATATAAACCTCAGTAATCGCTTTGAAACTTTGGCACCTTATATGAATGAGAGCTATGATCTTTTGGGCTCTGCAATTCAAGAGGTCGACTTAATGGGCGCAAAACTAGGCATAAGGGCACCTCCACTTAAACAAGCTGAAATTATTAAATTCGCCCGCAAGCGAAACCCTTTTAACCATATGTCTGTCGCATTTAGAGTGCCTTTAGCTATTACTTGCGGAGGATATCCAGACATTTACCTCAAAGAAGATTACGGCTTATGGACCTCAATGCTAAATGCAGGAGCGAGAGTCATCAACCTACCCACGCCGTTGGTGTTGGTAACAGCAGGAAATTCAATGTATAAAAGACGGGGAGGACTTAGATATGTTTATGCAGAAATTAAGCTTCAAAAGCACTTAATAAGTAAAGGAATTAGTAATGTCTTCTTTGCTTTAATTTACGGCTTCGGTCGATCTGCTGTTTATTTAATACCCAATCAAGTTCGCGGAATAATTTATAGTCGACTTTTACGTAAATAATTCCTGCGGCATCATAGATATTCAATATGCAACAATCTACACTAATTCACTGTTAACTGAAAACATTCTTTTATTACAAATGTTAGCCTCTTTTATTGCATTCATTACTTCATGCCTTATTACGGTTTTAGTCGTAAGGTATAAATACAAACACGAAAGGTTGACATCCGACTTTGACTTTGATGGCCCTCAAAAATTTCATACTGTAGCCGTTCCAAGAATTGGTGGAATAGGAGTAATTTTAGGTGTACTTATCGGCGCATTGGTTCGATTAACACAAGATTTTGATAGCGGACTTATTCTCTTGGAAGTCGTTTTTTGCGGTTTTACCGCGTATTTGGTTGGTACGTTAGAGGATTTAACCAAAAGGATAAGTCCCAAAGTTAGAATAATCGGATGCTTTATCTCCGCTCTTACAGCCTATTTGGTGCTTGGAACTCAAGTTAAAAGTATAGATATTTTGTGGATTGAGCCAATCTTCAGCATACCAATTATTGTTGCAATATTGAGTTGCTTCATGATCGTAGGTTTAACGAATGCTTACAACATAATCGATGGATTTAACGGACTTGTTTGTATGGTGGCAATCATTACCCTCTCAGCAATCGCTTATGTAGCCTTCAGGAATAATGATTCAGTTATCGTTTTTGTGGTTGTGGCATTAATTGGCGGTATATTGGGTTTCTTTGTATGGAATTACCCAAGAGGATTAATATTTTTGGGTGATGGAGGTGCTTATTTTATTGGTTTTTCAATTGGGGTGATTTCAATTTTATTGACCATTAGAAATCCTAATGTCTCTCCGTGGTTTGCCTTTTTAATAAATATTTATCCTATTTTTGAGACACTGTTTTCAATCTGGAGGAAGAAATTCATCAAAAAAATGAGTCCAAGTATGCCGGATGGTGTTCATTTACATATGCTGATATATGGGAGAATTACGAAGTGGGTTAATCCAAAAAGTAAAAACTCATACTTCTCCAGTAACGCACGTACCTCACCATTCCTGTGGTTTCTATCAAGTTTAGCGGTATTTCCAGCGGTTATTTTTTGGAACAATACATTACTCCTACAGTTAGCTGCCCTGGTTTTCTGTTTAAGTTACGTTTTGATTTACCGATCTATTGTGAAATTTAAAATTCAATGGCTTATCAAGGTTTAACCGCAATAAGCAAAATAGCTGGAGAGTAGTTTTTGCCATGAATTTTTAACCCAATTAAATTGAGAAAAGTGCTTGTGATATTGACTGACTTTGCCAATAGTTTAGCAATGAGTTTAAATAATTTATTATTAGAACTTGAGCTTCCCCACACCTGTAGTTCACCCACGTAATCGCAAAAGGTAATTTCGTAACCTAATTTTTTGTAAAACTCTGAAATTACTGGAGGACTCATGATTTGTAAGTTGTGAATCTCAAGGTCCAAAGAATCAAAAATTTTGTGCCATAAATATTGAAATCCATTAAAGTTGGGGACCTCAATAATTAAAGTCCCTCTGCTCTGTAGATAATGATCGTGATTGCGCAGGATAAGATCTAGGCTATCATCTAAAAAATGCTCAATTAGCCCAAAGCTTGCTACAAAATCGAACTTTTTATCAATGGATTCAACCAATAAATCAAACTTGTATAAGTTCACTTCTTTATTAACTTGAGCTAAAGTCTCTACAAAAATATCGGCTTTATCGCTAAAGTCAATTCCTGATATATTCCAATTTGAACCATGAACGACTGCGGCGGTACAAATTCCTGGTGCGCATCCTAACTCTAAGTAATCAAGGGGTTTAGTATAACTTTTGGTTAATGCATTTCGTATAAAATAAATCCAGGGATTGCTTTGAGCAAATTTCAATATAGTTTCTCTATTAAATTTTACGTTGCTATATTCCCAGTTGTTTTTTTTTGAAAGTCGCATATGAATTTCTTAAATGATTAATGTTCCCGCGCTAACGTTTAGTATTGGCAAATCGTTGATTTCGTTTTTACCGCTAACTATTGCACCCTTTCTAATAGTCAATAGCGATGAACTAGTATCATTTTACAAGATTGTAATTCTTTATTCAATTCTCAGCTCAACGGGTTCCTTGGGGCTTAGCAATTTTTTTTATTCCGTAAGTCTAAACTCCACCTCTAACTATTCAAAACTTAAAATATTGAATACATACTTTAATATCATCAAGATATTTGTCATTATGGTATTTATCTTAGCTTTTGCGGGTTTGATCTTTTTCCAAAAATATGAATATCTTTATTCACTATCATTCTTACCCCTTGGGGCTTATTTGATTGTTAAGGGTCAAGTAAATTTAGGCACTCGTAGCCTAAGAGATTCTTTTTTTACATTTGCCATTCCGTCTTTGTTGTTTTGTGCTGCATTGATAACAATCTATATGTTCCAAACACTATCTATTCACTTAGTTGTATTTGGATATTTCTTTGGTTTTAATTTATTTATTTTCAAAAAATTTAAACTGTACAGTATCAAATACTTTTTAATTAACAATCGTTTTTTTAAATTATGGGGATTTAAAGATCAAATCTCCAACGGACTAATAGTTTCTGTCCTGCCTCCTGTTGTATCGCTTAGAGTTTTGGATTATTTGAAAAATCTATATAGCGACAATACAACAATATTAATGTATCACCTGATTAACCGTATATTGGATGCAACTGTAAGTTTTGTAATTACCTATGTAATGGCGTTAGGGTTAACGAATTTAAACTTCATTAAAAAATTCTCTGATATGAAAAATATTTTAATAGTTATAGCAATGTTAATTTGCTACTCAATTGCTTGCAACTTTTATCTTTATTTTGTTTTAGGCCGTTTTGATGTTAATCTCACTTCAATAGAGATATTGAATGGCTTGGTCAGATTTTGTTTAGGGCTTTTAAGTATTTTTTACATCACAAAAATACCAACTATGATCACATTTAAAGAAGTACTAATCACCTTTTTAATTTTTATATTTTTGATAATTTTCAACACTGAAAGCTTCACTGATTTTCAATTTTTAATGCTAGGTTGTTACTCAATATCATTATTAATGTTAGCTTTTCACATCTATAGAAAGAGGATCTAATGCGAGTGCTTTTTGTATCTAGTTTTTGGCCTTCTTACTCTGGCAATTCTGGTTTATCACTTTCAGCACTAGAACATGCTCAAATGCTTATCGATGAGGGCCATGATCTCTGTATATTGGGCTCAGATTCAAGGATACTTGAAGAAAAACTTATTGTTCGTGATAAGTTCCATATTAGTGCTGAGGGATCCGGCGCACTCTACTCCCGGGCTAAAGTTGATGGCGCCTCTTTAAACTCCATAATTCAAAAAGTTAAACCAGAATTATTAGTAGTCGAGGCATTGCAAACAGCGATTGGCGACGCTGCTATCTTGGTGGCCGCTCAGTACAATTTACCTGTGTTACTAATCAGTCACGGCGTTTCTGTTCATCCATTTACCAAGAGTCCAATTGATTTTTTAAGATATTTAGCTTGGTTACCTTACAGGTGGTTTAAACTACCTAAATTAATTTCGCAGTTAAGTGGTATGACGTGTCTCAGTCTGACCTCGTGTTCAAGTCGCTTTTTTGATCGTGATTTAGCCATAAAATCTGGAATACCTGTCTACCAGTTAAATAACTTTCCGATTAACATAGTCAACACTACGGAAAAGGACATGGTTCGAATGTTTGATTTATTACTTGTCGGATATTTCTCTAGGGTGAAAAATCAAATTAAAGCTATTTATATGTTGAAAAAGTTGCCCCGAAGTAAGTCACTCGTGTTGATTGGTGAGAAGTCGGGGAATTACTACGAACAATGTGTTAGGCTTGTAAATAAGTTAAAGTTGCAAAATAGAGTTACTTTTTTGTCTGATGATGAGTGTTCGATTGCCTCAATGATTGCACGTTCAAAGTTGTTGTTGCTGACATCAATAACCGAAGTTCAGCCCATAGTTTTACTTGAAGCAATGGCCAGTGGTACTCCTTTTGTTGCGTCTAGTGTTGGATGCGTACCTGATATGAAAGGTGGTTATTGCTCAACTAAGTCTGAAGAGCTCATATCTAAGATTATGGAGTTAGACGATAATTTCGAATTTTGGAGTCAATGTTCCTTAGAGGGTATTGATTATTATAAAAATTTTCACACCAGAGAAATTGCGGCAAGGGAATTGAAACGAATCATCCACAAAATTGCTATAAAAAAGTCCTTAAACTAAATTTCCTGCATTTTTGTAAAACTCATCATTAGGGCAATGATTAAACAAAAGAATTCACTCATTCCTGCGCCGTGAAGTGGGCAGTTCATCATGCTAGTGATAAGGAGAATAATAACAAGTGAGTGCAGTGTCTTTTTCGCTGAGATTGTCAGCATTGATGAATCACGTAGTATTGAATGATAAAAGTTCAAGAGTAACATAAAAGCAATTACACCCCCCTCTGTAAACCATAACAAAAATTGTTGATGAGGGTTATCAGCCCCCTCCTTACCAGGCTCCCCTTTTAATGCTAATTTGTAGGCGATGGGCCAACTTCCTGCTCCATAACCTAATAAGGGCCTTTCAATAATAGCCTGAATCGATCTTTTTGAAAATTCAATTCTGTTTCCTTGGGATGTGTTGTGATCGCCATTTTTATATTTAATCACATCGGCTACCACTTCCTGAGATCGCTGCTCAATTTTACTGGATATTTGATAAAGTAATGCAAAAAATAAAAATGGGAATATGACCATTAATATTCTATATTTCTTATTCACTAAATCCCATAGTATGACCGTTAGGACTGTTACCATACAAAGAATCCCTGTCCTGCCTGTCATGATGAAAAAGACCTCGAATAGTGTTAGAGCTAGTATTACTCTGACAATTCCCTTACCCCAGTCTTGATAAAAACGACCTCTAAAGTTCCAGACAAAAGTAAACATGATCGTGTTCATGATGGGTTGCTCTAGAGTGGAGGTGAAGGGAGTTAGGTCCATATCCGCATCAAGATTAGACGCCCACGGAAGAGGTACTCCCAACCACAGAAAGTAAGAACAAACTATAACAAAAACTTGTCCTATCACCCAAATTTTCAGAATTTTAATGGCTTGATCAGGTGTTTTAATCAACAGGAAAACAATCGGTATAGTCAATATTCTGCAGTATCTCATTATCTGAATAAGTGCTACTTGTGAAGTGCTTTCCGTCCAAATTAGTGAAGCAATAAGCCATATGAGCGCAATACTAACTGCGATAACAGTATTTTTAGGCCTAATTTCTACAACTGCTTCTTTGGTAAAATTTGATTTCAGTGAGTATACAGTTATGACTGCTAATAAGATAAACAATGTAGACAGCGATACAAGTGCAACCCCGAAATTCACCGAAACAGCAAGGGCACAAACGCTGAAAAGAGCAACTTGATTGGCCCACTTAGTAGCAAAAGGTTTTGGAATCATTTTAATCTCTTTGTTTGGATCAACTATAAAAGTGCTGCTTACATGCGTTCAACTTTAATATTTTACTTCTTAATAGGGTTAGCATTAAATCCTATATCATTCGGATTCAAAATGCGATGTATTTCGATGGCCTAATGTTGAATATTAAACTTTTAAATAAAAATTTCAACCTACCATACATCATAAAGATCACTACATATATGTAATTTTTAAAGTGAAATATTTAACTAATAATTAATTTTATTTTTAAAATAAAGGTTTCTATCTTCTTTAGATTTTTTGTAAGAAAAGTTGTAGATTGCTTGTTGCTATTTAGCAATCACCTGATAATCAATAATACCTCCGCATCCTAGAAAGTGTCGGTTTTTTAAAACCTATACTCTACTTTGAATTGATGAAGCAACATTAGGTCATTTAAAGGAAATTAAATGGAATTATTAGTGGGTTGGAGAATTAGACATCTAGCTATAAAAGCTAGTTTTCATATCCCTACAACTTGAGATAACAATTAAAGAACAATATTCATAAAATTTTATCAAAAAAATAAATAGAAAACAATCAAAACAACTTAAAACTGCGCTCATAATATTCAGTCAAATTCTTTTGAATCAACCCCAATTAACCTAACCCTAACACTTTTGCCTTTTATTTTTCCCTCTGAGAGTCTTTTAACTGCCTCCTTACCAATCTCTGCGTTCACAGCCACATACGTAGAGAATTCATTGACATTGATCTTCCCCACCTGATCTTTATTAAAGCCTGCCTCTCCTGTGAGTGCTCCTAAGACATCGCCCGCTCGAATCTTCTCCTTACGACCTCCCACTATTTGAAGGGTAACCATTGGTGCAGGATTGGGTCTTCCTTTAAAGCCTGATGAACCTGATGAATCTTGAGAGCTTGGATATTTATTTTGCAAATTCTCAATGTTTAACCACTTAGACTCTCTGCCCTGAATTTCCTCAATACGCCCCACAAATCCCATCTCATCTAAACTAGCCAAAGTAAGTGCCAAGCCTTTTGCTCCTGCTCTAGCGGTTCGGCCAATCCTGTGGATATGTATTTGGGGATCTGGACTTACACCAACATTGATCACAGCAGAAAGATCAGCAACATCTAACCCCCTTGCTGCAACGTCCGTTGCAACAAGCACGTTACAACTGCGGTTTGCAAACTGAATCATCACTTGATCGCGCTCTCTTTGCTCTAACTCACCGTAAAGCGCTCCTGCACTAAAGCCCTGCGCCCTAAGATAAGTTAGAAGTTGCCTGCACTGTTGCTTGGTATTACAAAACGCTAGAGTACTATCTGGTTTGTAGTAAAGAAGGATTTTTTCAACGACAGCAAAACGCTCAGAGTCTTCGACTTCAATGTAGACTTGCTCAAGCGTACTTAAATCATGCTGGGTCTGAACTTTAACGTTTGAGGGATTGGTCATAAACTGGGCCGCCAGTCTATCAATACCCTCTGGATATGTCGCTGAAAACAGCATCGTGTGCCTTTTTACCGCACATTTTTTTATAACTTTAGCAATATCATCAAAGAAACCCATATCTAGCATCCGGTCTGCTTCATCAAGCACCAACGTCTGAACTGCGCCCAAATGCAAAGATTCACGCTCTATATGGTCAAGTATCCTTCCAGGAGTGCCAACAACGACGTGTGCTCCGTGAAGCAGACTTTGAGTTTGCGCTCTCAAAGCCACACCCCCACACAAAGTAATCACTTTTATGTTCTCGGTTGAGCGGGCCAATCGTCTAATCTCAGACGTAACTTGATCAGCAAGCTCACGTGTAGGGCAAAGTACCAGTGCTTGAACATTTAATCTTAGAGGTTCAAGTTTATTAACCAGTGGTAAACCAAAAGCAACTGTTTTGCCGCTCCCAGTACTTGCTTGTGCAATCAAGTCTTGCCCTTTAAGTGCAAGTGGGAGGCTTAACTCTTGAATAGGTGTCATCTGGGTCAACCCCAGTTGTGTTAGATTGTCTAACACTGCAGGGCTTAAACCAAGCACGTCAAATCCCTTGGTGTTTTCTTTATTCAATGTATTCATTCAGTCATTATCGTGTAATTGTGAGCGAAATAAAAATCAGTGAACGCAGTTGTTGGCTGGACTCAAGTTTACAGAGTAACTCAAGTTCAATCATTTTCGAAATGCATTTAAACAACCTTAAAATTACATTTTCAGCTAACAATTAGCAGGTTGTGAGATCTTAATGGGGAACTGATTAGCCCTTAAGTTATAGCCCATTTTTCCAGTTATTTTTTCAATTTATTTTTTTATCTGTTTCTCTACCCACCCATCCAAATTATCTCTCTGTGATTCAATGTTTCTCTTGAAATCATTCTTCAGTTGATCTGACTTATTCTTGGAAGGAATTGATTTTTTGTCATTGAGGAGTCCAGTTAATCCAGCCTCTAGTTGCCCCGCGTTTGTAGTTCGACGAATGAGTCCCTGCTGATCCAACACGCCTGCGTTCAATAATGGGCGACTTGAACTCCCCATTTG
>Ga0164296_1006253_pt1 | contig 10148 bp, 16 predicted proteins | sample GEODES057metaG_FD_113533 | JGI IMG/M metagenome (GOLD analysis project Ga0164296, IMG submission 113533) | Dystrophic lake water microbial communities from Trout Bog Lake, Wisconsin, USA - GEODES057 metaG | ecosystem: Environmental > Aquatic > Freshwater > Lake | place: USA: Trout Bog Lake... | reverse complement strand
ATGAAGAATTAAATTGGTTTAAGATTAAATACGGTAATCCAATATGAACTATTATTACGAACTAGACCCTCGCACTCGTAAGGCCAACGAACAACAGTGGCTCTACTGGGTAATGCCTAACTGCTCGCCAGCAGAAGGCGGCTGGATGGATTTTAAACTGCATGATGACTACATTGCCAACAGTAGCAAAGTTTGGCTAGAAAATGCCAACGGTGTTTACCTAATAAAACCTAGATGGGAAGCGCATAGGCATATTGTTGACACCAAAGAGTTTACTATGATTAAACTCAAAGCCAAAAATTTAATTAGACATTACGACGAGGCCTGGCCGTGATTACTCGAGTTGATCCACCGGCTCAGTTCAAAATGGCCCGTTTTGAAGTACAGACAAGCCAGTACCAACCAAACTTGCTTATCCTAGATCACGATTATTGGCAGGCCAACGAATGGGCTATACAGGAATGGATGGCGGAAAATTTACCGCGTGGAATACACCATCAATTTGGCGCAATTTTGAGTTTTGAAAATGAGCGAGATCGCATGGCATTTTTATTGAGGTGGGGACCGTGATTAGAGTTGATATTATGTCGCCTGAATTTAACACAGCATATACCAATGCTATGCGAGCTTTGCCTGTTGCAACATTAGAACGGCCTCGACAGTATGGCTATCGGTGGCGCGAGGCATATCGTTGTCGTATGGATCCTCGAATTGACGAAGGCAGGACATATATGATATTCGATAACGACGAAGATTATACTTGGTTTATGTTGAGGTGGGGATGAAATTAGAAATTCCTGTTCGGAATGCCCAAGAAGCTTTGGAATATCTAGAACGGATACACCGGGCAGGACTTGTCAACGATCAAGATTTTACCTGGCATTTTATGCCTAACCAATATGACGGTTGGGACGCTGATACACAGACTCAACCTACTGCAGTGTTTGATTTTGTTGACGAAGGTATGGCCACATTTTTTAAACTGCAATGGCAATGACTGACAATTACTACGCAAATACTGCCGCAAGATTAGACACTATCATAGGTGATGCTGGCGTCGAATGGATGAAAGTCAATCGCGCCAAACAAGAATATGACTCTGTAGATCATCCCAAAGAAAGTTTTTATGTATGGCTTCAAGAACAATATGGATTAAAACTACAGTTCACTCCCGACGGTGATCTTAAACTGTCCAACGAAATTATTGACGATCTTAAATACACAATATTTTTGTTAAAGTTTACAGAACTATGAATGTAGAAATTAAAAAAGGATTAATTATATTTCATGATCATTGGGATTGGGAGTCTATATCAGAAAAGATCATAGAAGAATATGGTCCTAGTATGATGATTTCATGGAAGTTGAAACGTGAGCTTGGATTTACTGTGCGTCATCATAAAGGGTTAGTTGCCTATGACAGCGACAACGAAATTGAGGATTTAAAAGGGCGCTACTACTACAGTCCACAAATTCATTTGGACTTTTACGACGAGGCGGCACAGAGCTTTTTTACCCTAAAATATATAGGTTGACCAGAAATTACAAACATATTATAATAATAATATGAATTACAAAATAACCAAATTAGATAAACGCCATAATGGGTATAATTTTTACAAGTACTCTATTAGTCCCAACACTTTTGATAAAATCAAAGGAGCTGAACTTTTAATTGAGGTTAGAAACTGGCTTTGGGCAACCTATGGCCCCAGTGCCGAGCTGGGTTTTACTAAAAGAGGGTCAATATGGGCATGGGACACAGAGTTTAACAATAGGCGATTATACCTACAATCCGACGCTGAATTAACCATGTTTAGGCTAAAATTTGGTGATTGACAGGAAATTCATTATTTGCTATAATATTATTATACAATAAAGGAGTAGATATGTCGGCCAAAGGCACTACAGCAGATACAAAAGAAAAAGACAAATTTAAAGACTTGCTAGGGCCTATGGATCCTAAATTAGACCGTGAGGTTCGCGAAAAGCTGATTACAGCTCGTGTTGGTTTGCTGCTCCGGGCCAGCTTCTTTGGTAATTTGGCCACACGTTTAAAATTGGTAAATGCCGACGAGTGGTGTACTACTGCTGGTACTGATGGTCGCAATTTTTACTACAATAGTAGGTTTGTAGATAAACTTAAACCCAAAGAAATTGAATTCTTATTTGGTCACGAGGTATTACATTGCGTGTATGATCACTTTGGACGCAGAGGCGATCGTGATGCTCAATTATATAATTGCGCCGCAGACTACTGTGTTAACTCCGACTTAATTAAACATCGGGTCGGTGAAAAAATTACAACGGTACCTTGCTTGTATGATCCAAAATATGATGGCAAGAGTTCAGAGGAAATTTACGACATCCTGTATGAAAATGCCGAAAAAATTGACATTGGTAAATTACTTGAACAACTGTTAGATGATCATATGGACGGTGATGTTGAGGATGGGCCAGATGGTAGTGGTGACGGCAAAGATGGCTCTGGCCGTCCAAAAATCAGCAAGGCCGACCGTGATGCCATTCGTGACGAGATCAAAGAAGCACTACTTGCGGCGGCCGCGGCATCAGATGGCGCAGGTAATTTGCCGGCAGGTATCAAACGTATTATCCAAGATCTAACAGCTCCTAAGATGAACTGGCGTGAGCTATTACGCATGCAGTTGGAATCTACAGTAAAATCTGATTATACTTGGATGCGTAGTAGCCGCAAAGGTTGGGATATGGATGCTGTAATGCCCGGGCGTAAACCTGATGAGCTTATTGATATCGCACTGGCCATTGATACCTCAGGATCAATTGATGGCAAAATGCTCAAAGACTTTTTAGCTGAAGTTTCGGGTATTATGGAACAATTTGAATCTTATCGGATTCACTTGTTTACGTTTGATACTGAAGTACACAATCCACAGCAGTTTAATTCAGACAACTTGGAAGATATAGCCGATTATGAACCCAAGGGCGGCGGTGGCACAGACTTTGATGCTATTTACAACTATCTCAAAGCAGAAGAGATTGAACCCAAGCGTCTTGTAGTGTTAACAGACGGTATGCCTTATGGTTCCTGGGGTGACGAGCAATATTGTGATACTGTATGGATCATACACGGTAGTACTACAATTACTCCACCCTTTGGACAATTTGCTTACTACGAGCAGGAAACTAAGCATTAATTGGCCTCAGTTTTACCAAAATACCCCTATAACAGGGGTATTTTATTTTATCACCACGATTGATTAGCGTAAATATCTATATGGAAAATACTACACTACCCCCAACCCAAATCACTGTAGCTGATCTCGACGCACTCCGTGCTATCGTTGATCTCGCAGCATCTCGTGGCGCATTCCGCGGTGCTGAACTAGGACAAATTGGCGCTGTCTATGACAAGCTAACTTCGTTCTTAAATGCTGTACTAGCACAAGCTCAAGCCGACGCAGCTCCTGCTGATGATGCCGACGCAACTGCCGATGCTGAGGAAACACCCAGCGAACCAACTCAAGGAGAGTAATTATGGCGCAACAAATTAAACACGTAGGTAAGAATGGTGATCGCAAGGTACTAGTTCTTTACCGTGAAGTACCAGGCGATGATCATATGTGCCTAGTAATTTATCCAGAAGTATTAAATGCTTCATGGCAAGATGCTATTCAAAGAGTTGTAGAAAGTGAAGTAGGCCAACAGGCTGTACAATTGGCAGATGCTTTACATCGCTCATTGCTGCCAGATGGACGTCCAATTTTAGAAACTCTACATCACGAGCGAATGATCAAAAAAATTCGCGCCGCTGATGTTATTATGACTCCAGCACCCGGTGCTACTATTCGTTTAGATGAACTTAACAAAATGGTTAACGAAATGAATAAGGGCGAAGAAGCTCGTCGCAAAATGGAGCAAAATGATGCCGCTCGTGGCATGGTTGATCCTGCTGTCAAACGTGCCGCTGAAGCCGAGTATAAAGCCGAGCAGGCCGCTAAACAAACTGCTGCTGAGTCACGTTTTCAAACACCTAATCCTTTGTCAGCTCCACAAGATGGTGTCTTAAGTGACCGCCAAATTGCCGCTAATATGTTGGCACAAGCTAAACGCATGGAGCAAGAAGCTAACAGTATGATTGCGGAGGCCGCTCGTATGAAAAAAGATGCTGAGCGTATGACTCCAGGCGTAAATCTTGGCGAAGCTACTTGGACTCCACCCGAGCCAGAAGCGCCAAAGAAAAAAGGTCGTCCACCAAAAGCTACTGCTCAGGTGAGTGATGCTGCACAATGACCCACTAGACCAATGGGAACTAATAATTAACGAAGTAAACAAGACAGATGTTCCATTGGAATGTATTAAAAAGATTGTAATTAAGTTAAGCGGCAATAAACAACGTACTATTAATATCCATACCTTGCTTAAACAGGGTATGGAATTAGAAGAAATCGAACACATGGTAACTAGAACTTTTCAGGAACTAGATGCCGAAATTCGAGATGTTGATTTTGTAGTAGATATTAAAAGTGTTGCCGCTCTTGTTCAACCCGAAACCGATAAGATTTTAGGTAAATTATAGATTGTAAATTTGATAATCTTCTGTTATAATAATATTATGCAGAAGATTATTTTTCACAGATTTGGTATAGGCGATCCAGACGATCCTGAAATTTACGCCGCCCAACCTCTTTACGAATTCATGCAAACAGAAAAAGGCCGGTGGGTCAAAGCTAACTGCGCCGATCCCAAATACATCATTCGCTCCGATAAACTTACCTGGGGGCAACAGGTTATTGTCTACGGCGAAGTAGAGGATATCTTGGCTACAGAATATTGCTTACGGTGGGTCAATGTTCAATAAACCCTTGGATTTTTATATTAAGTGGATAGCAACCGCTGTAGCACTTACTCATGTGTTTTTAACTGCACACGATATAGGACCTTATTATAAATTTACAGGACTACTAAATGCTAGCCTGTGGATTACACTTAGTTTTTTATGGCGCGAACCTAGTTTAGTTATATTAAACATAATTATGGCGGTAATTTATATACATGGAATATTTCTATGAAAATATTAGTTACTGGCGGCTTGGGTTTTATTGGTCATAATGTAGTGCGTGTATTAGAAAGTTTTCGACACGAGTGTGCTATTATTGATAACAAGTCTGACTATGGTATTGTTCCAGAGAATGAATTAGATTACTTGATGCTTGAGCGTTTATGCCGCATAAAAACTCGAGATATTACTATTGCCGACATTGAAAAACCATTTGATGAGTCCATATTTGAAAATGTAGATATAGTAGTGCACTTGGCCAGTTTTCCAAGACAAAAGATAGTCAATACTAACCCCCAATGGGGTAGTCGTGTAATGAGTGAAGGACTACTTAACTTACTCGAAATGAGTGTTCGACATAAGATTAAGAAATTTGTTTATGTCAGCAGTAGTATGGTATATGGGAACTTTGGCAAGTATGAATTTTTTGATGGTATCGATGAGTCAGCTAGTTGCTTACCTATAGGACAATATGGCATAATGAAGTTAGCCGGAGAATGGTTAGTAAAAGATTATGCTCGTAGATGTAATATTGATTACACTATTATTCGCCCCAGCGCGGTATATGGACCTTATGATGTAGAAGATCGTGTGGTTAGTAAATTTTTATTGACTGCCATGCGAGGCGAGGAAATAATCGTTAATGGGGCCGAAGATGGACTTGACTTTACCTACATTGATGATTGTGCTGTGGGAATTGCTTTGGCTACCGTGAGTGAAAATACCAAAAACTCTACCTACAATATCACACGTGGTCGTAGTCGTACACTACTAGAGGCCGCAGAACTTGCGATTAAAATTGTCGGGAAAGGAACTATTCGTGTGAACCCTCGCGATAATAACTTCCCCCAACGTGGTCAGTTAAATACAGTTAGAGCAAGAAGTGATTTTGGATATTATCCCGAAGTAAACATAGAAGAAGGGTTTCAAGAATATTATGACTGGCTTAAGAATTCCTTTTACAGGCCTAAAAAAGCAGTATAGCAATTTACGTACAGAAATCCTTGATGTAACCGACGAAGTATATCGTAGTGGCCAACTGATGGATGGCAACTACACAGCCGAGTTCGAAAACTGGTTAGCTAAACGCAATGGTTCTAAGTACGCTATAACCTGTCATTCCGGAACCCACGCATTAGAAATTATTGCTGCTTACTATGCTCGACAGGTAGGCGTTCCTAATCCGCCGAGAGTTTTGATCCCAACATTAACCTATGCCGCTACAGCCAACGCATTTATGCGAGCAGGGTGGGACGTAACACTGGTTGACACCGACAATTATGGCATTATTAATCTTAAAAAAGTACCACAGGATTTAAGTGTACAGGCTATAGTAGCAGTTGGTCTATATGGTGTAGCACTTAAGCATCAAATGATGTATTCTTCAGGTATCATTATTGAGGATGCCGCACAACACTGGTTGAGCAACGATGGATATAGATTAGGCAATGCTGCCGCGATTAGTTTTGATCCTATGAAAAATCTTAACAGCTATGGCAACGGTGGAGCTGTAGTAACCAGCGATATAGATTTATTGACTTTTGCTCGCGAGTGGCGCAATAATGGTAAACCAACTCACCAAGAACTAGGCACCAATAGTCGCATGAGCGAAGTTGATTGTGCGCAAATGATGATTAAAACCAAGTACATTGATCAATGGCAAAAACGTAGAGGCGAAATTGCTCGTTATTGGATTGATAGATTTAAAGGCACTGGTATTAGAACTCTTATTGATGATAGTAATTTTCAGCATCATAGTTTCCATAAGTTTGTATTAGATATTGATCGAAGAGAAATTGTAAAACGCAATCTTGACATACACAATATAGAAACACGGGTACATTATAATCATCCGTTACATGAATTGCCAGCATACGAACATTTAGATGGTCCAGATATTCTTAGTGTTGCCAGCGCACTAAGTAGACGTGTACTATCCTTGCCTATATTTCCAGAACTTAGTGATTTAGAAGTAGAGTATATTATCGATTCGGTAGTAGATTCCGCTTCATAAAAGCGTAACTAGACAACCACGCCCAATCATACGATTTTTTAAGCTCAGTAAAGTCACCTTTTACCTCTTCGTAATATTCTACAGCGTCTTTTGCGCCTTTTATACTCCACTGATCTTTAGTATTATCTCGGGTCAACCACTGCTCAAGTCTATATTCATTTTCCACATTGGGTAAACTTGCGCGAAGTTTGATACATTCGCGAAATGCCGTACGCCAACAAGTCCACGGATCCGAAGCATAATTTGCTACTCCTGATACAACAGGAACGACCTCGTGTGCCTGATCAAGTGTAAAGTCAAGACCTTCGGCAGAATTTTCTAAAACCAATTTTTTATTGTAGGCAATCATGGCCTGATGTCCGTAAATTAGTTCATTAACAGGATTAACAGCATTAAAAATATAATGCTTAGGTTCCTGTAGTCTGTCAGGTTGCCAAGACCAATCAAAGTCAGGTTCAACTTCTAATTTGGCAAACACGGCAAAAAACCAAGGAGTACGTGACAACTCGGCGGCGGCACGATATGCCGCAACACGCCCGCTGACTCCGGAGCTACGATGTACACGACTGCGGTTTTCCTCGCCTACACTAATTAGCAGTTGTAGATAATTGTAAGCGGCGCTGCGTTCCCCGTTATCAATAAAAACAATATCTAAAGGTTCATCGGGTCCCCGTTTATAAGTTTTATCTATATACGGATAGTCGTAGACTTGAGTTTTGATATAAGGTATAGCTGCCTTAGGAACAACTACACTGGTTGCGCCTGGACTTAACGGCACGACAGTTTTTGTTTTTTCGCGCCATAGCGGAACAGTTGGTATGGTAGCAGGGGTGGTACCTGTAGTATAGACTGCTAGCGGTCCCTTAAAGTCAATGGTCGTAATAGCTTCTATGTGAGCGTCTGAGTCGTGTTTAATTATAGGCACGGGTCTACGCGGCACTACAATATCTGTAAAGTTTAAATCGTACCACTCTAACAACTGGCAGGTGTCGGCTCGATATTTAAATGTAGGTACGTGCATAAAAAATGTATCTCCAAATTTTTCAGTGTCGCTAGGAAACACGTGCAACATACCTGCTTGCCATTGTTCAGGATGCCATGTAAAATCAAAATTACTATAATCGCATACACTACTGCAAATCCATATAAATTCTTCCTCTGAACTTTTAGCTATTCTTTTTAAAGTATCCAAATAGTTATCATAGTAACGAACAATTTTTGTTGTGTTAGGTATTTGCCTGCTGTTGCCATCCATATGATCGATTTCATAGATAGCAGTTGCTACACGATTAGTTTTAATTCTATATTGATTAACATATTTTACATCCGTAGCACCTGGAACCACGTATTGTGGTCCACCTGTTTTTTGATGTTGTGTACCAAACTGATATATGTAAGGAGGATCTGTAGCATCAGGATGCCATGTATAGTCAAACGTAGAAACATCGACGTTAGAAGGGGTTATCCAATGTTCGTCAATGGTTGTTTTTATCGACCTGGGATAATTAACATATTTTATGTCTGTGGCTCCGTTGGCTCGATAACAAGGACCACCTGTTTTTTGATGTTGTGTACCAAACTGATAAATTAATGGTGGGTCAGTTGGATCTGGATGCCATGTATAATCAAAGTTATAAACGTCTTGCCATTCGGCCTTAATCCTTGGTATAATTATATCGATATGATAATTAGTTTCGCCGAAGCCTTGTTTAGGAACTAAGTATGTTCCGCTGTCTTTTTGCCATTGGCTTGCCCATGCGTGTCGCTGTGCGGCTTCCCATGGTTTAGGTTCAAAAGAAAAATCAAAGTTAGAATAATCAGATAAGTAATTTACCCACCAGAAATATCTAGTTTTACTTAACTCTTGTGCCTGCTCAATGGAATTTACAGCTTGCTCATGAACAAACAAATTAGGCTTAACTCCGGAGTAAAAAACATCAAACATAGTGGTATATTTAATTATACATTCTTTTAGATCAAAAAACAACAATTATGAACAATCCTAAAAATTCTCTTGACCATATTTACAACGAACTAGGTAATAATATTTGTTTGTATCCGTTTTTTGGTGCGTTCTATCAAACTAATAAAGTTGTTAATGGAAATAAAAACGAACATAACTCAGTAAGACCTTGTAGTCTTATAACTTATCCATATAAAATAGTTACTGATTGGGATATCACAGACAATAGTATATATAATACAAGAAATAATGCCGCATGGAAACGTATGCGTCAATCTTTTTTAGATGGCAAATTTCAAGAAATTCCCGAATGCCAAGTATGTATCAACAATGAATGTCATGGTACTACAAGTCCAAGAATGATGAACAATAAATTTTACAGTGATATGTTAAGTATAGACATTGTGGAAGAAGTTAAAAAAATTGCCGTAACCAACGAAGTCACCGAAGTAAGATCTTTAGATTATTATCCTAGCAACTACTGCAACTATAGTTGCATTATGTGTACCGGTGGTGCTAGTACCCAGCGGTTAACCTATGAAATTAAAGTGTTGAAAAAATATGGGGATAAACAAAAACTTGTTTTAAATCCAGCAGATCCTGATTTTTTTGATATTTTAAAAACAGTGGAAATAATAAATTTTACCGGTGGCGAAACTATACTTCAAAAACAAGTCATAGAAACTATTGACTATTTAATAGAACAGGACCTGGCAAAAAATATTACAATTACACTATTAACCAATGCCAGCTCATACCCTGATACGCTACAAGAAAAATTTGCTAAATTTAAAAGTGTAATTTATACAGTTAGTATTGACGGTATAGGAGACGTTATTGAATATCAACGACGTGGAGCAGTATGGTCAGACGTTGAGAAAAATAGTTTAAAATTATTAAAAACAGGATCGGCGGTTGTCAACTATGTAATTACCGCTGTTAATGTTCTTAGTGCTATGGATTTTATAAATTGGGCTTACAAAAATAATATTGGTCCTACTAGACATCCCGATCAAGAATATATTTTTATCAGTCCTGTTAATGGTACAGATGATATACATCCTTGTTTAAGTGTTAACACACTACCTACAGAACTTAAAGAGTTAGCTTTAAGTAGATTGACCGAAGGGCGT
>Ga0164296_1006249_pt1 | contig 10158 bp, 8 predicted proteins | sample GEODES057metaG_FD_113533 | JGI IMG/M metagenome (GOLD analysis project Ga0164296, IMG submission 113533) | Dystrophic lake water microbial communities from Trout Bog Lake, Wisconsin, USA - GEODES057 metaG | ecosystem: Environmental > Aquatic > Freshwater > Lake | place: USA: Trout Bog Lake... | reverse complement strand
GTTCATGAACTTCAGCCTCAGCGACTTCGACTTCAACCTGCCGCCCGAACTCATCGCCCAGCATCCCGCCGCTGAACGAAGCGGCTCTCGTTTGTTGGATGGCCGCATCGGCGTTGTCGACCGAATTTTCAACACCCTTCCCAACCTGTTGGAAGCCGGCGATCTGTTGGTTTTCAACGACACCCAAGTGATTAAAGCGCGTCTTTTTGGGGAAAAAACCAGTGGCGGCAAAGTGGAGCTCTTGGTCGAACGGGTACTGACGTCGGCCGAATCCGGCAACCATGAAGTGGTGGCGCACATGAAGGTCAGCAAGAAACCCTTGGTGGGCGGGGTGTTGAACATGGTCGGCGGCTTTAGCGCCACCCTGCTGGGGCGTTGGCCCGATGAACAAGGGGCCTTGTTTCGTTTTCGCTTCAGTGACGAGCCCCATGCCTTGATGGCGGCGCACGGCCATGTGCCGTTGCCACCCTACATTGAACACGCCGACTCCAGCGAGGACGAATCTCGCTACCAAACTGTCTTTGCCAAGCACCCCGGCGCCGTGGCGGCGCCGACAGCCGCTTTGCATTTTGACGAGCCCTTGCTGCAAAGGCTGAAAGACCGGGGCGTTGAATCCGCCAGCGTCACCCTGCATGTCGGCGCCGGCACTTTTCAACCGGTCAAGACCGAAAATTTGAGCGACCACAAAATGCACCGCGAGTGGTTTCTAGTCCCCGCTAAAACGGCTGAGGCGATTGCCGCATGTCGCGCCCGCGGCGGTCGCGTGGTCGCCGTCGGCACCACCACGGTGCGGACCTTGGAGTCTTGGGCTTTGAACCCTGAAAAAACCAGTGGGGACACCCAAATTTTCATCACCCCCGGTTTTGAATTCAAAGTCGTCGACTCGCTCATCACCAACTTTCACTTGCCCAAAAGCACCTTGATGATGTTGGTCAGCGCCTTTGCGGGCTACGAGCCCATCAGGGCTTTGTACCGCCACGCCATCGCCGAAAAATACCGCTTCTTCAGTTATGGCGACGCCATGTTTTTGAACCGCCAAACGCCAACCCCTGTTGCTCCCCATGCTTAAATTTGAACTCCTGACCACCGACGCCAACAGCCACGCCCGCCGGGGCACCTTGACGCTGAACCACGGCGTCGTTCAAACGCCCATCTTCATGCCAGTCGGCACCTACGGCACGGTTAAAGGGGTGATGCCGCGCAGCTTGGAAGAGATGGGCGCACAAATTATTCTTGGCAACACATTCCATTTGTGGATGCGCCCGGGCCTGGAAGTCATGAAAAGCTTTGGCGGGCTGCACCCCTTTGAAAAATGGCAGAAACCCATCCTCACTGATTCGGGCGGCTTTCAAGTTTGGAGCTTGGGCGCGATGCGCAAAATCAGTGAAGAAGGCGTCAAGTTTTCATCGCCGGTCAATGGCGATAAATTGTTTCTAACCCCTGAAATCAGCATGCAAATTCAAACGGTGCTGAACTCCGACATCGTCATGCAATTTGACGAATGCACGCCCTATGAAACCAAGGGCGTGTTGACCACGGAGCGCGAAGCGCGCGCCTCGATGGAGCTGTCGCGACGTTGGGCCAAACGCTGCCAAGTTGAATTTGAAAAACTTGAAAATCCCAACGCTTTGTTCGGCATTGTGCAAGGCGGGATGTTCGAGAACCTGCGGGAAGAATCACTGGCCGCCTTGGTCGAGATGGACTTCCCCGGCTACGCCGTGGGCGGCGTGAGCGTGGGCGAGCCCAAGGACGAAATGCTGCGCATCATGGCGCACACCCCGCACTTGCTGCCCGCCCACAAGCCCCGCTACTTAATGGGCGTCGGCACGCCTGAAGATTTGGTCGAAGGCGTGGCCCAAGGCGTGGACATGTTCGACTGCGTCATGCCCACGCGCAATGCCCGCAATGGAACTATTTTTACCCGCTTTGGCGACCTGAAACTGCGCAATGCGCGCCACAAAACCGATCCCCAACCGCTGGACGTCACGTGCACCTGCCATGCCTGCGCGGGCACCTCCGGTGTGGCTTGGGCCGACGGCGGTCGTGAAGGCTTCAGCCGGGCCTACTTGCACCACCTAGACCGCTGCGGCGAGATGCTGGGTCCGATGCTGACGACCGTGCACAACCTGCACTACTACCTGAATTTGATGGGCGAGATTCGGACCGCTTTGGACCAAGGTCGGTTGACTGAATTCAGAGCTCAGTTCAAATCAGACCGCGCCAGCGGCGTTTGAACGCGGCCCAAAAGTCGCCGGTGCTGGCGAAGAACCAAAGCGCAAACACCGCATTCACAGCGGCCATGCCAGCGAACACCTGCGGAATGGTCCAGCCGGCCACCAACAAAGCGCCCACACCGACCGAGCTGACGACCATGAACAAGGCATTTAATATGTTGTTCGCCGCGATGATGCGGGCACGGTGATCGGGCTGGGCTTTCTCCTGAATCAGGGCGTACAAAGGCACGCTGTAAAGCCCCACGCTCGCGCTCAGCAAAAACAAATCCAGCACCAAGTGCCCCTGGGCAGGCACGGTTAAAAACGTCGTCAAACTTTGTAATTCACTGGCTGGTAATCCGCTGCTGACCGCGGACAAGTCCAGGCTGAAAACGGTCATGCCCAGCGCCCCCAAAGGCACCAGGCCGTTGGCCGATTGGCGTTGGCTCAAACGCTCGCACATCAAGGCCCCAGCACCGACGCCCATTGAAAAAACCACCAACATCATCGAAGCCACTTGCGCGTCGCCGTGCAAGACCTCTTTGGCAAAGCTCGGAAATTGGCTCAAATAAACCGCACCAAAAAACCACATCCAGCTGATGGCCAAAAGCGACTTAAACACCAAGGGGTCTTGCCTCGCCAATACCAAGTTGCGCCACGTTTCCGAGAAGGGGTTCCAGTTGATGGGGCTGGGCGCTGGGGTCGACAAGTCGGAGGTCTTTTCAGCGTCTTCCTGGGTTTTGCCCAGGGTTGTGCTGTTGGGAATGCCTTGTGCCATCCAGCGCCCCCAGCACGCCACCAAAATGCAGGCGGCCGCACTCACCGCGACCCCTATTTCGGGCAATGTAATGAGCAATCCGCCGACCAAGTTGCCCAACAAAATCGCCACAAAAGTGCCCATCTCAACCATGCCGTTGCCGCCCACCAACTCAGCGGGCTTGAGCACTTGCGGCAGGTAGGCGTATTTGGCCGGACCAAACACCGTGGAGTGCAAGCCCATCAAAAAAACACAGGACAACAAGAGGCCTACCCAAGCCATCAAAAAGCCCACTGCGGCGATCAACATGATGGCAATTTCAAGTGACTTGACCGCCCGAAAGATTTTCTCTTTGGGCAGCGCATCGGCGAATTGCCCGGCAGTGGCCGAGAACAAAAAGAACGGCAAGATGAACAAAGCCCCAATCACCAATCCGGCCAAGGCGGGCGGCAACCAGGCCACTTGCAGCTGGTAAGTGACCATCACCGTGAAGGCGAATTTAAACAAGTTGTCGTTGGCCGCACCTGAGAACTGGGTCCAAAAAAACGGCCCAAATCGCCGTTCTCGAAGCAGACCAAACTGCGTGCTCAAGAAGCGCCCCGTTCAGGCGAAGCGAAAACCGTGAGCACGCCGGTGTAACCATACAAAGAATGGCCTGCAATTTCGCCGCCCGCAAAAAAGCCCACCAAGGGCACATCGCCCAAGGCATGGCGAACGATTTGCAGCTCCGCACTGTCACCGCCAAAATGAGGGCCACCGCGGCCTGAGCAGCTCACATAAACGGCGCCCCAGAGTGTTCGGTCGGGTTCGAGCTCTTCTCGAATTTCAGCGCAGATGCGCATCAGGTCAGCCCGGGCTGCATCGCGGTGGCGTTGGCAAAAGGTCAAGGTCATGCCTTCTTCGACCCAATGCGCCACGGCCACACCGCGCCGCGCGGGGTCCAGCCCAATGATGTGGCGCACCAAAACATCGTCGCCGAGTTGCCCCGTTCGCAATACCCGCTTGACTTGCAAATCAGGGGAATCGAGTTCGACCGGTTCGGTCAAACCCACCAACGTCGAGCGCACCACGGACAAGGCCTCTTGCACCTCGGTGGTGGGTCCTGCTGAATCGGAAAAAGTGACCTTGAGTTTCAGGTCTCGCAGCAGCACATCCAGCGCCGGCTCGTCGTCTAAGGTCAACACCAAATTGCCATCGGCCGATGTAATTTGGTGCCTGGGCGCAACGGGTTGGCAGCCCTGTGTCACCCGGGAAACCAAGCCCACTTCTTCATGAAACGCCACCCCGCTCAAACCGCCTTCAAAGGCCCCTCGAGCAGCGCCTTGGCCTTTCAAAGTGCTGTCAGAGGCGATGGCGAATTGAATGGGAATGGTGCGGCTGGCGGCCACACCGCCAAACAAATAGCCCGCTGAGGTGCGCTCGGCCAATTCGATCAGCAACTCAGACAATTCCGGTGTGTGGCCATCGGCGTGGACCAAGGCGGTGTGCGGCTCAAAGCCCAAACCCAAGGGCGCGACCCCTGAAAAAACCCGGAAGTGATGGGATGACAAATCGCAGAGCATGACCGCCAAGCCGGGCTCGTCAAAATACTCCGCGTTGCTGGCGGCCACGCCCACCCCCACCGTTCCGCTCCAGTCTGTGACTTCGGGCAGTTCTGAGGTCCACCAGTCCAGCAGGGCTTGTGCCTGGGGCGCGTAGTGGTCGGTGATGTAGAGCAAGCCCAATGCAGGCACGCCTTCCCGCTGGGCCAATTGGGCCCGCAATTGAGCCAGCACCAAGGCAGAGGCCATTTGCCACTGCGGATGCGTCGCGTGCCCTGTTGGGAAAGTGCTCATCAGAAAGTGCTTATAACGATGGGGACGTTTTGACCGTATTTTTCGCGGGTGCTTTAAGGGCTTTGGCTTTGACGGCTTTGGCTTTAACCGCTTTTGCTTTATCGGTGTTTTGAGAAGCAGCTGAAGGCGGGGCAGCCGTCACCTTGGTCGATGGACGGGTTGTTTTTGGGTTCGACGACCTTGTTTTAGATGCAGGCGTTTTGGCCGCATCAGAGGGCGCTGTTTTCAGCGGCACCTCTTTCAGCACATGGGACGCAATTTGTTGGAATTGCTGGGTGACGGCACCCCACCAAGCCAAGGGGTCGACGGCGGCCTTGGGTGCTTCTGGCGTCCCTTTTTCTTGGGCCACTTTTGAGGCTTCAGGGGCTTCAGAGGCTTCAGGGTTTTTAGGGGCTTCAGGTTCAGGAGAAGCCTCAGGCGCTTCGGTTTTAGGAGTGGGTTTCACTTGGAAGGCCGAGGCCAAATCGCCCATGCTGACGTTCATGGCGCTCAAGGTACTGAGCGTCATTTTTTGCACTTCAAGCGCTTGGATGGTGGCACTTAATGCGCGTGAGTTTTGCTCCAACCAAAACTGCACGGCCTTTAATTCTTCGATTCGCTTTTGGATGTCCTCGACATTCAGGGTGGGGGCGACCCAGCCAGCGGCCCCAGTGGAGGGGCTGGCATTTTTGCTGGCCGCTTGGGTCAGGTTTTGTAAAAAGTCAAATCCTGGGACCAGTTTCCCAAAATCAAAAGCCGAGGACTGATTGGCCGAGTTGCTCATAAAACCGCCTGTACAGTGAAGACATTCAGAGAATACAGCATGAAAACAGTCAAATCAGCGACGCAAAGTGTCTGATCAGACGCCTATGATTTAAGCCTAATTCATTCCATCAGGAGACATCATGCTCAAACTCTGTGGCTTTTCAGCCAGCAACTATTACAACAAAGTCAAAATCGCCTTGCTGGAAAAAGGCCTGCCCTTTGAAGAAGTGCTGGCATGGGTCGGCCAGACGGACATGAAGGCCACGCCTCTGGGCAAGGTGCCCTACCTGGTCACGGAACACGGCACTTTGTGTGAGTCCGAGGTCATCATGAATTACATCGAAGAGGCCTTCCCCGAACACCCCTTGCTGCCCAGCGACGCTTTTGGCAAAGCCAAAGTGCGCGAACTGGACACCTTCCTAGAACTGCACTTGGAATTGGTGGCGCGGCAACTCTATCCTCAGGCATTCTTTGGCGGAAAAGTCAGCGACGGCACCCTTGAAAAGGTTGAAGCCCAACTGACCAAAAACATCGCCGCTTTGACCCAATTGGCTCATTTCGACACCCCTTACCTGGCGGGTGAAAAGATGACCCTGGCCGACTGCGCGGCTTATGTGCATTTGCCCTTGGTCAGCAGCGCGACCAAATTGGTCTATGGCCGCGACTTTTTGGCCGACTTACCCGTTCGCGACTATTTGAAGCGTTTGGGCGAAAAGTCTTACATGACGAAAGTCAATGACGACCGAAAAGCCAACGCGGCTTTGATGATGCAACTGCGATCTGGCGCAAAATAAGCTTTCTTTTTTGATTGCCTGTCATGACACCTGCCACTTTCACCTTGGCTTATGCCTGCGTGCTCATTGCCGCTTTGTTGCCCATCGTTTGCGCGGGGATTGCCAAATCGGGCCAACACAAAGTGCCTCGACAACAAGGGGGCTATGACAACCATGAGCCCCGTGCTTGGATTGCACAACAAGGCAGCTGGCGAGCCCGGGCCAACGCCGCTCAAGAAAACAGCTTTGAGGGACTGGCCTTCTTTATCGGCGGTGTCGTGATCGCCCACCAGTTGGGCGCAGCGCAAAACGTGGTGGATGCCTTGGCGGTGGCCTACATCCTTTGCCGCATCGCCTACATCGCTTGCTACCTGAAAAACTTAGCCTCTCTGCGCAGTTTGGTTTGGGTGCTTGGGTTGGCTTGCAACATTGCGTTGCTGTTCGCAGGACGCTGAAACCATGCAAAACACCTTGGCAGACCTTGATGCCTTGGTGGCGTCAAAATTGCCCCTGGTTTTTATTGAAAGTGTAGAAGAAGGCCGCTTGGTCAACCACCTCAAAGCCATGGCCGCCTTAAGGCATGAGCACTTTTACCTGTGGACCTTGGCCGATGGCTTGCACAACCTCACCTTCAAGGAGACGCTGCCCAAGCTGGCTGATTTAAAAAGCGTTCTCTATTACCTGAAAGACACCTTAAAAAAGGGCACCGTTCTGTTGCTCGACATTCAGCATCACTTGAGTGACCCCTTGATCCTTCGCTTGATCAAAGAATTCGCTGAGGAGTCCGACAGCTTGACCAAAACCATGTTGTTGATGGGCGAGCAGCTTGAGGTACCGCATGATTTAAAACGCTTGGGCCATTGGTACATCCCGCCTTTGCCTGACCTTGAAACCATCCGAGAAATTTATTTTGAAACCGTTTTTGCTTGGCTGAGTGCCGATCACCACCGACAGTTCATCCGTCCCGGCCCCCTGGAAGACGAAATGGTCCAGGCCTTGTTGGGCCTGAATGAGGAAGACGTTCGCCGCTTGATTGCCGCGGCCGTCCGCGATGGAAAAATCAGCTCCAATGATTTGAAACTGATCCTCAACTTCAAAAAAGAAGACGCCGGGGGCGACGGCTTGGTCGAGTTTGATTTTGATGTGGCCGGTTTTGACAGTGTCGGCGGCTTGACCCAACTCAAGCACTGGCTGAGTCTGCGGCGTGAGGCCTTTTTAAACGCTCAGAAAGAAATTGAAATCGACCCCCCCAAAGGGGTTTTGTTGCTGGGCGTTCAAGGCTCAGGCAAAAGCCTGGCCGCCAAAGCCGTTGCGGGCACTTGGCATGTGCCTTTGATGCGCTTGGACTTCGGCAATTTGTACAGCAAATGGTTGGGCGAATCGGAACACAACCTCAAACACGCACTGCAGCAAGCCGAAGCCATGGCGCCTTGCGTGCTGTGGATCGACGAAATTGAAAAGGGCATTGCCAACGACGGTGACTCGGCCGATGGCGGTGTTTCCAAACGCATCTTGGGCACTTTATTAACCTGGATGGCAGAGCGAAAGGCGCGGGTTTTCATGGTCGCCACCGCCAACGATGTGTCCAAGTTACCGCCCGAGCTTTTGCGCAAAGGACGCTTCGATGAACTCTTTTTTGTCGATTTGCCGGGTGCAGGGTTGCGGCGTGACATTTTTTCAATTCATCTGAAAAAGCGAAGACTCAACCCGCGCCTCTTTGACCTGCAAGCGCTGGCCGATGCCAGCGAGGGATTTGCCGGAGCGGAAATTGAGCAGGCCGTGATTGCCGGGCTTTACCGTGCACTGGGCAATCGCCAACCCCCTGCGACCCAGCACCTTTTGGACGAGTTGCACCAGACCCAACCTTTGTCCGTGTTGATGGCCGAAAAAATGACCGCCTTGCGGTCTTGGGCAGCAGGCCGAACTGTGAAAGCCGATTGAACGCCCATGCCCCTCGAATTCAAACGCTCATGGACCGATCCTGATTTGGATCAGTTTCGCAACACCGTCGTGCGCTTCATCGAGAAGGAAATGCGGCCTGACGATGAAGCCGCACGCCATCGTGGCCATGTGGGTCACGAGCTCTGGCGCAAGGCCGGGGCAACCGGTTTGTTGTGCATCGATATCCCAGAAATTTGGGGCGGTGTTGGGGGCGATTTCCGCCACGAAGTGGTTTTTTATGAAGAAATGAGCCGCCGCGGCTTGACCGGCATGAATGCCTCGGTACACGCCATCGTCGCTCATTATTTTTTAAACCATGGGACGGAGGCGCAAAAGAAACGCTACTTGCCAAAGATGGCGAGCGGTGAACTGGTGGGCGCCATTGCCATGACTGAACCCGGTACAGGCTCAGATTTACAAGGGATCCAAACCCGCGCCCAGCGTGAAGGCGATCATTATTTACTGAATGGCAACAAGACCTTTATTTCCAACGGCTTCTTGGCCGGTGTGGTCTTGGTGGTCTGCAAAACCGATCCCAATCGCGGGGCGGCAGGCACCTCGATTCTGATCGTTGAGACTGAAAACTGCCCTGGCTTCCGGGTGGGTCGCGTCCTCGACAAAATAGGGCTTAAAGCCCAAGACACGGCCGAACTTTTTTTTGACAACGTCAGCGTACCGGTCAACCAGCTCCTAGGGGGTCAAGAAGGTCAGGGCTTTTACCAGCTCATGAGCGACTTGCCCTACGAGCGCTTGATCATTGGCGTGACGGCATTGGCGGCCATGGAAGGTGCCTTTGAACTCACACTGAACTATGTTCGAGAGCGCCAAGCCTTTGGGCAACCCATCGCCAACTTTCAAAACACCAAGTTCAAGTTGGCCGAGGTGGCGACCGAGATCAAAGTGGGTCGGGCCTTTATGGACCGGTGTGTGGAAGACTTGGTCGCAGGCAAACTGGACACGGCGACCGCCTCCATGGCCAAATTGTGGGGTTCAGAAACCCAGGGCCGCGTGATCGACACCTGTCTCCAGTTATTTGGAGGCTATGGCTATATGAACGAGTACCTGATCGCGCGCATGTACACCGACGCACGCATCCAGCGAATTTACGGGGGCACCAGTGAAATCATGAAAGAAGTGATTTCACGTGCACTCTAAAGTCATGGGATGCCTCTCTGATGACATTTCTAAAGGAAATTGAGCATGTCTGAAGCCTATATCGTGGCCTGCACCCGAACCGCAGGCGGTCGCCGCAACGGGCGTTTGTCGGGCTGGCACCCCACCGAGCTGGCCGCCCAAGTGTTGAACGATTTGGTGGACCGCGCCCAGATGGACCCCGCCTTGGTCGAAGACGTGCTGATGGGCTGTGTCAGCCAAATCGGTGAGCAAGCCACCAATGTGGGGCGCAACGCGGTGCTGGCCTCAAAATTGCCCGAATCGGTGCCTGGCACCTCGATTGATCGGCAGTGCGGCTCCTCACAACAGGCCGTTCACTTTGCCGCCCAGGCGGTGATGTCGGGCGCCATGGACATCGTGATTGCAGCCGGGGTCGAATCGATGTCCCGCGTGCCCATGTTCAGCCCCAACGCCTTGGCCCAAAAAGCCGGCATGGGCAACTACCAAAGTCCTGCCATCCTTGCGCGCTATCACAACATGGTGTTCAGTCAGTTCATGGGCGCTGAAATGATGGCCAAAAAATACGGCCTGACCAAAGACGACCTGGATCGCTATGCCCTGCTGAGCCACCAACGCGCCTTGGCCGCCACCCAGTCGGGGGCCTTTAACAACGAAATTTTGAAACTGGCGGTTCGCCACGCGGACGGCTCGGACACCGCTGAAATCCACGCCACCGATGAAGGCATCCGCGCCGACGCGACGATGGAAAGCATTCAGAGTGT
>Ga0164296_1006248_pt1 | contig 10159 bp, 11 predicted proteins | sample GEODES057metaG_FD_113533 | JGI IMG/M metagenome (GOLD analysis project Ga0164296, IMG submission 113533) | Dystrophic lake water microbial communities from Trout Bog Lake, Wisconsin, USA - GEODES057 metaG | ecosystem: Environmental > Aquatic > Freshwater > Lake | place: USA: Trout Bog Lake... | reverse complement strand
TGCGATCTCAGGGACCGTCACAACACTGCTGCGCGCTGACTCCGGCCTTGCAGCCTCCCCAGGTGCAGAGCCGCTGGCTGCATGATCCAGCGCAGAGCGCGTGCGTTGCACGTCTTCTCGTAGCCGCTGTAAACGGTCCTCCAGGGTTCCAGTGCTGGTCAGCAGCGGTCGCTGGCACTCCACTTGGGGTGTGTACCTCCCAGCACCGCCAGCGCGTCGCGCTGGTGAGTCGCCCATGGAGGCAACATGGTCCCAGCCTCGTGATGGTGTGCCTCTCACTCCTTGCAAGGGCGTCTCGTCGTCGTCGCTTCCTTCAGCAAACTCTACAGACTGCAATGACTCGCGGCTTCCTCTGCGATGCCACGCGCCTCTTCTTTCGTGGCCTGCGTCATAGACGCTGGCGGGCGGCATCGACCACGCCGCGGGGAGAATGGGCCTCCCCGAGAGGAGACCTCCTGTTCCGGGTGCTCTGACATGGCGCGGACACACAGACAAATACGGACGCGAGACGGACGCCGTGCGGTGTGCTCTATGTATGTGGTTTACAAGACCAGAGGCTCACCCTCGGATGCAACCACGGACCAGAGGGTCTGGAACGGCGCCAGCTCCTTGGCATCAACACCAAACTTTGCCAGCTGCCGTCCAAATTCCTGCGCGTCCAGCACCAGCTGGCGACATATCTTGTCCGTGTCGGACACACTGTCGCCACTATCTGCAGCAGCGCCGCCAGATGGGGCGGGAAGCCCGCCTCCTCCGGGTCCGCCACCCGCTCGGCGCTCCCGCAGGCGCCTGAGACTGGACTCCGTTTTGCGCACAGTGGTCACCAAATCACGGGCCATGTCCTCGTAGCGCGCACACACAAGCAGGGCCACTTCGTGCGCGAACGCGCGTCGTGCGTCTGCGCTGAGCGACGCACTCAGACGAGGCCCATCCAGAAGAGCTCTCAAGGGTTGTGTCACCCCCGGCACGAAGTGGCTGTGCCGTGTCGGCGCAGGCTTGTTCGTCATGCGGTACGTCGCTGTGATGCCCTTCATCTGGCGCAGCACTTCCACACATCGCTCAGCAACAACAGCCGCAGCCAGGGATTGTGCCGGCAAGCCCGCAGCTGCGAGCGCAGTGGCGGCGTCATCGAGCGCCGCAGCCACGGAAGTGGTGGCACTCGGCACATGCGAAAGAGCGTCCATAATGAGGCTGCGGTGTGTCACGCTGCGCAAGTAAGCTGCCATGGTTGTTGTGTCCCATGCAAGTGCCACCAAATCCTCAGGTGCGGCAGCAAGCGCCCAATGCGTAGGTGAGGCCGGCGTGGAGCTAGTAGTGGTTTGTTGAGACGGCGCTTGTGTCGCGCTACTGCCCGTCTGCGGCGTCGGAGGAGCAGAAACAGTGGAACCAGGGGGCGTTGCAGCTGCTGAAGCGGCGGCGGCGGCAGCAGCAGCGGCAGCAGCGGCGGCATCTGATTTCTGGCGTGCGTTGCAGCCTGCTGTCGTCCAAGCAGCTAAGCGGCTGATGCATTGGAGCGACAAAGCCAGGCACTTGTCCGCGAGCACAGGCAGGTAGACTTGGGCAGAGAATGGGCGGCGACACGCCACCCAAGTCGCTGAACACGCAGATGTAGTGAATGCCGGCGGGGCGGCAACATCGGGAGTATCAGATGGTTGGGTGTGCCAACCAGCGGCGGGGGCTTCCAGCGGTGCCTTGGACGTCAATGTCGCCTCCATCGTGCTGGCAACATCCTGGAACCGGATGCCGAAATATGCACCCAGATTGAAGCGCCGAAGCAACGCATCTTGTGCCGCTCGAACAGCTGCCAGTCCAGGAGCGCTCTTGCTACCCGGATGTTGATCAGCAGGGAGGGCTGCCACGCACGCGGCGACTACCCAGGCGCAGAATGCGCTCAGAGCCGCATGGTTCGCGCGGAACGCGTCCGGTCGCCCGGCGCTGAATGCGTCAGCCCTGCGTTCCATCAGCGCAGAGTCCAGTTCAATCAGCACTGCGCGCCCGCCGAGGGCCATGCCTCGGACCACATCCAGCGTGGCGCCAAGCTGTGTGCCCGCCCCTGATGCAGGCGCCGATGCACCGCCTTCCCCTGGAGCCCTTGTCAGGAAAAGCACACCTGCATGTGAGTCCAATGCCTCTCTCAGCGCTTCCAAACACGGCTGCAACGTCGCTGTCTTTGCGGCACCATCACTCGCACTGCTGTCAGCTTCAAGAATGCGATGCACAACGGGACGAACCAGCAACTCGCCCAGCATTGACACAGCCTCATCAGCGTCCCTTGCGGATGCATATGCCGCAAACCAGCGACGCGCAGCCGCGGCATCACCTCCATCTAGTGCAGCTCGCAGTGCGGCACTGAGTCGGGCACACAGCGCGTCTGTAGCGGCACGTGCTCGAGGTGCAACCGTCTTCATGAAAGGCAATCCTTCTCCACGAGATAGGAGCAGCGCTGCTCGTGTTGCTTCAGCCACAGCACGATCTAATAACGCCTCCACTTGCGGTGCTGGAGCTCCCCCGCTACCTGCGCTTTGTTGCTCCGACGACTGCACTTCAGCAACGAGTCGCTCCAACTTCGCAGCCGCATGCTGCGCATCCACACACAACTGCAGCGTCGCACGCTGCTGCGCTAAAGCTGCACGGGCAGCAAGGCTATCCTGTAGCGCGTCCAGCTGGCGCTGCGCCACAGCACGCGCGGAGGCTACCCTTTCGCGCAAGCTCACCAGCGGCCCCGACATGCGTTCCACAGCGCTATCCACATCTACGAGCTGCGTGCTCAGACTGCGTCGGTTTAGCGAGCGAGTGCGTGTGTGAGGCCCGTGCCGGTGGTCGTTGCAAGCAGGTCACAAGCGTAGGCTGATCTCTCGCTGCCGAGACGCAAACGAACGCACCTGACGAAGTCGCCATAGTCGCGGTTGATGAGCTCCACCAACTGCACGTGTCACGCGTGGTGTCAGAGAGGCGCCCCGACTCGAAAGCAGACATCACAGGCGGAGGAGCCCAGGCTTCTGACATGCTGGTAGCGGCGGCGGGGCGCACACACCTCGGTCTTGAGCGTCGACAGGTGTGCGTCCAACGCAGCGCGCAGCGATTCCAGAGGCACCTGCGGGAGTCCGACGCCGGTGGCAACGTCAAACAAGGCTCTGCAGGAGCATCGGAACATGGTGCAGAGTGCACGTACAAAGCGTTGCAAGTCGCGCACGTATTCGTCTGGGTCGAACTCAGGAGCGGTGAACGCTTCCTTCTTGAACCACAGAGCGGCGGCACCCGCGTCGAGGCTGTCAAGCACAGCGCTGTCGGTGACAGCTCCTCCACCTTCTGCACTGAGCAACGCGAGCGCCTCTTCCGGTGTGCGCGCGGCTGGCTGCGCCGCCTTCGATGCGGTTCCGGCCTGCAGCACCGCGTGCTGCATAATGCCTTTTGCGAAGGCTGGACCAATAACGCTTTCGGAAAGCGTGGGGCTTCTCATAGGCGCCATCATCAAGCGCCATCTCATGATTGATAGCGACACTGGGTATCGCGATCATCCGTCCGATGCCAGTCAGCGGCGTGCCGACAACTCACGTCACGTCGCCCCTCCATCCGGCAAGGCCCTGCTCCTGCATTTCCCTCTAGCTAGTTCCAACTCCGCCTTCTAGCTGCTTCCTGTACACCACAGCATCGTCGCCAGGGCCGTAGAAGTCAGGCACAACCTCAGTGCGGGTGAACCCACGTCGCTCGTACAGAGCACGTGCAGGAGCTGTTGCAGGTAGTGACGATGTGCTGACACGCAGCCAGCTACATCCAGCACCCCGGGCTAGTCTCTCCGCCTCTAACAGGAGCGCGGTCCCTGCGCCACTGCGGTGCCGCTGCGGGTCAACGCCAATCCAAAGCAACTCCTGCTCATCAGGTGCCTCTGTCGGCGCCTGATACAGCCAGCCAAGCACCTCGCCCGTCGGCAGCGTCGCAACGCGAACAGCGTGCCCGGCACTAAGCTTGCCGGCGTGCAGCTCAGCAAGTGTAGCGCCCAGAAGGTCACCCAGTTCGTTGTCTGTGAACAAGCCGCTCGCCCTGGCCAGTGCCAGCAACTGGGGCGTCTCTGAAGGCACTGGCGCTCGAAATTCGACATCAATATTGGCCATGAGTACCTACATCTACGGCTCCTGCGGCGGTGGGCTGCACTCGACTCGAGCACCTTGCGTAGAGGTTCTAGCTTACCCCCGCAGCAAGAGCTTGGTGACGGCGCTCCGTGTGACGGTTCGCATGGCAGCCTTCGTCGATTTGCTGGGTCCACAGCTTGTTGCGTCTGGCACGGACCGAGTACGTCGTTTCGAGACGTTCAAGACAGCAGAAGCACTGGCAGGCAAACATGTGGGCCTCCTCTTCGCCGCCAGCTGGTGCGTCCAGCGAGATGCAGCCTGCTCCCCACACCCCCGCCTCCTCTCGCGCTCTCGTGTCCCTGACGCCCCACGCGCACACGCCGCTTGCTTTGCTTTGCAGGAGTGACGAGAGCAAAGCGTTTGCAACCGCCTTGGCAGAGGCGTACCGCAGCGTCAAAGCCCTGGGCAGCTCCTTCGAGGTGGTGCTTGTGTCCAGCGACCGGAATGTGGACGACTTCGCCCGCTTCCTAGGTGCGCGTCGCTTCCCGTGGGAGGTCCTGCTCAGCTTTGGATCAAGGACACACTGCTCCTCACACTCGCACCGTGTGCGCTTGCAACCTGCAGGTAGCGGCCCGGGCTGGCTTGCACTCCCGTTCGCGGACTCGCTGAAAACAAGAGAGGCGGCGCTGAGCAGCCAATACCTGGTGAGAGGAGTCCCCTCCCTCGTCATGCTCGCCCCAGACGGCTCGCTCATCAACCGTGCCGCGAAAGACCGCATCAGCAGCCCGGAACGGTTCCCATGGCTACCGCCCACGGTCGAGGAAGCGCTTGGAGACGTGTTCCTGAACCACTACGGTGACCGCGTGCGACTGCGGTCTTCCCTTCTCGGCGGCTCGCACGTCGCTCTGTTCTTCGCGAGCCCGTCGTTGGGCGCATGTAAGGTATTCGCACCGGTTCTGGCGGAGGCTGCTGCCCGTGCACGCGCAGGAGGCGCAGGCCTTGAGGTGATTTACGTGCCTGCGGGACAAGGCGACGATTGCGACCCCGGCAGCGCGCGGGAAGCAGTCAGCCGCCTCGTGGGTCCAGCTGCGCCGTGGCTGACCATCCCAGCCGATGCGAATCCAAGCCAGCGGGTTTCACAGCTGAAAACGCTCTTCTGCGTTGGCGACCCAGGCGCGCCGCCGCCGGTGCTTGTCTTGCTGGACAGCACGCTGAGCGTCGTCAATCCGGATGCGGTGCGGAGCGTCACAGCTGGCGAGCGGTTTCCGTGGCGACCGCGCCTGGTGTGGGACGCAGATGATAAATCCTCCTGGCTGGGTGACCCGGGGGCGGTTGGCGCTGCGACTCTCATGGTGCTCGCCGAGCGAGCACCCAACAGCTGGGACGCGTGCGAAGACGCGTTGCGTGATGTTGCAGATGAGATGGCAGGCACCGGCGGCAGTGGTGGCGGTTCTGCACCACCACTCATGGGGCGTTCCAAGATGTGCTTCATGATCTCGAAAGAAACGCACGGCCTTGGCCGAGCTGTGCGCCGCCTTGCCCGCTTGCCGGAGGCGAATGCAGTGCCGTGCGCAGTCCTTCTGGACTTATCAGATAATGGCTCGTTCTATGTCATGCCGCCAGGCTCAGACCCCACCAAAGCCGGCGCGCTGCGCACCTTCATCGCCGCCTACCAAGCGCGTGCACTGCCACGTGACAGCGCTGGGCCGGTGCCTACCATCACAGTGGCGGCGGCGCTGAGCAATCCGTCAGCGGCGGAGTTGTTTGGGGGCGCCGACGATGTGAGTCCGCTGGAGGCGTGCGTGCAGTGCATCCTGTGCCCGATCACATGTCCGCTGCTCTGCTGCTTCCGGTGCTGCATGGGCTGTTGCATGCTGACCTTCTTAGGTGGCGCAATCGCAGCAGGAGGGATGGGGAACGCAAATACGAGCCCGTATGCGACGCGGTATGCATAGTGAATGAACTTGCACGTGCTTCATGTCTCCGTACTTGTCCGGAAACTCTACCCTTTCGTCGCTGCCATCACATCCGCCACAACTTCCCGCAGGCGTTTCACCAACTCGTCAACCTTGGACGGCTCGTACTGCGTGCCTGCCATCTGCAGGTGCGTGCTCGTCACCTTGCGGTCAAAGTAAAAGCCGCCAGAGTGCAGCTTCTCAGCTGGCACGCAGCACAGCCAGAACACCGTGTCCGCCCCCTGCTCCGGCGTGCGCAACTTATCTTTCAGAGCATTGTAGAAATCTGGCAGGCTTGTGCGCACTGCATCCGTATCTGCCCAGCCAGGATGCATGGCTGTGAAGACAACGCCCGCATTCGCCGGATCGGCCGCCCACCACTCAGTCAGCGCCGTTTGGCGGCGCTTGTCCCGCGCGTATTGCCGTGCTCCATCGAATCCGCTACTCGTCCACTGCAGGTCGTCCGTCACAAGGTCCTCCGTATACTGCCCGCCGCTGGACACGGTGACCACTCGGCTGGGCGCACTGCTTCGGAGCAGAGGCAGCAGCTCCTCCGTCAGCACGAATGCAGCCAGCGTGTTGGTCGCGAAATTGATTTCGAGACCCTCGAGCGTCTCCGTGCGGGGGTTGATGAGCGCTCCTGCGTTGTTGCACAGGATGTGCAGCGGCTTGTTCGTCGCCTTGATGTCCGCCGCCACCTTCTTGACCGCCGTCACACTGCTCAAGTCCGCCACATGGAGGTGGACGGAAGCGTTCCCGGTTTCTTTCACAATACTATCCCGAGCTTTCTCGCCTCGCTCGGCGTTACGGCACACCATGTGCACCGTGGCTCCTCGCTTCGCCAGCTCCAGCGCGGTCGCGTAGCCGATGCCTTGGTTCGCTCCCGTCACCAGGCTCGTGCGGCCACTCAGGTCAGTCTTCAAATCACTGCGGGTGGAGAGGGGGAATGAGAGGCAAAGAGTCTGTTGCCACAAGCCTTGCACATGCGACCCACGCGGCCTGCACTCGCACGCGTAGACCGCACAGCAGCAGCATATGGTCCACCACACGCGTTGCAAGCGAGGTGCAGTGGCAATGTCGAGACGCGCCTGGCATCGAAGCGCTGCTCGTGCCGCAAGTACCCATCCTTGAGGAAGCCTCGGAGGCCTTTGACTGTGAACAGCGTCGTGCGCCACGCGTGCATGAGCACCATGGTGGGGCCTGCCTGCTGGCTGGCAGCACTGCGCGGGTTGTGTTCAAAAGCCCGGGGCGCTCTGGAGAGGGAACACGCGATGCGGTGCAAGCCACCACGTCACGCGGCGCGTCCACCGAGTTAAGTCCTCCGCAAGAGCGAGTAACCCTTCAATGAGCGCGCTACGGTGCGCACAGTGCTGCGCTGCAAGCCAATTCACACGCAGCTGCGAGGCTGACTCACTCACAACTGACTCCCACAGAGAGGACCAGCTGCAGAACGCGGTCGCGTTCCTGCAGCACCCCAAAGTGCGACCCAGTGGCCAGGAACAGAAGCGCGCGTTCCTGGCGTCAAAGGGCCTCACGGACGCGGAAATAGCAGAGGCTTTCAGACGAGTCCCGGACACAAATGCTGCTGCAAACACCGGCGCCCCTGGGTCTGCAGTCGCGACGTTACCACAGCCGGGCCAGCCACCTAGCAACACTCTCGTTCCTGGCGCACCGCCGCCTGTCCGCCTCACCTGGTCGCAACTTCTCTTCCGCATGGGCCTTCTTGCAGGCGGCGCCCTGGCCGCGAAGCGCGCTCTTGCGCCGTACGCGCAGCCCGCTGCCCGCTCTCTCGCCGCGTACTGCGGCCTCCAACCAGCAGCTGTGGACGACGCAGAGGCGGAGGCAGCCGCAGCTGAGAGAGAGCGCTTGTCGGAGTTGGGTACCCGGTTGGAGTCTACAACGGAGGAGGTGGCGCAGTCGCTTGAGGATGTGAAGGCGCTGCTGCGTCGCGTAGAGCGCGACATGGCACAGGTGACACCCGCAGCAGCAGGGACGCCCAGCACGCCAGGAGGTGAGGGGGGTGCAACTACGCTGACTGTGCAGGCGCTGACACCCGCAATAAAGGACGCGTTGCGTGATATTCGGGATGAGCTGCGTGCGGAGATGCGGGCGATGAGTGAGCGCATGCAGGCGGTGGCGGCGGGGCAGCAGAGCGGCGGTGGTGGTGGTGGGACGACACCGTTGAGGCCAGAAAGTGGGGGCACCCCCGCTGGCGGCGAGCAGCAGTCTTCAGTCACCCGGCACGCGAGCACGAGCAGCAGTAGCATGGATAATAGTGGGCGTAGTCCTGGATACAGCTCTCCATGGGATCCACCAGCGGGTGGTGGCTCTGCTGCTCCCCTTCCAGGGGTGCACATGAACGGCCACAGCAATGGCGTGCATGCGGCAGCTGCTGCAGCGCAGCCGGTGTTGTCGTCCGCTCGCGGTGCTGGCGCAGCAGGTGCACACGCGAGTGATATGGCAGCCATGGGACAGCATCCCGCGGGATACATGCACTTGCTCAACATGGTGGAATCAGGGCGCACACCCCCTGGCATCCGTGAAGTGGATGACAAGGCGCCAGACAATAGCGCACCACCGAGCGCACCAGCCATGCGGCCGCCGTCAAAGCCCTGGGAGCGGGGGGCTTCTGCTTCTTCCTCCTCGGCAGCGTATGCCTACTCCTCGGCACCGCCGTCTCGGTCCGGTGTCGTTCTGACAGAGCTGGCGACGACTACCGGCAGCAGTGCCGAGGATTCGAGCGAGGTTGATCGCTTCGGGGCTGGGCCAAGCACCGCGTGGACACCGCCGCCGGTGCCAATCATCGCCGACAACGCTGCCGCGCGAGTTTTGGGCGTACCCACAGGCCTGGCGGTGGATGAGGCATGAGTGTGACGGGGATGCGAAGTCAAACTTGAGTCCCCCTCGCGGAACGCACGCGTTTAGTCATAACGCATGTCTGCACGCGCAAAGTCGCCGGTCAAGGCTAGCGCGAAGGCGGTGCCTAGCACAGACGGAAATGTCCAGGCTCTGGAATTGAAGTTTAAGGCAGTGCAAGACGCGGCAGCGGCTGACGCGCAGCAGCGCAACTACGCACAACTTGAGCGGGTACGTGACACTGTTGCGCGCCTGCGTGTAGCGTGCGTGCTACACGCCGTCCTGTCGTCTGCATGCCAAGGTTGACCAGGCCCCAAACATGCGACTGCTGCGGGCCTCCTCACGCGCTCAGTTGCGCCCCGACACAGGACAAGATCGTGACCTTCGGGGAAGTCACCAAGGCGGAGCTGGCTGGTGTGAAAGCGCAGCTTCGCGTACAGGCCCGGGAGGCAGAGCAGGCGGCCGAGCGAGCTGCTGACGAGCTGCGGGTGCGACGGGTTGAAACCACTGCGGCACCGCAGCGCTCGTTGTGTCTGACGCGCACTCCTCCCAGGCGGTGACTCACCAGATGAAGCACCGGGCCTACGAGCACGCCGCAGAGGTTGCTCACCTGCACCTGGATAGAGAGACGGCCCTGAAGGTTGCGCATGACGAGTTCAGACACATCGAGGAGCAGCTCATGTGCGTATGTGTGTCTTTATTTCGCCGAGCGAGCTGTGTGTGCGCACTGTGAGGTGATGCATAACTTCCAACGCACCCGACCGCCCGGGAACACTTTTCCGAGGCGCCTGGAGGGCTTAAAATATAACACTGATTTAATGAGCCTGATCACTCGCGCACACGCTGCTGAATGGGGGCTGCTGCAGATGCATGTTCCTATGGCATCGCCTGTTGTGCTGACTGAAGTCTTTCCTCCCCTCCGCTCAGTGCCGAGAAGCTGGACCTGGTCGCCCAGCTCCAGGCTGCGCGCACGGCAGCTGGTGCAGCGGTGCATGATATCAAGCTGGATGCTGCCCGAGAAGTGACAAGGATGCGGACAGAGCTGGATGGTGAAGTTGCTGCCATAGGAGCCTCAGCTGCAGCCTCCGTCGCCTCTGAGCGTGCTGCAGCAGATGCGCGGCGCCATGCTGAGCTTGAGGAGGCAGAGACGCGACGAGCGGCACAGGTGGAGGCACTGCACGAGGCTCACGCAGCGGCTTTGGCAGAGGTGAAACTTTTCTATGACACCGCTTCTGCTGAGCAGTTAGGAACAATCAAGCGCCTGAATGATGAGCTTGC
>Ga0164296_1006246_pt1 | contig 10160 bp, 12 predicted proteins | sample GEODES057metaG_FD_113533 | JGI IMG/M metagenome (GOLD analysis project Ga0164296, IMG submission 113533) | Dystrophic lake water microbial communities from Trout Bog Lake, Wisconsin, USA - GEODES057 metaG | ecosystem: Environmental > Aquatic > Freshwater > Lake | place: USA: Trout Bog Lake... | reverse complement strand
CCACCCCCTGGTCGGACGGCCCGCAGGGTGCGTGACGTGACTCTGGCTGCCCAATGTCACTTGCTTGCGTCTCGGGAGACGACAGCACTGTGTGCACTCAACACAGAGAAGCGCGCCGTGCACATAGGACGCCATGCGTCGCGTCGCAAGCGCTGCGGCACGAGCTGTGCGTCAGGCGGCTCGCGTGGAGGGCGTGAGCACTAGCGCCGTGTCTGCACAGGCTGCGCCAGCAGCCGCCACCGCTGGCTCGAAGCCGGCGAACATGCAGGAGTTCAAGGTGTATAGGTGGAATCCGGAGGTGGACGGTGACAAGCCGAGGCTTCAAAGCTACAAGGCGCGTGCATACAGGAGACGACGTCGGCCGCCCGTCTTGCGCCGTCTCGACTCGCCAACGAACGCACTGAGTCGTCGCGCACGGTGTGGCCGCATCGCGCGACGCGAGTGCTACGCGAGCTGCACTTCGGGGCGCGGCTCTGCGTCGGTGGACAGCCTTCAACTGACAGTAACAAACCTTCGACGTTGTGTGACTCACTCCACGCGAGTCGCACACAGGTGGACACCAACGCGTGCGGGCCCATGATGTTGGACGTGCTGTTCAAAATCAAGGACGAGCAGGACTCGACGCTCTCCTTCCGCCGCTCGTGCCGGTGCGTCTGCTGTCAGGCGTGAGCCTGTACTCTACGGTCGCTCACTCGCTCTGCGCCTGCTCTTAGAGAGGGTATCTGCGGCAGCTGTGCGATGAACATAAACGGGCAAAACACCCTGGCGTGCCTGTGCAAAGTAGACAAGGCTGCAGCCGTGCAGACGGTGTCGCCGCTGCCCCACATGTTTGTGGTGAAGGACCTGGTGGTGGACATGGCCAATTTCTATGCGCAGTACAAGAGCATAAAGCCGTACTTGCAGTTCACACCGCCGCCAGGCGTCAAGTTTGGCGAGAAAGAGCTTTTCCAGTCAAAGGCTGACCGCGCGCGGCTGGACGGCTTGTACGAGTGCATCCTGTGCGCGTGCTGCAGCACCAGCTGCCCTTCCTACTGGTGGTCCTCCGACAAATACCTGGGCCCCGCCGTGCTGCTTGCTAGCTACCGCTGGATCAGCGACAGCCGCGACCAGGCCACCAAGGAGCGCCTGGCGGCGGTGGATGACGCGTTCAAGCTGTACAGGTGTCACACCATCATGAACTGCGCAAAGGTCTGCCCAAAAGGTTTGAACCCTGCAAAGGCGATTGCCAAGATCAAGGCGCTGCAGCACTAGACACACGGACGCGATGTGATGAAATAGAGGCAAGCGGTATGTTTGCGCTTGCATACTGTGGTCAACTTTCTGGGAGGTGTCTTCACAGTGGCACTGTGCGTGCCCCCAACACCGTCAATTCAACACGTACACGAATTCCCACATAAACAATGAGTCCTTGTCTCGTACAAGGTAAGAATAGAAGAATCAGCAACAACAAATGAAATGAAAGAATGGTTTGCGTGGCTTTCAGCCGAACGCAAAGGGTGCCATCGCAGCCGGCCTCACGTCCTCCTCATAGTGCGCGTGCACGTCCATGGCCACTCCCTCATGGCTGGTGGTCACAGGCGTCGTGCACTTTGGCAAAATAACAAGGTCGAGGCTCGATGCCCGCAAGCCGTGCATATCGTCACTCCCGCTTTCAGAGCTGAGGCTCACTCGTCCACGACCGCCAACATTAGGATCGCGGTAGCAATCCACAGACATGCGGCGCGGCGCAACCTCGCTGAGGGCCGGGGGCGTGATCACCTGGTGCATCGGCACACAGAATGAAGCCTCCACACCAAAGTGCGGCTTGTGCGCAGCCGGAGGCCTCTGCTCTAGTGGAGTGCAGACGCTGTTGCCAGGCAGCTGGCTGCCCCGCGCTGTTGCGGCGGCGCGCTTGCGTCGCATCGCGAGCTCGTGACTTCCTGCCGGGTAACGGGGCAGCAAGCTCGGCGGCAGGGGCAGCGGCTCCTGGTGGAAATAGGGGGCATGCAACGCCTCCTCTGCGCTGCCACGCCGCTGCGGGTCCATGCTGAGGAGGCCGTCGATGAGTGCCACCGCTGAAGGCGGCGCCCCACAGCGCTCCAGGTGGTCTGCCAGCACGCGCGGGTAGGCCGCTCCAGGCGCGGGCGCCAGAGATGCGGAAACGCCGTCGCAATTAGTGCCGCTGTTGCTGCTCACACGCGTGCCGTCGCTACCACACATCTTGAAAATGCGGTGCAGTTGCTCAACCTCGGTGCGGCCAGGCAGCAGCGGCTGGCCGGTGTGCAGCTCCGCGGCGATGCAGCCTGCCGACCAGAGGTCAACCTCGGGGCCGTACACAGTCTCCCCCAGCAGCAACTCGGGCGGGCGGTACCACAGGGTGATGACGCGGTTGGTGAGCGGGGCAACCCCAGGGCCGCGCGGTGGCGAATCGAACGCAGTTGTGGCAGGCTGCCCCGCTGGCGCTGCACTATGAGGCTCCAGCAGCGCGGCGAGTCCGAGGTCGCCCAATACTAAGCGGCCGTCATCAGCGATCAGCAAGTTGCTGCATTTCACATCGCGGTGGATGACACCCGCTGCATGGCACGCCGCAAGGGCTGCCAGCAATTGGCACACGTAGCTCTTCGCTGCCGCCTCGGGGAGGGCGGCGAAGCCCTGCGAGGCGCGAGAAGCGAGGGCGCCTGCGAGGTCGTGCGGGTGGAACTCGAGCACGAGGTACAGCGCGCTGTCGTTGCCGTGCGGCGGCACCGCGAGTGCGAGGAGTTTCAACACGTTTGGGTGTTCTATGCGGCGAAGAGCGAGTACCTACGCGTGTGGGACGGGAGGGAGGGAGGTGTGAGGGAGCGGATAAAGGGCTGGAGCCCCCATTGACGCCTGTGGGGTTGCTCCTGGCGGCGACGCGGCGGCGCTGCGGGCAGTCGCACAGCAGTGGGTGCGCACCTCGCGGATGGCGAACAGCACCGCCTCCTCGTCGCACACGTCGAGCCGCACTTTCTTGAGTGCCACAACCCCCCCAGTGGCTTGGTCGACGGCTTTGTACACGCTGCTGTAGGTGCCCTGGCCCACTTTGTGGAGGCGCACGTAGCTGGGAGGCACACACACGCGGGCGACCGGGGCGTGGGCGTGAGCGCAGGAGTGGGGAGGTGTGGCCCACCGTGAGATCGCCCCAAAAAGTGCACGGGGGGCAGTGACGAAGCACGGCCCGTCCCGTCTGGCCGCGCACCGGCCGCGCCTGCTGTTGAGCTGCCGGCGCAACGACTTGGCGTAGAGCCCGGCACGCGGCGCTGCATTCAGCCGTGCCCGTTCCGGCGCGCGCAGTCACCACCTCACACGTGAGTGCCTCTCCACTTCTGGGCTCCCACAACACGCACCTGTCTAGCCGCCGTGCACGCCATCCGCCGCCGCAAACTTCAGGCGCCAGCTGGAGAAGCCACGCAGGCCAGCTGCACTCGAACGCCGTCCGTGGCTCAGCAGCCTCCTGCCGCAGGTGCAAAAAGTGCAACACGGGGCGAGTCGCTGTCTAGTCAAACACCAGTTCACACCCGGGGCAGTGCCACCGCGACGCGACACGCCAGGGGCGGCGCAGTGTCAGAGAGGAACGCACCACGTAGGCAGGCTGCGTGCTGGACGCGGCGGCGGCACCACTTGCTGCCTGGGCACTGCCGAGGTTGACAGGCGGCTGCTTGTTGGCTACGCAGAGCAGGGAGTCCACACACACATCGCCAGGTGTAGACGCGGCTGCTCCCATCACGTCTTATCGTCTACGCGCTGAGGACTTGCTTCAGCGCCGCGCCGCGCGCGCCCGTGTGGGAGAGTGCCCACTTCACTTCCCGTGCAGTCGCACAGCACGGGACGGGCAGACGCTACGCGCGGACAGGCGCGCCCCTGGTGTCGGGGACCGCCGAGCGAGCGCCGCGAATGCGCAAGAGCAGCTGCACTCGGGCTCTGCGACGGACTTTCTCGAGCTGAGGGCGGTGCCAGGTCACCAAGCGACAGCTAGAGCGGCGTTGACGGCATGGGAAGCTGGACACAACAACCGTGTAACATTCAAGATGCCTCTCTCAGCAGCGCATTGATGCGGCTATCCACCGCGCTGTCCAGAGCTTCCTGTGGGCGACCTCGTGGCCCGCTGGGCAGCGGAGAGTACCTGGGCAAGCTCGCGCGCCGCTCTTCCATCGACACCAAGTCGTCGTTCCACACGAGTACAGGACCGGCAGCCCCAGCCCCATCCGCATTCGGCGCCCCAGCTGTTTCTGTGCCATCCAACCCCATCAGATCCTGCGCGCTTGCATTCCCTTCCTGGCCAGCAGCTGCTGCTAGCGGGCGCGCCACGGAGCTGGATGGCGGTGGCCCCGGCGGAGGCGCTGGTGGTGGGATTCCTGCAGGAGGGCGTGGCGGAGGCAGCCCTCCCTGCGTCATCCACTGCGCCGCTGGCGGCATCCCCGGTGGAGCCCCGAAGGGCGGCTGCTGCCATGGCTGCATCGGCATTCCCGGAGGCGGGAACATCTGTGGCGGCGGGAACGGTGGATAGCCACCGCTCCCGTAACCCATGCCTGGCACACCAGGAGGCATGTACGGCGCAGGCATGTATGGTGGCATGTAGGTCGGCATCATCCCGTACGGCCCGGGCGGGACGCCTCCGGGCGGCGCCTCGGCCTCCTCGTCCTCATCAGCTGGGATGCCAGCCATGCCAACTACGCTGACTGCCACGCTATCATGACCAGGTCGCGCGTTAGGTACCTGGCACACGTGTCGCGAGGTGAGCGAGACGAGCAACCAGACAACTCGTGCGGGCACGTGGCGCGTACCTTGTCGATCTCTTGTTGGTGCACCTTCTTGGCATGGTACACCAGCTGCCCGATGTTGGGATGCTGCTTGTCGCACACAGCGCACTTGAAGTGCTTCGCCTTCTGGTGGTTGACAAGCACCTTGTCGTCGTCGAAGCTTCTGTCGCAATACCAGCACCAGGACGAGAGCACCTTCCGCTTCTTGCCCATGCCCTGCACACAAAGAATGCGCGGCTCTGCTGCTCGAGTTGAGGCAGCTGTCTGGACGAATGAGCAAAGTGTTGACCAGCGACTGGTCACAGGTCCGCGATGCGCGGTCAGGACTGAGTGAGGCGGGACCGTCGAGTTCAGTCGTCTCCGTCCTCGCCAGGTCCGCGTTACTGAGACAGTGATCCGGCATACGGTTAAGCCACAATCGGTCCGCAAGGTCCGCGTTACATCTCAGCAGGCTGCTCTTTGGACTGGGTGTACACGACGCTGCTCTTCTCATCATCAGTTGAGCAGAGGAGGACAAGATGCCGCCCAGGCGAGGCCGTAGTGCAGCCGCCCCAGAGGAGGGCTGCGGCCCTGCAGGCACCGGCGCCCACGACGCGGCTGCGGGTCCTTCAGGGTCGCAGGCTGCTGCAGCCCCTGCGACAGTCTCTGAGCCGGAGGACCTTTGCTGTCCTATCACGCGCTGCTTGATGAGGGACCCGGTTGTCAACGCCGCCGGGCACTCATACGAGCGCGCTAGTGTCGTCGCCGCGATGCAGCGCAACGTTGGACCGCCTCGTGACCCGGTGCGTTGAGTTGCCTTGCTAGCTAGCACTACGCGATGATGTTACTTCTGTGCCCACTCACTCACGCCCCTTGCAGCTATCCAACATGGAGCTGCAGAGCAGCATGCTGTTCACCAACTGGGTTGTTCGACGCCAGGTGCAGGCCTTTTTGGACGCACATCCGGGGTATGTACCGGATGGTTGGCCGGATCGCACTGTTCCTGCCCCACTCCCTCCGCCTGGGCCTGAGGACGACTACGACGATGACGACGATGAAGGAGATGATGACGACGATGATGACGACCACTACCACTCGTCGGACACGGAGGAGTCATACGGCGTGCATGATGCGCACCTGGCTGCGGCCTTCATGCACAATGTCTTAAACGGGATGGACGCTGATGAGGATGAAGACGAGGACGAGGACGAAGACGAGGAAGTCGAGGACGACGAGGACGAAGACGTGGATGGCGAGGATGAGGACGAGGATGGCGGTAGCGAGATGTTCTCAGAGGAGGGACACGATGACGATGAGCATGGCTTCGAGCACCATGATGATTTTGAGGACGACATGGAAGAAGATGAAGAGGACGAGGACGAGGACGAGGACGAGGAGGAGGACGAGGAGGTCGATGATGGCTATCCTCTCCGCAGCAGGCATAATGCTTTCGATCAGAATTGGGCTGCAGCCTATGCAGCCATGGTATCGCAGGCTAACGCTATGAGAGCTGTCGCAACACATGCCGCCACAATGATGGCCACTTCGCAAGCTGCTCGAGGCGGCTCTGGTGGCAATCGTGGCCGTGGCCGTGGCGCACAGCATAGCAGGGGAGGCGGGCGTGGGAGAGGCCGCGCCAGTGGCGGTAGCAGGGGCGGTGCTAGTGGCGGCCAGCAGTCTCAAGGCCCAGCTAGACGCTCCGGGGTACGTGGTGGAGGTACAGCATCACGTGGGAGAGGTGGACAAGGCGGGCGGCGCTAGCGCTCGGCTCAGCTGCAACCGTGACTGACTGTAGATTCATTAAAAGCGGAGTTGTGCGCGCAACTGTGCACGCACGGGCTGTCTGCGGCGCGCAACGAGGCCAGGTGTCAGCGTCAATGCACCCCTGTCCCCTGCGTCCGTGTGCATCAACAAAAAGGCTTCCACGTGTGGCTGGCTCGCCCCCCACGGTTGCGCAATGAGGCCTCCCCAACGCGGCCCAGAGGCGCCACCCGATGGAGGCGAGGGTGCTAGTGCCAGCGCCCACTCCCAGCCCAAGGCGCTGTGCTTTGCAGCCCAAGCTGAGAGGGTGACCAGCGATTGGCCCACCACAGCCGCAGCTGACGCGCCCGCAGCATGGTCCATCCCCTTTGTGCTACCGCTTCTATCAATGACTGCTGCAGTGGCAGCTAGCGCGAGTCGTGGCGCTGGGCGAAGCGTGATTTGGCCCAGCAAAGAGCGCCTCAGATGCAATTCGTCGAGCTCCTCACTTCTGCTGCCACGCCGGCGCCAGAAATGTGCGCCCGACAGCGTCACGCCGATGTTGCTGCTCGGTACTCGAAGTTCTGAGGAGAAGGCGATGGCGGCGGCGTCGTGCTCGTGACCTCCCCTTGGCCATCCCTCCTGAGGCTCCCCCATCTCACCGCAAGCGGCTGCTAGGCGGTACACACCGCTGCCTGCTGCGCCCATCCGTGTGAGCGCAACCCCGTGGGCTGGATTCAACGTGGACGCCGCATCGGCGCCCTCCGCACCACAGGGAACAACCTGCATGTATTGTGGAAAGTCGAGGGAGTCAATATCAGGCTCCGATGACGTGCACGGCCTGCGGGACGTCAGCCGTACCGTAAGCCGCGTATTGCGCGTCGGGCGCAGGCGATATGAGAGGCGTGAGAGTCGCAGGTGACCTGAAGGCTCACCACCCACTCCCACCGGGTCCATCGGCGCAGTGGCCCGCACAGTGAGTGACTCCCCCAGCGACACACGCAGTGGCACATCCAACGCGACGTCCAACTCCTGCGTCTGAGACGTGCGAGAGTGGCGTCAGACGTTCCGCTTGGACAGCACAGGAGCACGCAGAGAGAAAGGCACGCACCACGCGCCGCGTGTCGCCGTCGCTCTCAACGCCCGCAGTCCAGCGGCCACTGACTCTCACTCCCTGTTGCGACGTGGACCACGAGCTACGACCCGCAGTGGCGCCCGCCAGAGGTGAAGCCAGCCCAGTGTGTGCCTCCACCAGCTTCAACCTGCGGGCCGCGTCGTGTGTGTTGTGCATGGGAGTCAGCTGCATAGGATGGATAGTGTGCGCTGACTGCGTCACGTCAGACACAGAGACAGAACAGCCGGACGGGGTGCGTGCCTGCGGCGCACATCTAACAACTCTCTGAAACTCTCCCTGCTGAGGCGCTTCAGGCGCTGCACGTCCTCCGCGACGTCGCTGAGTTTAGGCGACATCTTCGGCCTCACCCGCTGACTATATATGTATCCACCATAGACTGCGCGGGCGTCCGCACACTCGCTTGGGGGGTCCCTCCTCCTGCCCACTGTGGCGTCACCCGCCAGAGCGCGGTTTGCGGGGTCTGAGGACCGCCAACATGAGCGCGCTTGATGCTGCGTACCGGGCCCTGACACGGGTGCGCTGCGCCGCGCGCGAGCTTCGCTTTACCCTATGCCTTCTCACCCCTCACTCTCGACGCTGTCTTGCGCCCGCGCTGTACTCAGAGTAACGTGACTAACGTGGCGTTCGTTATCACGGGCGCCCTGGTGGGCGAGCGGGTGCGTCGCCAGCGGGGTGCTGCCTCCTCCAACAACATAGGGAAGGGGTTGCGCGACGGCACTGCTGCCACTGCCGCCCCTGCAGACAAGCCTCTGCACGTGCTGTGGGACTGTGTGCTTTGCACGCTCTTCACTTGGCTGCTGCTCCCAGCAGTGGGTCGGCACTGCCCGTGGATGCTCTGGCAGTTGACGCGCGGGTCTGTGTTCTTTGCAGGTGGTGTCCAACACCTTCGACTGGATGTGGAAGAACAACAACAAGGGGGTGCGTACTTGCTTATACACGCCCACGGCACTGCGCGTGCAGCCCGACGCCGTGGCCGGCTCGTGGTGCTGTTTTTCTTGTTAGGGTAGTCTCTGCACTGTTCTTGACGCGCGGGCAACATACTCCCTCCTTGCGGTGCCTCCAACGACGTGCAGAAGCTGTACGAGGACCTTGTGGCTGACGGCATTGTCAAGGCATAGACGTGAATCCAATACCCGCAACGCAACGTCTTGCATGCTGCTGCCTTAGGGTGACGGCGGCGTGTCTCCTCCCAGCCTATGGCGTGCTAGTGCGTCTGCTTCGGCAGCCGTGAGATCAGGCTGTTGTTGGGCCCACCCACTGATCCAGGAGCACAGCCGCGCGACGGCGGCGTCATCCAGGTGGGGTCCCCGCTGCGGCGTGTAGCGCATCAGTGCCCGGTTGCGTGCTTTCACCACCTTCGCGGACGGCGGCTTCTGCTCAGGCTCACCATGAGCAGCCCCTGCACCCTCCTCACCCGCGTCTGCCATGATAGCTGCATCCGCAGCCTTGGTGCACGGTATGTGCACATCGGCGCTGAAATGCGTGAGGATGTCATCCAGACAGGCGTCGAAGCCAGCCGTGGTGTCCACCCATCGGTAAGCCCCCTCTCCTCGAAACCAGGTGTGCTGCCGCTTCGCGTAATTGCGGCTCGCGCGCTGCATGGCCGCCAAGCAGCTGTCTAGCGCTGCTTCACAGGCGACCGGCTCGCCGCGGACAGTCACGGCTGTAGCTAGTAACTCTAAGGCCTGTGCGTAGCCGATGGACCGGCCTGCAGGCGAAGCATGTGCGCCATCATCCCACGGTCGCGCTCCAGCTGCCCAGAGAGCAGCTGCCTCTGGTAAGAGGCCATTAGCAAGCATGGATTCACATCGGGCATCAATTCGCCTGTAGAGCTGCATGCGCGGCACTCCTAGGAAGAAGCACCTGAACTGGAATCGAGAGCGCACGGCGCCGTCGTCGGGCTCGAAGCTAGCCACCGGACGGCCGGAGAGCGTGACAATCTCAAGCACGCGCTCTGCGCGGTACCAATCGTTGGGTACAAGCCGTTGCGCACTCTCCGGGTCGCCAGCATCGTGCAGCACTTGCAGCGCAGCGCGCCATCGCAGCTCTTCTACCTCTTGCGCACTTAGCACCGGCGCGTCTGCGATGCTCGCGCGCGCCGCCTGTGCTTCAGCCACCGCCTTGTCCGCAGCATCTTGCAGGCGAGCCCTGGCAGCGGCGGCGCTGTGCGCCTCGCTCCTCGGTGTGGGCGGCCTGCCAGCAGTGAGCCAGCGGAGATAGAATCCGGCGCCGCCGACGACGATAGGCGTCCGTCCGCGAGAGACGCAGTCGGTGACGGCCTCTAGTGCTGCGTCTAGCCAGTGTGCTGCACTGAACTCGACAGTGGGCGGAACGACGTCGAGCAAGTGATGTCTCACTCCCTGGCGCTCAGCAAGGGGCAGCTTCGCGCTTCCAACGTCGAGGCCGGTGTACACTTGCACGCTGTCTGCAGACACCACTTCGCCGTGCAGCGCGTGCGCCAAGGCGAGTGACAGTGCAGTCTTCCCACTCGCCGTGGGGCCTGCGAGGACCAGCACCTTGGGCAGGGGCGAACTCGCGCCCGCCGT
>Ga0164296_1006245_pt1 | contig 10161 bp, 9 predicted proteins | sample GEODES057metaG_FD_113533 | JGI IMG/M metagenome (GOLD analysis project Ga0164296, IMG submission 113533) | Dystrophic lake water microbial communities from Trout Bog Lake, Wisconsin, USA - GEODES057 metaG | ecosystem: Environmental > Aquatic > Freshwater > Lake | place: USA: Trout Bog Lake... | reverse complement strand
TTGCAGGGCTTGTTTGAAATTAACGACGCAATAGCATTTCATGAGTTTGTCTCCAGAATGGTTTTTAGTTCAACAACGTATTTTTACATAACTAGTTCAATCAGCTTAGGGCCTTTTTCTTGGGCTGCAATTCTCAACGCTTTTGCCAAGTCTTCAAGATTGTTGACTTGCACACCTGGCACGCCATGCCCTTTAGCGATTGCGACAAAATCGAGATTTGGTTTGTTCAGATCAAGCATGCGTGCCGCGTTGATGCCGGGAGCGGGACCACCCATGTTAGCAAGCTCGCCACGCAGGATTCGGTAGGATCGATTGGCGAAGATGACGACAGTGACGTCTAATTGTTCTCTGGCCATGGTCCAAAGTGATTGGATGGTATACATGGCGCTGCCGTCACCGACTAGAGCGACTACTTTGCGATCAGGGCACGCTACGGCCGCACCAACTGCACATGGCAGACCAAAACCAATTGACCCTCCTGTTATGTCGAGACAATCATGAGGGGTTGCCATTGGCATCGTTTTGAATAGCTGTCGGCCTGAGGTGACTGCTTCATCAACGAGTATCGCGTTTTCAGGCAGGGTTGCTGCAATCACAAAACCGATGTTATCGGCGTTGGCCGCACCAGTGGGCAATTCGGTAACGATTTTGCTTTCAGGAGCAAAATTGGTTGGCTCCGCATGATTAGCATCGAGCGCATCGCACAATGCTTGCAGTGTCGCTTTAAGGTCGTGCGTTAAGGTCGCAAGCGTGTGAAGTTCGCAATCAGGCTGCTTAATCATTCTCGGCTTGTCAGGGTAAGCAAAGAACGCGACAGGAGGAGCTGCACCGATCAGAACTAAGTGCTTCGTGTCCTTGAGGACTTCGACCGCCCCGGCGACCGGAAAAGGTAGTGGATTGATATTGACGCGTCCGCGACCGCGTTCCATTCTGGGGTTGCGAGGCTCAGAGGCTAGCTTGCAGCCAGTTTTGCCTGCGATCTTGCCCGCAAGCATTGCTGCTTCTGCTCGCAAGGCCGCACCTCCGAGCAATAGCGTTGTTTGTTTGCCTTGAACAGGATCGCTTAATAATTTTGCAATGGCAATTACTGATTCAGCCAGTGGATCTGCCGCAGTTTGTGCTGGAGCAGTCGAGTATTTGCCTGGGTCAGAGGCTTCCCAAGCACAGTTGGCGGGCAGAACCAAAGTAGCGATGCGACCGGGAGTGCTTCGAGCTTGCGATATTGCCTCCGCTGTATCCATGGGAGCGGCGGTGGCACTCGTGGTTGTTTTAACCCAGTGCGACATCGGACGAGCAACAGCCTCAACGTCGGAGTTCAGTGGTGCATCGTTATGGATGTGATCGAGAGCATGTTGACCAACAATGTTGACCATTCCAGAGTGAGCTCGCTTGGCGTTGTGTATGTTGGCCAGACCATTACCAAGACCAGGTCCAAGATGCAGAAGTGTCGCCGCAGGTTTCTCTGCCATGCGGTAGTAACCATCGGCTGCACCAGTCACGACTCCCTCAAATAGACCAAGCACACAACGCATTTTTGTTGCGCGATCAAGCGCAGATACGAAGTGCATTTCGGAGGTGCCTGGATTGGCAAAACAAAGATCTACCTGTCCTGCCAACAGCGTGTGAACCATTGCTTCCGAACCGTTCATTTTATTTCTCCTGTTTTGTTTTTTATTGTTTCACGAGCGATGACGATCTGTTGTACCTCGGTGGCACCCTCGTAGATTCGTAAGGCTCTGATTTCTCGGTATAGCATTTCGATCGGACTTCCAACTTTCACGCCTAAGCCGCCGTGCATTTGTAGACTCCTATCAATAATGCGTTGGGCCGCTTCTGTCGCAAACATTTTCGCCATTGCTGCGGACTTGGTTGTTCTTTGTTTTAAGATATCGCGCTCCCACGCGGCTCGATAGACTAATAAAGTCGAGGCGTCTATGTCTGTACTCATGTCCCCAATTGCAGCTTGAGTAACCTGAAGATCACTAAGTGTTGCGCCAAACATTCGTCGCTTGCTTGCGTGTTCAATTCCCATATTGAGCGCTGCCTCGGCGAAACCAAGAGCAGCAGCGCCTACCGAAGCACGAAAGACGTCCAGATTTTGCATCGCTACTTTAAAGCCCTGACCCGGCAGAGCTAGTCGTTGCGACACTGGTATTTGGCAATTACGGAAAGTTAGCGTTCCGATTGGATGCGGTGCGGCGACATCAAAGCGTTCAGTTATCTCTAAGCCAGGAGTATTCGCATCGACCACAAAGGCGGTGACGCCGTCTACCTCATCGTTTTCGGTGCGAGCGAAGACCGTATAAAAATCAGCAATCCCTGCATTTGATATCCAGGTTTTCACTCCATTCAAGGTGTAACCAACGTCACGCTTGATTGCTTTGGTTGTCATTGCTGCCGCGTCAGATCCCGCCTCGGGTTCAGATAAAGCGAAGGCGGCGATCGCTTCACCTGTTGCGACTCTGGGTAGGTATTTAGATTTCAGTTCATCCGACCCGAATAGAGAAATGGGTCCCGAACCCAGACCTTGCATGGCAAACACGAAATCCGCTAAGCCATCGTAATAACCTAATGTCTGACGCAACAAGCAAAGACTGCGGGAGTCGAGCTTGGTTAAGGCACCGCCGTAAGCTGCCGGTACCACGTAGCGTAGCCAACCTGCCTGACCGAGTTGTCTGACGAGTTGTTGGCAATATAAATCAACAGATCCACTGTGAACCCTGTTGGTTAAATTGTCGCGACCCCAATGATGAACTGCGTCGTGGAGCGCGCGATGATGTTCATCAAAGAATGGCAATTGCATCGAATTGACATTGAACATGTCAGCGTTTCTCCATCAGGTCAAAGGTAATTTGTACGTAGCGTGTTGGGACTTCTAAGCGTGTGAAATAAACGACTCGCTCTCCTATGCACGCGAAACGACGAACTTCGGCAACGGGAGCTGCGAGGGGTAGATGCAGCGCTTCGGCAGAATCAGCCCCGGCCTCGATAATCGTAAGCAATTGTTTCGCGTGTGTTAATTCGGTTCCATGTAACGAGTCGAGTATCGGCACCACGGTTGTGTGTCGGAATCGATCGGAGTTCTTGGCATAGATGTCGCTCGCAAGGTAGACCTCGGTGTAACAAAATGGTCCGCTCGCTGTGGTGTGCAGGCGACGCAGATAGTGAAACCGGCCGCTTGTGTCGTAAGGGCATTCCATACCGAGTGAGCTAGGCAGTTCCGCACCAGCGGTTGATTCCATCAGCGTGACCGTGCCAAGGACGTTACTCAAGGCAATTGTCTCTGCCCATGTTTTAGGCAATGTGAGTCGAATCGTCTCTGGTAATTCGTCGTTGACATACGTACCGGAACCGCGCGAGCGATGAATCAAGCCCTCTCGTTCCAGCAGGCCGAAAGCCTGTCTAACTGTTGCACGAGAGACTCCCAGTGTCTCGACTAGGCTATCCAGAGCGGGTACTTGAGAGCCTTTAGGCCAGAGATCACGTTGTATGTTGCGTCGAAAGATCGCGGCGACTTGCAGGTAAAGCGGCAACGGGCTTCTGGCGTAGACTTGGCCAGACAGTGTTTTCATGCAATCCTCTCCAGAATGGTATTAGCCATTTCACGAAGTTTATTTTTTTGAATCTTGACAGCATTCGCGCTTTGAACACTCGGGAATTCAGTCACGATTTCGAAATGCACAGGCACCTTAAACCCGGCTAATACTCTTTTGCAGCCAGCCGTCCAGGTTACAGGGTCGGCCTTGCCGCCTTTTTGCAAAATAACGAATGCTACTGGCAGTACCTTGCTACCTTTGGTTCCCGATACGACTTGACATGATTGCACGCCGTCGAAGTTTTCAATGCACTGTTCTATCTCTACCGGGTTGACCATAAAGCCTGATAGCCTCATGGAGTCTCCCATTCGGGTTTGAAATACGAATTGTGTATCGCTTACGGCATAGCCGAGATCGCCTGTTTTAAAAAATCCGTCCTCTGTAAACGCAGATTTTGTTGCGTCTGGATTATCAAGGTAACCAACCATGATGCTCGGTGTCTTGATCTCGATCTCACCGGACTGACCATGAGGTAATACCAGTCCAGTTTCTGGGTCTCGGGCTCTCAGGCGCGCCTCACCATGGATGAGGCGTCCACCGGCAAGGTAACGCACGCTTACGTCGCCTTCATCGGCCTTGGTCGGCTGTGCGGCAATAAGTGCCTGCAGTTCGCTAGAGCCATACAATCCTGTAAGAGGTAAGTGAGCTTTTTCGGACTTTTCAATTAAATCTGAAATCGAAGGCGAGAAACTTGCGAATCCAAATAATTTACAGCTTTCAAAATCCTCGACTGAGCGCGCACTTTCTAAAAGTTTAAGTATGGATTCGTTGTTGGCGTAAGTGTGGGTGACGCGATGCGTCCTAATTTGCTCAAGAGTACTCTGGGTATCGGATACGGGTTCTGATATGACGGTGAATCCGTTGACGAGTCCGCCCGACAGCGTTGAGAATCCGAATGCGCCGCAGAATGGTGTACTGGCGAAAATTCTGCTGCTCGGATCATAGCCGTAGGCTTGCTTCATCGCTTTGCCATGCATGATGAGTGTTTTTTGATCGTGCAAGACGAACTTCGGTAGCGACGTAGTCCCAGAGGTCGTGTAGCACAGCACCCCGTTGTTGCCGTAAGCAGGGGGGAGCGTTGTCTGGTCGGTAGCGAGTAAGGTGTCGAAGCAAACGGGTACGTGGCCGGCGAGTTTCTCAGGCGTTTTGCCCAAAGTGATGATGCCGTGTAGCTTTTGTGTTACTTCATTAGGTACGTCTGCCAGAATATCTGCAAAAGGGATGCCTTTGAATTCGGGCCACATCACTAGCCATTTAGCTTTTCCTCGCCCAACGATATCGGCCACTTCTTTACTGCGAAATCTGGTGTTGACCGCCATCACAATCGCACCTAAGTAGGCGCAAGCGAGAAATGTCTGGACCCAAGCCGAACAATTAGGCAACCAAAGCGCAACACGGTCATTAGGCTTGACGCCTAACTTAGCCAAACCTGCTGCAAGTCGCTTGGTTTGATTGTCAAGTTCTCGGTAGGTGATGGCTTGGTTTCGGTCAATGAGAGCGATCTGTTCCGGTTGCTGGGATATGATCTCGGCAAGGCACAGAGCAAAAGATTCTGGGTAGGGCGATGGGGTTATTGCAACCATGTCAGTATGTCTATCAAGCACGATGAAAGAACGATACTATAGTGCTTATTATCGAACTACTTATTTTTGAATTAATGGTTTTGAGACAAGGAATGACAAAGATGAGTCGACGCTGCTTTTTAATGAAAGCATCTTGCTGGATTGGCGCTGGCGCTTTGGCGGTGTTGTGTAATGTCAACGCCATCGCACAGAGCTTTCCGAGTCATGCTGTGACTGTTGTGGTTCCCTATCCGGCAGGCGGGGCTGCGGATATGTTTGGCAGGACTATCGCTCAAGCGATGGAAGAAGTGCTCAAACAGCCTATCGTGGTGGAGAATCGACCTGGGGCAGGTGGCAACGTCGGAATGACCTATGTCGCCAGAGCCAAGCCTGACGGTTATACGATTGGTTTGGGTACGATCGGTACTCAAACGATCAATCAGTTCATTTATCCAACCATGCAAATTAATCCCGAGACGGATTTTGAGCCGATTGCCTTGGTGTCGACTACCCCCAACGTGGTCTCAGTTGTCGCTAACTCACCATGGAAAAATTTGCAGGACATTATTAATGCTGCGCGAAACGCGAAAGACAAGAAGTTAACTTACGGAACGCCCGGTATCGGATCCTCTGTTCATTTAACGGCCGCGTATTTTGAAGCGATGACGGGGATCGAGTTACTTCATGTCCCGTTCAAAGGTTTTTCAGGCTCATTCCCTGCATTGGTGGGAGGGCAGATCGACTTGTTATTTGACAATCTACCTGGATCGATTAATCAAATTAACGAAGGTACGCGATTAAGGGGTATTGCTGTTACCTCTGCCCAAAGAAGTCCGCTTGCTCCGGATTTGCCAACTTTTCAGGAATCAGGTGTTGCGGGTTTTGATGTGACTGCCTGGTTTGCGATATATGCACCCAAAGGTACGCCTAAACCCGTTATGGATGTATTAATTGACGCTGCTCGTAAAGGGTTGAAATCTGAAAAAATAATTACGTCTTATGCTAAGGCAGCGGCGCAGCCTGGCGATTTATTTGGCTCCGATCTTGCCGCATTCGAGAAGCAAGAGCGGGCGAAATGGGGCAAACTTGTCAAGGAAAAGGGAATTAAAGCAGAATGAAAAAGCAAATCGCACTTGTCACAGGGGGCAGTCGCGGAATCGGTCGCGCGATTGTGCAACGTTTGTTGGCTGACGGATATGAAGTCGTAAACTTTAGTCGAACTGCACCAGAGAAAATTTTGACTGGCGAAACGTTCGAGTCTGTCGATCTTGCCGACCCTGCTCGAGCCAGAGAGGCTGTAAGCGAACTCGCAGCGAAGAAAGAGGTTTTGAATCTAGTAAATAATGCTGGTATGGTGCATATCGCTAACCTTGAAGACATCACTGTTGAGCAGGTTGATGACATGATGGCACTTAACTTTGTCGCACCCATCATCATTGCACAATGCTTGATTCCAACCATGAAGGCCAAGAAGTATGGCCGTATTATCAACTTGGGTAGTCGCGCATCGCTTGGTAAGGAAGGGCGCGGTGTCTATGGCGGTTTAAAGGCGGGTCTGGCTGGTATGACGCGATCGTGGGCGCTAGAGCTAGGTCCTCACGGAATTACAGTCAATACCATTGCTCCCGGTCCTATTGCGACCGAAATGTTCAACGCGAACAACCCTCCTGGCGCGCCGCGCACCAACAAAATCGTAGAAGGTATCCCAGTCAAACGAATTGGCATGCCCGATGACATTGCACACATGACCGCCAGTTTATTGGATACCCGTGCGGGTTTTATAACCGGACAGGTAATCCATGTTTGCGGCGGTTTAACAGTCGGTAATTCAGGTTAGATTTATTTCATACCCGTTATGGTGGCGGCCATTGCGCGTGGATCGCGCATGGGCCATCTACCGCTCGTTGCTTGTGCGAGAAAACGTTCAACTATAGCGTTGAATTGAGCAGTTGCCTCAAGGTTCATGGTGTGTCCGCAGTTGGGGATGACGGCCAGCGCGGCGGATGGGATGACCTCTTTAAGCATCAGGCCCGGCTTCAAGCAAGGCCAATCTTCGTCTCCGTTGACTATCAGCGTAGGTACTGTCAGCTTTTTTAGTTGCTCAGTCAAGTTGTAAAGTGAAGGGCGCTCCCTTTGCACTCCAAGTTGTGTGTTCGCCGAGCCCAGAGCAGAGTGCTTGGCGAACTGCGCTTTGAATTCTTCGAAGCCGCGCGGATCTGCTCTCTGGAAAGGAATTCGAGTGGGGCCTTCGGCATACTTATCAACAAAGGCTTGCATACCTTGAGTGAGTAGAAACTCTGCACTAACTCTGGCCTCTTCCTTGAATTGCGTTTGTACTTCGAGTTCTGCACCATAGCCGCAGCCGGCTACACACAGAGACAAGGCTCGATCCGGGTGTTGAAGACCAAAGTGCAATGTCGCAAAGCCCCCCATAGACAGGCCAACAATATGGGCTTGTTGTATGCCTTGAGCGTCCATTACGGCAATGATGTCAGCTACTGCACGATTTTGAGAGTATGACGACACATCCTTAGGAACAGAGGACGGCGGATAACCCCGAGCGTTATACGTTGTAACTTGATATTGACGGGAGAAGTGACGTACTTGTTGCTCCCAACTGGTCATGTCTCCGGCAAATTCGTGAACAAAAATAATAGGGATGCCAGATCCGGTTGTTTCATAGACTAGATCAACACCATCATCGGTTTTTGCAATAGGCATTTTTTTTCCACAAAAAAGCCCACTTGCGTCAAGTGGGCTTGAGTTGAATTTCAGCGTCGCTTAGTCGCGGTTACCGCCAAATATACCAAGCAATGCCAACAAATTCGAAAAGACGTTGTAGACATCGAGATAGATGGCAAGGGTAGCTGAGATGTAGTTAGTCTCACCGCCATTAATTACGCGTTGTAGGTCGAACAGCATAAAGGCTGAGAAGATCACAATAGCCAACACCATGAAGGTCAGCATCAAGGCGGGCAATTGCAAGAATACGTTCGCGATACCCGCAACCATCAAAATGACTGCACCGATCGTCAGGAATTTAGCCATACCCGTCAAGTCGCGCTTGATCGAACTGGCAAGCGTTGCCATTGCGCCAAAGACGATTGCGGTCCCGCCGAATGCAGCCATGATCAATTGCGCTCCGTTACTCATTCCGAGCACGAAACCTATCAGTCGCGACAGCATAATGCCCATGAAGAAGGTGAATAGCAGCAAAAACGCCACACCCATTGAGTTTTCTTTGTTTTTCTCGATGGCAAACATGAGACCAAAAGCGCCAACGAAAAATAGAATTAGCGTCATGCCAGGGCTGGCTGCCATTGCTTGTGCGATGCCTGTGTACAACCCCACAGCCGCACCGATAACGGTTGGGATCATTGAGATTGCCAACAGCCAGTAGGTGTTGCGCAAAACACGGTTGCGGGCAACGAGTGCGGAAGCCTCGTAGGTGCCTTGAGAGAAAGTTGGACGGTAGTCGCTCATGCTGAACTCCTGTTGAGAAAACTTATGTTGCGGAAATACACGCTTACCTAGCTTAGGACAGCAAGCATAGCTTACAGTTCCCTGAATAGCTATATTTAATTACGGTCCGCTCAGTTGGTCAAGTGTCGTAACTACTGGCTCCCTGTTTCATGAAACGTGTAGGCTGAGTCTGATCTAAGCCCCGAGTCGATGCGCCTTAAGTTCGTGGCCTGCCGCTTTGTATATCGCCCATCGGGCGCGCGCGGCCATTTTGTCAGAGTCATCGTCAGAAACGATTTCCAGGACCCGTTTGATTTTGCCGATACTTGGTGGACAAGTGTCAGCCAGATTGAGCAACCAAGTATGCTCGTCAGCCTGGTCAAGCGCCTTGTCCAGATTTTCCTGAACCATAACGATGGCCGTATGTGCAGTCGTAGTGTCGTCCACTTTGACGTGTGGGACAAACGCTGTGTCCTCGACGGCCCAAAGCATTCGATCAAACGCCTCAAGTCGTGGGGCGTCAGGGCAGTAAATGATGACGCGCTGGCCCGCCAGATACTGTCGCAAAACAGTCTGGCAGGCTTGCGTTAGCCGCTCACCAGCACCAAAAGCAAAGTCGATGCGTGCCATCGTCTGCCAGTTAGTTATATGCGCTGTGAATCAAAAAATTTACCAGCAGCGGCACAGGTCTGGCCGTGGAGCCTTTGTCCGCTCCACCGCGCCATGCGGTGCCCGCAATATCTAGGTGAGCCCATTTGTAAGCTTTGGTGAAGCGAGACAGAAAGCACGCCGCGGTGATCGCGCCTGCGGGTGGACCACCGATATTGGCCATATCCGCGAAGTTTGATTTCAATTGTTCTTGATAGGCGTCATCCAACGGCATACGCCATGCCGGATCCAATGCTTCTTTGCCAGCCTCGAGCAACGCTTCAGCCAGTCGATCGTCAGTGGAGAATAATCCCGAATTAACACGACCCAGCGCGGTAACGCATGCCCCAGTCAATGTCGCAATGTCAATCACTGCTTGTGGTTTAAAGCGCTCCGCGTAGGTCAATGCGTCGCAGAGTATCAGACGGCCCTCTGCATCAGTATTCAAAATCTCAATCGTCTGGCCAGACATGCTCCTCACGACATCACCAGGCTTGTTTGCGCTTCCGTTTATCAGGTTCTCACAAGTTGGAATCAGACCTACCACTTCGATGGGTAATTCAAGCGTCGCGACCGCTTTCAAGGTGCCGATCACACTCGCAGCACCACACATGTCGAACTTCATTTCGTCCATGGTAGCTGCCGGTTTAATGGACACGCCGCCCGAGTCGAAGGTAATGCCTTTGCCGACCAACACAATGGGGCCTTGTTCATTGTTTTTAGCACTCGATTTTTTATTGGAAGTGGTATTGCTGCCGCTTTTTTTGTAATGCATTACGATAAAACGAGGCGGTTGATCCGAACCTTTTGAGACGGACAGAAATGAGCCCATGCCAAGAGCTTCGATCTGCTTGGTGTCGAGCACATTGACCTTGATACTTTTAAATTCACGG
>Ga0164296_1006243_pt1 | contig 10164 bp, 11 predicted proteins | sample GEODES057metaG_FD_113533 | JGI IMG/M metagenome (GOLD analysis project Ga0164296, IMG submission 113533) | Dystrophic lake water microbial communities from Trout Bog Lake, Wisconsin, USA - GEODES057 metaG | ecosystem: Environmental > Aquatic > Freshwater > Lake | place: USA: Trout Bog Lake... | reverse complement strand
GCAGTGAACTTTTATTTAAAATCCCGCAGGATTTAAATTTTTTAGCTATTTGCCTCGTTACCGAAGCGGCTGCAAAGATGGGAATAAAAACATATACCAGTCAAGTGTTATTTTCACTTTTTTCAAATATATTTTTTGACCCCCGAATTTCAATTTTTTATACCCCTTCCTCGCAAAGGGGAGACAAATGTAAGGAGAAAAATGGCACCCTTCCAAAAGAAATGTTAAATTATTATTTAAACAGTTGTCTATTAAGGTTATGAAGAATGTTACAGTACCCGATTTTTTGATGACCCGGTTTTGTATCTTTGAAAACAGATATGAATAACGCCGGACTCCCGCCTGATTTTTTAAATAGTATTGCTGCTTCGCCGGGGTTTGATAACGAAAAATTCGTCCAAACACACCTTGATGCCAACCCGCCAACCTCCATCCGCATCAATCCTTTTAAAAAAACAGGGATAAAATATACCGAACAGGTACCCTGGTGCGAACATGCTTTTTACCTCGAAACCCGGCCCTCATTCACATTCGACCCTTTATTTCATGCAGGTTGCTATTATGTGCAGGAAGCATCGTCCATGTTCGTCGGGCATATTGTTAAACATATCAAAAGCGACGACAGCATTAAGGTACTCGACCTATGCGCCGCCCCGGGCGGCAAAAGCACGCACATCAGTTCCTTGCTTGATAACAACGATTTACTGGTTGCCAACGAGATCATCAAAACACGTGTACCCGTTTTATGCGATAACCTGAGCAAATGGGGACCAGCCAATACCATCGTCAGCAATAATGATCCGAAAGACCTGGGACGATTGAAAAGCTTTTTCGATATCATTTTGGTAGACGCTCCGTGCTCCGGCTCGGGTATGTTCCGCAAGGATCCGGCGGCGATGAGCGAATGGAGCGAAGCAAACGTAAACCTTTGCCAGCAACGGCAGGAACGGATACTCGCCGATATTTATCCCGCCTTAAAAGAAGATGGCTACCTTATTTATAGTACCTGTTCCTACTCGGTTGAAGAAAACGAAAAGGTGCTCGACTGGCTTTGCACTGAATTTGAGCTCGAAAGCATTCGAATTCCTATGGATGAAACCTGGGGAATTGTAGAAAGCCGATCCGAATCGCATAATGCCTGGGGATATCGCTTCTATCCTGATAAAACCAAAGGCGAGGGTTTATTTGCCGCCTGCCTACAGAAAAAAGAAAACACCGGCGAATTACCCAATACCAAATACAAAGAGCAGCAAAAAGCTAATTATAAGGAAATCGACCTGGTGAAGCCCTTTATAAAGGATGCTGATAATTACTATTACTTTAAGGTTGGTGACGACTGGCTGGCCCTGGACCGCATCCGTAAGGAAGACCTGGGCACTTTGCAACAATTCTTGTATATCAAAAAATCGGGCGTCCGCATCGGCAAAATGGCAGGGCGCGATCTGATACCAGATCATGAGTTGGCGCTGAGCCTGATCGTTAACAAAAACAATTTTCTGCAAACTGAACTCAGCAAAAAACAAGCGATTCAATATTTGCAGCGTGGGGATATAACAGAATTGGAAACGACTGAAAAAGGCTGGAGCCTGATGAATTATGAGGGTCAGGCTTTAGGTTGGGCGAAGCTTTTGCCGAACAGGATCAATAATTACTATCCGAAAGAGATCAGGATATTTTCTAAGGCAGAGCTGTAGAGGAGAGGAGAAAGGCTAAAGGTGAAGGGTGAAAGGTGAAGGGTGAAGGGTGAAGGGTGAAGGGTGAAAGGTGTAAGGGTTTATAGGGGGTGAAAGCTATTTGTTAAAAAGGTTGATGTTAAAAGCCTTAAGACAGTCTGAAGTATTGCCGTATATCTGTTCTTTAAAATCTCGAAAATCAAACTCATTTTTATTCCTTTTTATTAGCTTGTCGTCCCCGTCAGTCAAACGGTAATCTTTTTCGGTAACCTCAAACTTATCATTATAAAACCACATAAAAGTCTCCATCGCAACTTCACCTTTAACACTGTCGTCTGACACCGTCTCTCTTTTACTAAAAGCAAATGTTTTACCATTTGAATTGAAGTAGTGTTTACATTCTATATACCAATCGCCGCTTTGACTATAGGGCGATTGAGTGATTATCATAATTTTCCCGTTTTCGTCTTTTAAAATAGTATAGATAAATTCCGTATCATCTGGCCAGTCACCTTCCTTAACCTTTAACAAGTCCTTTTTACCGCTGATTTTAACAAGAAATACGATATTCTTCCTGTGATTATACGCATAGCTTTCATATTTGGCTTTTCTATGTTTTAGACTTACAAGGCTTGTATCTTCATGCGTTTTCGCCTGCTGGCCAAATAAAAATATTGGAGTAAGAAGTAGCACCAAAAGGGTTAAGGCTCTCATTTAACAAAAATAGAAAAATGCGGTTGAAACCATAACTGATTTAAATGACCCTGACGACTTCTGCTCTATCGACAATAAAACCAGAGTAATTCTTTCGCCTCACCCCAGCCCTTTCCAAAGGAGAGGGCGCCTTAATACTGCCCTATCGACAAAAGCACCAATGTACACGCATACTCTGTCTCAATGCCCTTTTCATTGGCCAGGCGGCGCAACTCGTCATTTTCGGTACCGGGGTTAAATATCAGGCGCTTAGGTTGGGTATCTAGTATATAATTGTATAAAGACTCCTGATGCTGTGGCCCAACATAGAGGGTAATGGTATCAATATCGTGGTGTATGGTTTCTGGCTTTTCTATGGGCACACCAGCCACTTCGCCTGTCTTTATCCCAACGTTAACTATAGGGTGACCTTTGCTGACCAATCGGTTTGCAGCCAGGTAGGCGTATCGACTTTCATCTGTTGTTGCGCCGAGTACAAGCGTCTTCTTATTATCCATTGATCATTTTATTTAAACTTGCGATCTGCCCCGAATGGTATACATGATGCTGGATCAATCCATTGACCAACTGTTCAAAAGTCAACCCCTTTTCACTATCAGCATCCCGCTCATCTTTGATCGGTTCGGCCCATTGTTCTTCCGGGAAATCGCGGATCACCCCCAGCAAATTTACGTTGACCAGCTTCAGATCATTGACATAGTTCTGCCATTTTTCCTGATCTGGCACGCCGGGATCGGGCCAATCGCCGCTGAATGGCTGGCCGGCTTCTTTGCCGTTGAGGCGGTCAAGCACCTCCTCGGTCCAGCTTAGCATGTGCAGAACAATTTCGCCAATGGTGTGCGCGGCGCCAGGTGGTTTTTCAAATGCTTCTTCAAAGCCCACACGTTCGATGATTGCATAAACATTGTTGCCATACCAGGGATCGCCTGAGAGCACCTTTTCGAGTTCGCTTTGGAGTTTTTCAGATGTTGTCATTTTCTACATTTTCGACTTATTGCACCTCTGTTAAACCCTCCGAGTCCTTTGTGGTTGCAGATTTAACCACAGAGGGCACGGAGGGTTGCTCAGAGTGCACAGAGCATTTCTATTATATAACGAGATAAGTTTTTGCCGAAACCGCACAATTGATCCCATCTATCGCTGCAGAGATAATACCCCCTGCATAACCCGCGCCTTCCCCGCAGGGAAATAAGCCTGCTACCTGCGGATGCTGCATGGTTTCCCTGTCCCTTGGTATTTTTACCGGCGACGATGTTCTTGATTCCACACCCACCAATATCGCTTCATTGGTATAGTAACCCTTCATCTTCTGCCCAAAAACAGGCAATGCTTTTCGCAAACGGCCGGCAATCCAGCCCGGTAAAACCTCATCTAAACTGATACTTTTTGTACCCGGCAGATACGAGTTTTTAGGCAGATCTGCCGAGATTCTCTTTTCTGCAAAATCAACCAGGCGCTGTGCCGGAGCAACCAGTTGTCCACCGCCCGCAGTAAACGCAAGCTGCTCTATCTGCTGCTGAAAATACAATAACCTGAACGGATCTTTTTCATCACCTTTCACATCCTCCAAATTGATCTGCACCACCGTGCCCGAATTGGCATAAGGATTATTCCGTTTTGATGGGCTCCATCCATTTACAACGATCTCGTTCTCCTCTGTTGCGCAAGGTGCTATGATACCCCCCGGGCACATGCAAAAGGAGAATACACCGCGCCCATCAACCTGTTCAACTAAACTGTAATAGGATGGCGGTAAATGTTCGCCCCGGTTTTCGCAATGGTATTGTGCCCGGTCGATAATTTCCTGCGGATGTTCGATCCTGACGCCCAGGGCAAAAGGCTTGGCTTCGATCAAAATATTTTGGCGATGCAGCATTTCAAATATATCCCGGGCCGAGTGACCAGTTGCCAGAATAACCGCATCCGATTTCCATGCTTCGCCATCATAGGTTCTTACGCCTTTAATTTTTCCAAATTCAATTATGAGTCCGATCACTTTGGTATCAAAATGCACTTCGCCTCCGGCATTTTGTATCGTTTCGCGAATGGCGGTAATGATTCCGGGTAGTTTATTTGTGCCGATATGGGGGCGTGCATCCACTAAAATATCTTCTGAAGCGCCGTGTGCAACAAAGGTTTTGAGTACCTGCACCACATCTCCCCTTTTGGTTGAACGGGTATACAACTTGCCGTCAGAATAAGTTCCGGCACCACCCTCGCCGAAGCAATAATTTGATTCGGGGTTAACCAGGCCTTGTTTGTTGATATTGGCCAGGTCGCGGCGGCGCTGCTTGACATCTTTGCCCCGCTCCAGGATAATGGGCCTCAAACCTGATTCGATACATTGCAATGCCGCAAATAATCCCGCCGGGCCCGCTCCTATTATAATAACAGGCTTAGCGTCTTTTATATTGGGATAATTAACAGCAAAGCTTTCCGGCACAAAAGGCTGCTGTATAAATACCCGAACCTGCATCCGGTATACAACTCTGCGGCCACGTGCGTCGATGGAACGCTTGATAATTTTAACCCCGCTGATCTGTTCGGGTGATATTTTAAAGGCGGCGGCGGCAAGGCGTTTGATGATCGCCTCATCTTCGTGCTGCCCAGGCTGGCAGACTATTTCTGTTTCTTTGATCATGCTATTGCCCGGTTTTTATCCGGGATGGGATAAAGGTAGTGATTAGTGATTAGTTAATCAGTTATTGGGTATCAGTTATTGGGTAGCAGGAATTGGGTATTGGGGTCGGGGTTTTTTATTAACTTTAAAATAAAATCGTTTTACCATGAAAAAACTTACGTTGGGCTTGCTGCTGAGCCTCGCTTTTGTACTCGGCTATGGCTTTAGCCGCCTGACCCACCCTGATGATAATGCGCCACGCATTACCGGCATCGGTGGCATTTTTTTCAAAGCAAAAGACCCTGCTGCATTGAAAGACTGGTATGGCAAAAACCTCGGTCTGCATATTGTGGAGAGCGGGGCCAATTTCGAATGGCACCAGGGTTTGGATAGTACAAAAAAAGGCTTTACGCTTTGGGCCCCTTTCCGCGAAACCACTAAATATTTTTTGCCTTCTGTTAAGCAATTCATGATCAATTACCGGGTGCAACAACTGGGGCAATTGCTCATCAACCTTAAAGCTTCGGGGATCATGCCTATCGACAGTGTGCAAAAAACATCTTATGGTGATTTCGTACACCTCATCGACCCCGAGGGCAATAAGATCGAACTCTGGGAACCAAATGATGTCGAGTTTGCTAAAATGAGTAAGAATACGACTAAGTAGGTCATTGGGGGCATTGGGGCATTAGGTCATTGGGGCATTGGGTCATTGACTATCGGATACTTAGTAATGAGCAAAACTGTTCATAAAAACAATTAAAAACAGCCATAAAATGGCTATTTGGGTACTCATTTACAGGTATTTAGGGGCAAAAACGGACCAGCTTATTTCCGGTGGTTTTGATGACCTTCCCGCATGGTGCTTATGCTCAGCGGTTTAGGTGTTCAAATTGAGGTTGCTGACCGGAAATGCATTACATGCTGACAATCAACTACTTATCGAGATTTTTGAGCCAAAATAACCGGTGGCGCTGAGCGTTTTTGCTAAAACATTTACTATCAGCGGATTAATCCTCCTCAGCACCGGACCTTTTTTGAAAATGCAAACCATTGATCGTCAATGGCAAATTTGCAGAAAGCGGTGTTTCGGGGTCTTGGGTTTTCGGCCAGGGATTTAAAAACCAGTAAACATTTGTAAATGAATAAATTAATGTTAATTCAGCCTTACATTTTCCAATTAGCTAACTGACTGATATAAGATCAGGCATAAGGCGGTTAAGAAACAGTAATTTGACAAATATAATGGGCTAAAGCCTATCGCAATCAAGATTTTAATATAAACAAAAAACCACCCCAGCAGTCTCTAATGTTGGGATGGTGAATGACACACATCTTCGGCAAAAAATCTAATAGAACCTTCTCTCATTTCCAGGCCAAAATATCGGCGACTTCAACTGTGGGTTTTTCTGCGAGTAAGTCAGGCGCTGCTTGTGCGATAGCATGGGCCAGCTTGCCAGTGTGATGTTCATGCAAGGCATCGGCATCAGGGAAGGTATCGAAGATACCGAAAGTGCTTTCATTAATGCTGAATGCGTACCAGTTAATGGTATTTGGTTCATCCAGCACATATTGCAAACCTTCTGTCAATAATTTTGCAAGCTGCTTTTCTTTACCCGGCTTAGCGGTCAGGCGCAGCAATAAGCTTTTGTTGATCATTTGATAATCTGATTAAGAGTAAATTAGTCTTTTAGCTGTTTTTCTACCACCAGGGCAATTGGGAAACCAACCAAAGCGCTATGCCAAACCAATTCGAGTACAGATACGATATCTTTTGGCGAGTGCGGTATATTGGAAAAAGGCAATACCAGGTAATTCATAAACACCCAGATAAATGCGCCATAGATCAGCCCGTTGACATAAGTGTTTTTGGCGAATGATTTGATAAAAGGGAAGCCTAGGTAGTAAGCGTAAGTAAATGCAAAAGCGATAATAAAATGCAATAGCAGCCCCGCACCAACATAAATAAAACTGCCGTTGATCACTGAGGGGCCAAAAATGCCGCTGGCTATATATTGCAGTACCTGGAGCGGATTCAATCCTTTAAATATCCAGTAAACTACTACTCCGGCAGAAGCATCTAAAACGCCTGCTATAATGGTGGCTTTGATAATTGTTGCCACAGCGCTGTTTGATAAACTGGCTGTACCAGTTGCTGTTTGATTTGTTTTCATGATTTTTTAGTTTGATATTTTCTTAGTTTAAAAACGACTTGATATTATTGGCGATCGCTTCATGATACTCTTCCAAAGCGAAGTGACTGGTATTATAGAGGTGTAATTCAGCATCCGGCAAATCGGTCAGGAATGCTTTTGCAGCTGCTTCCGGAAAAAAGGGATCGTTTTTACCCCATACCAGCAAAGTTTTAGGTTGATGGGTCCGGAAATAATTTTGCCATACCGGGTATTCGGCGACATTGCTCGAGTAATTATGCAGCAGGTTTAAATGGATGTCGACAAGGCCGGGTTTTGATAAATTTTGCAGGTCGGACAAATAGGCATCCGGACTGATCAGATCAGCGTTTTCAGCTCCGGTAAAATAAAATACTTTAATACCTTCAAGAGTCATCAAAAACCTGATCGGTTTTTCGGTTTCCGCATTACGGTTTTGCAAAAATGGCATTGCTGCTGCAAATCCTTCGCCAATCCCTTCGTTATAAGCATTTGCATTTTGAATAATAAGTGATTGGATCAATTCGGGCCTTTTGCTTGCCAATCTGAAACCAACCGGGCCTCCATAATCAAAGGCATACAGATTAAATCCTTTAAGTCCGATCTGGTCGACAAACTTTTCGATCGTATCGGTGATATTTTTAAAACTGTATTCGTATTCATTTGGCGAAGGTGCATCGCTGTTACCAAAGCCTGGGTAATCTGGAGCGATCAAATGATAATCACCCTTCAGGTCTTCTATCAAATTCCGGAATGTGATGGAAGAAGATGGAAAGCCGCCCAGCAATAAAATTGCAGGTTTACTTTTTTCACCGGCCTCGCGGTAGAAAACATTGACTCCGTCAATATTTACCGATTTATAACTTACTTTAAAATTGTTCATGTTTTTGGTTTTAAAAAAAGTTTTTGAATGGGGCATCGCTGCGCAGATGCCCCGGTTGGGTCAATTATAACTCCTCGGCTAAAGGGAAATCAATTTCAAAGCCGGTCAAATTGTGGATATAATTGCTGATGATCTTATCGCCCACTACAATTACTACATCTACCAGGTTTGCTTCGGTATAACCAGCTCCAAAAAAAGCTTCTACCAATACCGGATCGGCGTGCCCGCGGTTTACAGTGATACTTTTTGCCAGTTTTACCAATGCATCAAGTTTGCTGTCGAAACCGGCACTGCCTTGTCTAAGTTCAATAACCTGTTCATCGGTAAAGCCATTCATTTTGCCCAAAACTGTATGAGCACTTTGGCAATAACGGCAACCGTTAACCTGGCTTACGATAAGGTTGATCACCTCACGTTCTTTTGCTCTTAAAGTGCTTTTGCGATTTTGAAAAGCGAGGTAGTCAGCCAAAGCTGTCTCGCTTTTGGCAAAATAAGCATACAGGTTAGGTACAAAGCCCAGGCCTTTTTGCAGGCTGTCAAATACTTGTTGATTGCTGGCAGAAACTTCTGCTCTTGTTGGAACTGCGTAGGTTCTGTTTGTTGATGTTGTCATTTTTGAAATATTTAATAATTTTTTATGTCCTTATTGACATTACAAATGTGCCACCAACACAAGGCCTGTACCAATGAAGTAGATTAGGAAATAAGGCTGAACTGGTTCGGGCTAAAAAGTTGAACCAGATTAACTTTTTAGGATCTGCTGCTTAGAGAGGAAAAGAAAAAAGCCGTTATAAAGCGGCTTTTTTCTTGATAATGAAGTATTTAATTGGAATTGTTTACTGTTTCGAAGTTCTCTTATTTCGCAATTTCGACAGATATTCTGTGGTCATTCCGAGGTACGAGGCCAGGGCATATTGCGGAACCCGGTTAACTATTTGCGGATATCTTTCTAAAAAGCTTTCGTATCTGAATTCTGCCGGTTGCGTAAGATTAGTGATGAGTTGGCGAAAATGAAATGCCTGCGCCCTTTCTGCCGAAATGCGAAAGAAGGTCTCGTATTTATGGTTTGCCTGCTTTAACAGATCTTCATTTTCGCGACTGAGTTGCAATATCACACTATCCTCCAAAGCGACTACAAACATCGTGGCAGGCTGATCGTTAAAAAAACTATTATAGTCCGTTATCCACCAATCCTCGATCGCAAATTGTATGGTATGGTCTTCCCCATTGTCAATCACAACATAAGCCCTGAAAGCTCCGCTGCAAACATAATTCCTGAACTTTGCCGTAAAACCGGGTTGCACAATAAACTGCCGCTTTTTGATCTTCGCCAGTTTAAATTTCGACAACATAAAAGCTAATTCTTCATCAGATAGTTGCACCCTTTTTAAAATATGACTACTTAGAAGTTCGAATTCAGGTTGCTGCATGATTAATTGCTGATGATGATTATAGTTTCAGTTTGGGGCAGTCAAATATAGTAATTAGGGAGAAGTTGAAGGTGCCTGGGGATTCTTTGACGAAACCATGATTTTTAGGTCCAGGTTCAGACCATATACACGCTATCCCTGCCACGGCACCATGCTTCAACGGGCTCAGGATGACAAACCCGGTGCTTTTGATGTTCTTTGATAGAGCGCGTAAGGTGTCATGGTGAGCAGGGTCGAACCATGGTGCGTAAAGGCCTTTGCCCACATCGCCCTTCGACGAGCTCAGGATGACACCCACCTAAGACACGATTAAGACACGATTTTGTAATTTTTTGGATTTGTTGGATGATGGCTTAAAGGCATACCTTGCGATTGCCACGTCGCTGCCAACCCGCATGCCCACGCGAGCTCCTCTCAAGGACATATTTTTTTTAAAGGCAGGTAAAAAAGCGTTGGCCTGTGGGTGTCATCGCAGCAGCCTCGGGTGAAAATAAAACAGAACAGGGCTGGGCAGTGCGACAAAGGCATCAAAGATTTGTCCATTGCAGGGTAATAAAGTGGTCGGGTAGCCCGGGACAAAAATTTGCAGCCTGGGGTTCTGTTTTATTTTGCAGGGGTAAAGGCCTGCGGGCAAAGAGGCATTTGCGATGACGGGAGCGCCTTTGGTTACTTT
>Ga0164296_1006239_pt1 | contig 10169 bp, 8 predicted proteins | sample GEODES057metaG_FD_113533 | JGI IMG/M metagenome (GOLD analysis project Ga0164296, IMG submission 113533) | Dystrophic lake water microbial communities from Trout Bog Lake, Wisconsin, USA - GEODES057 metaG | ecosystem: Environmental > Aquatic > Freshwater > Lake | place: USA: Trout Bog Lake... | reverse complement strand
GTATTCCACTTCTACAGGCACACGTGCCATGTCTTCGATCAGGTATTCACCAATAAGTCCGGAATGCCATGACGTGCCACAGGCTGTAATTATAAATCTGTCGGCATTTACTACCCTATTGATATATTCATTCAGCCCGCCAAGTCTTATCCAACAGCCGTTGGCACTCATCCGACCCCGTAAAGAGTCCTCAATGGCCTTGGGTTGTTCATAAATTTCTTTCAGCATGAACGTTTCAAAACCACCCTTCTCTATCATTTCCAGTGAAAGTTCGAGCTTTTGAATTTCATGCGATTTCTCAATGTTGCCAAGCGTCTTTATGGAATAAGACCCATCTCTGTTCAACACAGCATATTCCATATCATCCAGATACACTACGTTCTTAGTGTATTCTATGATGGGTGAGGCATCTGATGCAACGTAAAATTCATTTTCTCCTATACCCAATACCAATGGGCTGCTTTTTCGGGCAGCTATCAATTGATCAGGATTATTACGATTCAATATTACTATAGCATAAGCGCCAACAATTTCGTTGAGTGCCAGCCTTACTGCATTGTCGAGTGAAGTATTTTCAGCTTTCATCAACATTTCAATCAGGTTTACCAGCACTTCAGTATCGGTATCCGACTTAAATGTATAGCCTCTTTTTAAAAGTTCTTCTTTAATGGCAGCGTAGTTTTCAATAATCCCATTGTGGATCAATGCAAGATCACCGGACTGAGAAATATGCGGATGTGCGTTTCGGTCGTTTGGCTCGCCGTGAGTGGCCCAACGGGTGTGCCCGATCCCAATGTTCGCAAAAAAGGGTGCCTGCTCCACTAATTTTTCCAGCTCGCTAACCTTGCCCGCTTTTTTGAAAATTTTCATTTCACCGGCATTGAGCACAGCAATACCTGCACTGTCATAACCTCTGTATTCCAGTCTTTTCAGCCCCTTGATCAGTATTGGGGTCACTTCTTTGTTACCGATATATCCAACTATTCCACACATACAAAAAATTAATGACTAAGTTTTGAATACGTTACCACAAATTTAGCGCGGCTGGTAGAATCAGATAAACTCCCCCCCCCAACTACTAAATGGAATGCTCCATAAAAATCTTGAGAACCGTTAATATGTAAATGTATTGAATCGCTTTTCATGGCTATAGCCTGCATTACTTCTCTTGGCAGGTCCACAGTGTAAACATAGTTATTTGTAACGGGAAACTGATGGAGGTAACCATCCATCATGGTAAGCGGCGTAAGACTGGTTGTTGGATAACGGTCTGCAACAAGGTATAACTGATTCAATGCTGTTGCCGAATCAGGATAAACACCACCCATGCCGTTTCCAATACTTAACCCGTTGGGATATAGCTTAATAGGCGGACCAAGAGTATCCGGTCCATAGATAGGCGCCATCGGATTATATTGCGGCAACATGGTAAATTGAAGCTCTGCTTTATTGATCACCACGCCTTTGGGGATAGAATTGATCCCATATATCTTTACATCAATACTGGCACCTGGTTGGTTCTGCAATGCTACAATACTGTCGTTGGCAGCAGTGCTATGCAATAATGCATTTATAGGGTACCGGCTGTAGGACTTTGTTATTTGATTAAAGTGTGTACAGACAGCATAATTATAAGAATATTGTTGAATCAGCGTATCTGTAATCGTGGAACCCTTGGTATGATAATACAATAAAACCCCGGCCGATGAGTATTCGTCAATGCCGTCCAGTTCAAAATATGGAATTACGTTTGAAACACTTCGGGTATCCGCAGGACGCACACAAATACCGTTAAATGCCGAAATAAACGCTGCGCTTGGGTCGGCAGCGTTATAACTATTGGCCAGAGCCACATTCAGCAATTCAGTAAAATAAGTATTGAGCCGGATACGCATACTAGCGTGATCAGCGCCCGCCACATTATCAGAATCCTGTAAATGATACATATTAACTGTAAATGGCGCTGTAATAGGATTACGTTCGTCGACAGCTTTGTTGGTGAACGAGTAATAATTGGAATAGTATCCCATTGAGTCAGTCATATAAAATGCCTGATAGGTCTGGGTGAGGTTTTGATTGGAAGTATCACCATAAAGCAGACAACCATAGGTAAAAGGCACCACTAAAACACAAGAATCTATGGTAACTGTTGAATCAATGAAAGGGTCATAACCCGGTGAGCCAGGGGTGATCTGAAAAAATGTTGACCCGGTCATGGTGCCAAAAAACGGATCATACATATTCCCAATAGCTTCATATACGGGGATTCCCGAATAATTCACATTGGTCATCACAGTATCATCAAAATAAGTGTGTGTTATACAAGAGAGTACTAACTGTTTGATCTGTGCTGTATCATTGGATGGCGATAACTTGGAGCTGATAAGGGTATTTTCGCGACATGCCGCGACAAGTATTGCTAAAGACAATACAGCCACAGCCTGCTTGATCAGAATAGAATAATGCTTCAATTTGTGAATTTGAATGCTAAAGTGAAAAATTAATTTCTAAGACTCTGTTAAGCTTTTATAAAGCTCCAAAAGGGGTGTAATATTTTCCTTCCACTCTGCATCATATTGAAGCACCTTTTGACTTTTTCCGAATTTGATATCTGCCGGGAATGAACCATTTTCGCTCTTTTCAGAGCCGATCACCACCACATCTGCAAATTTTGAACCACCGTTAGTAAGCGCATTATTTGTGCTTTCTTTAAATATTTCAAAATCTTTATCTTTAATATCGCCACTGATGATCGCTTTTCTGTGGAAATTCGGATTCAGTACCTCGTTGAATTGGTTGTCTTGTGCGGTATAGATCACTTTAGAATAACCAAATACCGGTTCTTTTTTATAGGTGGTCTTTAAATACAATGGTATAAGTGATGTCATCCAGCCATGGCAATGGATCACATGTGGCGGCCAGCCAAATTTCTTAACGGTCTCTAAGGCGCTTTTGCAAAAGAAGATCATTCTCTCAGCATTATCGTCATAGAAATTATCCTGATCGTCACGGAAAACAGTTTTGCGTTTAAAGTAGTCCTCATTATCCATGAAATACACCTGCAAGCGGGCGTTGGGCAGAGAAGCCACCTTGATTATCAAGGGATAATCGTCCTTATCTATGATAACGTTGATTCCCGAAAGCCTGACCACTTCGTGCAGTCTGTGACGCCTTTCGTTGATCACACCAAACCGGGGCATGATGACCCTAACTTCAAGACCTGCATCAAAAGTTTTGATGGCCAGTTTATTCAGTATATGGGCAAAATCTGTGAACTCAATATAAGGGGCCAGTTCGTTGGCAATGATCAGTACGCGTTTCTTTATGTCTACAGACATGCAAAAGAGTTGATAATTAAATTTTAATAAATAATGGGCAAAGTTACGAAAATATACATTTCAAACCTTATTTTGCGCCCTTGATGTTGAAAAAAATAAAATGATAATATTTAAAAAAGTTGCAGAAATCAGAAATTTTCTGGACAAGGAACGTCTTGAAGGTTCTGAGATCGGCTTTATTCCAACCATGGGCGCACTGCACGAAGGTCATATATCTTTGGTGCAACAATCACTCAATAATGGCAATTATACAGTTTGCAGTATTTTCGTAAATCCGACCCAATTCAACGACAAGAAAGACCTGGAATTATATCCGGTAACTCCTGAAAGAGACATAGAAATGTTGCTGGAAGCGGGTTGTAACGTTCTTTTCATGCCGGACGTTCAAGAAATGTATCCCAACGGTTTTGACCGGCAACCTGCTTATAATTTTGGTAATCTGGAGCAAATACTGGAAGGAGAAAAACGCCCCGGTCATTTTAAAGGTGTGGGACAGATAGTGGGCAGGCTATTGGAAATTGTGCTGCCGGACTGGGTCTATCTGGGACAAAAAGACTACCAGCAATGTATGGTGATCACCCGCCTTACCGAACTCATGCAAATCAAAGATCAGGTAAAAATAGTGATCTGCCCCACCCAAAGAGAGCCTGATGGTCTGGCAATGAGTAGCAGAAATCGAAGACTCAGTACTGAGGAACGAGAAAAAGCAGTAGTAATATTTGAGTGCCTTGAACATATCAGGAACAGAAAATTGACTGGCAATTTTGCCGCAATAAAGATGGAATGCGAGCAAATGTTGAAAGATGCAGGTTTTGAAACTGAATACATTGCCTTGGCTGATTCAAGAAACCTTAATCTTTTAGACAATTATAATCCAGATATAACAATGGTTTCTTTGATCGCCGCACGGATAGGGAATGTGCGATTGATAGACAATATATTAATTGCATAAATCAAAGTGCTGCTTTTTTACCTGATTATTCGTGAAGAAATAAATAAACCAAAAATCGGGTCAATTAACATTGACGCTTCCATTTTTTATTGATGTAAACTTCAAGACGCAACTAAAAATCCAAATATTTTTACGATTTTCGCTACAGAATGAAAATGCATGAAGTGGCTTCGGCCAGTGACCGACAATTATTCCTTCAGTTGGCTGTTGACTTGTACAAAAGTGATAAAGAGTGGATCAGACCACTTAATAAGGATATCGAAGAGGTATTTGACCCGGTAAAAAATAAAGCTTTCAGAAAGGGAGAATGTGCCCGATGGTTATTGATCGACGATACCGGTAAAGCTATAGGCAGAATTGCAGCATTTGTAAACAAAAAATATAAGCAAGAACAACCAACCGGAGGAATCGGCTTTTTTGATTGTGTCAACGATCAGCAGGCTGCGTTTTTCATGTTCGACCATTGCAAAAAATGGTTGGAAGAAAGGGGCATGGAAGCAATGGATGGGCCAATCAATTTCGGTGAACGCGATAAATGGTGGGGACTGTTGGTTGATGGTTTTTATTCACCACTCTATTGCATGAATTATAACCCACCCTACTACAAAGCCTTTTTTGAAAATTATGGCTTTCAGGTTTACTTCAATCAGATCTGTTTTGGAATGAAGGTCAAGCAACATTTGCCCGACAAGTTCTACGACCGGCATGCAATAATCGCTGCAGACAAAGGGTACAGGGCTGAAATGATCCAAAAATCGAATTTGGAAAAATATGCCAGAGACTTTACCTATGTTTATAATAAGGCATGGGCCGGGCATGGCGGTGGTAAGACATTGGAAGAAAAAGTTGTGATCAAGATGTTTGCAACAATGAAACCTGCTATGGATGAACATCTAACCTGGTTTGTATATTACAAGGAAGAACCTATTGCCATGTGGGTGAACCTGCCCGACATGAATCAGTACTTTAAACACATGAATGGCAAATTCGGATTATTGGAAAAATTAAAATTCCTGTACCTGAAAAGTTTTGGAAAATGCAACCGTTTTGTAGGTCTTGTGTTTGGGATCATACCTGAGTTTCAGGGTAAGGGCATCGATGCCTATATTATTGTAGAGGGGGCAAAAGTGATTCAAGCCGAGGCGCGGTATGAAGACTATGAAATGCAGTGGATCGGAGATTTCAATCCAAAAATGGTGAATATTGCCGAAAATTTGGGCACCCACAGAAGCCGCACATTAAGCACTTACCGCTATCTTTTCGATAGTACAATAGAATTTAAAAGACATCCGTATCTGGGGTAGAATAAACGATCAGTCGAATACATTAAATGCTAAGCGTTGCATTGGGAATAAAGATGAACGGCAATTTTCAATAGAAACCGCTCAGTGTGGCTCTAAAAAAGACCATTGATATTATCCTTATATACTTCTAATATTTGTGTCGTAACAGGTCGTATTTCCGGCACTCACTTATTGTACATCATGCTGATGATCCGAACAACCTCCCTGCCTTCTTCTGCACCTGTCATTACGGCATGTCCATGAAACAGCACATCTACAACATTTTGTATGACAGCATCATGATTGCTCATGCTGCCCTGATATAGCCCGTAATCGTTTGCTTTGGCGGTTATGTTGATTGGAGGCAGGTCACCGCCTTTTAACCGCTGATATTCTATAGTGTTCAAATATTGACCACCGATTTTTACCGTGCCATGTTCAGCAATTATGGTAATGGACCCTTCCATATTGCGCTCATAGGCATTGGTAGTAAAATTAAAATTCACAATGGCACCGTTGGCCGCGTTTAAAACAAAACTACCTGTATCTTCTACCTCCGTATTATGCTGATGCGCGAAGTTTTGCACACGACCGGCAGCGTCGGTAATGGTGCCGTTCAGGTAGAATAATATATCCACAAAATGACTGAATTGGGTAAACAGACAACCTCCATCCTTCATTTTGTTGCCGCGCCAATCGCTTCCGGAATAATAGGCGTCTCCCCTATTCCAGAAACAATTCACCTGTATCATGTAGATCTCACCCAGGGTCTTACTGTCCATTAGATGTTTTACTGCCTGCACAGGGGGATTATAACGGTTTTGCTTTACTGCGAAGATGGTTTTACCGGACGAATTGGCGGCTGCTATCATATTGTCACACTCTGCAACCGACAAGGCCATAGGCTTTTCTACCACGGTATGCAACCCGGCAAGCAACCCTTTAATGGTATGAGGTTCATGCAGATAGTTTGGCGTACACACACACAGCACGTCCGCACTGATCCCGGACAACATACTATCCAGATCATTAAAAAAGGGCACACCTTCCGGTACTTGTGTTCTGACGGATTCGTCATGGTCGCAAATACCTACCAGCGTTGTGTGAGCATTATGCAATATATGGCCTGCATGCCTGCGACCAATATTGCCATAGCCAACTATACAAAAACGGATCTTCCGGTCAGATTTCAAATAAAAAAGAATTGCTCAGGTACAAAGATATATATCCCACCGATAACGAAGCAGCCTGATTTATATTGTGTTATCCGGTGATACTGCGGAACAAAGTGTAACGCAACAACATTTCAGCACCAACACAAAGAATACAGATCAATGCAAACGGGAAGAACAACTCTGTATAATGTTTATACGAGCTGACCTCTATGCTGGTTTTTTCCAACTTATCGATCTCATTATAAATATCTTCCATCGATTTGTTGCCGGTCGCTCTATAGTATTTACCGCCTGTCTGCTGCGCTATTTGTTTCAATAGCGCCTCATCAATTTCTACCGGCATCATTTGTTTTTGAATGCCCATAGGGGTCTGAACCGGAATAATAGCTTGTCCCATTGTTCCGATCCCAATCGTATAACATTTAACATGATAGGCTTTTGCTATTTCAAGCGCTGTCATAGGATCAATGAGTCCGGTATTATTTACACCGTCTGTCATCAGTATGATCACCTTACTTTTGGCTTTTGAATTGCGCAATCGGTCAACCGCAGTGGCCAATCCCATACCAATTGAGGTACCATCCACTATCAATCCACTTTTTATTTGACTGATCTGATCCTTTAATACATTATGATCAATGGTTATCGGGCACATCGTAAAGCTTTCACCGGCAAAGATCACCATACCGATGCGGTCGGTAGGGCGTTTATCCACAAAATCCATGGCTACACGCTTTGCCGCCTCTATGCGGTTTGGCTTAAAATCTTCGGCCAGCATACTACCCGACACGTCAATGCCCATAACTATATCGATACCTTCCGTATCCACATTCTCAGTAGTATTGGTAGATTGTGGCCTAGCCAAGGCAATGATCAAAGCACTGATCGCAATCATTCGCAGTGCAAACAATATCGGCCTCAACCGCGCTTTCCCGCCGTGCACCGACCTGACACCTGAGATGGTGGTAAGCCTGAATACCGGTGTTGAATTTTCTTTGCGGTAATACTCCCACCATATCATGAAGGGAACAACTAAAAACAACAGAAAAAAATACGGTTGTGCAAAAAGTATGTGTCTCCAGTCTAAGAAAGCTTTCATGCGGTTTTGTTATTTTGGGGTTCAACAATAACAACTGGCCTGGACATTTCAATAAACTTCCGGGCATTTTCCATAGCATCAAAATGTTCTTGCGGCAGTGGCTGAGCCTTAGCAAATTTAGCCAGATCAGCCGTCTGTAGGATCATTTTCAACTGTTCGGTGTAGGGTTGCAGGTCACGGTGCACTTTGGCTTTAGATAACAACTCATCGGTTGTCAATTCCAATGCCGGGGTTCGAAAACGTTCCTCTATGTAATTCCTGACAATATCGGATAGTTCTATATAATATTCTTTTACTTGCTCTTTTTGCCACAATTGTTTTGCATCCAGTTCACTCAGTAATCTAATTGCCTTTTCATTTACGGTTTCTTTAGGTCCCGTAGGTTTTAATACAGGAACTTTCTTATTGCGAATGAAGTAAAGTATAACAAATGCTATCAGCGCAATAAAAAATAAACCACCCGCATAATATGGCCAATAGTCAAGCCACGAGCCTTTAACGTAAACAATGTTCTTAATTGGTTTAAAAGCCTTTGTGGTATCTACCTGCACCGTTTGTACCATCAATTGAAACGAATCGGTCTGAATCGTAAAAGGCGCTTTGTTATTGGGGATTATTGTAAATTGAAATGAAGGGATGGTAAAAATGCCTGAATCAAAACCGGTCACCATAAGCCGTTGCCTATAGGTATAAACATCGCCCTTTAACTCTGTATCTATTTTGCCCTTTTCTACAATTTCCAACCCATTCACTGAATCAGGAATCACCGGCCATTCCAGTCGGCTTGTTTTAGGATTATTCTCAGCCACCAAAAAAAGCCTTGCCTGATCGCCTACCACGATCTGCTTCGTATCCATCCGGGCAATGGCCATAACATCTCCCTGTGCCCAAAGCCCTGTTCGGTGCAAAAGCACCATGCAAATTAAACCCGCTATTTTAAAAATTCTGTTCATTTCTTTTGCAAAAGATCAAAATTTCAATACTTAAATCGTGACTTATTCTTACCTGCTTTTAAAATATACCTGTAACGCTTTTACATAGTCTTCATCTGTGCGGATGTTCAATAATGCCGATCCGCTCTTTCTGAAAGCCTGAGTACAATATTTACTCTTATCATCGTAAGCCTGTGCATATTGCTTCCTTACTGCTTTATCTTCTGTATCCAGCCACATCAGATTTCCTGTCTCAGCATCCATCACCTGTATCAATCCGGCTTCCGGTAGTTCTTTATCGTATTTGTCATACACATGAACGCCTAAAATATCGTGGCGACGGGCAGCAAGTTGCAGCGGATTATCATAGGGTTCACTCACAAAGTCGCTTAGTAAAAATGTAATGGTACGCTTTTTAAGTACGTTATTCAGAAACTCCAAAGCTGCACCTACATTCGTTGCCTTGGTATTACCAGGTTCCAATGCTATCAATTCCCTTATGATGCGTAATATATGCCCCTTACCTTTTTTGGGTGGTATATATTTTTCCACCTTGTCACTGAAAAATATCACGCCCACCTTATCATTATTGGTAGTAGCAGAAAAGGAGAGCACCGCTCCGATCTCAGTGATCAGCTCGCGTTTCAATCGTTGTTGGGTACCGAAAAGTGCGCTGCGGCTGATATCTACCAGCAACATCACGATCAACTCCCTTTCTTCTTCAAAAACCTTTACGAACGGATGTGAGAACCGGGCGGTAACATTCCAGTCTATGAATTTTACGTCATCGCCGGGAATGTATTCGCGCACCTCGCTGAACGACATCCCCCGACCCTTGAACGTGGAATGATATTCACCTGCAAAAATATGGTTGCTCAACCCTCTTGTTTTGATCTCTATCCTTCTTACTTTTTTCAGTATTTCAGCAGTGGTCATGTTTGGCTGGCAAAATTATTTTTAGAATTACAAATTAAACTGTCACCATATGAGCAGCAATTACTTTGTTGAGAACAGCCGCAATTTTTTGACCGCGATCTAACGCCTGTTCTTCGCTCCAAAGCAGGCTTATGCTCGAAGAAATGCAACGGCACATGATAGCATCGCTAGCTGCAAAGGCACGATTCACTTGCTGCATGGCCTGCGATTTCACTTCTTCCGGCATGCGGTGCATACTACTCATATTCAGTAAATGTTGCCATTTACGTATATAGTGCCAGTTATTATCATACCAATAAAAATTACCGCCTATTCCGGCTTCGCCAAATGCTTTGGCTGCATCGCGAGCCATTGCCTCGGTAGGCATAAAGAACGATATGAAGGCGCCCGAATTGCCCTCGGCATCCGGTAAACGGCGGAAAGAAAGCCCATCCACGCCCTTAAGTACATTCAT
>Ga0164296_1006237_pt1 | contig 10170 bp, 7 predicted proteins | sample GEODES057metaG_FD_113533 | JGI IMG/M metagenome (GOLD analysis project Ga0164296, IMG submission 113533) | Dystrophic lake water microbial communities from Trout Bog Lake, Wisconsin, USA - GEODES057 metaG | ecosystem: Environmental > Aquatic > Freshwater > Lake | place: USA: Trout Bog Lake... | reverse complement strand
TTGGTCCTGAGTACTTGATTCCCAAGCCTTTTGATCCGCGCTTGATGATCAAGATCGCGCCAGCAGTCGCAAAGGCTGCGCACGATAGCGGTGTTGCACTGCGCCCCATTCTTGATTTTGATGCGTACCGAGAGAAACTACAAAGCTTTGTTTATGCCTCTGGCTCAGCGATGAAGCCCATTTACGAAGCAGCCAAAAAAGCAAACAAAAAACGGGTTGCTTTCGCAGAAGGGGAGGACGAACGCGTTTTACGCGCAGTTCAAATTGTGATTGATGAAGGCCTTGCTACGCCAACCCTAATAGGTCGCCCAGCCATCATTGCACAACGCATCAAAGAGTTCGGCCTTCGTCTTAGAGAAGGTGTTGACTACGCAGTGGTGAACGTTGAACAAGATCACAGATACAAAGATTTTTGGCAAACATACCTCGGCTTAACTGAGCGTAAGGGTGTAACCATTCAACTGGCTAAGATCGAAATGAGAAGACGCCTATCTTTAATAGGCGCCATGCTGTTGCACAAAAATGAGGTTGATGGACTCATTTGCGGTACTTGGAGTACGCCGAATGTTCACCTGCGCTATATCGATGAAGTAATTGGCAATCGCCCAGGCATTAGCACGTATGCCTGTATGAATTTACTTTTATTACCTGAACGCCAAGTCTTCATTGTCGATACGCACATCAATGTCAATCCAAGCGCAGAACAGTTGTGTGAAATCACTCTAATGGCCGCACAAGAGATGCTCCGTTTTGGAATTCATCCCAAAGTTGCTCTTTTGTCTCACTCCAACTTTGGCTCTAGCAACGAAGAGTCCGCAGTTAAGATGCGCAATACGCTTGCTTTACTGAAAAACCATGCACCTTGGTTAGAGGTTGACGGAGAAATGCATGGAGACTTAGCACTTGATACCGGGGCTAGAAAAACATCTATGCCTAATTGCACTCTAACTGGCGATGCTAATTTATTGGTTATGCCTAACTTGGATGCGGCAAATATTTCATACAACCTGCTCAAAGTTGCGGCTGGTGGCAATATTGCTATTGGTCCGATCCTCTTAGGTGCCGCTAAACCCGTCCACATCCTGACTGCAAGCTCTACGGTTAGACGCATTGTCAACATGACAGCTCTTACAGTTGCAGACGCAAGCGCTCAACGACAACCAAAATAATTAATTCCTTAGTATGCTTTTCGAGGGGTATAACCCTTCGATCTGTATATTTGCTTGCGTTTTTGAAGTATTTCAGTCACACTACGCAGTTGCTAGAAACGCCTAGCTAAGGTGATTGAACAGGTTTTCTTTATGAAAAACTTGTTTAATTTTTTAAAACATTTAACGGTACTTTGTGCTATTTTCTAGGAAGTAGAACGGAGATGGAAATGCCACTTCGTAATGTAAAAAACAATATTGTCCAGTCCATCCGCGCCTTTAGGGTTGCTGATTTGCAAAATGCTGCTCAACAAATGGGCCATCATTTTTTGTACTCAAATCTAGCTGCTGCCCAAAGCAAGCAAGATGTTCTTGACATGATCGCCCATCAGTTTACGTTTCCAATGCAGACCAGTAAGAGTTTTGACTCTTTGTATGACTGTATGACTGACCCACTTTATAAATCTGGTCCGCAACCAGGTTTTGTTGTTGTGTTGGAGCATATTCCTGCTCATGCTAAATTCGATAAAGAGGCGCGCGAGCAACTCTTAGACATATTTAGAGAGGCAGCGGATTATTGGTCTGATCGCAAAATATGCTTTAGATGCTTTTACTCCTTCTCTGTTGCGATTGCTCCTGTAATGGCCGGTGAACGTTTGACTAACCCGCCAGAGGCCGATGGAATCAGTATTCCTGAAGAGGGAGAGAAAATGCCAACTGATAAATTAGTTGATATATCCCCCTTAGCGCTCAGAATGAGTAGTCCTTTCAATGCTGGGTACTGGTTGTCAGTTGCCTAAGTCTTCATTGGATGATGTGACTTATCAGTAATTCACGATTCCAATAAAAAAGCCCGCTTTTAGCGGGCTTTTTGTTGAGCGCTTTAAACTTAAGCTTGTGAAACAGCTCGTTGAATCTCAGCCATTACACGTGGGTCTTGCAAAGCAACTTCCCACATTTTTTCATCATTTGCTTTTTCGCGACGTGCGATGATCCAACTTCTCAGGGCAGGCTTAAATCCTGTAACAGATTTGCGAATGGGCGCAGCCAACAAAGCCATTGTTGAAAATGCGACTACCCACAAGAACATCCAAGCCGCCATTAAATGCCCGTCTGTATACGTATCAATCATTTGATTGACAATAACTAGAACTGTTGAAACGATTGCTGATAACAATACAATTGCAACATTACGAGCACTATCAGCACGAATCGCTAGATTCTTAAGGCTTCCCAAAACACGGGCTGCCCTTTGGACGCCAGGGTGAACGCTGGGGTAAGGTGTGTGTGCGAAAGCAGTCATTTTTTGTTCCTCTGAGGTATAAATTAATTCTCGATGTCTGTAGTATAGGGTTAACACCAGGTCTATTCAACTTTATATTGATGATGTGTTACATTCACAGAAATGATGAACAAGATCAAAACTATCAATTTTCGCAACTTAGATCTTAATTTATTGCGGGTATTTGATGAGGTCATGACTGAGCGAAGCCTAACTAAGGCTGCTCAAAACCTTTCCCTTACCCAACCGGCCATCAGCAATGCGATGCGCCGACTAAGGGAAACACTAGGGGATGAGTTACTAAAACGCAACGGTCAAGTTCTAGAGCCTACCCCGCGCGCGCAGTCACTTTGGGTTGTCGTGCGCGAGTCCTTAAAGCAACTTCAAGAAACTCTTGCTCCAGACCAATTTGACGCTCCCTCCGCCGTTACCACCTTCATTTTGACCATGGCGGACGCCACAGCCGCAGAAATTATTCCCGCTTTACTAGAAATTTTGGAATACGAAGCCCCCGGCGTATCGCTTAGAGTTATACCCCTCACGACACGTGATCCTCGTGAACTCCTACAAAAAGAGATGGCAGACTTGGCGGTGGGGTACTTTCCAGCGGTTATTGCGGACTTAACCAGCAGAGCTCAATCGGGGGATGCGATAAGTTTTGAACACGAACGGCTTTTTGATGGTGAATATGTCTGTGTAATGCGCAAAGATCACCCCTTGGCTAATAAAGAGATGACGCTTGATGAGTACTGCTCGTGTAGGCATTTATTGGTCAGCTTCTCAGGACGTCCTTTTGGGTTTATTGATGAGGCCTTAGCAGCGCTTGGCAAAACACGGCGCATTGTTGGCACAGTAAACCAATTTTCAACAGCAGGGCGCGTAGTCATGCAGACCAATCTGTTAACCGTTCTCCCAAGGCATTTCGTAAGCGTTGCAGGTATTGAGAGTCAGTTAACGATAAAAAAACTTCCCTTTGACTCCCCCATTGTTCACGTAGATATGCTTTGGTACCAACACTCGTTTACTCCAAAGGCGCAGATGTGGTTACGCACCTGCGTTGCGCGTGCAGCGGAGACATCCATGAAAGCGCATCTTAGCTAATTGAAAAAGTACTAAATTTAAACCAACTCTTTCCCTAAGCCAGCCGTTTCGGTCCGGGTTGACCCGTTCCAACATAATAAACGGCCTGAACTGACAACGACTCTAACGACCCAGCAGGTGTCGGCGTCGTTCTAAACTCGCACTGCACACGCTGTGGATCAACTTGTATTAAAGCGTAACCACGCTCATCAGCGCGCATGTGCAAGATATCCGAATTATTTGCTTTTATCGTTTGAGTTGCACTCTCACTTAAGCCTCGAGATGAAATCGATGTCGTGACAAATTCACTGGCGATGATCGGTGAGGATTCTTCATTGGCTTCAAGTCGTAAATTTGCAGCTACATTCATATGCACATCACCCCCTAGTGTTATGACATTAGAAATCTGGTTTGATTGCACACCTTTTAGTAAGCGCTCGCGAGCTGTAGCGTAACCATCCCAAGCCTCTGTGTAAGTTGCACGACCAAGCGGGGTAAAAATCCGAGTAGAGCTAATTTGTGTGCCCTGAGCGAGTAATTTCCATTGCCTTGTTGATGCACTTAATCCTTCGTTAAGCCACGCCTCTTGTTCAAATCCAAGCATGGTCCTACTTGGGTCCGCTAGTTCATCACAACTTAATACTAGACGCCCGCCTCCACTCCCCGGTTTAGAGCAAGCGTGATGGCTTCTAAATTGTCGACAGTCCAAAGTCCACAACTCTGCGAGTTGTCCCCATTGAAACCGATCATGCAAGCGCATTGATGCTTGCTCACGGCTTTGTGAGTCTGGCCCTAGCCAAAGGGGTTGATGTTCAAAATAAGCCCTATAGGCTGCAGCTCTTCGTTTTAAAAAAACGGTTGGGTCCGAGTAAGCAGGATCTAAATCGTTTGCATAGTCATTCACAACCTCATGGTCGTCCCACATCAACACCCACGGGTGCGCGGCGTGTGCGGCTTGCAGGTGGGGGTCTGATTTGTAGAGTTCGTACCTAGATCGGTATTCTTCTAAGCTCTTTGGCTCAGACCCTATATGGCGTCTAACTGCGAGACGCTCATTTAAATTCGTTTCATAGATATAGTCACCCACAAACAGTACGAAGTCCAAGTCTTGTTGAGCTATGTCTTTATAGGCTGTGTATTGACCCGCCTCAAAATGCTGGCATGAGGCGAGAGCAAATCGCAGGCTTTGAACATTAGCGCTTGGACTAGGTGCTGTTTTGGTTCTACCAACCCGACTTGTTGCGTCCCCAGATACAAAGCGGTACCAGTAATTGGTTGAGGGCTCCAAGTCGCTTACAAGAACTCTTACAGAGTGTCCCCGGTCCTCATTTGTAAATTCAGAGCCCTTTTTTATCAATCTTTTTAGCTGCTCATCTGCGTACAACTCCCAACCAACCCACAGGGGCTCTTTTGAACTATCAGACACCTGCGCGTCGGCGGGCGAAATAATAAGGCGAGTCCAAAGTACAACGCAGTTATGACGAGGGACACCGCTTGCAACACCCAGCGTAAAAGGCTGAACTTGCCACTTGCGCTTATTGTTTGAGGCCTGCGCAAGTGAAGTGCTGTCGACTTGGTTTACGCCGTTGTTAATATTCTGTGCAAACGCAGCCCCCCACGGCGCGAGTGCAAGACCTATCGCTGCCTCTCGAAGCTTTGCATTGAATGCGCGACGCGATGTATTTTGAGACATATTAGACCTCGGTGCTTAATAGAAATATTTCTAGTATCTGAAATCTAAGTGACACTATCGCGACGATACTTTATTTACGCCGCTTGTACCGGTGTTGCGCTATTTATAACGGCACCGCCTAAACAGACCTCACCGTCATATAAAACTAGCGACTGGCCAGGAGTAACTGCCCACTGCGGTTCTTGAAATTTAATATGAATCTCTTCGCCTTGCTCACATGGCGTCCAAAAGCAATGCGCATCAGCCTGTCTGTAACGTGTTTTAGCAGCGAGTTTAGATGGCCCAAGTGCTTTCATCTTTACAGGATCAATCCAACTCTCATCTATAGCGCCTAAAGCGCTTGAATAAAGCCACGGATGCTCGTGTCCCCGGACCACGTACAAGGTGCGTGTAGATACATCTTTTTTTGCGACAAACCAAGGCTCATGATCACCACCTCCTCTTTGTGCGCCGGGCTCTTTTAAGCCGCCTATTTTCAGCCCTTGGCGTTGTCCCAGGGTATAAAAGCTAAGGCCCATGTGCTCACCAATGACGCGGCCTTTATCGTCTTTGATAGGGCCGGGCTGTGAGTCTATGTATTTATTTAAAAAATCCCTAAACGGTCTCTCGCCAATAAAACAAATACCAGTCGAGTCTTTTTTCTTTGCGTTGGGAAGTCCAATCTCTAGCGCCATTTTGCGGATTTCAGTTTTATGAATTTCGCCAATTGGAAATATTGTCTTAGAGAGTTGTTCCTGCGTTAATCGGTGCAAAAAATAACTCTGATCTTTTGTAGGATCTAGACCCTTCAGCAGCTGATAGGTGTCTTGCGCGTGTCGCACTCTGGCGTAATGCCCAGTGGCTATTTTCTCCGCCCCAAGTCGCATTGCATGGTCCAAGAAAGCTTTGAATTTAATCTCTGCATTGCAAAGCACATCAGGATTTGGTGTTCTACCAGCCTTGTACTCGCGCAAGAATTCAGCAAATACACGGTCCTTATAGTCAGCTGCAAAATTAACGTGTTCAATCTCAATGCCGATTACGTCCGCTACAGCGGCTGCGTCTATAAAGTCTTGCTTGGTAGAGCAGTATTCATCATTGTCATCATCTTCCCAGTTCTTCATGAAGATGCCAATGACTTCGTGCCCTTGCTTTTTAAGTAGCCAAGCGCTCACTGCAGAGTCCACTCCCCCGCTGAGTCCAACAACAATTCTTTGCTTTAAGCTCAAGGGTTTGTTCTGCGGTGTTTAGGTTTCACTTATTAGTTGGCAAATGCAGCTATGCCCGTTTGTGCGCGGCCCAATATCAGCGCATGGATATCGTGAGTTCCTTCATACGTATTGACGACCTCCAAATTCACTAAATGGCGCGCAACACCAAACTCATCACTGATTCCATTGCCCCCCATCATATCTCTGGCCATCCTAGCTATATCAAGCGCTTTGCCGCAGGAGTTGCGTTTTAAAATTGAAGTAATTTCAACACTATCAATTCCTTCGTCTTTCATACGTCCTAGTCTTAAACATCCTTGTAGACCTAATGTTATTTCGGTTTGCATGTCCACCAGTTTTTTCTGAATTAATTGGTTTGCCGCTAGTGGCCTGCCAAATTGTTTTCTAGCAAGGGTGTACTCTCTAGCTCTAAACCAGCAATCCTCTGCTGCACCAAGCGCCCCCCAAGCAATGCCGTACCTTGCACTATTTAAACAAGTAAATGGACCCTTCAAGCCCTGCACCTCAGGCAGTAAATTCTCCTCTGGCACAAAGACACCATCCATCACTATTTCACCGGTAATAGAGGCTTTCAAGCCCACCTTGCCGTGTATTGCTGGAGCGCTTAGCCCCTTCATGCCCTTCTCTAGGATATAGCCGCGAATCGGCCCTACCTGCCCTGACTCTGATACCTCTTTGGCCCACACCACAAAAACATCTGCAATAGGACTATTGCTGATCCACATCTTGCTGCCAGACAAACTGTATCCACCTTTAACGACTTTGGCGCGGGTCAACATGCCTGCCGGGTCGGAGCCGTGATCAGGCTCAGTTAATCCAAAACAGCCAATCCATTCGCCTGATGCTAGTTTGGGTAAATATTTTTGTTTTTGAGCCTCTGTTCCAAACTCATAGATAGGAAGCATCACCAAAGAGGACTGAACACTCATCATGGAGCGGTACCCTGAGTCAACGCGCTCCACCTCTTTTGCAATTAATCCGTACGCAACATAGTTGAGTCCTGGTCCACCGTACTGTGTGGGTATGTTTGGCCCAAGCATACCCAAAGACCCCATCTCTTTAAAAATAGCTACATCCGTTTTTTCATTGCGAAAGGAATCAAGAACTCTAGTTTGTAAACTTTTTTGGCAGTAATCTCTTACAGCCTCTGAGACCATACGCTCGTCCGCCGTCAGTTGTTGTTCCATTAAAAAAGGGTCGTTCCACTGAAATGCTACTTTTGCCATTTTTACTCCATATTTTTTGGTTTGATCTATTATCGCAAATCATACCAAGACCACAGAAAAAGGGGACAAACACTGCAGTACCAGAGCCCATTCTTACCTGACCCAACAAGGACTTTCCCTTGTTATTCTTCATTTTCTTAAATCCCCCCTTTCTTACTTTGTTGCTCCGACGTACACTTAGCGACAACCAATTTTTTAACGAATTCATATCCCCTAATGAATGCTCCTACACCTCTTGGTCATTTAGCGCCAGAAATTAATCAGCGCCACGTCCCTAATGAATTTATTGATGATTTAAAAGCCCGGTTTGGCGCGGAGTGCTCGACCGCACTTGCTGTCAGGGAACAACACGGAAGAGATGAGTCTGCTTTCGTAAGCGTACCGCCACCCTCTGTAGTTGTCTTTGCACAAAGCACGCAAGACATTGCGGATGCGGTTGCTTTGGCCGACAAGTACTCTGTACCTGTCATTCCTTTTGGGGTTGGCTCCTCGCTTGAAGGACACTTACTCGCTGTTAATGGCGGTATGAGTTTAGATGTTAGTAAGATGAACAAAGTCTTATCAATAAACGCTGATGATTTAACCGTTACAGTCCAGCCTGGTGTTACGCGGATGCAACTCAATCAAGAGTTGAAGAGTACGGGTCTATTTTTTCCTATCGACCCAGGAGCAAACGCCTCTCTTGGCGGCATGTGCGCTACGCGGGCTAGTGGTACCAACGCAGTGAGATACGGGACTATGCGAGAAAATGTTCTCGCCCTTGAAGTTGTTAACGCACAGGGTGAGATTATCAAAACGGGTACGCGCGCAAAGAAATCAAGTGCAGGCTACGACCTTACGCGTCTGTTCATCGGAAGCGAAGGTACGCTCGGCGTGATTAGTGAAATCACTCTCAAAATTTATCCTCAACCAGAGGCTATCTCTGCAGCTATTTGCTCATTCCCCTCCATCGAGGCTGCGGTGCGTACTACGATTCAAATCATTCAAATGGGCATACCCATTGCACGCGTTGAGCTGATTGACAAGCACTCCGTTCGCATGGTTAATGCGCACTCCAAACTTAACTTGGCTGAACAACCCTTGCTACTTATGGAGTTTCACGGCTCCCCAGACGGCGTAAAGGAACAAGCTACAACGGTTCAAGAAATAGCAAGTGAATTCGGGGGTAAGGAGTTTGAATGGGCGAGTACGCCAGAGGAGCGCACACGGCTTTGGAGTGCGCGGCACAATACGTACTTCGCTGCCATACAGTCTCGTCCCGGCTGCAGAGCGATCTCAACAGACACCTGTGTTCCAATTAGTCGACTCGCGGATTGCTTACTCGAGTCGGTCGAAGAAACAGAAGCCTCAGGTCTGCCTTACTTCCTAGTGGGACACGTAGGGGATGGTAATTTTCACTTTGGATATCTGATAGACCCCAACAACGAGCAGGAGCGGGCCACCGCTGAGGACCTAAATCACAAGCTAGTATCGCGCGCACTCAGCATGGGCGGCACGTGCTCGGGAGAGCACGGCATTGGCCTACATAAGATGGGATTTTTAATTGATGAGGCAGGCGAAGCGGCAGTACAGATGATGAGAACCATCAAAAAAGCACTTGATCCTAAAAATATAATGAACCCAGGAAAAATCTTTTCTGTTTAAAGCTCTGTGCCCTCGTTGAACTCTAAAGTTCACGCCTCTTTGGCGGTGCCGCGTAATTTATCGATCAGTCCGTTAAGCTCATCAAGTGATCCAAATTGAATCACTATTTCCCCTGTCTGATGGGATTTACCGTGTCGCTTCACGCTTTTTTTAACGACAACATCTACACTTGCCGTTAATAGGTCCGAGAGTTCCTCTTCGATACGCAAAACATCTCTCGATTTTTCACGCGTGCCCTTTTTAAGAGGTGTTGATGAAAGACTCGATTTGAGTCTTTTTACAAGTTGTTCTGCCTCTCTGACGGACATTTTTTTTGCCGTCATCTCGTGTGCAGCACCTACTTGCTCACCTTGCTCTAGGCTCAACAGTGCACGCGCGTGGCCCATATCTAGATCCCCCGCCATCAACATCGTTTGCACAGGTGGCGTTAGATTAAGTAGACGCAGTAAGTTTGAGGCGGCACTCCTTGAGCGTCCCACGGCCTGTGCTGCTTGTTCGTGGCTAAGGCCAAACTCTCTTACCAATCGATCTAAGCCGTGCGCCTCCTCCAGCGGATTTAAATCTTCCCGCTGAATATTCTCGATCAAAGCCATTGCAGCTGCTGCTTCGTTGGGCACATCCTTAACCAACACAGGCACTGATTGCAAACCCGCTAACTTCGCGGCTCTAAAGCGGCGCTCGCCGGCAATAATTTCGTATTTATCTTTATTCGGTCCGTCTTTTAAAATACGAACCAATATAGGCTGCATGATTCCTTGCGCTTTAATACTTTCTGCAAGTTCATACAAAGCTCCCTCATCCATTCGCGTCCGCGGTTGATACATACCTGCGACCATCTGGGTGAGTAGCAGTGTGGAGGGACCGATGAGTCCTTGCGCACCGCCCT
>Ga0164296_1006236_pt1 | contig 10170 bp, 6 predicted proteins | sample GEODES057metaG_FD_113533 | JGI IMG/M metagenome (GOLD analysis project Ga0164296, IMG submission 113533) | Dystrophic lake water microbial communities from Trout Bog Lake, Wisconsin, USA - GEODES057 metaG | ecosystem: Environmental > Aquatic > Freshwater > Lake | place: USA: Trout Bog Lake... | reverse complement strand
CGTCGAGACCTGTTGACCCTGCGAGCGGCTGAGCTGCTGGCCGAGGCGGAGGTGGTGGTCACGGATCGGTTGGTCGGTGAGGAGATCCTGTCGTGCATCTCGCCACGCGCCACGATCATCGACGTCGGCAAGCGACCGGCCGTCGAAGGGCATGGTGGCGACGTCTCCACACACCAAGACACGATCAACGAGGTGTTGGTCGCGGAGGGTCGGACGGGGAAGGTCATCGTTCGGCTCAAGGGCGGGGATCCGTTCTTGTTCGGTCGGGGAGGGGAAGAGGCCGATGCGCTCCTCGCCGCTGGCCTTGACTTCGAGGTCGTCCCTGGCGTCTCCTCGGCCTTCGCGCTCCCCGCGCTCGCAGGTGTCCCCGTGACCCATCGCGGGGTCTCGCGGGCGGTGGTGGTGGTCAGCGGGCACGAGCCTGTCGAGTCCTCCTCGGTGGGCTGGCGGCACCTGGCCGCCTCGGGTGCCACCATCGTCATCTTGATGGGGGTCGGCCGGCGAGGGGCCATCGCTGCAGAGCTCCTCGACGCGGGCATGGCGGCGGCGACTCCCGTGGTGGCGATCGAACGTGGGACGATGCTCGAGGAGCGGATCGTGCGGACCACGCTCGACGCGCTCGGCAACGAGCCGATCTCGTCCCCGGCTGTCATGGTCATCGGCCCGGTCGCCGGGTTCGACTTCCGAGATCTGGTGCACGCGCCGCTGGCGGGCGTGCGCGTCGTGCTCACCGGCCTGGCTCGGGGTGCCGACCCCCTCGCAGCGGCGCTTCGCCGGCAGGGTGCGTCGGTGGCTGCGGTGCCCGTCATCGAGGTCGCACCCTTGCCCGAGGGCGCGGCGGCGCTCCGATCGGTGCTGGACACCGATGGCGTTGCGTGGGTCGCCGTCACGTCGTCGACCGGCGCTCGGTGCCTCCTGGACGCCGTCGACGACCTCCGGAGCCTCGGGGGGGTCAAGCTCGCGACGGTCGGGCCAGCGACCGCCGCCACGATGGCTACCGCTCACGTCGGCGTCGACCTGGTGGGCGACGGGAGTGGGGCGGCCGCGCTGGCAGCCTCGATCGGCGCCCCCGAAGGCTCACGGCGACGCGTCGTGTTCCCTGCGGCGGCGGATGCTCGCCCGGAGCTGCCCGAGCTCTTGAGGAGCGCTGGCTGGCAGGTCGACGTCGTCCCGGTCTACGAGACGAGACCCACCGTGCTCCGGAGCTCGCAGGTCGAGTCGCTCCAGTCGTGCGAGGTGGCGGTCCTCACGTCACCGAGCAGTGTTGCGGCGCTCGAGGCGAGCGCAGTCGAGCACGAGCTGACTCGACCTGCCGTGGTGGCCATCGGACCGACCACTGCTGATGCCGCTCGGACGGCGGGCTTCGTCACCACACTGGCCGCCTCGCCGGCGACCACGAGCCTCGTCGAGGCTGTGGCCGTCGCCGCGGGACGAACGTCGCCGCCTGCGTAGGCTTGGCGTCGTGGACGATCTCACTCGCCGGCCTCGCCGACTTCGACGTACCCCCGCCCTTCGGCGCCTTGTGGCTGAGACCCACGTGCACCGCTCGGACCTCATCGCACCCTTGTTCGTGGCGGAAGGCCGAGACGAGCCGGTGGCCATCGAGTCGCTGCCCGGTCACGTCCAGCACACGCTCGACAGCCTGGAGGCTGAGGTCGAGCGCCTGGTGCGCCTCGGGGTGACCTCCGTCGTCCTCTTCGGGGTGCCGGCGGCCAAAGATGCCATCGGGACGGGAGCGTCGGACCCCGAGGGAATCGTTCAGGTAGCGCTCCGCAGACTTCGTGGTTCGTTCGGCGATGCGGTGGTGCTCTTGCCCGACCTCTGCCTCGACGAGTACACCGACCATGGGCACTGTGGTGTGCTGTCGTCCACGGGTGCCGTTGACAACGATCTGACCTTGGTCCGCTACCAGGAGGCGGCGGTGGCCCAGGCGCAGGCCGGTGCCGACCTCGTGGCTCCCAGCGGGATGATGGACGGCCAGGTCGGTGCGATCCGTCGAGCGCTCGACGACGCAGGGCATGATCAGGTGGGGATCTTGGCCTACTCAGCCAAGTACGCCTCGGGGCTCTACGGGCCATTCCGGGAGGCCGTGGGCGTCGAGATCTCCGACGGCGGCGACCGCCGGGGCTATCAGCAAGACCCTGCCAATCGACGCGAGTCGCTCGTCGAGGTGGCGCTCGACATCGAGCAGGGCGCCGACATCGTGATGATCAAGCCTGCGGTGACCTATCTCGATGTGATCGCCGATGTGGCCGCCAGCGTGGACGTGCCAGTGGCGGCGTACCACGTGAGCGGGGAGTACTCGATGATCAAGGCTGCCGGCGAACGGGGATGGATCGACGCCGACCAGGTGGCACTCGAGCAGCTCACGGCGGTCAAGCGGGCGGGGGCCGACATGATCCTGACCTACTTCGCAGGAGAGATCGCCGGGAGGCTCGATGACTGAGACCATGACCAACGCTGATTGGTTCGAACGAGCGACCCGGGTGATCCCCGGCGGAGTGGACTCCCCGGTCCGCTCCTTCCGCTCGGTTGGGGGCACCCCCTACACCGTGGTGTCGGGTGACGGCGCCTTCGTGACGGACGTCGAGGGGAATCGCTACCTCGACCTCGTCCAGTCCTATGGTGCGAGCCTGCTCGGGCACGCGCACCCGTCCGTGGTGGCCGCCATCCAAGCGCAGGCGGCCAAGGGCAGCACCTTTGGTGCACCCACCCCCGGCGAGGTGCTCTTGGCCGAGGCGATCTGCGATCGGGTGGCCGGCCTCGAGCAGGTCCGCTTCGTGTCCTCGGGGACCGAGGCGGTCATGAGCGCCGTTCGAGTCGCGCGCGGTGCGACCGGCCGAGACAAGATCTTGAAGTTCGACGGGTGCTACCACGGGCACGCCGACCACCTGCTGGTGGCGGGTGGCTCTGGTGTCGCCGAGCTCGGCCTACCGGGCTCGGCAGGGGTCCCGAGCGGTGCCATCGCCGACACCCTCGTGGCGCCGTACAACCAGGTGCCGACCTTGAGCGAAGAGATCGCCTGCGTCCTCGTGGAGCCGATCGCCGCCAACATGAACCTGGTCCGACCGACCGAGGGATTCTTGGAGGGGCTCCGAGCCGAGTGCGATCGTGTGGGGGCGCTCCTCATCTTCGATGAGGTGATCACTGGCTTCCGAGTGGCACAGGGTGGCGCCGAGGAGCTGACCGGGGTGACCCCCGACCTGTGGTGCTTCGGCAAGGTCATCGGCGGTGGCCTGCCGGTCGGTGCCTTCGGAGGATCGGCGGCGCTGCTCGAGGTGCTTGCCCCTTCGGGGCCGGTGTACCAAGCCGGGACGCTGTCGGGGAATCCGTTGGCCACGGCCGCCGGGCTCGCCGTGCTCAACGGAGTGACGCCCGAGGACTATCGGGCACTCGCCGCCCGAGCACAACGATTCGGCCGAGCCCTCTGCGAGGCCCTTCGCGCCGGGGGCCTCTGGGCCTGTGTGCCAGCCGCTGGTCCGTTGCTCGGACTCTACGTGGCACCTGGGGGGACGGAGGCGTCGGCACCGTCGAACTATCCCGAGGCGCGAGCCATCGCAGAGATGGGGGTCTATCCCCACCTGTTCCACGCCCTCTTGCGTCGTGGCGTGGCGATGGCCCCGGGTGCCTACGAGATCCTCTTCTTGTCGATGGCGCACACCGACGCCATGCTCGAGGAGATCGTCGAGCTGGCGGGCGAGGCGGCCACCGAGGTCGCCGCCAGCCTTCGCTGAGTCCGGTGTCCACCAATGCCGAGGCTGCCGCGCCCACCCGAGCGGTGCGCACGGCGCGGAGGCCAGCGGTCGTCGCCCTGGCGGTGATCGGCGTCGTCGTGCTCGTCACCATCGTGCTGGCGGCGACCTGGCCGGCGACGACGACCTCTGCTCGAGCGTCAACCGCCACGGCGCGCGCCGAGGCACGGGTCGTCGGGCTTCGAGGGTCTGACTTGCCGGGTGCCTGGGCCCCGGACAACCCGGCGACGGCCCCGTTGGCCGGATTGCTCGGCATCGACTCCGGTTCGAAGCCGACCCGGCAGGACATCGCGATGACGAAGACCATCACGCTCGACTATCAGCGCTGCATGGGGCTCTCGTCGGCCAAGGATCGGTTCTTCGGCACGGGTGGGGTCCAGCCGATGGCCCAGGTCCCAAGCACGCCCTTCTCCTTGACGGGAACGAACGGGGTCATCGAGGTCGGCACCGCCACGCAGCGCTACGCCTCGGCGAGCCAGGTGGCCAAGGATCAGCGGCAAGCCGGCTCGCCACTGTTCTCGACGTGCCTGAGCCAGGCGATGGGACGGTTTGTGATGTCGGGGGCGGGTCCGAGCGCGCTGATCGCCGATCCCGTGGTCCAGGCGCAGCAGGTGACCGCTCCGCTGGGGGTCTTCGTGACCGGAGGGACGGCGATCCTGTCGTATCCGGCGGCAGGAGGGAACACGCCGATCGAGGTGGGGACGACGCTCTTGATGGCAGGTCGCTTCGAGCAGTACCTCTACACCTTCACCTCGCCGGGCAGCTTCTCGGCGAATGATCGCCAGGCCATCGTGGACGCGCTCGGTGCGCGCCTCGTCCAGCGTGACGCTCGCGGTGCCTAGCTGGCCTTGGCCACGCCGACCAACGGCTTCTTCTCGTCGTTGAACAGTGCCGCCAGGGCGCGATCGGGGAGGATCGCCCCGAGGCCGAGCATCACGCGATAGCCCACCTCGGCCGGCCCTCGGTCGTCGGGTCGCATGAGGTTGGCCATGAGGGCCAACAGCTCGGTCATCAAGGTCTCGGAACGCATCCCGACGCCAACGCACATGGCCATCAGCTTGGGCTCGGAGATCAAGCGGACGAAGGCGCGAGCGACGTCGTAGTAGCTCCCATAGGCCTGCTGGAGCCGGTCTTCGTAGTGACGCAGCGCCTCGGCCCCACCCCCCGCCAGCGACTCCCCGATGGAGGCGGCGGCCAAGCGTCCCGTCTCATAGCCATAGGTGATGCCCTCGCCGTTGAAGGGGTTGATCGATCCTGAGGCATCCCCGACCACGAGCACGTTGGTGCCGATGCGAGGACCGACGCTCAAGCCCATCGGCAGTCGTCCGCCAGTGGCTGGTCCGGTCGCCGTCTCGGGAGAGATCTCCCAAGAGTCCGGGGCGAAGTCGACGAAGGTCTCCATCAGCCGCGAGGTGTTGATGCCCTTCCACCGGCGATCCGTCGAGAGCAGGCCGACGCCGACATTTACGCGACCGTCGCCCAGCGGGAAGATCCAGCCATAGCCTGGGACGACGTTTCCCTCGGCATCACGGATGTCGAGGTGGGACTCGATGAAGTCATCGTCGTGGCGAGGCGAGGTGTAGTACCCGCGAAGCGCCATTCCCATCGGCCACTCACGACGTCGCTCGGTGCCGAGCAGCCGGCCGACGCGAGAGTTGGCGCCATCGGCCACCACCACGATCCGACCGCGGACCTCGGCGGTGGTGCCGGTCGCCTTGTCCTTGACGATGAAGCCGGTGCAGCTGGTGAGGTCACCGGGTGCCCCGGGGGCCGCATCGATGACATCGATGACCTCGGTGCCGTTGAAGACGGTGGCACCTTGGCGAGCGGCGTTGGCGCTGACCAGCCCGTCGAGGTCGAAGCGGGTGACGCAATAGCCGTAGGAGGGGAACGAGGGGTGCTCCGGCCAGGTCATCTCGATCGATCGGCCGAAGCCGTAGGACCGAAGGCCGTGGTACTTGTGGCCCTGAGCGGCCACCGCCTCCTCGAGCCCCATGTCGGCGATCTGGCGGACCGAACGGGGGGTCAGGCCGTCGCCACAGGTCTTGACCCGGGGGAAGGTCTTCTTCTCGACCACCGCCACATCCCACCCGGCAGATGCCAGCCAATAGGCGCATGCCGAGCCAGAGGGACCCGCCCCGACGATGACGACGTCATAGAAGTGATCAGAGGCTGCTGGGGTCGGCGCGTCGGTGTCCACGGGGACCAATCGTACGGGTTCTGACGACGCGATCTGCCACGGCGCCATGTCGGCGGTGCTAGACAACCGACGTGAAGCCAGTGATCGCCATCGCCACCTGCGCTGAGCTCCCAGTGGCCGATGACGACGGGGTCCTGCTCGCGGACAGCCTGGCCACGGTGGGCATCGAATCGGTGCCTGTTATCTGGGACGCACCGGAGCGACCTTGGTCCGACTTCGATCTCGTGGTGCTCCGATCCACCTGGGACTACACCGAGAAGCTGCCCGCATTCCTCGACTTCGTCGAGCATCTGGCGCGCGTCGAGAACTCTGCGGAGGTGGTCCGGTGGAACACCGACAAGCACTACCTCGATGATCTGGCGAGGCGAGCGATCCCGACCATCCCCACGACCTACGCGCATCGAGGTGATGACCTGGTGCTCCCCGAGGGCAGCGTCGTCGTGAAGCCGACCGTCGGTGCCGGGTCGATGGGTGCCGAGCAGTTCGGCCCGGACCAGCATGCCGAGGCGGCGGCCCATGTGGAGCGACTCGTCGTGCAGGGCAAGGTGGCCATGGTCCAGCCCTACCTCGACCTGGTGGAGGACCTCGGTGAGACGGCCGTGGTCCTGATCGATGGCATCCCGGCCCACGCCATCCGAAAGGGGCCCTTGCTGACCGTCTCCGAGCTCGACCGGACCGGGCTCTACCGAACCGAGTCGATCGAGGCCCGCGAGGCGTCGGCCGAGGAGCGTGCGGTTGCCATCGCTGCCCATGGAGCAGCCTGTGCGCACCTCGGGCGGACCTCACCCCTGCTCTACTGCCGCGTCGACTTGCTCCCGGGCCCGCACGGTCCGGTTGTGGTCGAGCTCGAAGCGACCGAACCCTCGCTCTTCCTCTCCTTCAGCCCGCCAACTGCTGACCTGTTGGCCGAGGCGATCCTCAGTCGGCTGGCGCCGACGGCGTGACGCTCCGTGCCGAGGACGCGTCCTCTGCGCGGCCCTCGAGGAGATGGGGAGGGACGACGGTGCCCGGTCGGTTGGCCGGGTCCTCCTTCAAGAATCGACCGAGCAAGGGGAGCTCGGTGAGCGATTCGGCGCGCATGGCGGCCGCCACCGTCGGGACGAACTGCTCGGGCGAGGCGTAGACGAGGTAGCGGGCCAGCCACCGGGGCAGGTACTTCTCGTTGAACTTCCACAGCGTCTCGATCGGGAAGATCGAGGAGAGCCGCCGCAGGCCCCAGCGCTCGACTCGCTGGGTGACGCCGTCGCCTGACTCGCCATCGAGGATGGAGCGGAAGGCAGAGAAGTTCAGCGAGAGGCCGGTGGCCCCCTCGGCAGCCAGGTGCTCGATGGTCTGGCAGAGCGCGAAGTCGAGCAGGCCGTTGGGGTGCTCGCCGGGATCGCGTCGCATGAGGTCGAGCGAGTAGCCATTGATGGCCGGTGAGGGCACGAACTGGCACATGGCCGCCGGGGCGCCCTCGGGATCGCTCACGATCGCCATGAGCAGGCCCTGGTCCTTCGGGTCGAAGAGTCGACCGAGCATCATCGAGAAGCCACGCTCGTCATCCCCGCGTCGATTCATGCCCATGAGCTCCGCCAGCGCGGGGACGCGGGCCGGGTCGATGGTGGCGGGGTCGAGGAACTCCACCGTGTAGCCGTAGCGAGCCACACGCGTGTTCGCCTGCCGGAGGCTCTTCATCTTGCCGCCCTGGAGGGAGAACGTCTGGAGGTCGACGACGGCCTCGTCACCGAGGTAGAGCCAGCGCATCCCGCCCTCCTCGTAGATGGGCAGCCACTCCTCGCCGGCGCCGACCACACCTACGCCCCAACCACGACCGTCGCAGAAGGAGCGGAAGGCTCCCCACACCTGGGCTCGCTCCGCCGGAGGGCCGATCGGATCTGGTGAGACGAGGCAGATGCCGCCGTAGACGGCGTAGGCCACCAACGAGTCTCCGTAGAAGAAGAACTGCTTGTCATCCCGGAGGGCGAAGTAGTCGAGCGTGCCTCGTCCGTGGCGCTTCACGATGTCGCGGCTGCGCAGCTCGATCGCCCGTCGCTCCGCCGGGCGCTGCTTGGCCGAGAGGCGTCGATCGACGACGGGACGGGTCGCCAGGTACAAGACGGTGACAAGCACCGCAAGCCCGACGGTGAGCATCGAGGTGTAGACGAAGTCATCGATCTTGTCGGGGAGGGCGACGGTGGACAGCCCGACGAGGCGCTCAGCGACCGCCAACAGCACGAGTGGCCACCCCGGCAGCGGTGCCTTGTGGAGGTTCGAGAGCTCGACGCCCAAGAAGGCGGCTCCCACCGCCACGATCACGATGGTGATCAGGATCGGGGCAGCGTTCTTGAGCGACCCTCGATCGGTGGTGCCGGTGAACCACCGCCGCTCGATGAGCAAGAAGCCGAGCACCACGCCCGTGACGGCCACCGCACCGACGCTCGCTGCGTGTGCGAGGTGGAGCACCATCGAGAGCGCCAGCAAGATGACGGTGACCAGCCAGGCGCGCCGTTGTCCCCGGAGGATCCCTCGGGACAACATCACGAGTGCGATCCCAGCGATCGCCACAGCGGCAGCGGCCGTCTGAGAGATGCCCAGTGGGAAGTACGTGAGGGCGGTGTGGAGGCGATGGCGGAGCGGTGGAGCGACGGCCACGAGGAGGTCGAGGAGCCCCGTGATGAAGATCGCCGCTGCGGCCAGGCGGCGGATGAGACGACCCCGCCGCTGCGTCGCGGCGATATCGGTCGAGGGCGGCCAGGAGCCTCCCGTGGGCCACGCCGCCACCTGTCGGGCGCCATGCTCGTCCGGAGGCAGGGGCGTGACCACCTCGCCCTTGGCGAGCCGCTCGAGTCGCCGGACCGTGGTCAGCGGCTGGTCTCGAAGGACGAGTCGGATGTGCAGCTCGGCACCGGCCTCGAGGTCGATGGATGACTCCTGGCGATGCGTCTCGAAGACCGGTGGCAGGCCGAGCCGACCAAGGTGCTTGCGCACCACATCGGCGGTGGCACCGGGATGGGCGAAGAAGCCGGCGTCGAGATAGGTCAGATCCGCGTCCATCGAGCCGCCCATGATCACGCCGGTCCCGCCGTCGAGGACCCAGGCTCGAGCCACGTCGAGCGAGGCTTGTTCGACATCGATGGTGGAATCAGGCGCGGCTCGTGACCCCAATGACCGCCGGAAGGCACGTCGGGAGATCACCGTGACGACGATGCCGACCAGCACCTCGACGAGCACCACGACGATCGCGGTGACCAGCAGTCGGGTGTGCCACGACGCGTGAGCGACCCGAGAGAAGACGTGGTGGGTCTTGGCGTGCCCAAGTCGCCCGAGGCGGGTGGCGACGAAGCTGAGGTGGGTGATCACGGCGGCGATCACGGCGATGATCGCGGGGATCCAGGCATAGCGACCCATCCGGCGATAGAGGGTCCGGGAGGAGACGAACTGACGGACGTCACTCGGATCGTCGAGGCGCTCCACGTCGGCCAGCCAGGGCCGCTCGTCGATCAGCTCGGTGGTGTCGACGGCGAGAGGCTGCTCGATGCCTGAAGGGACGAGGACGCGTCGGATGCCGGCCGCAGTGGTGCAGACCAGCACGACGTTGGTCGAGATCTCAACACCGAGCTCCTCGAGCGCGGTGGCGGACGCTCCGGTGAGGGAGCTGATCGATCGGGGACCCGGGATCACCACCACGCGGCGACCGGGCTCGCGGAGGAACGAGCGCAGCGCGCTGGCCAAGGAGAGGTGCGCCGCCAGCACGGCCTCGATGGTGGCTTCGGCATCGGTTGGATCGAGCAGGTCGCCGACCAGCAGCACGCAGCCCGTCCCCTGCCAGCGAGCGAGATCGTCACTCAATGAGGTCACGCTGGCCAGCGACGAGGGCGTGGCGGTGCTCGTGAGCAGGAGGTCGCCCTTGATCAGGACGCGGCTGGCAAGCGGAACGTCGATCGCGAGCTGCTCGGAGGTGGTGGGATCAAGGGGCATGACGCTCCTATCGTGCCACCTCGGACCAGCGACGCGGCCCCATCAGCGTCGCAAGGTTGCCCGATAAGATCGTCCCCTATGGCGGACCCTGAGCTCACCGGAAACTGGCGCTACCGAGAGGGAGCGCTCACGCCCGGGAGGGCAGTGGTCTTCGACATCGATGGGGTCCTCTCGGACGCCGTTGGTCGCCAGCACTTCTTGGAGCGCGGCCGACGAGATTGGAACGCCTTCTTCGAGGCCTGTGGCGACGACCCCGTG
>Ga0164296_1006230_pt1 | contig 10176 bp, 10 predicted proteins | sample GEODES057metaG_FD_113533 | JGI IMG/M metagenome (GOLD analysis project Ga0164296, IMG submission 113533) | Dystrophic lake water microbial communities from Trout Bog Lake, Wisconsin, USA - GEODES057 metaG | ecosystem: Environmental > Aquatic > Freshwater > Lake | place: USA: Trout Bog Lake... | reverse complement strand
CGTTGGCAAAGTTTGCGTCTAATTCACTAAGTGGAATTGGACCGGCTTGCCCACCAAAGGTATATGGAACATAAGAAGACATTATTGGGTTATCCTTTTAAAATTTTTCAGTTTTTTATATTTATTGTTAAATCAGTATGTCTGTGTCCAAGTGTTGGCGCTGGTTTTCACCCAAATATGTTGCACATTTGCCCAGGTGCTTGAATCCGTTTTTATATATACATTACCTACAGGACCCCAGGTATTTCCTGAATTTTTAATAGCAACCCCGGCACTAGTAACTGCTTGATAAGTTGCTGTAGCATTTGATTGAGAACCTAGTCCGGTTGTTGCATCCCAGCCGGTAGTAGATGTATACCCTGGCGAAGTTATTACAATATTATTTCCAACAGTAATATCGTAAAATCCACTAGTATGATTATAAAATATTGAATTTAATCCTTGCGATCCTTTAGGTGGTCTACGTCCGCCATTTAACGAAATAAATCTAGCAACCATTCCAGCCATAATAGGGGCAGATGCACTAGTCCCGAACACCGAAATTATATTACCATTTAACCATAATCCGTAAGGACCAAATGGTGCGGATATGTCTGGTATCCCCCTCATAGTTAACGGAGTAACTACATTTCCAGGATATGTTTTATAAGTTAAGTTTGCTTGCCAACTTGGTAAAGGTGTAACTATACTTACTCCGCCGCTGCCACCTATGCTACCGTTATTAAATAATGTTTCAGTGCCACTTCTTGTATTGCCAACAGTTAATGTTAAATTACTTCCACCCACGGCTGTGACATTATTACTAGCAGAAGGATAGTCAACATTTACACCAATACTTGCATTAGCAAAAGACGTGCTACCATAGTCCCCTGCAGCTAAAAAAACACAAATATTTTTTGCGGCAGCGTTAGCCAATGGTCCAGCTAGGTAATCTCCACAGTAAGATACAACATTGCCAACGGTTTGAGTTTCGTAGATACCCCAGCTGATAGTAATGACATCACAATTATCATTTACCGCAGCCTGAATAGCATTTCCAAAACTGGAATTAGAATTTAAAGCATTGGCTGTAGAAATGTTGGAACTAAAGTATACACCAGAATTTTGACCTTTGTATAATACAATGTTAGCCGCAGGAACCATACCTGCAACACAAACAAGATCTAATGCATTTTCAGTATCTCCATTCGATCCGGTAACTGTTGTATTGGTAGCACCATCAACACCAATAAATGTAACATTACCGGTGGTTAAGCCTAAATTGGCCATTGATTTATTAAGGTCAGACTGATTAAATCCGCCACCTAAACTAATAATACCAACTTTAACTCCAGCGCCATTGCCAGTTGGAATATTATAGGCTGTTGCTATTTGAGGTGCAGTTAATAATGGCGGAGTAGTGATACTGGTATAACTAGGTAGAACTTGTATTTGTTCTTTATTAAGTGAATCAGGAAAATCAACAAGTGTTGTGACAGAAGTCATGATCAGAATGTCTGATACCAGATATCGCCAATGTTACCTTGTCCGGATGTTGGTGCTACATTGGCAACATAAGTGTTGCGAGGCACATTGGATACCATTGCTATGTTACCGTGAGAATAAACATTTCCAGTAACACTCAATGATGTTAATGTTCCAACAGATGTGATGTTAGCCTGTGCATTAACGGTCACAGTTCCAGCTGTTGTGGCACTATTTGCTGTTCCTGCTGTTGTAGCATAGATCGCGTTGGATATATTACCACTGATATTGCCAATAAAGTAATCGGCATTGACGTTGCCAGTGACACTCAATGATGTTAGTGTTCCTACACCGGTAACGTTTGGTAAAGTAGTTGAAGTGATCGATCCAGCTATGTTGGCATAGGTTGCGTTGGATATAGTGCCGACAATATTTCCAATAAACGTATTGGCGCTAACATTACCAAAAACGCTCAATGATGACAGGGTCCCAACACTGGTGATATTTGGTTGTGCTCCGTTGATTACTGTGTTGGCCGTGGCCACGTTATTGCCAACTGCGGAAAAATTAGCATCAAGCTCGCTGGCTGGCACGTTGCCAGAAGCATTTGCAAAAGTATATGGAACAGTCATTTATATCCTAGTTTTACGTTGACTAATATTTAGCCATTTTGATTGACCCAAATAAAAGGTTGATCCGAGTTGTTGACCCAATTAAACGGTTGAGATGAGTTGTTGACCCAGGTCAGTATAGGATTTGCTGTTGTAACAACTCCTCCTAGAATATCGCGTTTGGGGAACAGCAAGTATTTGTCGTAGCTTGTAGTAGTTGAATACATATCTACCGGTGCTGTAAATTGCATGCTGCCGCCATCAAATATAGTGCCTGGAGGTGTTGCATTGGTCCAAGTAGATACAAAATCCTGTTCACCTTGATCGTAGTTGTTGTTATACCAGGTAACTGGTTGATCAATGTTGTTGATCCAAATTACTTCTGTGCCGGTGACATCAAATGTGGTCAATGTGGACGGATGCGGAGTTACTGTATCCCCATTATATCCCCAGTATTGTTGTTCGCGATTCCAATTTTTGGTCAACAAGTTATCTAATTCGTAACGATCGGCCTTGTAATCAATCAAATTGAGTTGATTTTTAAAGTAAGTTTCTATGTTGTAGGCAATTTGTCCACTCTGGCCTGGGTTGGTATAAGCAATAACCCAAGCAGGGGTAAATCCTAAAGTTGATCCGTCGGCTTGGCGACTCAGCATCCATCTGGGCAACATGTTACTAGTTTGTCCTACTACATCAATGACTTGAGTGCGCATGTCCGGTAGACTGTTGGGATAGACCACTTCGGTTTGAACTCCATTGAGATCAAATGGGTATGGTGTCACAACAGATTTGCCAACACTTACACCATCATTATTAATTAAATTATCCACAACCTCGCTATAAACAACTTCATAAACTATATTACCCGCGTCGTCCAATGCACGAGCAGTTTTAATTTCACCTAGGGTTAAATTTTTCCAATAGTGATTGAGATTTAAACTGGCAACATAGTCGTCTAAGGTAGCTGCTGTGAGTCCGTAGGCATGATAGTATATGACTCGATTGGCAATTCCAAAGTTTGGATCGTCGTTACGATAGATCAAACTGGGAGGAAATATGGTCGGATTCTGCAATAGGCTAGCCAATAAATCTCGGTCATTCTGCGGAGGCATGGCCTGTATATACAAGTTATCGTATGGCTCATTATAACGACGCACCACTGTGATCGAAAAAGTTTGAGTGACATTTACTAATCCGTTAACACTGGACGCCAGGACCGTAAATGTTGCCACCATGTCAAAGGTTGTGGGTTTTGAAATATTTTCAGATGGTTGCGGAACAACATCAAATGTAGTTGTTCCGCCATCCAGTGCAAAAGTATCAAAACTTACTCGACCAATTATGTGACCCGACGGAAGTAATTCCAGCCCCTGTGGTAGCCGGCTATCACTGCCGGACACCAACCGATAAGTCAGTGGTTGACCACCTTGGTTGACGGCCGCAACATACAAGGTGCTGGTAGATCCGTTGTCGATAGTTCCCAAGTTGCTAGGAGTCAACCAGTAAGTAGTGGATGATAGTGGGCCAGTGATAGTCAAGGAATAACTATAAATTCCACTGACCAATGATGTATTAATAAGATCTCTAACTTGTAGTTCAAAAGAGTAGGTAGCAGAAAGTATGCCATTGTAGGGTATGTAACCATACATCCATCCTGAAGTTGGATCTAAGGTCAACCCAGGTGGAAGTTCGGTTACAGCAATAAACTCAAATGGATTGTTGTAAAAATCTATTCCCACAAACTGGAAGGCAAAAAAGTTATCACTGCGGATAGTTCCAATGGAACCTTCGGGTGTTGTAATGATAGGCAACAGATAAGGACTGACATCGGCTGTGACAAATGTGTTGTCTGACGTGAGATGAGTATTATCCGCTGTCATTGTGTTGCGAGCGTAGACTAGGATACTAAAAGTCCTGATGTCACTACTGGTTCCATTGGTAACTTCTAAAGTAAATGAGTAATTGGTTTTGGTCTGCCCCGGTGTTGGGTTTGGCGCAATGTAACCAGAAATTACACCAGTGGTAGATATGGTCAACCCCACAGGAAGTGCACCAGCTACCAAGGTGACCACCGCACCTACAGTGTTATCTGAATTTTGATATTGCACAGTAAGGTCAGTAATTTGACTACCGTCGTAATAAGTGCCAATATTTCCCGGAGGTGTGACCCAAGTAACTACATTTTGTCCAGAAATTGTAATTGTAAATGTGCGGTCTGCTAATTTATTGATTACTGTTACACCATTGACCACTTGACGAGTAAATGCCCTAACAGCAAAACGACTGGTGGTATCTTGAGCCACATCCAATGGAACTCCCTGAACCGTGGCTCGGGCACCGGGCTTGCCTGACAATATTCCTGTTTCGTTAATTTGTATACCATTGGGTAATTTTCCAGCAATTACTTGATAGTAGACCGTGTCATCAGCCGTGGCCAACAAGGGGATAGAATAAAACACACCTTCCGGTATGGTTCCTAGACTTCCTGCAGGAGTTTGCCAGACTGGTATGGTGGACATTTTACAATATTACCGCGGCGATTACTTTTACACCCTCGTTGGTATTGGTTTCAATTGACTTTGCAAAAACTGCCAATGGATGTTCATTACTCTTACCAACGCTGACAGCATATCCAGGATTGTCTCCAGCGGTCACTAACAAGTCACCTTTGTATACTGGGCCAACTACATTGACAGGCACACGCCCACGTAGTGCCACAGGAAGACCTGATTCCGAACTATTCATCAGATATGCTGGATTACTTGAAATAACACCAGCAACACCGACATTGGCAAATTCTGTTGTGGTTGTGATTTCTTGCTCGCCGCCAAATACTACCACTGTGCCCGGAGAATACTCTGCATCAGTCACATAAATTTCTGCCAAGTCCGCATATTGCGCCGAAGTGGCCTGTGCAAATATTGTATTAAATTGATTGTTAATGCTACCAATATTGGCCACTGTATTTCCTGGGGTAACAATGTTGCCTACAGTAATGGTGCCTATGCCAACGGATAAACTGGTAGCCGAAATAGAGTTACTTACATAAACAGGACCCAGTATGTTGCCGGTTAAACTCAATCCACCAGAATTTACAAATCCTGCGTTGACATTACCGGTAGCACTGACTGTATTACCTGTTAAGATGTTACCACTTATGGTATTGGCACTTACCAGGCCACCTGTCAAGATATTATTTCCAGTAATATTACCAGTGGCACTTATTGTAGCACCTGCTGTAATGTTATTGCCAGAATAAACATTTCCCCCACTTACACTACCTGTAACACTTAACACGCTACCGGTATAAACACCAGCTGACATGTTGTTTGTTACATTTATATTTCCTGCAGTGACTTGTCCTGTAGTTGATATAGTATTTGATCCAAAAGAAGCTAAGAATGCAGTGACATTGGCATTGCTATACTGTTGTGGTAATCCAGACAACTGACTGCCATTGCCAAGAATATAGTTGCCGGTGATGTTGCCTGACGCACTTATAGTTCCAACAGTTTTTAAATTGCCTCCTGTTATGTTGCTGGTGACACTCAAACTAATTCCTGTATAAGCATTGGCCGAAACGTTGCCGCCGACGTTTAAATCGGAGTTGGCATTAAGATAACCTATAGAAATATTACCGGTAGTGATGTTGCCACTGGTAATATTACCACTGACACTGATCACGTTGCCTACAAAACTTATAGCTCCAATATTATTAGCAAGAACATTGCCGCCAAGTACATTATTGACGCCGTCAATATTGCCAGCGGTAATATTACCGCTGGTTGATATAGTATTTGAACCAAACGCAGATAAGAACGCAGAGACATTGGCATTGCTATACTGTTGTGGCAGACCAGACAACTGACTGCCATTGCCAAAAATATAATTTCCAATGATGTTACCAGTAGCAGTTATTAATCCAACGGTGTTAATATTTCCACCGCGCACATTGCCTGTGGCGCTAACTACACCTGCGGTCAATAAATTGCTTGCTTGAATGTTGCCGCCGGCACTGACTTGACCACTGGTTACAACATTGCCTGCTACTACATTTCCTTGACTGCTGATTGTGCCTAACACTGTGAGTAAATTTGGACCGTCGGTATTAAAAGTGAAACCACCGACAGCATTGACATTGCCATTGGTATTGAATAATACCTGTGTGTTGGATCCAGGAACAACAATGTTACCGGTAACGTTACCTAGGAAGTTACCAACAAAATATCCAGCGGTAACAATGTTGCCAGTGGCACTGACAATTCCTTGTGCATTCAAATTGCCGGTTGTAGAAATATTACCAGTTGCGCTAACTACAGATATCGAAATACTGTTGGCAATACGCACATTGCCCGCAGAAATATTGCCAGTGGTTGAAATAGAATTGCTGCCAAAACTGTTGCTCAAGAAAGCAGTGACGTTGGCGTTGCTATACTGCTGTGGTAGGCCTGATAGTTGACTGCCATTGCCTAAAATATAAGCGCCGGTGATGTTGCCGGTGGTGCTGACTGTGTTGGCAGAAATATTTGCTGCCAAGATATCTCCAGAATACACAGGTAAAAATGCTGCCACATTACCGTTGCCATAGCTGGCAGGTAAGTTTGTAAGCTGACTGCCGTCGCCAACCAAATACTGTCCATACACGTTGCCAGTAGCACTGATTGATCCGTTGACCAATTCGCCCTGGGCACTAAACACAGCCACATTTGATGTGCCACCGATGCTGATGATGGCTACACCGTTGACATCGGCAATTTTAACATTACTGGTTCCGTTTTGAATAGATGAAACAGAAATATTTCCTACCTGGGTGACCTGGGCCCAGATCGGTGTTGATCCGTTGTAATTGGCATAGCAATAGTAAAAATAGGTAGAGTCGTAAGCATACATACCAGCTTGATCACCGGGATTTCCAATGGCCGAACCGGGCGGAGTAGTCTGTGCTCGACTGTAAAGTTGACTAAAATTATCGTTACATTTGATAAAACTGGTGCGTATGGGATCGCCTAGCCCGTCGTTGGGTGAAGCGCCTACGTTAATGATCTGTTGAGCCATAGAATTGTGTCCTCTTAGTGTATTTACCAGAGGGCAAGTTCTAGACTAATATGGATTAATAAGGGCTAAAACTGGATCCGCAACCGCAGGTGGTTACTGCTGTGGGATTTTTGATGGTAAAACTACTACCGTATTGATCTTCTCGGTAGTCTACTTCTGCGCCTTGTAAGTAACCACCCGACATGGAATCAACTAGAATTTTTATACCATTGATATTTAAATCCCAATCATCCTCGTTTTGTTCTTCATCCAAGGTAAAACCGTATTGCATGCCCGAGCAACCGCCGCCCTGCACAAACACACGCAGTTTTAGATTGGCGTTGTTTTCCTCAGCCAAAATATCTTGAATTTTTGCTACAGCCGATTCAGTTACGGTTATCATAATCTTTCGTTACACACGTCCCAGTTGATAATACGCCAGATATTATCTAGGTATTTTTCTTTGTCCCACTGATAATCCAGGCTCCAGGCATGCTCCCACCAGTCGATCAAAACACAGATATCGGTACGAACAGCATGATTGCGAATGGTTTTGATTTCGCCACCGGTTGATAGATATACCCAGCCCGATCCTTGGATCTTCATGGCCACTTCTTTAACTGCTGCTTTAAAGTCTTCGTAGGTTTTGAAGTTGGATTCAATCAGTTCCAACACAGCTCCCCTGGGACGGTTGGCACCTCGGGGTTCACGCAGTTGTGGAAAGAACTTGTTGTGCAAGAATGAACCAGCACGGTTAAAGTCAGGATCGCCTTCTCCGGCATTGTATTTTTTAGCATAGCCCTTGGCCAAGTGCTCATAATGATACTCAATGGTTTCTGAACTCATCACCGGCTCCAGGGCCTTGTGATTATAGGGCAGGGGTGTGGTTTCCAGCTTGGCCGGACGGGTGGTTGCTTCTATTAGATTAATATCGTCTCGAATGGTGGTCATACTATTACTTATCTGCGTCTTGTAATACGCCCACGAGCAAGGTCATATGGGCTAAATTCTAATTCCACAAAATCGCCAGCCAACACTTTGATATTGTTCATGCGCATACGACCATTAAGAGTAGCTAAAACTGGCCGTTCAAAATTTTCAATCTGCACCCGATACATGGTATTGGGTAGGACTTCTACAATCTCGCCCTCCATTTTTATTACTTCTTCTTTTGCCAATTGATTACCAGTTTCCTTTATATACTCAGTTTATTTATCTGATTAGCGTTTTCCAGAAAACATCTGTCCACTCTTGAATATATTCTTTGCCTTTAAAACGATCATTGGTTGGCAAACCCAGAGGACACTGTCCACTACTGGTAGCTGTGTAGGGTTTTTCTAGTGCTATTTCAACAATTTCACAACCATAATCTGTGCTGTATTTGTCAAGCAATTTGGAAAATTCTTCCAAGTCAACTTGGCTATACCATTCGGTATGCCCGGCTCGTTTGGTAGTGTTGTGTAGGCACCAGGTTTTATAATAATTTTTTAATTCACGTTCAACCTGATCAATTTGTGATTTGGATGGCGCCCGCATCAGCCATACATGATCAAACTGTATTTCTTCGTCGGTTCCTTGCTGTTGCATGCGCAATCTTTCCCAGAGAAGATGCGTGATACCAAACTTGACATTTCCTCTAGGAGACTGTCTAAAATAAAACCATCCATAATACATTTCGTCAATTTCCTTTAGGTTAGAATCTGGTATTTCAAACAATTGGTTAAACATTGTTTTAGAATTTTGAAATCTCATGTTATCTCCGCATGGTTGAAATATCTTTGGCTTCTTCGTCTGAAAAAATAGGCACACCGTTTGACTTGTGCATGGTGCCAATGCCTTTTACTTTGGTTCCGGTATAGGTATTGTCTTTGACCTTAACACAAGGGACCCAACCGGTGTCCTGGCTAGGTGTTGCCACAGTTTCTCGACCAGGAGGAGTTTTAGGAATAAAGTCTGCAATAGTCTTACGTGGACTATTGTAGGGGCCTGTGCTAAACTTAGGAGCCATCTTGTCAAACTGCACGAGCTTGCGATCCCATTCAGCCTGTCGTTGGGCCGCTAGTTTCTTAGCCTCAGCACTTGCCCATTTGCGTGGGCCACGCTTCTTGCCTGTGGTGCTTAACCATGGACCTTCAAGATGCATTGTCATAAGAAAACTCGCAGTTGTTATTCATACTACTATTATAACAAATTGCGAGTTTTTGGTCAACCTATTTAAACAGGATCATAGCCATTAGGACTGCTTGAGCTATAAACCCTACTCCAATGGTTATAATGTTTAGGGCATCTTTGAGCACTACTGCTCGCATGAACAGCAAGACCAACCCGGCCCACATGAATAGTATAATATCCAAGCTAGGAGTGCGGTCACTGAGTCCGGTTAGTAGGGCCAACAAGGTAGGAATGGTGGCCGCATGTATTAGAACAACGGCCAACCAGCCCAGTGTTTCAGCACTTACTTTGGGCAAGTGTTGTTCTAACCAGGTCCTTACAGAATTCAACAAAACGTCTAATTTGATTAACATGTTTAGATTTTTTCCGCATAAAATATGTGTCTCCCGAATTTGGCCACTTGTGGTTTACCCCAATTGGCTTGAACGTAGTCTGCATGGAAATACAGAGCGTTCTTTACGCTGGGTAGTCGGAAACCTTCCAGCAATACTTTCTTGGCTACTTCTTCGCTTTCTTTCCACTGGGCTGGGTAAATGGGTCTGATTTTGTTTGAACCATCACACATCCAGGAAAACTGGCACACCTGTTGTCCAGAAACAACAGTTTTTTGATAAACTACTCCGCAGATGTCTGGGGCGAAACGACCCGACTCTACACGATTGATAGTGACCTGCGCCACCGCCACCTTGCCTTCAAATGGTTCAGTAGCAGCTTCCCAATAGATGTTTTTGGTTAGGCAGGCCAATTGACGAGTGCGATCCTCTACACTGACAAATCCTTGCCGTGCTACTTCGTTGGTTGCACGAAGTATTTCTAGCTTGTGTTGTGTCACTGTGGTAACAGTGAGCATGACAAGCATAAAGGCACAAAATTTGAAAATTTTGTTACCTAGGTT
>Ga0164296_1006228_pt1 | contig 10177 bp, 3 predicted proteins | sample GEODES057metaG_FD_113533 | JGI IMG/M metagenome (GOLD analysis project Ga0164296, IMG submission 113533) | Dystrophic lake water microbial communities from Trout Bog Lake, Wisconsin, USA - GEODES057 metaG | ecosystem: Environmental > Aquatic > Freshwater > Lake | place: USA: Trout Bog Lake... | reverse complement strand
GTCTTGTACCGAATTTAAGAACTCCCTTCGGAGAAGGGAGTTCTTAAGTTTTCGTTACAATAGTAACCGGGCCAGTCCCAATGTTAAGCACCCTTAAGGGTGCTTAACTTCGGTACTTGGCGGTAGATGCGTGACATTCAGTTTCAACTCCAGATTCATAGTCTCATTCTTAGGGACCGTAAAGGTGCGGGTCTGGTCAGTGATCTTCAGCATTCTGTTGCTGTGATGATGTGGATGTTTGGGAAGATCAATTTTGTCCGACCTAAGCACAGTCTAATTTATTGAGTCAATGCTCTACAAATTAGCCGTAGGGGCACTCTTCAAAAATGAGGGGCACGTCATGAAGGAGTGGATAGAACACTATCTGTTTCATGGGGTGGAGCACTTCTATCTGATCGACGACGGGTCGACCGATTTCGGTGTGGCGATCCTCAAACCCTACATTGATAGAGGGTTGGTCACACTCTTTACATCGGACTGTGATTATTATCTGGGACGGCAACGCGATCTCTACAATCGCTTCGTGTTGCCGCGTTTGAAGGAGACCGAATGGTTGCTCATGTGCGATCTGGACGAATTTGTCTGGTCACCTGCGTATGTGGACCTGCGAGTGCCACTGGGGGCAGCGGCCCATATCGGCCAGATACAGATGGAACACACACTGTTCGGTTCTGCGGGGCTGGCGGAGAATCCCCCTTCGGTGGTGGGTGCCTACGTTATGCGGGCACGCGAATCCCCTACGCGATCGCCTGGGCTGCGGAAGTACTTTGTCAATTCGCGGTTCAGTATCACCAGTCTGAATGTCCATCATGCCTCCTTTGAACACCTGTCGGACGAGAAAAACCACTTTATCTTGGACGAGACCTGCTTTCAGTTGAATCACTACTGCTGTCAGTCACGTGAGTTCTGGTGGCTCGTGAAGTGTCACCGCGGCGATGTCAATAATTGGCGTGTGCGGACTATGGCCGACTTTGACGAGGTTGACCAGAATGATGTGGAGGATTCTGGGCTCAAGATGCAGAACGGACCTGTGATTGACGGGTTACGAGAGTGAGAGTAGACGGGTCCAGTATTGGACCACGGCGGACCTGGGTGCGGTCATGTACTGGTCCAAAAAGGTCCAGAACTGATGGAGACAGTAGGGATTTTGGGCAGGAAGAGATTCCATAATAGCCTCTTTACGGAATTCGAGAGGCGGAAATTCACCTGCTATCTCGATGATACGGTCGCTGATCCACGCGTCCTCATTCTCTAAAATTGTGTTACTGAATTTGGTAGTGATCTCTATCATCTTAGTTAGGCGACGGACTGTAACGCCGCCACCACCTGGAAGGGTCTGACACCAGGCCCACGGATTACCCCAGTAGTCACCGGTGTAGAAATTATTAGGTAGTGGGCGGCGGAAAAATGTGTCCATCTGTACAGTCACTATGTGCTCTATGGCAGGATCGAACTGCTCGTAGAATTTAGCACTGGTCAAGAGGCGGTTGTAGTCGGCCTTGCCCGCCGCCCGTGTACCCAGTCCCTGGAACGTCACTATAATGTTAAAATGAGGCTCTTTTGAGCCTAGCAGGGCTTTTATGAAAGGGAGGTTGGCGTCAGAACAGAAGAGATAGACTGCGTTGGTTGGATCAGCCCACGCAATATTTTTGAGTATAAACGCAAAATTAGGATGGGGTCGTCGCTCCACTATAACGAAGGCACGCTTGGCCTCTTTTGGTGGGACGTAGGTTTGCCAAAACTGGTTGAGTGTGGGGCTGTGCTGCTCTATCAGATAGTGGTAGAGATAGGGTTCCAGGATCTGACGGAACCGGTCCAGTTGTACGGTGTGGATCGGGTCTCTGTTATCATACTCCTGTTTGGCAACTTCATAGATGGCCTCCATTACTCTGAATTCTTAATGTGCGTTTAATTAGGGAAGAATGAAGCGGCTGCTAGCGGCACTCCTCATTGGTCGTGCTGCAGCTACCGCGTGTACAGGTGAGGTCTCGTACAGCTCGACAGGATGTAGCGTTGGACAGATAACCCCCGATTGTACATGGATCAATAGTAATAAAGCCTCTATTTGCAGCACTCTTTTGACAAGTTGGGAGATCATTAATGGCAACAATTGTCAACTACAAGGTGCCTCTTACGGGTGTGCCTACAGCGATGCTCTATCTGATACAAATCAGATTTTCTGCTGTACGGGAGCGGTGGCGACATCGCCGAGTGTCTCTGCTAGTGCGAATCCCAGTGCATTTTCAATCTCGCCTAGTAATTCGCATACATCCAGTGGATCTCGGTCACTATCCGCATCATCCGTTGCTACGCGTACATCCAGTGGGTCTTCGTCGCAGTCTCTATCACCTCTTGCTACGCGTACATCCAGCGGCTCTTCGTCGCAGTCAACATCACCAAAACCCTCTACAGTTGCCTCCTATTCTGGGACAGCGACATCTACAGTCTTCTACACTGGCTATTGGATTCCCTACGTTCAGATGAATTATGCATTGGGTGATATCGCTCAGATAGGGGCTATGACACTGAACCAGTGTAAAATGCAGTGTTGGCTGAATTCCCTCTGTGGTCTGATTGTGGTAGATACACCTTGTAGTACGATGAATCTGAATTCAACAGATCCCGATACAGTTGTCTGTAGTCAATGTTGGCTGAAACTCACCTCTGGTTGGTCTATCAGTGTAGATCCCCAGTCGAGTTCATTTATGCTCTACGACAGAGTCTATCCGCCCACTCATTCCTCATTGAGCTCTCTCTCTAGTACGGCCTCTGCGCGAGCCACCGCCACTGTCGTCACGGGTGGAACCTATGATCTCTGTGCTCTCAATGGAGGCTCCGTCAATCTGCCGTTTGTAGGGAGCTCTGTTACTATAATTACAAATACGGCTGCCCAATATACCAATAATCTGAATTGCGTCTTTACCGTGAATGGTGGAAATTCTGCGACCTTTTTCACAGTCCAGCCGTTACTCGTCTCTACAGAGTCCTGTTGCGACTTTTTCTATGTACGGGATGCAAGCAGCGTGACCGATGCCACCTATTATGGGGCAGCAGGATCCACCGTCGTGGTTAAGTCAACACGCCTTGGGCTAGAGTTTGTGAGTGATATTAGCAATGTTGGTTCAGGTGTACAGGTCCGCATCACACTGGGTCTGAGTTCCTCCTCTGGATCACCTTCGAATAGTGCTTCGATCTCTAACTCTGGAGAGTGGACGGGCTCACCATCTGTTTCACGGTCGGCAACGCCGAGCCTCAGTGTCTCATGGAGTACCAGTGCTTCAGCTCTACCGACTGGTAGCTGTGTTGAATCAATCTCCCCCTGGTGGACGCAAAGTGGTTCTGGAAGTCCGTCAATCTCACGGTCTCCATGGGGGAGTCTCAGTGGGTCTGGACTCCCATCGGCATCGGTTCTACCGAGCAGGAGTAATGGTATTGGTTCATGGACAGTTGTGGCTACTCGCAGTAGTTCAAGTGGGTTCACACCATCGGTTCTACCCAGTGAGAGCGACAGGGGATCACACTCTCTGTTAACGACTCTCTCACCATCATCTACGCAGTCGGCGTCTATCGCTACACTCAGTGCGTCTTATCAGGGGACATCTACATCCTCCTATTCAAAGACTGTAGTGGCTTCCCTGACAGGCACTTTAACAGCAGCGTTTAGCCCCTCTCTCTCCCCATCACCGTCTACTATTATACGACGGATAGCTGGACCTCCGCCTGCTCTACCCACTAATCTCAGTGAACTCTCGATGAGTCAGATCAACGGACTATTCGGTACATTGGCACTCTATGATCCGACTCTGATACACGATTCCCTACAGAAACTGGGTATGGCGGGTTTAGCAGCTGGTGGTGGAGAACCCCTCAGTATCAGCACAGATGCCTTTGCCATGCAGATTGCCCCTATTGCAGCTGGAGCAGGAGCCCTGGTAGCTGAGGGGATAAAAGTCGGTCTACCGCCCCTCAAATCGGTCTTCCCTGATGCCGCTGGAGCCTCCCTGATCAATTGGGCTACTACACCCTATACTGATTCTACGCAGGCAGCACCAGATTCGCCTACTATCTCTCTCTCACTTCTTGACATTGGGGGGAGTTCTATAGCTGTCTCCAATCTCAGTACACCCATCTCAATGAGTATGAATCTCAATCTGGCGGTCGATGATTGGCGTCTACAGGTCCCGCCCACTTATTTTGTAAGGTGCGATGTCGGCCAGATCCTTGTTCAGAAGGGGGAGATATATACTATTTTTACTGGTGGTCTCATCTATCCCAATGGGATAGTCTCTGTCCCCTGTATTCAGAATATCTGGTACAATCTCACCTGTTCGGCAGGAGCCTTTCTCAATATGACCTGTCCAGCACTTATTGTTACACAACGATGTCTCTACTGGAACACAGCACTCGCCACATGGAGTTCTGATGGGTGCGTAGCGAGTAGTGGAAATTACAGCACTCTGACCTGTCAATGTACCCATCTTACAGACTTCTCTGCACGCATCGACGCCGTGGTGGCCGAAAACACGGCTGTCTTTACAAACGCGGCGGCTGTCTATTCGTTAGAGGGACTGATCCGTTTCGCTGAATGGTATGCTATCTTCGGTTCTATTTCACTGGTCACCATACTACTTGGTATTATTGTCTGTCGTATCGATTACTTATCCACTGTTAAATATATTAAAGCCCTTGTAAACAACAGATATCTGGTTGAGATCCTTCAATTGGCACCGAATCTCCCTATCTACATTTATGACGACACGTCATCAATACGTGAGATAACAAAGGGGCGTCGGCGGCGCGGTGATGATCTAGTGATTCGCGAACCCCCTAAAGTAACTCTCTGGCAGCGAATTCTACAGCAGCACAATCGTATCAGCTTCTTTTTCCGCTATGACCCGCGGCTCAACCGGATCTTTCGTCTGTTGTCCCTATCCGTTATCCAGTTCCATTCGCTCTTTGTGACCGCTCTGCTATATGGATTCACATATGCCGGTGGACCTATGGCGTGGTATGATATTGTTCTCCTCTCTATAATAACTACTGGACTGAATCTCCCCGTATTGCGTCTGCTACTCTGGTCTATAAACAATATCGGTGCACTGGAATTCAAATTCCTCTATCCAATCCTCTATGCTGAGTATCACCGCCGCGTTGAGTTTGAACGTATAGCACTTCTCTATCTGGCTAATAAACGAGCGGTCGCTGCGGTTGCTGGAGAGACCACAACTACAGAGGAGACTAGTGGTATGATGGCTATAATGGCCGAAGAAGAGGGTATGGAGAATGATGCTGATGACGACGATGACATTACAGAGGTGATCTTGAATTATCTGTTTATGTATATTTTCTGCTGCTGTTCACGGAGAGAGGTCGAAAAGGAGGATCTCAGTGAGCTTTCACAGAAAGCACTGCTGAAACGGATGGCTATGAACATTCGTGAGGCTTACCCCTATATCGAAGCCTACATGACTAATTGGGGTTGGCTCCCTTGTCAGACGTGGCAGGGTGCAGCCTTTATTGTTGGATGTGCTGGATGGCTTGCCTGGTGTCTGAACTACCTACTTCTCTTTGCCTCTGCACACAATCAGAACACAGGGGCTCAGGTACTCACCAGCTATGCCATCTCCGAATTGAGCACAGTCTTCCTATCACAGCCCCTTGTGATTCTCTTTACAGTAGGAATCTACTGGATTGTTAATCGTTTAAAGGCCTATCTACCTGAGTGGATACGGCGACACATATTGGTGAATTCTGTGGGACGAATTCCCTCACTCTTCTATTTCAGTGACCCGTGGGTGAAAGAGGCAAAGACTGCATTTACCAGTGAGTTCGCCTATAATATATTCGTTAAGTGCCCGGCTGCTGTCAGCGGGACTAACGAACTCGCCTACGCACCCATGAAGGCTGTTGCTAACACCATAGGCGCCGCGGCGGCGGCTGCTGCGGATTCTGTCGCCCAAAGAGAGAGTAAAGAGGTCGCAATGCTATATATGCGGATGATCACAGTCTGGAAGGAGATTCAGGAGAGTGGTCGCTAGTGACTCTCTTATTCCAAATTTGAGAACTCCCTTCGGAGTTCTCAAATTTGGATTACAATAGTAACCAGGCCGGTCCTAAAGATAAGCTGGGGGCTCGGTCGCAATACTTTAATTCACCCTAATAGCTTAGGAGAGATGGCAGAAGAGAGCGACCGGATTGCCATAAAAATCTTTGAAACGATCTATGGCAATCCGCCAACCGGCCCTACTGGGGCTTCTGGATCTGCGACTAATACAGGTGCTACTGGAGAGACCGGTTGTACTGGACCAACGGGGATGCCAGGGCCGATAGGTATAGATGGAACGGCGGCGAATACTGGTGCTACAGGTAAGACAGGTACAACCGGTCCTACGGGTCCTACAGGGCCTATAGGAGAACAGGGAATTACAGCGGGTCAAGTACTCTACATGAATCCAACCCTGGTTGATCCAACAGGTTATAATACAATGACTACGATTCCTAGCAGTGCTGTTCCCTCAACTATTACATATCCTATCAGCTATACACCGCTATTGTTTGACAGATTCGTCTCTGAGAGTACCTTTCCGAATACAACTGTTATTCCGCCTGGTATTATTGACGTAAATATCTGGGCCTCTGCCCTCGGTGGTACTGCTTATATCTATGTTACCTTCTCCATCCTCTCTAGTGGTGGAACCGAGACATTATTTGCTACTACAGACAATACAGATCCTATTGGTGGAGGTACACAACAATATGATGCAGCGGTCGCCATAGATACAGCTATCAATATCAATGTAACGGATCGTATTGTTGCTAAACTCTATGGTGTGGTTGCTAATGGTGCTCAATCGCTTACTATGAATTTTGGTGGTTCAAGTAATTATTCCCATATTCATACGACATTTGGTACGGCGGGCTTGACAGGGCCGACGGGTTGGACGGGGTTAACCGGTTCAACTGGTTCGACTGGATCGACGGGGCCAACAGGACCGACTGGCACGACAGGACCAACTGGACTGACTGGATCGACAGGTAATACCGGACCGACTGGGACGACTGGTAATACGGGGGCAACTGGACCAACAGGGATATATGGTTCTACCTCTTTCACATTTCAGAAAGCTCCCTATACTGGTTACGTGGGACCGCCACCTGCCTTTGCACCACTCGTTCTAAACTCTAGTACTGTTATCATTAATGAGGGCTTAGGTGACGCGGCAGCAAGCACGGAAGCCTTTAATATTGTAACAGACGGCTTGACGATACAGTGTACACTACCCGCCGTTTCGGCATTGGCCAGCGGTGTATCGCTCTTTGTGGGCGGTAACTACTTCTGGGCCACCCTTTCCAACGGCAATCAGATCTCTTTCTGGTACTATTCAGCACTCAATACCGGATCGCAGATCGGATCTGCTGTTTCATACAATACAGGGGACATCTATTCTCAGACGTATGACGGTGTCTATGTTCGATACTATATCAATGGTCTTCTCAAACAGTCGTTTTCTCTGGCACCATGGCTTACTCTTCCCGCGTCATCGACTACAGATGGTCTCTATATTGGTGTCAATCAAGTAGGGGCGTCAAACACCTATGTGATTACCCACGTAGCGTGCTATGCGACAGGTATAATGGGGCCTACAGGAACAACGGGATTGACTGGACCCACTGGTAATACTGGACAGACTGGGTCAACGGGTGATACGGGGCTTACTGGACCTACAGGGACCACTGGTACTACCGGTCCTACAGGGTCAACTGGTAGTTCTGGAACAACGGGTCCAACTGGTATTTCAGGACCCACAGGACCAACCGGAAATACAGGTAGCACAGGACCGACTGGTCCCACTGGAGCAATAGGTATTTCAGGGGCGACTGGATCAACTGGTTCAACTGGTTCAACTGGTCCGACCGGCCCGACTGGTGTGACTGGATCGACTGGTCTGACTGGGCCTACTGGTCCAACTGGGCCCACTGGGCAGACAGGTAGTACAGGATCAACCGGTATCTCTGGACCGACTGGTCCTACTGGATTGACTGGATCGACTGGATCCACAGGGGCGGTAGGTATGTCAGGTGCAACGGGATCAACAGGATCAACTGGACCGACAGGACCGACTGGTATTAGGGGTTATACCGGCCCGACGGGTATCTCGGGATCTACCGGTTCCACAGGACCTACAGGTTTAGGACCGACTGGCTATACTGGACCGACGGGAATATCAGGGGCGACCGGTTCGACGGGTCCTACAGGGATCTCAGGGGCGACCGGCTCCACTGGTCCAACAGGGAGTACCGGACCCACAGGACCTACAGGTCGTACAGGAACAACGGGTTCGACAGGAACAACGGGTCCGACTGGTAATACGGGAACGTATGGATCTACTACATTCACATTTGAGCGTGCCACCTACACATACTATAATCCCTCTGGACCAGCACAGACCCCTCTGTTTCTGAATTCAGATACAGTCGTCCTCAACGAGGCTATTGGTGACGCCGCAATGTCCGTTGAACTCTATAATACTGTCACTGCTGGTCTAGCGATTCAATGTGTTTTGCCTGCTGTAACTAATTTAGCAGTCGGTAACGTGCTCTACGTTGGTGGCAACTATTTCTGGGCTAATATCAATAACACTAACGATATCTCGTTCTGGTACTCCGTTACTGCCAATTCGAGTGCTAAAGTTGGCGTCGACTACTATTATAATCCTGGTGATATCTATTCACAGATCTACGATGGTACCTATGTACGATACTATATCAATGGCATTCAGCAGGCGTCGGTGCTACTTACGGCGTCCTATTGGTATTCCAATGACGGCCTCTATCTGGGTCTCTATGCGGCAACAGGTAATGCGAACACATACCTTATTGACAATGTGTCATGCTATTCTACTGGAGCTGCACTGACTGGTCCAACTGGGACAACCGGACCCACAGGGCCCACTGGCTTGACAGGTCCTACTGGGACGACTGGGACGACTGGACCAACAGGTCCCACTGGTCGGACAGGGGCGACCGGATCCACAGGACCTACAGGTACTACGGGTCCTATTGGGCTCACTGGTCCAACAGGGATAACCGGATCGACTGGCATCACTGGACCTACAGGACGGACTGGACCGACCGGACAGACTGGTCCGATAGGTCAGACAGGGACAACTGGATATACAGGAACGACTGGACCAACCGGACTTCCTGGTAGTGCCTCTAATACAGGTGCAACTGGGATAACAGGTCCCACTGGTCCTAGTGGAACATACGGATCTACGTCGTTTACATTCCAGAATGCGACCTATACTAACTATATTGGTCCACCACCTATACACGCACCTCTCGTTATCAACTCGAGCACTGTCGTTCTCAACGAGGCACTCGGTGATGCTACACAGTCAGTTGAGACATTTGACATTGTCAATAATGGACTTGTCATACAATGTGCATTACCCGTTGTAACCGCCTTAGGAAGCGTTAATACACTATTTGTTGGCGGTAACTATTTCTGGGCGAGTCTCACTAATAACAATACAATCTCTTTCTGGTACTACTCCGCTCTAAATACAGGATCGCAGATAGGATCTGCCACCGTATACAATCCAGGTGATATCTATTCACAGACCTACGATGGAACGTGGGTCCGATACTATCTTAATGGTATATTACAGGAATCGATTTGTCTTTCGATATTTTTCGCCCTTACACCACCTGTCTCATCTACGACCGACGGACTTTATATGGGATTTAATACTCCTGGAGCATCAAATACCTATGTAATTAAAGAGGTCGCGTGTTATACAAGTGGTCTGGGTGGACCGACTGGACCAACTGGGTCGACTGGACCAACTGGTTTGACTGGACCGACTGGGTCGACTGGACCGACTGGTCTGACTGGACCTACTGGACCGACTGGACCTACTGGTCTGACTGGACCAACTGGGTCGACTGGGCCTACTGGGCCGACTGGTTTGACTGGACCTACTGGTCTGACTGGGCCTACTGGGCCGACTGGTTTGACTGGGTTGACTGGGCCGACTGGGCCGACTGGACCTACTGGGTTGACTGGACCGACTGGACCGACTGGACCAACTGGTTTGACTGGACCAACTGGTTTGACTGGACCAACTGGTTTGACTGGACCGACAGGTTTGACTGGACCGACAGGTTTGACTGG
>Ga0164296_1006226_pt1 | contig 10177 bp, 12 predicted proteins | sample GEODES057metaG_FD_113533 | JGI IMG/M metagenome (GOLD analysis project Ga0164296, IMG submission 113533) | Dystrophic lake water microbial communities from Trout Bog Lake, Wisconsin, USA - GEODES057 metaG | ecosystem: Environmental > Aquatic > Freshwater > Lake | place: USA: Trout Bog Lake... | reverse complement strand
TAAGTCCACCATCCAATCGACAACAGAGCCTTTATGGACGGCTTGTTGAATGTTAAAGAAAGGCCACCCTTTACGCATAGTCCATTCTAGGGGGCGTGGCTCACCCTTTTCATCAATAATGAAGGCTAGGTCTACGAATCCTGTATGACCAATGTAGCAAAGGTAGTCTTCAAACTTTTTAAGAGTGTCATTAAACAGGTTGGATTCTGTGCAGTATTTAAGAACAGTACCCTGCTCCCCCGTATTACAGCCATAGTTGCCAGACATGAGCTTCTTGTGCTCAAAGCCTTCTGCAACGTTCTTGTTAAATCCGTTAGGCCCAATCCAAGCACCTACACCAAATTCAATACCTGGCACAAACTCTTGGAGAATAAAGTCCCGTTGTTTACCGTTTGCTTTCCAACGCTGCAACATGAATACCATATCAGCAGGAGATTTGGAAACATAGGACAGAGCCTTGTCAGCGTCTCCTGAGGGCTTGGAGACATACCGCTTAGGGTTAGCCTTAACGAAGTCTATGGCAGAGTTGTAGTCATGGAACTCAAAAGACGGAACTACGGCTAAACCGCCCTTACGCATAATCTCTTGACCATAATCACGGTCTAGTTCCATCTTGGCACCCAATTGGTTTGTCCCGATGATTGGATAACCCTCTTCGTGGTATTTCTCCAATTTACGCATCTCAAATGCGTTGTCTGACAAAACAATAAGGTCTGCTTGTTTAATGTACAGTTCCCAGTTCAAGACTTGGTCAATAATGCCTTTACCAATCTTAGAACGCTCTTGACCATGTGGGCGTACATATTGCTTAACGGTGTGTCCTTCTGCCATACAGCGAACACCAAAGTCAACTAAAGCACCAGCAGGGTCAATGAGCAGAATAAACATTACTTACTCTTTTTTTTGGATTTACCGGCTTTAGAAAGAGCAATAGCTACAGCTTGTTTCTGTGGCTTACCAGCCTTCATTTCGGTCTTAATATTTTTTGAAATGGTTTCTTTTGAACTACCTTTTTTGAGTGGCATTATTCTTCTCCTGATACGGCTGACATATAACCAGCCTTTAACAATAAACTTGCTGCACGGGACACATCTTTACCAGTTTTTGCATTATTAATTACATCGCTAATCTTCTGAAATTGTTGTGGGTCTTTAATAATAAGTTGTTTGACATTTGGGGCAATATTAGACCAAAGTGTCTTAGCTTCTTCAACTGGACGACCTTTTAAATAATAAGCTAACTCTTGTTTAAATACCTTTCGACCTAAATCGTCTTTAGCGAAATTGCCCATTTGTTTGTTAATTTCTTTAAATCCTTCTTTAGACTTAAATAATTCTGGTAATGTATCTTTAGCAATAGCAACAAATTCTTTTTCTGAGGCATTACGAGCAATTTTTTCAGCACCACCTGGAATAAACTTGTTTACTGCTTCTCTAACAATATCTTGTTCTTTTTTACTCAACGCTTTAAATTCATCAGATTTGAGATTATTAATAACAGCATTACCATCTAAAGCATTGCCTTGTTTGTCTAAAAACAAATGTCTAATTTTACCTGCAGATGAAGCACGAGATTCTTTTGGAAGTTCAGAAATTGCAGTTTGTAAATCAGACTTTAATCCTGCTCCAGTTTTTTCTGCCAAGGCTTTGTCATATCCAGCTTTAGCATCTTCATATAATTTGTTGACATTAGCCCCTTCTCCATGAGTAGCCTGTAATTCAGCTTTAAAGGCATCACGAGCTTCTGTGGTTGCACCTGCAGTTATTGCTTTTTCACCCAATGCTTCTTCGGCAGCCCTGCCTGATATTTTAGCTTCAGGCAACATATTAACCAGTTTACGAACAGTACCATATTTCGGAATCATATTTTTGGCTAATTCACTAACCATGTTTCCAGCAGATTGTGCTAATTTATTTTGAGCAATTATTTGAATGCCCTTTTGAGCAGGAACGGCACCTGCACCAATCATATCTGCTAACTGTTGTGTTTTTTCGCTATATCCTAGTTGTTGGGCAATAGCACTAAGTCCTCCACCTACAAATCCAGCACCAGCACCTATAGTTGCCCCACCAATAGCTCCAGGCACTCCGCCCATTAATCCAACTCCACCACCAACAAGTGCTCCTGTAGTTGCTCCTGAAATAGCCTTTTCAACCATTTCTTTTGGAGTCATTTTTCCAGCTTGTGATGGGTCACGGGTAGTTAACTCTTTAGTAAACTCTTGCATTTGTTCCTGCTGTTGTTTACCAAGACCAATTACATCACCTAACTTTTGTTTAGGTTCTTCGCTTTTAGGAGCAGATTGACCAAGGTGAGAAAGAATTTTTTCTTTTGCTTTGCTTGGGTCTGTTTCAGATATGTCGTAATGCTGACCTTGATATTCGTATACTGGCATAGTTAGTCTAGTTTAATTGGGTCTTCTTTAGTGCCAGTGCCTTGAACTTTTTTCTCTGAATCTGATTTTACTTTTTTAGCATCAATAGGGCCTTCGCCAATTGGGTTTTTTGTAGTGAATTCAGTAAAGCTCAGGTTAGGATTCTTTTTAGAAGCCGCCATAGCTTTATCAATATCTTTTTGAGTAAATGGAATAGCTTGACGGACAGCTTCTACACCTTCTTTGATAAGTTGTTTACGCTCGGGAGACAGTCTTGGGTCATTTAATTGAGCTTCTGCTGAAGAGTCAACAATACGACGCATTTCAGCCATTTTATCCAAAGCCACTGATAATTTGGCACCAGCAGGAATAAATGTTCCGTTTTCAATACTCTTGGTTAATCCCACCAATCCAGTCGCAGCACCACCAGCTTCAAGGGCAGCCAAGCCACGTGAAACGCCAGTCATACGAGTTTGTAACATTTGTGATGACTCGTTTGATAAACTTTGATTTAGTGCTGACAAAGGTGCTGTGTATAAACCACCAAATTGACTTTGTTTAAAGATTGGGCCAGTAGTAATTGGCAAATCAGCAACGTTAACCAATGCGTCTGCAGTTTGTTTAAATGCTTGGATAACACGAGTTTGTTGAGGTGTTTCTCTACCGGTGCCACCTTGAATTGCAGCAATCAATTTATTGTTTTGTAATTCTGCACGTTTTTCGTCTCTTTGTGCTTTTGCTTCTGCACGGTCTTGTGATTCTACTTTTGCTCGCATCGCAGGAGACATTTTAGAAAGAAGTCTATCTTTCATTTCAGGAGACCAAGTTGTAGGAAAATCTTTTGGTGCTTGAATGCCGGTGCGTTCTAAAGCATCTTTCAATCTTTGGTCATATTCGGCCTGACTATTAGCACCATATAAAGAAGAGGCAAAGTCATCTTTAGCTTCAGTCTTTAGTTTTTGAGCTTGTTCTTTTGCTCTTTGTGCATTGTTCATGTATCTACGAGCTTCCATGCCAGCAACTTGAGCCTCTTTAGTTTGACCCATATCAGCAAGAAACTTTGCTTCTTTTGCTTGTGCTTGTGCGTTTTGTTCTTCTTTTTGTGCAGTCATTAAAGTTTGATTAACTAAACCAGCACTAGTCAACTCACCATCAGGAGTGGTCAGTTTGTATTGAGGCCCAAGCATATTGCCAGCCATTTGTCCTAATGCTTGTGGTTGACCACCTGCAGCACCAATAGTACCAGCCATAACAGGAAGGCCTTTAGCTTGTGCTGCTTCTTGTGCTCGTTCTTGTTGTCTTTGTTGTAATGCTTGCGATTGTAATTGGTATTGCTGATAACCTACATCTGCTTGACGCATAGCACCAGCAGGGTCATAAGAAGTTGCTAAGTTAAATAATTCTGAGCCTAAACCAGCCATAATATATCCTTAATTATTCAGACCTGGTGACGGTTGATTGTATTGTGAATACAAAGTAGCTAATGGGTTAAGCACATTTTGTGCTCCAGTAGCCATTGCTTGTAAACCACCTAAATTGCCGCCTAACTGTCCAGCAATTAAATTACCTTGTGCAGTAGCACCAGTAGCGGGAGCTTGGTTAGCACCAGATAATGTAGCCAACAAGTTTTGTTGTTGTTGCAGGTTAGATGTGGCATATTGCTGACCAAACTGTTGAGCTTGTAATAATCCACCACCGGATACCAAACGACCTTGTGCTGCTTGTTGAGCTTGTTGAGCTTGGAGACCTTGTTGAAGGTTAAATTGATAGCCTGGGGTTGTAGTAATTGTACTAGGGTTCATCAACAAGTTTTGCAATTGAGATGCGGCTTGTGAACGGTATGCTGCATAAGGGTCAGCTTGTAATTGACCAACTTGTTTGCCAGCTTGTCTAGCTTGTTGACCACCCAAAAATTGGCTTATACCACCAATTATTTGAGCACCAGTTTTGGCATACCCTAAAACATCGCCTAATGAAGTGCCACCAGTTCCCCCTTCTGCAACAATATTGCCTGCTGCATCCAGGATATTACCACCTTGAATAGAACCCATAGTACCATCAGCCAGTTGGAATGGTACAGACTCAGCACCTGCTGCTGCGGTTTCTAATGCGGGGGTTGCTGCAGCTAATTGCTCTGCCGTTACACCTGCTGCTGCCAAATCACCTGCAGGAACACCTGCTGACAATAAATCAGCAACGGGAACTCCTGCGGAAACCAAATCTGCAGTGGTAGTACCTGCGGCTAAAGCATCACCAACACTAGCGGCACCTGCTGCAACGTCTGCTGCAGTAGCAACTCCTGCATCAACTGCTGCGGTTGCTGCTACATCTGCTGCGGCTACACCAGCATCTACTGCTGCTGCACCTCCGAATGCTTCTCCAACTGCGGCGACTGCTCCACCCATAATCTATCCTATCATCTTAGTAAACATACGCTCAGTCTCTTTATATCCTAAACGTTCAAATATTGGCCCTACGTCCTGATGTACTTTTACATTCATGGACAGCTTTTTAACTCCGTACTGCTTCATTATCTCTTCGGTCTTAATGAACAATTTTACACCTGTCAAGCCCTTACGATAATCTTTGGCGATGAAAAAAATGTCATCCATAGCCATAAATTGGTCTTTATAATGGATGTGATGGTATAGCATTAATATGCAATATCCTACCAATTTTCCATCATCTCTAGCGGTTACTATCCTCATTTGACCTGATTTGAACATCTTTTCATATCTGTCGTAATCAGGGTTTAATTTAATAGTATCCTTATGTAGGGCTATTTCTTCCCAATGGTCTTCAAGTAATGGTTTAATTTCGTCAATAACTTGGTCGTAAGTTTCTTCTTTGTACTCAATCATGTATCCCCCGATTCAACGTCTACCTCAAAGTACTCTAATCTTAACGCACAATTGTCTTGGTGTAAAAGGTCAAAAGAGCGTCTACGACCCTGCCCTAGTCTATGGACTTCGGATTTAGAGGTATTAAGGTTAACGTTCTGCCACGCAGAATATGTCTGATAGTCGTCTGAGGTATACCGGACTAGAGCGTAGGAATCAACCTTATCTCCGACGATTTGGACGCTTCTCCAAAACTTACGTAGGTTGGTGCCACCATCGACCAAAGGAGTCCTTGCAAAGACGTTTATAGGGTTTCCGTAGTCTTGGTAGGTGTTAGGGTCAAACTGATAGATAACGCCTGAATTGACGTGTTGTAGAAGGTCTAAAGTACCAAATTTGGCATAGAACTGACCAAGGAAGTAAGTCTCTTGGTTATTCTCCATAGAAGACCAATATGTCCAACCATTTTGTGCAAAGTCATATACTAGGGTATACCCTAAGTCTCTCAAGGTTAGTACGTAAAGTGAATGGCCTGAAATCTTAATACTGAAGGCATAAGCATAATCTGGATTACAGTTATTCAGAATACGCTCAATGTATTGGTTAGAAATGACCTGTGGAGTTTGTCCAGCCATAGCCATTACTTGATAACCCTTTTGTTTGGCACTAGACATCCAAATTAAGGTATTGTCCATTTGTACCAAAGAATCTTCGGCTGCAGCACCAAATTGAATTACAGCATTCTGATAGGGTAAGAATGGGCTACCTGGTGATGTACCTGCATCATAGAAGAATTCAATATGATGAGAACCAAAGGTAACAATGTAGTTAATTGTCCGACCAATAGCTACAAGCGGGTCTGCATCGGATACGACTCCAATGTAGTTAATTGCTTGCCATGTAGTTGGGTCTTCTACGTTAGAGTTGTATAACAACCCTGCAGGAGTTCCAACAACATAGTACCCATCTACGAAAACAGCACCTGAAACAGTAGTCCCAGGATAAGAGGTAGTAAAGGTAAGAGTAGTACTTCCACTAGCTGTAGCATTTTGACTTAAAGTAAGAGCAGTTCCAAATACGGTTAAAACATAAGTGCCAAGAGGTATTCCTGTTCCTGTCACAATCTGACCAACTTGAATTGCACTGTTGGATGCAGATAATGTTACTACAGGAGTACCTGATACCGTAGTACCACTTTGCGTCGTAATGGTGCCTTGAAGGTCTAAAATGGTGCCTGAAGCTAAGAAATAGACATATCCGTGGTTTTCATTCTTAAAAAATACTTGAGTGCCGTCTACCGAATAAATCCAATCGTATTCATCACTAGCATCTACCGTGCCCTTAGCAACGTTATTGTCATAAAAGGTTCCGTTAACAATGCTGAGTAAGTGTGTGCCTGCAGCAAAGACTCCTAGACCTACACCGGTGGTAGGAGGAGTTTGATAAGTCAGTAGACCTGGACGTTTGACAATTGCAGAAGACTCTTTCTTCTCAATCTCAATGATAGCGTTACCAACCTTGCTATCTTTGTTTAAGGTGCCGTCACGACTTCCAATGTTATGCCCCATTGGGACACGGCTGATTGGCATAATTAGCTGTAATATCTATTAGAAGGTTGGAATGCGGTACTAGCTTCTTCCTGACTCCAATCCGTCATTACTTCTTCTAGTTTAGCGGCACGTTGAGCTAGTTCGGCACGCACTTGTGCAGGAACTCCATACTCAAGAGATAGCTGGTCTGCCAATCCAAACTTAAGGCAATTAAACCACTCAGAAGGAAAGTCAGGAATATCGTTAGGATTGAGCACATCATCTACCGGCATTTGAACCTGTAGGTGAATGGTGTAACCCGTAGCTGATGGGGTGTCGTAAACATATAACACTCCATTAGTTAACTGTGGGTCATAGTATACTTGGTTAGGAATGCCTTGTGAAGGCTTGTAACCTTGTTGCATATACTCTTGACGAGAGATAACCATTAAGGTGGTATCTTGGTTCTGTGGGTTACGGATAAACGCCATAACTACTCGTAATGGACGAGTGCAGATGACATCACCGGTTGGGCCAAGGTTATAAGTATTCTGTCCAATTACCATAGGAACTTGTAGGTCTTCTACTTTCCATAATGGCATTCCCTTGGTTTGTAACTGTTTGATGTACAGATTTAAGGCTTGAGAACAGTTATTGTAGTCGTCGTCTGTGGGGGTATCGCCAGCACCAATAACGCCCAATACACGCAAGGCACCATTGATTACGGCATTACGAGATTGTGTATAGGCTGCGGTCATTGTTATCCTAGTAATGCTGTTACTTCAGCTTGTGTTAGTCCTAATGCTGTTAGTTTAGCTAGTGCAGAAGCCTTTGCAGTTGCTTGTGCTTGTTCTGCGGCAATTAAATTTGCTTTTTTTGTAGCATCCACAGTTACTACACCGTTGTTCAATACCCAAGCATCAAAGTATTTAGCATCATCGCCTTGCGGAAGTGCTGATGTATCAACAATCATCGCACCTTTTGGGCAGTCTTTTGCTAATACTTCGTTAATAGGTAATTCTCCTGTTGGAATACAGACTGAAACACAACCAAAAGAATTTTCGTAAATAATTACTTGCGCCATGATTTATGCTCCATGAACTGTTATATATACTTGGTCATAATCTTCTGGACCAACTGTAGCTGAAGTTATAGTTAAAAATCTAAAAGAAGATGTTGAAGGTGTTGTGTTGTAATAAATAACTACACTTCTACCATAACTTGTATTAGTTTGTGAAGATGTTGGTTTGCAACAACCAGTAATTGAATAATATTGACTTGATAAAGATGTTGCAAAATTGAAAGTGTAGTCACCAGCACCATTTCTAGTAATAGAGCTACAGTTATATGAACTATTAATCGTACCACTAGAGCCTGTAAAATTGACCCATGCTTTACATAATTGACTTGTAGAACCAGTTAAACCAGCAGTAGTCTGCGTAGTGCTATCACTAAATGTAATTGATGGGCTAGAGCCATTGATTATGGTTGTCATTATGCTTTCACCTCATCGGCTGAATATTTGCTTTTCATATTTTTCTTACGACCTTTCAATGATGCTGATATTTTGGCACGAGTTTCAGGACTGCGATACGCACCTTTGTTTACGGATACACCAATTTTTTTCAAACGCATTTTTTCCAAAACTTCAGGTGTGTGCTTTTTGCCGTAAAAAGGATTGCGTTCACCTTTCATGCTTGCACCCTTCATACCAGTTTCTTCGACCAAATTAGCCCATTCATCACTATTGACAATATCATGGTCAGCAGAGAACTTTTTAGCCGCTTCTAGGCATCTTTGCTTGTCGGTATATACGCCCATTATGCCGACTGTAATATCCTTACCATGAACCTTTAAATGGTTATTCCAACGAGTTCCACTACCTTTGTAACTGTAAATCCTGTATAGCAAGGATGTCTTACAAAAGTACTTTAAGCCAGTTATGTTATGTTGCATAACTAACAAAGCGGTAGGTGGAAAATCTTGATTAAGCATTTTCATCCGCAGGTTCGGCAACATTGCCTTCAGCTACCCATTTTAGGTAGGCTTGGTAATTTATATTATTTGGGTCTGCTGGAAACGATGTAAAATTATTATTTCCGTTATCACGAATAATATAATTTTCAATAATCCCATTTACATCAATATTTAATAATTTATACATTTTATAACTCCGATGATATGCCTATATATCCAGCACTTGCATTGCTTGTGCCAAAATAGGGTCTATATTGAGTCAATCCTGAAGCAGCAGTTAAATTTAAACCAACGGAATCAACAGAAGAACCACTAAATATAGTAACTGAAGTAATAGCAGTAACAGTAGCATTATCATCAACTGCTATATTAGAAAAATCAACAGAACTTGGGACATCTCTTAATGTAACTTTAAGTTGATAAGTAGACCTAGCTAAAGTTCCATTTACACCTGAACCCAAAGCAGTAATATATTTATATCCTGAACCTGCAGATGTTCTTTGATAATACCGTTGGCATAATGCTAATTCTTGCTGTATTTGACGATATTCATATCCAGTAGCACTACTTCCCTTCTCTAATTGCACCCCCGTGATGTAAAAGGTTGCTCCGTTTGTTCCTACTACGGATGTTGCTCCTGTGGCTGAAAAATATGCACTACCAGCCCATGAACCAGCCGTACCACTATATGTAGAACCTACGCCAAGACCGAAAGTTACTTTTAATCCAACACCATTAGTTGTTAGCCAAGCGCCTGAAGTATCTCCAGCAACAGTTATTGAAATAGTAGTCCATGTATTAGCTACTGGTACAGAATAAGTAAAAGGATAACTTCTATTATCGGCAGAATTTCTTAAAGAACCGCCAAAAGTACCAGTTAATGAAGAATATACTTGAAAAGACAAGGTTACAGTTTTAGCGTTAGCTGTTCCCCATCCTAAATCATAAACATTCAAACCTTCAATTAATTGACTTAAAAGAAAATAATCTCCTGCACCTACTGAATAAGCTGAAGAAGAAGTTAATCCCAAATAATTTTTAAACCCTGCTGGCAAAGTAACTGAACCAGCATTTTGCTGTGCGGTTAATTTAGAACCTTGACTAGCACTTATAAAAAATCTATCAACTGGAAATGTATAGTCATTACCTGTTATAGAAGCACCACTATTTCTTTGGTCAATTTGCATCTGTCCATTTATGATTCTGTTACGCATAACAGATGAAATAGGTGCTAATACTCCGCCCTGAGAATCTGAGTGTATATCAGCGTTAATTAAGCCATAAGCCATTATCTTGCTCCATGATTAGCGAATTCGCCATGATATTTATTTCTTGCTTCGATGGCGACCAACTCCGCAAGTTCCAAATCTTCTACAAAAACACTAACAATTTTCTTACCATTCTTGGCTAATTGCACCCAGTATTTTTGATTTTGTTTATGCCAGCTAATGTTTTTC
>Ga0164296_1006225_pt1 | contig 10177 bp, 10 predicted proteins | sample GEODES057metaG_FD_113533 | JGI IMG/M metagenome (GOLD analysis project Ga0164296, IMG submission 113533) | Dystrophic lake water microbial communities from Trout Bog Lake, Wisconsin, USA - GEODES057 metaG | ecosystem: Environmental > Aquatic > Freshwater > Lake | place: USA: Trout Bog Lake... | reverse complement strand
CTGGCGCTGGCTTACCTTCCGCTTGCCCACATCTTTGAATTTGTGGCTGAGGAGGCTGTGCTCCTCGCAGCTGGCGTGCCCACCGGCTTCGGACATCCTCACACTCTGACGGAGAACGCACCCGCGGTTGGCACGGGGTGCTGCGGAGATGCGGCGCAGCTAGGCCCCACCATCTTTACTGCGGTGCCTGCGGTGTTGGACCGCATTGTTGGCACAGTGAAGCGCACCGTAGCCAAGGCGCCAGCACCTATGCGGTGGCTCTTCGCGGCTGTGCTGGCATTCAACGGCTGGGCGCTGGACACATACGGCATTTACAGTGCAGGCGTCATGAGTCGCAGTTGCGATGATGTCTGCACTGGCCGCGTAGACCGCATGGTGAGAGCGATGTGCTGCTTGATTGCGCCGCTGCTTGGCGCAATCGTGTTCCGCCGTCCTCGCCAAGTGCTTGGTGGCCGCGTTCGACTCATTCTGTCCGGCGGCGCGCCCCTGTCGCCAGATTCGCACCGCTTCCTGCAAATCGTCCTTGGCTGTCCCGTGGTGCAGGGCTACGGCCTGACGGAGACGTGCTGTGCAGGCACACTCGGCGTGCCTGGCGACACTCGCACTGGCGCGGTTGGAGGACCCATCCCCAGCGTGCTTATCAAGCTGGTGCCCTGGCCTGATGGCGGGTACACGCCCGCAGACAAGCCGCATCCACGCGGAGAGGTCCACATCGGAGGCCCGGCAGTCGCGGTAGGTTACCACCAGCTGAACGACCTCACTTCACGCGACTTTTACACAGATGCCGCGGGTGTCAGATGGTTTTGCACTGGCGACATCGGCGCGTGGGACATGGAGCAGTGCACGCTGCGCATCATCGACCGCAAGAAAGACCTGGTCAAGCTGAGCCGGGGCGAGTACTTGGCTCTAGGCAAGGTGGAAGCGGCGCTGGTGAACAGCACGCTAGCTACTCAAATCATGGTTGTCGCGGAGAGCCACATGCGCTTTCCTGCGGTGCTTGTAGTGCCCAACATGGCAGAGATTCGACGCGAGCTGGTCCGCCGCGGAGTGTCGGTTGATGGTAATTCGACAGACGACGAGCTGCGCCGTCTGCCGATGGCAGAGCAGGTCGTGCTGGAAGACCTGCGTAAGTGCGCATCCCGCGCCGGGCTGGAATCGTGGGAGGCGCCAGACAGAGCGCGTCTCGTGGCTGGCGGCCCGTGGACGCCGGAGCGGGGCCTGGTGACAGCTGCGCTGAAAGTCCGGCGGGGCATTGTCAAGCAAGCGTTCAAAGGAGATGTCGACGCGTTGATAAAATGACATCTCACGTCTCTGCTGTCAGCGCAGCTGCGACCTGTCTCGCATCGCCCCGGGACCAAGGCCCCCCTGTGAGCAGCCACAGATGATAGGGCCCGTCGCTCTCGCCCAGCAGCATCTCCATGGCGCCAATGCTATGACCTAAGTTGCCCAAGCGTGCAGCCGCATCCATGGCCTGCTGCGCGATGCTCACCCCGCACTTCTTCTTGGGGTGTGCCTCCAGCATGACGCAAATCACGCCATGTGCATACGAGTCCGGTATGAGGAGCAGGCCCGTCAACACTGTGGGATGGTGCTCCTCAACGATGATGCTCACCTTGAAAGGGCCACCGGAAGCGGCGCGAAGAGCCGCCCGTCGGACTGCTCGAGGAAAGCGGCGCGGGAGGCCATCTCCATCCGATGACGGCGGCGAGCATGGCAGCACAACTGGTGGCGGACCCAAGGTGCTTCGGGGACAGTTCTCGATGTCAACCTCCGGCTTGACGTCCACATCCCAGCCAGCTTGGCGAAGCGCCCGAGCAGCTGCTCGCACGTGCATGTCGTCCACTGCATCGTCATTGTCGACACAGATGGTGGCCACCCGTGTGCGCGTGCACCACTTCTGTCGACTTCCCTGTTCATCTTCTTGAGGCCACATGCTCACTGCATCATCGCCCTGCTGCATCATCGTGGCCCGTCCTCTTCGCAAGAGGCGCAGCAGCCGCCTTCTGTATTTCGCGTGTTCAGCCTCGTGGCGGGACCGTACCAGAACAGCATCAACACAGGCTGTTGTCTGCGCATCGATGAACCCAGCTGCACAACACGCATGCCGGGGCCAAGCCAGCGCGCATGCTGGCACGGCACACGGCCGAGCAGCCTCATCCAAGCATAGGAAGAGCTTTGATGCGGCATTTGTGTCATGCGGCCAGTCGACCACAACAGACACAGCGTAGCCCACTTCCCTGGCAGCGTCTACAAGCACTGCAGTCTCTTCGGATGAGCGAGTGTACACCTGCAGCACTGCGCGTGCACCGTGTGGTGCCATGCTAGCGCGCAAACTTGCAAAAAAGGTCTGGGCACTGTTAGTCGGACTCTCTCCTGTGCAGAGCCACTGCAGCGCTGACACGCTTATGGCACCGTCCAGCACGCCTGCTCGAAGAGGTAGTCCGACGCTGACGTCCGCGAGTACAACGTCGTGGTGCGCAGCGCAGGAGGTGAGCATCGCTGAGCTTATGTCGACGCCCAGGACGTGGTGGCCGGCTTGTCGAAGGACGGCGCTTGACAACCCAGAGCCGCAGCCTATGTCAGCAATGAGCGCGCCAGGAGGCACGTGGCCCATAAGTGTGAGGCAGCGCCGTGCCATGTCAGTCTGCACTGTCTGGTTCTGTGTCGAGTACCCATCAGCCACGGAGGCATTGAACACGGCGCAGGCGCTGCCGTGTGACTCCGGGCGCCCGTCGCCATGCACGCGGCGCATGTGCAGATGCGGAAGGCCAGTACGTGCGGGAAGGCCACCCTGCAGGGTACTATACGGCCCGCTCTTCTGCGGAGGCCGCACTCGTCGAGGAACGCATAGCACACTGTCGCGCACTCACATTCAAGTGCTTTGATCGCTCCCTGCACGCTCGTCATGGACGCGGGGCCTGCGTCAGCACAGCGTTCTGCGACTCACATCCCACCTCCAGCTCCAGTACCAGACGCTGTGCTGCGAGCCATCTACGGGGAGCGCGGAGCTGAAGAGAAGAAGGCGGACTATGAGAAAAGCTTGCGCTCCTGGTGGACCTCGTATGCTGAACGAAAGGACGACGGAGACGAGTTCGTTGCGGACACACTTCTCTACGACAAGACACACTTGCCGCGGACAGCGCCGGCACCCGAGTGCGTACGACGACTAGAAACAGAGCAGGCTGCGTCGGGCCAAGCGAGCCGCGCAGCGTTAGAGGGCACAAGAGTAGTCCAAGAGAAACAGACGCCACCACCGCCGTGACGCATTGGGCAGCGTGTCTAGCTCATGAGCAACGCTGTGCATTCGTCGGACTCACCGTTTCAACCCGCCACGCTGGAAGCTTGCACCCACTTCACTCCCCTCTCTCTGCTCGTCTTCACGCGACGCGCAGTTGCATCGCACTTGCACTGCTCCTCCCGTTCCCACTCAGCATGGGTGTCCGCATCCGCTTAGCCCGCTTCGGGCGCCGCAACCAGCCCTTCTACCGCATCTTCGTTGCAGACAGCCGCTCTCCCCGTGACGGGCGCCACCTCGAGGTGGTTGGCCACTATGACCCACTCCCAGGTGCGTGTGTCTTGCGGGGACACACACACGCGCGCACAGCAGAACCCGTGTGTGTTGGGGCATGCATACTCACTCTCTGTCTCCGCTCTGTTCGCCCCGCGCCAACGCAGCCAAAGACGGCAACAAACACATCGGCTTGAACTTCGACAGACTGCGGTGCGTGGAACGCCGCGGACAGCCATGGCATGCGTGTGGCGCGCAGAAGCGAGTGTTTGTGGGATCAATAAGCAGGCGTCGCGCGACCCAGTGCACTGACTGACGCGCCTCTCCGACACGCAGATATTGGTTGTCTGTGGGCGCGCAGCCCAGTGAGACTGTGGCACGACTCCTAGGTGCGTAAACAAGCGCCGCTGCTCCGCCCGCTGTGGAACCCACACTGACACTCGTTTCTTCCTCCCTGCAGGCCAAGCTGGCGTGCTGCCACTGCCACCTAGGCCGCCTACGGTGGTGTCACGCCGCCCCGTTCGACCGGGCGCGAGTCTCGGGCGGGACGCAGCTAGCTAGTGCTCGAGACGCGGCTACGCGATTTCCACGACAGTCGTATATGGAGAACACGCACACCTTATGGCAGCTTCGCGACACGCATGCTCTGCAAATCCAGTCGCAGGCCCTGCACTTGCGCGTGGCACTCAGCCAAGCTGGCTGTCAGCTGCTTCAGCCTACTGCTGCCTTCCCCGTCGCCGGCTGCTGCGTCGTCGCCGCCGCCGACGGTGTAGACGTAGGTGCTGAGTATTTCGATGCGGTCTTTGGGCATCACGAAGATGCCTTCTCTCCGGGTCTCCACCTGCTCCATCTTGGTGAGCGCCTCTTCGCCGGCAACCATCTTGCCGAACACGGCGTACTACATGGATGGATGGCATGGCATGGTATGCCCACACAGACGATGCGTCAAATGAGTGACACGCGCGCAGAAATGAGCTCCGCAGCAGGCCAAAGTGTCATGCGCACCTTGTTGTCCAAGTGAGGTGCCGGGCCCAGTAGGATGGAGAAGCTGCTTGTCGCGCTATTCGGGTCATCGTAGCGACCCATAGACAATGTGCCGCGCACGTGCTTGACGTCACTGAACTCGCCAGGCACAGCTTTGGAGCCCTCTTCACGCTGCCTGGGAGACAAGGGCGCTGAGCGGCCACCCAGCACGTCCGCCACTTGCGCCACGAAGCCTTTGTCAACTCGGAAGAAGTGGTTCGTGTTGTACGCGCCCAGGCGGCCCAGCTTCAGGATGTGGGCCACCGTCTCGGGGGCGACGTCTGGATAGAACGCCAATTCCAGGTCGCCGAAGGTCGTCTGCAGCACCAGTCTCTCGTCAGACAGGCGTGGTGATGACGGGGAGCTGCCGTCACTCAGCGGCCTTGCGTTGCCGACGGTGAAACAGGCTAGAAGAAGGAGCAGACGCGTTGACAACGACATGTGCACTCCGCCAGCAAGGAAATTCTGCAGCGCTGCGGGGCTCAGATGAGCATCGGCTATTTTCCAGTTCCAGGACGCGCAGAAGATGGAGTAACCTGCGTCTGTGCTAAGGGCTACGCGAAGGCGCAAGCTCACATGCCACTTCGGCAGCCGCTGACATAAGCAGGTTCCTTTTCCCCGCCGCCGGAGCGCATGGCGGCTGCAGGGACGAAGCGGAAGCTCGACATTGCGGCTACGACACGCTTTAAGGAGGCGGAGGAAGTGTGCTTCACATGGCGTCTGGAGGGGCTGACAGCAGACTCCTTCACTGGCGCCGCGAACGGCGCAGTGGGACGGCTGCTTAGCCCTGAATTCAGCGCGCTCGGCAAAGAGTGGCGCTTGCAAGCGTATCTCAACGGTGAAACAGCCGAGGATGCAGGCCACCTCTCGGTTTACCTGGCGCTGCGCACACCAAACACTACTATCACCCCTTACGTACCGCTCTCTATTGGCGACGTGAAAGATTCATTAACTGCTAATGTGTTCTCCACCGCGCAGCCTAAACCAGAGGGGAGCGGTAAAGCGTGGGGCTCTCAGTTTCTGTCGCACAAGAAGTTGCTTCCCAAGCGTGACGTCTACTTTCCTGGTGGCGTCATGACGGTGACGGCCACACTAAAGTCAACGCAGCTGGTGGTGGCGGTACAGGGCGTCGCTCAAGCGGCTGAAGCGAGCGTTCTGCCTATCCCGCCACCAAGTGCACTGTCAGACCTCGCGTCTCTGCTGGCAAGCGGCGAAGGCGCGGACGTGACGCTGCGCTGCGGCGCTGTGCATATCAGCGCACATTCCCCCATACTGTGCGCGCGGTCGCCTGTTCTGAAGGCTCATTTAATTGGCCCCCTGGCGTGCAGCCTTGACAACGTGCCTGTTCCGCCTGAGATTGACGAGCACACGCTGCGACGGACGCTCACCGTCATCTACACAGACGAGCTGGTGCCTGAATCGGCTGAGGAGGCGCAGCATTTGCTGAACGCAGCCGACCATTACGGTCTTCCCCGACTGCGGGCCATCTGCGAGAACACACTCGCTGAGTCGCTGAGCGTGGACAACGCGGCATTCACGCTGACACTTGCAGAGCAGCACGGCGCGGCCGCGTTGAAGGATGCTGCGCTGCGTTTTGTGGCATCGAACGCAGTTCCTGTGATGGCCACCGAAGGATGGCGGCATCTGAAGGCCGCATCGCCAGCGCTCGTGGATGCCGCGATGATCACGGCTGTCACGAGTGCACCGCCTGCACCTGTGCCGCCTACTGATCCTGACACAGAGGGGGCTGACGGAGAGGCCAGACGGGTGCGTCGACGGACCAAATGAGGCGAAGATGATGATGCATTTGTCACAGCTGAATCGACGCACTATCGGGGCCCAATCGAAGACGAGTCTAGGAGTGAGGCGCAGCGCGGCGATGAAGCTCCAAACGAAGGCTGCGCTGACCAGGGCATGGGAGCGGTGCCAGTTTTTGCCACCGCTCGCTCGCTCTTTGGCTGAAAGAGCGGTGAATTGAGCGGTGAGAGTGAGCGGGGTAGAGTATCGCTCCAATGCCCTGGACCGTCGGCTGCACAGGCGGCGGACGGGCCTTCGCCCAGCCGCTTGCCACCAATCACAAGCATGTCATCCGGCGGCGGCTTGCTCGCGGGCATAGCTGTCGTAGACGCGTCTGCTGAGCGCGCCGCTGCTGTGGAGGCTGAGCGCAAGTCCCGGAAGCGAGAGCGCAAAGACAAACGCAAAGCAGAGCGGAAGAAGGACCATAAGAAGGATGGACACAAGACGAAGCGACACAGACATGCGGACCACCCGTCGCGGAGACACGCGAGCGACGGCGAGGACTCCGGCAGCAGCTCTGAGGAGGACGAGGGGCAGGAGACCGCGGCTGCGGCACCAGGTGTGTGCGCATCCCCATCTCCATGTAAACAGCGTGTGTGACTTACTCACATTGCCTTTCGCGTGTATGAGCAGAGGAAGCGCGTCGCGATGAAGCACGTGAAGCGACCGGCCTTGGCTGGATGGCCAACCCCGAGTACGGCCGTGTGGCTGCAGGTCGCAACGAGGATCCGGCGGTGCTTGCAGCTGCAGAGGCGGACGCGAGAGCGAAAGCAGAGAAGCGCGCGGCGCTGGAACTGAATCCTTTCTGGTCTGCACACGGCACGGGCGCACCTCCGGAAGCCGCAGGCCCGCAGGCGCAAGTGCCGCCTGGTGGAGTCACAGTCGGGGACGGCGGCATGTCTTGGCGTATGAAGGCCCTGAAGCGGGCTCAAGAGCGAGCTGCGGCTGAAGGGCGGCCCCTAGACGACGTGGTCAAGGAGCGTTGGGGCTCTCTCGCTCATGTGACCGCCAGTGTGACTTCCTCTCACGGCGCACATGCTAAGTCTCATCTGCGTGCGACTGCGGAGCGGCGTGACGCTGCGGGCGGTGCTAGACCTGGAGGTGGTGGTGGTGACGAAGAGGGTGACATGCGGCGATTAGAGCAGACTGACCGGTCATATTTACGTGATGTTGGTCGAGATGGCGCGCAGGGGCGGCGCATGATGCATCCCACAGCAAGCGGGAGAGATCTTTCGTGGCGGGCTCCTGGAGGGGACAGGCCCAGCGCATCTTCTGCTGGGCGGCCGGGTGACTGGACATGTCCGCAATGCAAGGTGGTGTGTTTCGCGTTCAGGAAGACGTGTCACAAATGCGGCACATCAGCGCCTGATGGAGAAGCGCGTGAGCAGCAACAGTCGCGGCACAGGGGAGATGCACCACCCCCGCGTCGTGGTGCTGTCGGCGATGATGCCGCCACGGTGCTGGGCGCAGCTGCGCGTGAGTTGAACCAGTTCGCGAATGATGGGTCGTTCTTGCAGCAGTTCGTACAGCCCGGAGGCGATGTTGGAGGAGGGACTCACAGGTCCATGAGTGAGGACGAGGACGACGAGCAAGATGCGAGAGCGAGTGTGCAGCCCGCGCAGTTCACACCTGCAGCACGTTCTCCGATGGACAGCGCTGACGCTGCTCCGCGGCCTCAAGAGCGAGCGCCAGCTCCGCATCCACCACAGTCCTCCGCTCATGCTGCGGGCGCGCAGGGCAACGAGTCTGCAGCTGCTGCGCTGCGTGCTCGTCTACTCGGCAAGCCTGTGCCACCGCCGCCGCCGCCGCCAGTTTCTGGAGATGGAGAGGAGGAAGTGGTTGCCTTGCCACTGGTCACTGCTGATGGACGAGCCGCGCCGGGCGCATTCGGCCGCACTGGCAACATGCCTAGTGTCAACAACGCTGTGGATCCCACTCGTCGACCGGCGAAGTTGCAGCGCTTCGACGCCACCCAGCCGAAGGGGCAGCATTCACGGTACTACGCCGACGACGATGGCGCCAGCTTGCGTGATTTGGTGGCCCAGGAGAAGCACGGCGAGCGTCTCGCTGGCTCGTATGATGCAAACTTGGCACGCAACATTGCAAAGTCGGGGCGCTTCAAGGGGGATGAGCTGAATGTGGACGCAGAGTACGACCACGATGGAGGTTTGGATTGGCACGAGCAACGCCGCGGACGGGGATTGAGCGCGGAGGCGCAGGCTCAGCGTGCAAAGGCAGCTGCTGTCGCCGATTTCCGTCGTGGCGCGCAGATGCAGGCGACGTGCGCGCTGTGTGTGGAGGGCCAGGGCAAGGCCACTCATCTGCATGTGGCGCGCGGCATGCACGCCTACCTCTGCGTCCCTGCTGTCGGCTCTCTCGTGCCCGGCCACTGCCTGATTGTGCCGCTCGCGCACGGCGTGAGCGGTCGCAGCTGCGACGAGAGCACGCATGACGAGATGCGCAATTTCAAGAAGTGCGTGTTGAAAATGTTCGCCACTCGAGGCCAGCAGACGGTGTTCATGGAGACATTCCTGGGCGCTGGCACATCCGGCGTGGCTGCTACAGCGCCGCACGGGGTCATCCATGCAGTGCCGGTGAACCCAGATGCTGCTGCAGTTGCCCCCATGCACTTCCGGAAAGCTATCGATGAGGCGGAGAGCGAGTGGAGCACGCACGCCGCCAAACGGTGTATTGCACTGGGCGGATCCATTGGCAAGCAGCTGCGCAACGCCATCCCCGCGGATTTCCCGTACTTTCACGTCGAGTTTGGCCTCAGGGACGGTTTCGTGCACGTCATCGACGAGCCGGCGTCCTGGTCGCAGCACTTCGGACGAGACATCCTCATCGGGCTGCTGGGCTTGCCGGCGGAGGAGTGGATGGCGCACCGGCCCGAGAGACGCACCGGGCCCAGTGAGCAGCGATCCCGAGCCACTGCCTTCGCTCGTGACTACGCGCCATTTGACTGGACGCCCATGTTGCAGCAGGCTTGAACATTGATTTGCGTGCCGTTTGTGCGAGACACGCGGCTTCGTCCGAACAGGCGCCATGTGTCTATGTGCTCTCACAAATCGAAGGCCACCGCCAGGGCGCGTACCGACCGCGGTCTTGACACTGTATCTGCGGGTGCCTGTCTGCCTGCACAGGCCCCAGCGCACTGTGCCTGGCTGCGCGCCGCCCCGCCACGAACACAGGCAGAGTTTGCTGAGACCACGGTTACTGACCGTAACCCGCGGTTCAGCGCGCGGCCCGACATGGTGCGTCGTCACCCTCCGCCGCAACACGCTCATCCCTCATACTGCTGGACAGGCAGCGTGGCCCGCTGACTGGTTTGCTAACGCCCCAACCTCCCCTTTTCTGCAACACAGGGGCTCTGGAGAGCTGCTGTCGCCGCAACAGTGCTGCTGTGCTTGCCCAGCAGCAGCTTAGCACAGTGTCCCGCCTCAGGGTCAGCGAACCCAGTGCTATGTCGCACGGGACTGCAGCTGTTCTACCCTCCACGCGCGATACCAGTCACGGTGTTCAACGTCGTCCTCACCGGCAACTGCTTCTGCACCTGCGCACCTTCAGCAGCTGTGTTTGCAGTGTACGGCGCGACCGCGCTGAACAGCACGAACCCGGCGTCAGGGACGTCGTCGTTGTCGTACGCGACAAACAGCCCCCAGTTTTGCCACGCCTACGGCTGCACGGTCAACTTCCCGGCGCAGTGCCCGACTGCGAGCTGGGTGACGGTGCAGCCGCTGAGCGCGCCGCCGTTCCCGCCGCTGGCGCCGCTGCCTCCGCCGAGCCCTCCGCCCCCAAGCCCACTACCTCCACCCCCTCTTTCACCGCCGCCTCTGCCGCCGCCGCCAT
>Ga0164296_1006223_pt1 | contig 10179 bp, 12 predicted proteins | sample GEODES057metaG_FD_113533 | JGI IMG/M metagenome (GOLD analysis project Ga0164296, IMG submission 113533) | Dystrophic lake water microbial communities from Trout Bog Lake, Wisconsin, USA - GEODES057 metaG | ecosystem: Environmental > Aquatic > Freshwater > Lake | place: USA: Trout Bog Lake... | reverse complement strand
CCATCCGAGTCGGTAGGGTCCGACCAGGCGAAAGTCGGATCCGACTGGTAGGTCCGACTCCACCCCTGTGTCGGACGACAAACGTCACCCCGTAGTCGCTTCGCAGAACCTTTCACCGCTTCTTGCATAATGGCACCCAAGAAGGCAGCAACGAAGGTGCGCGGTCGGCAGAGCGTGGATGCACGCGGCGCGGCGCTCACAGCGTGCTCTGTGTTCTTTTCTCGTCCTCAGCCCGCGAAGAAGGCGACGGCGCCCAAGGCCGCCAAGGTGGCGAAGCCGAAGGCCGCGCCCAAGGCAAAGGCTGCACCCAAGGCGGCTGCCAAGAAGGAGGCGCCGAAGGAGGTGGCTGCGCCGGAACCCGCGCCAGTTGCTGCCAAGCCCGCACCCGCGAAGAAGGCTGCCGCGCCCAAGGCCGCCCCGAAGGCGAAGAAGCCTGCCGCTGCCAAGAAGGGCAAGAAGTGAGCGGCGCAGAGGCGTACCGCGTTGCTGAGCGACACCGACATTGCAACTACTGACTTTTTGCTGCACAATTCCAAGCGCGTTGTCGCCCTGCGGGGGCTGCTGGACCCACGCCTGCATGACCTGGCCCGGTGGCGGCGCGGCAGTTGCGGCGCGCAGACGTTTGGCTGCCGACGAGCGGGCAGACGGCGAGTTTGCCGTTGCCGGCTGATTCAACAATTTCCGTCGCCTGCCGCCGCCGCCCGCGCAGCTGCGACGCTCCGCGCACTGCTTGGGCTACGGGGTATCGTCTGCACTGGCGACACGTTGCGCGCGTACACTCGGCAAGGCTGGGGTAACGCCCGTACGGGAGTCAGGTGGGAAACTCACTCATCGTAGTCAGCACGCGCGCCCACCCAGGTCTGCGCGTGCGTATCCGCGTGTATGCGGCGATAACGACAGGGGTAACCGCGAAGTAGACCTCCTAATGCGCCCGGGCCGTTCCACGCGCCTCAGCAGTCAGACATGTGCACGTGGCCCACGTGGGAAGCGCACGGCAACAACACACACGTGCGTTGCCCCATCGAAACACCCGCATCATTCGGGCGCAATCAGAGAAGATTTCTGCATCACATCGGGCCATGGCAGTCATCGTCGTAGGTTGCCCGACAAGAATTTTTCCACGGGATGTCACACGAGCCTGCAAGCGATATCTATATGCGCACGTGCTTTTCACCCGTCCTGCGTTTTGCGGCTGCTGCTCGTCACGTCAACGCCTGCCGGGCCGTTGAACGTACGGAGGCCTCCAACACGGAGTTGTGGTGACAGAGGCTTACGCTCCACCCGCCGCACTCTGGCTATTGCTTGGCCTCCGCCGGGAAGTTTTCACACCACCGCTGGCTGGGTATGGGCCGCACAGGCGCGAGCGGCCGTTGCTGCACAGAAGCAGGTGGAGTGAGAAACTGGTGCTCTCTTACGCACAGACACTCGAGGACACCCCACAGAGTTCCCGCACGACGTATCCAGCCACGGTCGCGACGCAGGCACGCACGAGAACGAGCGGCACGTGACCCGCCAGGGTCAGACAAGCACAAGCTGCGCGACAACCCTACAGACTGTCGCTTACTGTGCGCACGCACCTCCAACTTGGCAGACGTGGACGCGATGAAGTAGGAGGCGACTGCGATGGCACCCACGACAAGGGCGGTGTTTCGCCGCCATCCCTTCGGGTCAGGATACCAGCCACCAGAAGGCGTCCACACCATTTTCGTGTCGAACCCGTGGCCGTGGTCACCGCCCATGGTGACGGGACGATGCGGTTTGCCGCTGGTGGGGAGCGGGCAGCGATGAACTGGTGCGGAGTCGCTGGGGCAGACCCACTTGACTTTTGCGACGGGCGAAGGCTCCCGTTCTGTCGTCTGACGTCATCATCATCCAGCGCCCATTCGTGTGAGCGATAGACGTGTGAGGTGCAAGCAGCTGCACACACTGCTTGACGCGTTGACGCGCGCAGTTCTGCTCGCAGGCACAGCCACTTGGCACTCATGGCTTCCCTGCGCTGCCACGCCGCTCGCTCTGGAACGCTGTTTTCTCCTGCAGACGGCTCATGCTCTGTGCAACGTCGCAGCGTGGGCACTGCTGCACCGTCTGCTGCTCGCCGGCGCCGGGGCTGCGCAGTGTGCTCTTCGCCACAAGATGCTGTGGCAGCAGAGTTTCTCACGCAGCGCGTTCCGCCTGGTGCTCAGCACCTGCCTATGGCCCGCGCAAGGGATGCTCGCGCAGCGCAACAGAGTGCTGCTGTCCTCAGCAGCCCCCCCTCTCCTCGGGAGGTGCGCACCAGCCCAGCCGCAGTGGCTGAGTTGCAGCGCCTCATTGCCGTGCTGCCTGCGCCACTGCGCAGCCGACTGGAGGAGCACCCGCGTCAAAACGAGCTCCTTGAACTGGTCCTTGACCTGGGCAGAGTGCCCTTTGCTCGCTTCCCAGAGGGGGACAACCCGCTGTCCGACGTGCCTCTCACTCGAGCGGAGCTGGACGCGGCCATCGCGGCCTGCGGCCAGTTCGGCGGGGACAATCGCGCGGGCATCGACCGCACGCTGCACCGAATCAGCGCCATCCGCAATCGCGCAGGCGTTGTGGTAGGTCTCACATGTCGCGTGGGCCGCTCCATCGCGGGCTCGGCGGAGCTGGTGCGCGATTTGATTACTGAGGGGCACTCCATCTTGCTGCTTGGCCCGCCCGGCGTGGGCAAGACGACCGCCCTGAGGGAAGTAGCACGCATCCTGGCCGATGAGGTTCGGCGCCGGGTTGTCATCGTCGACTCCAGCAACGAAATCGGCGGCGACGGAGATGTGCCACACCCAGGCATCGGCGGCGCTCGGCGAATGCAGATGACGACACCGGATGCGCAACACGATGTTATGATCGAAGCCGTCGAGAATCACGTGCGTGTTTGCTCTCAGCCGTGTTAGCTCTCCCGCATTGTCGCGTCTGACCCAATGCTGGGCTCCCGCAGATGCCGCAAGTCATCGTGGTTGATGAAATCGGCACCGAGCTGGAGGCCAACGCAGCTCGCACAATTGCGCAGCGGGGCGTTCAGCTCGTCGCCACTGCCCACGGCCACGAGCTTCAGAACCTAGTGAAGAACCCGGCGCTGGTGGGTCTCGTAGGCGGCGTGGACGTGGTCACTCTGGGCGATGAGGAGGCCCGCCGGCGGGGTGTGTCTAAGACCGTGCTCGAGCGCCAAGGTCCGCCCACATTCACAGTGGCTGTGGAGATGCTGGCCATCGGGTACTGGCGCGTCCACCTAGACGTCGGCGCCGCTGTGGACGACATGCTTGCTGGCAAGGCGCCATTGACACAGATCCGGCGCTGCGGCGCACACGGCGCGGTCATTGTGGAGCAGGTGACGACACGAGTGAATAACGACTCCAATGTCGTGGACGCAGCGCCGCAGGAGACAATGCCGCAGAGCCGAGGAAGGTCTGTAGGTGGCATCGCATCAGCGCCTGTGGCGAGAGTGTCAGAGCCCATATCTGCTGTGGGAGCTGTGAAGTTGTACTGCCATGGCATTGACGCGGACGCGATGGACCGTGTCATCGGCACGCTGCGCATGCACGGCAGCGTTGTTCTCACTGCACTTCTGGATGAGGCGGACGCAGTGCTGGCTCTTCGCTCCCGAATCGGCCGCTCCGGCGCTGACGACTGGCTGCGCATCACAGCCCGCCAGCGAGGAGTCCCCTTGTATGCAATCAAGGAAGACACGCTGAGCAGCCTTGTGAGGGCGGTGCAGACGATCGTGGGGCCAGTGCAGACAAAGCGCTGGTCGGTGGACACGGACACGTCCTCCGCCCGCAGCGAGGAGGACGCTGCACCCAGGCCTGCTGCGACACCTGCTGATGAAGTGGACGCCTTGGAGGAGGCCCGTCTCGCGGTTGAGCGCGTGGTTATCCCACAGCGCCAGCCGGTCGAGCTGCTGCCACGTCCCGCAGGCATCCGGGACGCACAAGAGGCGCTGATTGCGACCTACCAGCTCGTGACTGAAGTTACTGGCGCAGGCTCTGCCACAAGGCTACGCATCCTGCCCGAGTACAAGGACACAAGTGCGTGAGCTGTGTTGCAACTTGCTGTGGAGCAAGCCAAATGTGTCCTCCTCGCCGACGGTGTGGCTCAATTCATCAATATCATGTCTAGTCACACTCTCTTAAGAGTGTTGCGTGCGCAAGGAGTCCGTCACCTGCGTGCAGCAACAGGCGACGCCGGGCGGAACGGAATGCAGATGCTAAGTGTGCGATAGGTGACAGGCCTTCGTCCGCCGCCGCCGCATCTGCCACGCATGCGCACATATTCAGGTGTGCTTCCTGACTCTTCATCTGCTCTGCAATAGCCAGCGCGTGATCTCCAAGAAGCTTACTAAGCCGCGCTTCTGTGCCTGCAGAGAGTGGCACAGAGTGCAGGCACCCATCAACGTCCTCCCACTTGCACTGAGTGGCGGTGAGCAGATCGCTGCAGCTGACCTCGTAAGAGATGCAACAGTTGCTTGTGAAGTTGACTGACTGGAGTCTGAGCGCTGCTGATCCAGCAGCAGTGATGTGCATCTGCTCGCGTGCTGTGCATCCACTCAGGCTGAACGTCTCGAACGTCTCCTCGACATGCGCATATTTGGCTGGTGGCACGAAGCCGTATGCCCAAGCCCACTCGCGCAGCTGATGAGCGCCGTAATCAAATACAACCGCCGTGCCTGCATGCAAATCACGAGCAGCGAATAGCTCCACCGCAGCTGGCTCAGTCACATCTGCATTTGCTGCCCGCAATCTCAGGCTAGCAGTGGCTTCACGTCGATCGCTGTGATTGACCAAATCAATTGCCGGCAGCAAACATCTCATGCTGGGTGAGTCGGCATCAATACACAAGCCCACTGCCCGCGATGCGACCAATGCATTTGCCCACGCGAACGAGGTGAAGCTCACGCTGCTTTCAGAGCCGAACAGCAACTCATGCAGATGCCGCAGTCGCTCACGCTCGACCAACACAGCCCGCACCAGTGCTGGACAGTCGAGACATTCCAGCTGCGCCGGTGTGGACAGTGACAGGTGCGTTCCAGCTTGAGGAGCGCTCGCGTTCAGCGCTGAAAGCGCACTGCAGGCAGGCACCGGCAGAGTTGCCACATATGGAGCGTGCGGGGAGCGCTTGTCGCGCAGCTCTGCAAGTAGCTGCAGCGCAAGAAGCAGTGACCAGCCGGCGCCTCGAGGCACCAGTGCTAGTGAGTCGCCGGCGGTACAGAGCTGCAGGAGCTCAGCGACGCTCAGCTGCGTGAGTGGCTGCTTCTGGCGCTCGAGGTGTGTTAAGCGTCGCACGGCTGACTGCACAGTCAACGTATATTGCCACGGGACGCAAAGGAGAGCGTCACCTTCGGCGCAGTCGCGTGTTGTGAACAGTCCCCTGCATTGCCGTTCTTCATCGAAACGGACATCTACTAGGATCTCTGATTGCGTCGCGCGATTGACAAGAGACAGCAGGCGCCCTTCGGCGGCCATGCGTCATAGTTGTGGCAGACACGAAGGCTTTGTAGACTGCGCTTGCATTCCAACGTGTCAAGATGTTCACCCACCAAGCGCATCATCCGAGGGTCCGGTTGTGCGGCTCTCATCCCCCGATCCGCTGCTGACACCACGTCCTTGAGTATCCAAGCGTGGCAACAATCGCAGTACGCAGTCGCATATCGCAGGCTGTGTTAGTGTCAATGGGCGTAAACGGCAACGCAACACAACAGGTGTGTATTACGCCCACGTGAAAGAAGGAAGCTCCGGGTACGTGCATCCGCTGCGCTGGATGATGGTGTTAGCCGCATAGTTGCCCGCACGGCAGGCCTCAGCCCAGTCCTTGCCGACCACCAGCTGCGACAGCAGTCCCCCCACGAAGGCGTCACCTGCGCCGTTAGTGTCCACCAGCTGCTCCTTGGCCAGCGGGATGACGGGGTGCTTCGTCACGTGGCCGTTGGTGGCGACCACTGTCGGATCCGCCCCCTGGGTGATGACCACCGTGCGGGCGCAGTGGCCACTCGCCTTTGGCATGCCGCTGATGCGGTGTGCAATATCGGCAATGCTCATGTCTGACGGCCACCCCTCAGAGGCAGCAAAGGCGGCCGCCTCTGACTCGTTGCCGACCAGCAGGTCGATGTAGGGCATTGTCTCCATCAGCGCCGCCTTGAAGGGGGGAACCTGCATGATGAACGGCGCCGCAAGGTTCATGCAGAAGCGCTTCTGTTGCTCAGCGCTATGCCTGGCGACGCGCATGATGACCCCGTGGGAATGGGTCATGAAGAAACTGCTGATGTAGTACACGCGCGCTTCCTCCACCACCGGCCAATTCACGTCCACGTGCTCCATCTGCGTGTGCGCAGACGATGGCGTGCACATCAGTGTGCACAAATCCGGTGAATGAACACCTGTTAGATAAACACACCTTGTACTGCTCTGCTGCGCCCAGGGATGCGACCAGGCTGCGCTCGCCATCCACCACGAGGACGGCGCACTTGCCGGTGGGAAAGCCGTCGACGCGGAGGTAGTTCGCGCGCATGCCGTCCTTGCTGGCCACCTTCTCCTGCAGGCTCGCGAACTCGTCCTTCCCCACGGCGCCCTGAGTTTCAGGCAGGCGGACGCGTGGATGAGCGCACGAGCAGAATTAGGGGACGCGCATGGCAGTTTGGGCGGCGGCAGTGGGCGCACAAAGTAGCTCGCGGCTCCCGGGCACTGCAGCATCCACTGCGCCACACGGAGCGCGTTCTGGGTGGCGCCGCCGGCGATGTACTCGACAGCGAACTTGTCTACTAGTTCCTGTGGACACGCACGGCAGCGGATAAGCGCCGTTGTGCGTCTAGCTCTCGCTCTCCTCAACGTGGGCTACCCGTCGTTGGACGGACCTGGTACAGCGGCAAGTGCTTCTCCTCAGCCAAGATTGCGTTGCCAAGCTGCAGGCCGTACTTGTCGACCAGGTCCTTGGGCACCACTGCGTGACGCACGCGAGTCAGCGTCGAAGGACTCAAGCGTGGACGTGGAGAGCCGCGAGATCAGCGACAGGCACAGCGTTGCGCACCTGCTGAGATGTCCAGCAGCGGATTACCGAACCCCAACAGAGTGCCTTTGAGTCCGTGCGGCATTTGTGGGACGCGGGCTGCGTGTGCGACGGCGGAGGCGGTGCACACCATGTAAATTCACAGTCGTGACGTGGCCCTACGTCAAGGTGCCTTCGCAAAGCGCATGACAGCACAAGCTCCGGACTGCGTGCGCTCAGCGCCGGTGTCATTGACGCATGGACTTCTTTGACGTGCCCGCCTTTGACGACTCCACTTCCCGACAGCTCTTTCTGCGAGCTGCTGACGCGGGAGCGCTAGCCGACGCACGCAAGGTACTCGCTGCTATATGTGTCAAGCTACGACGGCTGCGCGTCGACGCTTGCTCGTGTCGAGCCTCGGCCCTGACTGACGGCTGCGACCTTGCACACTTTGACATTAGACAAACACCACACCACAGCGCGGAAAGCGCAGCGCGAAAGGGGAGGCTGAAGCTGAAGCGAAGGCGAGCAACAGAGCTAAAAAGCAGCGCACAGCGACGACGCCAGGAGCACAGAACGGCAAAGCAGCAACGCCTGGCAAGGAGGCAGCCAAAGCGGGGTCGACCCCGGCTGGTGCTGACGGTAGAGATGGCATGCCTAGCGGAAGGAACCTCGGTCGGCGACGCCGCTTGAGAGTGCGTCTTCGGCTGCTGCCTTGATTGATTCCGTGACTGCACACGCTGACTCACACGCGCCTCCCAGGAAAAGCGGGCACGTGAGCGTCAAGCTCGAGAGGGTGGCTCGCAAGGGCAAGCAAAGCTGAAGAAGCGGGATAAATCAGAGCGAATCAGAGTGGCTGTGCGGTCGGATGTGCCTTCGGGAGGGAAGCCATCCGCCACGCCCAGTCGCAAAGAGGCACGACTGGCATTGTTGAAAGAGAAGCGGAGGTTGCAACGCGCTAGTGGCGGTGTGAATGGCGACGAGGCGTCGCGGAAACTGGCGACCAGAGGTGACCCAACAAAGGAGATACCTGGCAGTGGCGGCGCTGTGCGCGGAAACGGAGGAAAGAAGATGACAAAAGCACCCAGCATGGTGGAGGAGGCGCAGGCGAGGCTCACCGGTGCGCTGCCTCTGCTGTCCGAGCTCATTGCTAGGCTAGGATGAGTACTGACTTTTGTTGTGTTGGCATCGCGGTGCACAGGTGCTCACTTCCGATGGCTCAATGAGCAACTGTACACGCGCTCAGGGTCTGACTCGCTGACGCTCATGCAGTCCTCCCCCGAGCTGTTTGACATGTACCACGAGGGATTCCGACGGCAAACGAAGCAGTGGCCGCAAAATCCGCTTGATCTATGCATCACCTGGCTGCACCGATGTCCTACTTGGTGGGCAGTGGCAGACATCGGATGCGGCGACGCCCGGCTCAGCGGCAGCGTACCTCAGAAAGTGCGCTCCTTTGATTTAGTGGCCACGCAGCCCAATGTGGAGGCCTGCGACATGGCGCACCTGCCTTTAGCGGATGGTGAGATGCATGCCGCAGTGTTCTGCCTGTCGTTGATGGGCACGGACTACGGCGCCGCCCTGGAGGAGGCTTCCCGAGTGCTTGCCCCGGCAGGTGTGCTCTGGGTGGCTGAGGTGCGCAGCCGCTTCGAGGGTGAAACTGGTGGGGTGGACGCATTTGTGGCCGCTGTCACCGCGCTGGGCTTCCAGCTGCGCCACCGGGACGAGAGCGACACAATGTTTGCAGTGTTCAGGTGGGTCAAATCCGACAATGACGGTGATGGCAAGGTCAAGCAGAAGAAGGGCAGAGCCGTGAAGTGGCCGATGCTCAAGGCGTGCGAGTACAAACGACGATGATCGCCCTTGCGTTTGCTTTGAGGCGCAAAGAGATAGTGATGTCAGCGAAGCCAGACCACGCGATTGCACTCTCCGAAACTCGTTTGTCTCCTTTATCGGAGGCAAGATGTCCCATCCGCGCAGTTGTTTAGTTGTGATGAGGGTTCTGCGGTAGCTAGTCGCACTCTCTGGGCAGCGAACGAGACAAGCCGCGCAGATGGCTCTGAACTCGACTTTTCCACCGCCCCTGCCGCCGCCCACGCCTGAAGCCCCTGTAGGCAAGGGCAGCGGGATGGGTTACACAACGGAGAAGAGTGCAGCCGGCGAGGCCGTGTGGAAACAGATTCAGCACCAGTTTGTGTGGGTCCTCATTGCTCAGGCGATAATCACAGCCGCGTGTGGTGCGTGCCCCGGCTGCACACTCCAAGGCACTGAGCAGTCGTTGCCAGCACGCCGAATCCCGGTCCGCTTCTCTCACGCTCCTGTGCTCCTGTGCAGCTCTGTTGTACACTCCAATCAGCCTGACGCTGGCGCGCACTGCCCGCGGCGATATGCTGCTTCCCGAGCCCAAACGTGTGCAAGGCGTCAAGGCCAGTGGCGCGAACGGCATGCAGCGGCTGGGCGACGAAGACGAAGGAGAAGGGGACAGCGAAGAGGACGACGGTGGAGAGCTGCACGCGGCTGGCGGCGAGGAGCAGTTCGGACGCAAGCTGAGGCGACTGTTGGAGCTCTATGTCGGCTCCGAGGTGCGTGTCTCAGAGCCTGTCTGCAGAGCGCGTGCCTGTGCCTGTCAACTCGTGTGCTCATAGTGTTGTCTTGTTCTGCACAGGACACGCCGCCCTTCGACACGCGCTTCATGTTGGGCCTCCACCTGATGGATCTCTTCCTCAGCCTGCTCACTGTCCTGTTCTGGATTGTGAAGTCGTACAAGCGACACATCGACAAGGCGTTCATCGGCGCCGAGTTCCTGTTTGCAATCTTCTTCGCCGCCTTCTACCTGCTGCGCCTGCTTCGCGCCCGCCTCCGTCCATGGGCCACATTCAGTGCGTCCTCACTGGTGGATGTCGTCACCTTTGTGCCGCTCTTCCTGCAAGCCACCCATCTGAGGACGTGGCTCAACTTCAGCTACGGCCGCGCGCTGTGCGCCCTCTGGGCGTTCGAGGCCCTGGAAGCCGCAGGCGCGGTGGACAACCTGAATGACGTGCGCCGCCGCCTCGTGCTCTTCGTGCTCCGCTTCGTGGCGCTGGTCATCAGCTTTGCAGGCACCATGTACGTCTTTGAGGTCCTCGGCGACCCGGGAGGCATCTCCGACTCCTTCGTCCACGCCGAGATGGGGGACATCAGCGTGTACCAGAT
>Ga0164296_1006222_pt1 | contig 10179 bp, 12 predicted proteins | sample GEODES057metaG_FD_113533 | JGI IMG/M metagenome (GOLD analysis project Ga0164296, IMG submission 113533) | Dystrophic lake water microbial communities from Trout Bog Lake, Wisconsin, USA - GEODES057 metaG | ecosystem: Environmental > Aquatic > Freshwater > Lake | place: USA: Trout Bog Lake... | reverse complement strand
CGATGAAAACCAGCAATTCGTGCTGCTTGCGCGTCAACATACAGGCGTCTCCCAGATTTGGAACAAATCAGCAACTTGCGCGATGTTCTAGTTGCGTTCTCCCGCGCCGGTCAAGCAAATACGACAGGCCGGCGCTAGGCGAGGCGGCGGAAATGCGTGTAGATATGAGGGCGTTATAAGGGTGTGAGGTCCATGCTGTTGCCGCGCCGCGCCATGCTTGCTGCTGCGGCCGCCGCGCTAGGCGGACCTGCGCGCGGGCAACCGCGCTCGAACGTGCTGCGCTTTGTGCCGGCCAGCATGCCTGGCAGCCCGGACCCGTTGCAGGCCAATCCCGTGGCACGCAGCCAGTCCCACATGATTTGGGACATGTTGTATGGCCTCACGACCGCCGGGGTGCCGTCGCCGCAGATGGTGGCGGGACATGAGATGTCCGCCGATGGGCTGGTGTGGCGGTTCACGCTGCGCGCCGGGTTGCGCTTCCATGACGGTACCCCGGTGCGGGCGCGGGATTGCATAGCGTCGATCCGGCGCTGGGGACAGCGGCGGGTGATGGGGGAGCAGTTGTTGCGGCGGCAGGCGGAGATGCGGCCGTTGGATGACCTTCGGTTCGAGCTGCGGCTGCATGAACCTTTCCCGCCGATGCTCTATGCGCTGGCCAGCGATTTGTGTTTTGTGCTGCCGGAGCGGCTGGCGCTGCAGGCGCCGGGGGCGAAGCTGGCGGAGGTGATCGGCAGCGGGCCGTTCCGCTACCTCGGGGCGCCGGACGGGCTGCCGGCTTTTGCGCGGTTCATCGATTATGTGCCGGCGCCGGGCGCGGCGGATTTTACCGCCGGAGGCAAGGTGGTGCGCTTCGATCGGGTGGAGTGGATTGCGCCGGCTGAGCCGCCTGTGACGCTGGCGGCCTTGCAGCAGGGCGCGGTGGATTGGTGGCATGATCCGCTGGTGGATGTGCTGCCGGTGTTGCGCGATAGCCCTGGCTTGCGGGTGAGCCTGGCCGACCCGACCGGGGCGATTCCGATGCTGTTTTTTAACCACTTGCAGCCACCCTTTAACAATGCCCGGCTGCGGCGGGCGGTGTTGCTGGCAGTGGATCAGGACGAGTTTCTGCAAGCCGCGATGGGCAGCGAGCCGGAATTGACCCGCAGCGGGGTGGGGATTTTTACCCCGGGAATGCCGTTTGCCAACGATGTGGGGATGGAGGTGCTGACCTCGCCACGGGATTTGGATCTGGTGCGCCGCTTGGTGGTGGAGAGTGGTTATCGCGGTGAGCCGGTGGTGCTGTTGGGGCCGAGTGATATTCCGCGTATTCAGGCGCTGTCTCAGGTCGCCAACGACCTCTTTGAGCGGATTGGCTTGAAGGTGGAATACACCAGCCTGGAATGGTCGGCGCTGCTGCAGCGGCGGGCGATGAAGGAGCCGGTGGAGGCGGGCGGCTGGAGCGCGTTCTGCACCACCTATTCCGGCCTGGCGACGGCATCCCCCGGCACGCATATGCCGATCGCCGGGGCGGGGACGGAGGCGGGCACCGGCTGGCCCGGCTCCAGGCGAATGGAATCGCTGCGCGACGCCTGGTTCGATGCGCCGGATCTGGCCGGTGAGCAGACGATTTGCCGGGCCATTCAGCGCGTGGCGTGGGAGGAAGTGCCGTACATCCCGCTGGGCCAGTGGTTTACGGCGACGGCGACGGTGGCGCGTTTATCGCCGGTGCCGCGGGCGCCGTTTCCGATATTCTGGGGTATTGGCCGGGATTAGAGGCCCTCGGCTGCTTCCACCAAAGCAACATCGAGCAGGCGTTCGATCACCTCAGCATCCTGGGCGCCGGCGATGGCGTGGCGACCGGCGATGACGAAACAGGGCACGCCGTTAATGCCAATGCGGTGGGCGCGCAGATTATCGGCGTGGACTGCTTCGGCCTCCGAGTCGCCAGCCAGATAGGCATAGGCTTCAACCGTGTTAAGCCCGAGTTGCCCGGCAATGCCGGCGAGGGCGGCTGGGTCCCCGATATCAACGCCATCGGTGAAATGGGCGTGGAAAATAGCTTCCACCACCGCCATGCCGAAGCCGGGCTGCTGGCGCACCACCCAGCGCACCAGGCGGTGCGCGTCGATGGAGGAGGGGGTGCGCAGGATGCGGTCAAAACGGAAGGTGATGCCTTCCACCCGGCCGATTTCGGCGATGGAGGCGTAAAGGCGGCGGGCCCGTTCCTCGCCACCGAATTTGCGGATCACATAGTCGTCGCGCGCCATGCCGCCGCGCGGCATGTCCGGATTGAGCAGGAAGGGGCGCCAGCTCAACTCGGCCTGGATATCCGGCCGGCGGCGCAAAGTGCGGAGCAGGCGGCGGGTGCCGAGATAACACCACGGGCAGATCAGATCGTGCACCACTTCGATGCTGAGGATGGTGTTGTGGGGGGCGCGGTCTGGGGTGACGTGGATGTTCAACGGTTTGGCCGTGCGGGTTGCGGGTGATGCTTCCCTATGCCTCTACCGCCTTGGCGGGGGCGGCGCCATAGGTTTCCGGCGGGATGCGGCGATGGGGGCGGCTGACAAGCCGCGCTGGCTGTGCCATCTGGGAGGCGGAAAATATGGAGGGCGCTATGACGGATGCGATTTATCCCAGCCTGAAGGACAAGGTCGTGCTGGTCAGTGGCGGGGCGTCCGGCATTGGCGCCAGTATTGTGGAGCATTTCGCCCGGCAGGGCAGCCGGGTGGGCTTTATCGACCTACAGGACGGCATTGCGCTGTCGGACGCGCTGGCGGCAGAAGGGTGGCATCGGCCGCATGGGGTGCGGTGCGACTTGCGCGACATTGCCGCGACCCGGGCGGCGGTGGCGGAGATTGTCGGCCGGCTGGGGCCGATCGAGGTGCTGGTGAACAATGCCGGGCATGATGAGCGGCATGACTGGAAGGACGTGACGCCGGAGTTTTGGGACGAGCGGTTCGCCACCAATCTGCGGCATCAGTTTTTTGCCATTCAGGCGGTGGCGCCGATGATGCAGGCGGCCAAAGCCGGCTCGATCATCAATTTCGGCTCGATTTCCTGGCATCTGAAGTCTGGCGGCATGCCGGCCTATACCAGTGCCAAGGCGGCGGTGGAGGGGCTGACGCGCAGCTTCGCCCGTGACCTCGGCGCCGATGGCATTCGGGTGAACTGCATTATTCCGGGTTGGATTATGACCGAGCGGCAGCGGACGAAATGGCTGACCCCGGAGGGCGAGGCGGCAACATTGGCGGCGCAGTGCTTGAAGGAATTGCTGTTGCCGCCAGATATTGCCCGAATGGTGCTATGGTTGGCGGCTGATGACAGTCGGATGTGCACGGCGCAGAACTGGGTGGTTGATGGCGGCTGGTGGTAGCCGGAAGGGGAATGGCATGCGTGGGATTTTCGGGGCGATTGCGGCGCTGTTGATGGCAGGGGCCGCCCACGCGGCGGATAAAGTGACATTCGGGCTGGATTGGCTCGCCGAGGCCGAATACGGCGGCTACTATCAGGCGTTGGCGAACGGGATTTACGCCAAGCACGGGCTGGATGTGACCATCCGCCAGGGCGGGCCGCAGGTTAACCACATGCAGTTGCTGATGGCCGGGCAATTGGATTTCAACCTTGGTGGTGGGCGGGCGATTGAGTTTGCCGCCGAAGGGCTGCCTTATGTGGCGGTGGCGGCGATTTTCCAGAAAGAGCCGGCGGTGCTGATTGCCCATCCCAATACCGGGGCGGACAGTTTTGCCGCGCTGAAAGGGCGGCCGATTGCCATCGGCGCCGATACGCGCAATGGCTGGTGGCGGTTTCTGGCGGCGAAATATGGCTACACCGACGCGCAGATCCGGCCCTACACGTTTAATCTGGCGCCGTTTCTGGCGAACAAAGATCTGGTACAGCAGGGCTATCTGGGCTCCGAGCCGTTTTTGATTGAGACCGAGGCCAAGTTTAAGCCGCAGGTGCTGTTGCTGGCTGATGGCGGGTATCGGGGCTATGCCAATATCATCACCACATCGGCCAAGATGGTGGCGGGCAGGCCGGATGTGGTGCAGCGCTTTATCGATGCCTCAGCGGAAGGTTGGTATTCGTATCTGTATGGCGATCCGGCGCGCGGCAACCAGCTGATCCGCGAGGCCAATGCGGATATGACTCCGGCGATGCTGGACTATGGCCGGGCGGTGATGAAGCAGCACGGGGTCGTGGATTCCGGCGATGCGGAACGCCTGGGCATTGGCGCCATGACGGATGCGCGCTGGCAGGAATTCTATGCGTCCATGGTGGCGGTGGGTGTCTACAAGCCGGGGATCGACCTTGCCAAAGCCTACACGACGCAGTTTGTGAACCATCGGGCCGGGATTGAATTGAAGCACTGATCATGGCCTGGAAGGGGCTGGATACCAGCCGGATGCCGCATTTTATCAGCTACGATCAGGCTGAGCGCATGGTGGCGGCGCTGATGGATCGGGCGGCGGCATGGGCGCCGGATGCAGTGGTGGGGATTGTGCGCGGCGGATTGGTGCCGGCGACGATGGCGGCCAGCATGCTGGCGTTGCCGTTGGCGATGGTGGCGTGGGATCGGGCGACCGGGGTGGTGAATTGGCTCGGGGCGCGGCCAGAGGGGCGGCTGCTGGTGGTGGATGATTGTTGTGCCAGCGGTGCTACGATGCGGGCGGTGCTGGCGGCCCTTGCCCCGCAGCCGACGTTGAGCCTCACCGTGGTTTATGACCCGGAGACGACCGGCTACGTGCCGGATTTATCGCATGCGATGCGAGAATTTTTTCGGCTGCCGTGGGAGCGTGGCGAGGCGACGCCGGCGGCGCGGGCGCGGCGGGCGTTGGGGGAGCCGGCCAACCGGCTGCACGAGGCGCCGTTTATCGGGCTGGATCTGGACGGGGTGTTTCTGCCCGATATCGCGCGGGCCGATTATGACGCCGATTTGCACGCCGCGCTGGCACGGCGGCAGGAATTGGCCCCGTTCGCGGATTTGCCGGAATTTGTGCCGGAGCGCGCGGTGGTGATCACCGGGCGGCCAGAGTCTGACCATGCGATGACGCAAGCCTGGCTGACGCGGCATGGGCATGGGGGCTTGCCGGTACAGTCTCGTCCGGCGGGGATTGGCAATGATCTGGAGGCGGTGACGCGCTATAAGGCGGACGCGGCGACGCGCTGGGGCTGCACGCATTATGTGGAAAGCGAACCGGAGCAGGCGATCCGCATTGCTGCGCTGGCGCCGCATTTGCTGGTTAGCTGGTGGTCTGCCGAGGAGGCGCGGCAGTGGATGCTGGGCGCGGCGTCCGGGTTGCGACGAACAGCCCGCCAGTAACGCCGAGTAGGCCGAGTGCCAGGCCGAGGGTGAAGCCTTCACCAAGTGCCACCACGCCGAGGAGTGCGGCGACGACCGGGCTGAGGGCGAGAAACATGGTGGCGTGGGTGGGGGAGGCGTATTTCAGCGCCCAGAGCCAGAGCGTGTAGCCGATACCGCTGGAAACGCCGATGAAGACGACCGCGGCCCAACCGGCGGGGCTGAGGGCGGGCGGAGTGGTGAAAAATCCCTCCGAGGTGGCCAGCACGGCAAGAAAGCCGACCGAGGCCAGCATGGCCCAGAAGCCGACCGGCAAGGTGGGGTAGCGCCGCAAATACGGACGGTAGAACACCGAGCAGAGCGCGCCGCACAGCGCCGATGCCAGCACCAAAGCGGCGCCGAGCCATTCATTGGCGCTGCCGCCGGTTAGCAATTTTTCCCCCAGCACGGCGGCGACGCCGAGAATGGTGAGCACGACGCCGGCGGATTTGGCCAGGGTGAGCGGCTCCCGCCCCAAGGCGGCGGCGACCAGCATGGTGAGCAGCGGAAAGGTGGTGAACAGCAGCGCGGCGCGGGTGGAAGGCATGTAGCGCAGGCCAAGATTGAGCAAGGCGATCAGCACGCCGAATTGCACGATGCCGAGCGCCATGACCGCCAGCAGGTCTGGCACGGTAAAGCGGGTTTTCGGCTGGCGTAGGAAGAAGGGCAGGATGCACAGCACGGCGATGGCGTAGCGCAGCAAGGCGAGCGAGGCGGGGCCGATCTCGGCGACCACGAAGCGGGTGGCGACCATGGCGGCGCCGACCTGCACCCCGGTGGCGGCGGCGGCGAGCAACGCGAGGAGATAGCGGCGATCCATCGGGCCAGCTTAGCGTGGATGGATCGCGCGGCAAGCATCGTGGTGGGGCTTTCCTTTCCTGGGCGGACGGCGGCACAGTGGCGCGATGGATGGAGGCAGCATTTCGGGGCCGCGGGCGCGGCTGGTGGCGGGCGTTACTTCGGGGCCGCGCCGGCGGTGGCTGGCGGCTTTGGGCTGTACGGCGGTGGTGCACGTGCTGGCGGCAACAGTGTTGCTGTTGCCGTGGCGGCGGGCGGTGGAGCCGGTGGCGGTGATTCCGGTGGCGTTGTTGGTGGCGGTGCCGGTGGTGGCCGCGCCGCCCATGCCGGTGCCTTTGCCAGTGCCAGTGCCAGCGCCGGTGCCAATGCCCGTGCCATTGCCAGTGCCGGCGGCGCCGTTGCCGGCGACGGTTCCGCTGGTGCGGCCGCTTGCCAGGCCGGTTGCGCGTGTGCCTGCGGCGGCACCGGCACCGGCACCGGCACCAGCAACTGTGACGGCTGCGGCTGCGCCGGCGGCGGTGTCGGTCAGCCCATCTTGGCGGCAGGCGTTGGCAGGGTGGATTGCGGCGCGGAAATCCTACCCCGCGGCGGCGCGGCGACGGGGCACGGAAGGCATGGTGACGCTGCGCTTTACCGTGGAGCGGTCCGGCCGGGTGGTGGCGGTGGCGGTGGTCCGCGGGTCCGGGTCTGAGGCGTTGGACGAGGCGGCGCTGGCGATCTTACGCGATGCCGAGGTGCCGGCGTTTCCGGCCGACATGGCGCAGGATCGCACGACGGAGACGGTCAACATCAGCTACGCCTTGACCGCCCCCGCCGGGTAGTTACTGCGAGGTGAACCCATCATCGGCGTTGATGATGGCGCCGTTGATGAAGCGGGCGGCCTCTCCCGAGCAGAGCAGGAGCAGCAGGCTGTCGAGGTCTTCGGGGTTGCCGAAGCGTTTGCGCGGCATGCTGGCGACGAAGCGTTGGCCGGCTTCGGTGGGCAGGAAATCGGCCGCCATTTCAGTGGTGATGTAGCCCGGGCAGATGGCGTTGGTGTTGATGTTGTGGCGGCCCCATTCGCGCGCCATCGAATGCGTCATCTGGATCATCGCCGCTTTGGACATGCCGTAGACCGACAACTGCCCCACCGTGCGCTGGCCGACGATGGAGGCGATATTGACGATGCGGCCGGGGATTTTGGCGGCGATCATCTGCCTGGCCGCTGCTTGCGCCATGAAGAAGGCGCCCTTGAGGTTGGTGTCCATCAGGGCGTCGTACTCGTCTTCCTCCACCGCTTCGACCCGCTTGGTCAGGCTGATGCCGGCGTTGTTGACCAGGATTTCGATCGGGCCGAACTCGGCCGCCACACGCGCGGCACCGGCGCGGATGGAGGCGACGGAGGCGACATCGATCGCCAGCGGCAAAGCGATGCCGCCGGCGTTCGTGATTTCGGCGGCCAACGTCGCCAACCGGTCCGTACGGCGGGCGGCGATGGCTACCCGTGCCCCTTCGCGCGCCAATACGCGGGCGAATTGCGCGCCCAGCCCGGCGGAGGCGCCGGTGACCAACGCGACTCGGTTGGCGAGATCGGTGGACATGCTAGATGGCCAGACGGCGCTTGGCGGCTTCGTACTCGCGCGCCAGACGGTCTACCAGCTCCGCCGCCGGGACGACGTTTTTGACCGCGCCGATGCCCTGGCCGGAGCCCCAGATGTCTTTCCAGGCTTTCGGCTTGTTGTCGGCGAAGCTCATTTGTGAGGGGTCCGATTTCGGCATGTTTTCCGGATCCAACCCGGCGCGGGTGAGGCTGGGTTTGAGGTAGTTGCCGTGCACGCCGGTGATGGCGTTGGTGTAGAGAATATCGTCGGCGCTGCTATCGACGATCATCTGCTTGTAGCCCTCGGCGGCATTGGCCTCCTCGGTGGCGATGAAGGCGGAGCCGATATAGGCGAGATCCGCGCCCATGGCTTGGGCGGCCAACACGGCGCCGCCATTGGCGATGGAGCCGGACAGCGCGATCGGGCCATCAAACCATTCGCGGATTTCCTGAATAAGGGCGAACGGGGACAAGGTGCCGGCATGGCCGCCGGCGCCGGCGGCGACCGCGATCAGGCCGGTGGCGCCTTTTTCAATCGCCTTTTTGGCGAAGGTGTTGTTGATAATGTCGTGCAAAATGATGCCGCCATAGGATTTGCAGGCAGCGTAGACATCTTCCCGCGCGCCGAGCGAGGTGATGGTGATGGGGACCTGGTATTTTACGCACACTTCCAGATCGTGCATCAGGCGGACGTTGGAGCGGTGGACGATCTGGTTGACCGCGTAGGGGGCGGCCGGGCGATCCGGATGCTTGGCGTTATGTTCCCCAAGTTCGCCGGTGATGCGCTTGAGCCATTCTTCCAGCGCTTCCGCCGGGCGGGCGTTGAGGGCCGGGAAGCTGCCGACGATGCCGGCTTTGCACTGGGCGATGACCAGGTCTGGCCCGGAGACGATGAACATCGGCGAGGCGACGACGGGGATGCGCAGGTGCTGCAAAATCGGGGGGAGGGACATTGATGCTCTCTGATTATTGGACGTGGACCGCAGTTTGGCACGAAATTGTGCATCGCAAAACCTCGACCCGAAGGGCTGTGGCGGCTATAGAGCGCCGGTATTCAGACGGAGCCTGCACATATGTTTCTCAGCGCCATTCCTATCGGCAAAAACCCGCCCGATGACATCAACGTGATCGTTGAGGTCGCTATTGGCGGCGAGCCGATCAAATACGAGATGAACAAGGAAGCCGGCGCACTTTACGTCGATCGGTTTTTGTATACGCCGATGCGCTACCCCGGCAATTACGGCTTTGTGCCGCATACGATGTCTGACGACGGGGACCCGATTGACGTGCTGGTGGCTAATACGCGGCCGATTATCCCCGGCGCCATTATCAACTGCCGCCCGGTTGGGGTGCTGCGGATGGAAGATGATGGCGGTGGCGACGAGAAGATTATCGCCGTGCCGTCGCCCAAGCTGACGCAGCGTTATGTGAACGTGCACAACTATACGGATTTGCCCAGCATTACGCTGGAGCAGATTCAGCACTTCTTCCAGCATTATAAAGATCTGGAACCCGGCAAGTGGGTGAAGCTGCTGGGTTGGGGCGATGCAGCGGAGGCGCGGCAATTGATTACTGAGGCGATTGCGCGGGCGAAAGCGAAGTCGGTGGGCTAATGCGCTAACAGTAGGCTACTGCATCATCGTTGCGTTTGTGGCTGGGAGGCGAGCGTGTTCGGTCGGCGCGGATTGCGCGACCAACTGCCCGTTTTCCAGCCGCAGTACACGGTCGGCGATTTCGGCCATGGCTTGGCAATAGGCGACGATGATGCGGGTGATGGGGAGGGCGCGGAGCATGGTACGGATTTGGGCTTCGCGTTCGGGATCTATATGGGCGGTGCCCTCATCGAGGATGACGATGCGGGGCGTGCGGTAGAGGGCGCGGGCGAGGAGGATGCGTTGTTTCTGGCCGCTGGACCGGGTGGTGCCCATGTCACAGACCAGTGAATTGAACTGCATGGGGAAGCGCATGATTTCGGCTTCAATATGCGCCTGGCGGGCGGCCTGGCGGACCTGGGGCATGTCTATCTGATCATCGAACAAGGTAATATTATCGACGATGGAGCCGGCGACGAGGCGGTTTTTCTGTATGAGGAAGCCGAGTTGCGGGCGCAGGACGTTGAGGCCGAGGGCGGAGATAGGCAGGCCATCAAAGAGGCATTCGCCCTCAGCCGGGGTGAGCAGGCCAGTGATGAGTTTGGGCAAGGTGGATTTGCCGCCGCCACGATATTGGAAGACGAAGCTGCGGAAGGTGGAGGCGGAGGCGTTGAAGAGGTAGAGCAGGGCAAAGGCGGCGGCAAGGCCGAGCAGGAGGTCTTTATCGCCATGGACGGCCGCACACCCGCAAAGGCGTTCCGCGACCGCCTACCAAAACACGCCAAAAAGGAGAACAAAAGCGATATCAAATCCGCCACCTGATCCTCTAGCCAGAAGCGGCGACTGTCAGGTGACAACCATATTTGTACAATATTTGTAATGATAAATTG
>Ga0164296_1006218_pt1 | contig 10181 bp, 10 predicted proteins | sample GEODES057metaG_FD_113533 | JGI IMG/M metagenome (GOLD analysis project Ga0164296, IMG submission 113533) | Dystrophic lake water microbial communities from Trout Bog Lake, Wisconsin, USA - GEODES057 metaG | ecosystem: Environmental > Aquatic > Freshwater > Lake | place: USA: Trout Bog Lake... | reverse complement strand
GGCTGGGGCACCGGTGCCGCGCGTGGCGCCAGGGCCGGCGTTTAGCCCGCGCCCGCAGGGGACGGCACCGACGGGGTTGCCGCAATTCCAGCGCCAGCCTAGCAGCGTGCCACAGGGCAACGTGCCGCAGGGCAACGTGCCGCAGGTCGGTCAGCCCGGAGGGCAACGCCCGGGTGGCATCACGCTGCCGACGGCGCAGCCCGGAGGGCAGCAGCCACAGACCTTCCAACGGCCGGCGCAGCAGCCGGTTGCGCCGACGCAGGCCGCTCCACGGCCGGCGCAGCAACCCGCCGTGCCGATGCAGGCGGCCCCGCGGCCGATGCCGCAAGTGCCGCAGGTGCAGCACCCCTCGGCGCAACCAGTGCAGCCGCAATCGGCGGCACCCGTGCATCAGGCGCCGCCTGTGATGCCGCACGTGCAGCCGGCGCCGCAGGCACCGGTGCATCAGACGCCGCAATACCAGGCCCCGGCCGCACGGCAAGCGCCGGCCGCCCCGGCGCCGCAGCAGCATTATCAGGCGCCGCAACAACATAATTCAGCACCGGCACCGCAACATAACAGCGGGTCCAAATCCTGCCCGCCGGGCCATCCGAATTGCTGAACGAGACCACTGCCAGCGCCGCACGCCGACGACGGATGCGACGCTGGCTGAACCTGCTGTTGCTGCCACTGGCGTTGCTGGTGGTTGTGCTGGAAGATGTGCTTTGGGCTGGTGCGCTGGCGGTGTTGCGCCGCCTCGCCGGCCTGCCGGCGTTGCAGCGGTTGCGCGCATTCTTGGCCACCCTGCCCGGTTGGCTGGCGTTGCCGTTGTTTCTGGTGCCGGAAGGCATGGGCAAGTTGGGCGAGTTTTGGGCGCTGGCGTTGATGGCGCGCGGAAAGTTCGCCAGCGGAGTGCTGGCCTATGTTTTGGTACGCGCGGTGGCGACGCTGATCGTCGTGTTCATCTACCACGCCTGCGAGCCGGCTTTGTTGCGGGTACGCTGGTTTGCCGCGGTGGTGAGGGGCATGCATTGGGTACGGGATTGGGCATTGGCGAAACTGCGGCCGACGCGTGATCGGCTGCGGGCGTTTATTCGTCAGCGCCGGTCGGTGCTGCGCGAGCGGTTTATCGCCATCCGCATTTGGCTGCGGCGGCGCCTGCCGGTTCGATGAGCGCGCCGCGCGGGGTGCTGTGGGATATTGGTGGGCCGATCGATACTGAGATCGCCGCCGAAGCGATGATCGACACAACGCTGCGCGCGGTTGCCAGCCGGTATTTGGGGCGCGCGGTGACACCGGCGGCGTTCGCGGCAGCGAATGATGCGGCGGTGGCGCAGTTTGCCCCCAATGCCTATCAGGCGATCTTGTGGACCCTCCTCGGCCCGGTCGCCGAGGTCGCCTGGCCGGAGGTGGTGGCCGCCCTGCCCGCGCGACCGTTCGAACTCCGGGCCGGGATTGCCGATCTGCTGCGCGATCTGCATGCGGCCGGAATAAAGCTCGGGCTGGCGGCCAATCAGCCGGCCGCGATCCTGCGGGATTTAGCGGCGGCGGGCGTGTTGGAGGTGTTTACGGCGCAGGATGTGTCCGCAACGATTGGCTATCGTAAGCCCGATCCGCGGCTGTTCGTGCATGCCTGCAACGGGTTGGGGCTGCCGGCCGAGGCGGTGGTGATGGTCGGCGACCGGATCGACAACGATATTGCGCCGGCGCGCACGCTGGGCATGGCGACCATCCGTTTCCGCACCGGGCGACATCGCGCGCAGCTACCGCGCACTTGGCTGGAAATCCCGCAGGCGGAGGCCGACGATGTCCCAGGCCTGCGGGCGGCGTTGTGGCGGCTGCTTCAGATTTCGTAGTTCAGCCGCAGTCCGGGCACATCCCAAGTTGTATCCGTCCAGTCCAGCGCCACCAACTGCCCGGTGGAGGACAGGGTGACGAAGGCACGGCGCAGATCCGGGCCGCCGAAGCAAATATTGGTCGTCATCGCATCGGGGAATTTCACCACCCGTACCACCTCACCGGCGGGCGAGATCACGGTGATGGCGCCGGTTATCAAAGTGGCGACGCAGATATTGCCGGCGGCATCGATCGCCAGGCTGTCGAACATTTGATAGCCTGGCAGGGTTGCTACGAGCCGGCCGCCATGCGGCGAGGGGGACGGCGCGCGCTTGATTTTGCCAGGGCTGGCGAGGTCAAACGCCCAGACGCGGGCGGTGGCGGTTTCGGCGACATAGACCGTGGTGCCATCCGGCGACAGGCCGATGCCGTTTGGCGTGGTCAGCGGATAGGCGACCTCGGTGATGAAACTGCCGTCGATTTTGGCGTAGTAGATGCCGCCCTGATCACGCTCGCGCGGACGGGTTTTGCCGAGGTCGGTGAAGTAGAAGCCGCCTTCGGTGTCGAAGACAATGTCGTTCGGGCCGCGCAATTGATGCTCGCCGCAGCGATCATATAAGAGTGTGACCGCGCCGGTGGCTGGGTCCACCCGCTCAATCCGCCCGGTGACGTAGTCCGGCGGCTGGTAGCCGGGACGCAGCAGCCCGTCGCGTTCGTGCCAGGTGAAACCACCGTTGTTGCAGACGTAGAAGGCGCCATCCGGGCCGACGGCGAGGCCGTTGGGGCCGCCTTCATGGTGGGAGAGAATGCGCTGGCTGCCATCAGGCGCGACGACTGTGACGGTTTTGCGCTCGATTTCCACCAGAGCTATGGAGCCGTCTTGGAGCCAGACCGGGCCTTCGGGAAAGCGCAGGCCGGTAGTGAGGGTTTGCATGGGCGTCTCTCCCGATTGGTTGGGCGTAGCGTCGGGCACTACGCGGTGCAGATCAACCCTGATGTAACCGCCTTGGCTCTGGCGCGGGCCATGCTGTCCGCCACCGCGAGGGCGGCGGCGAGGGCGCGGCGGCCGGCGGCGGCATCGACCCGGATGGGAGCGCCATCGAGCACGGCGGCGACGAAGCCGTCATGCTCGGCGGCGAGGGCGTCCTGCTCTGGCCAGGTAATTTGCTGCATGGTCGCATCTGGCATGCCGGGCACTGGGAGCCCGCCGCCCCCCTTGCCCATGCGCAGCAAGGTGCGGTTGGCAAAATCGACGTTCAGATAGCCGTCTTGGCCGAACAGCCGCATTTTACGCTCGGTGCGCATGGAGATCCGGCTGGCGGTAATCATCGCCACCGTTCCGTTGGCGAAGCCGAGGCGCGCATTGGCGATATCTTCGAATTCGCTGGCCACCGGGGCGCCAATGGCGTCCACCGTTTCGAGATCCGCGTCCACCAGCGACAGCACCAGATCGAGGTCGTGGATCATCAGATCGAGCACGACCGAAACATCGGTGCCGCGGGGTTTGAACGGCGCGATGCGGATGCATTCGATAAAGATGGGGTGCGGCATTTGCGCCCGGATGGCGGCGTGTTCGGGGGTGAAGCGCAGCAAATGGCCGACTTGCAGCACGCGCTGATGCTGGCTGGCGAGGGCGGCCAGCCGGTCGGCCTCGTCCAGGGTGGCGGCGATCGGTTTTTCCACCAGCACATGGCGGCCGGCTTGCAGGGCGGCGGCGGCGAGGGCGTAATGCGCCTCCGCCGGGGCGGCAACCACGACCGCGTCGCTGGCTGCGAGAAGCGCCGGCCAGTCCAGTGCGACCGTGCCGAGTTCGGCCGCCACGCTGGCGGCGCGGGCGGGATCGCGGTCGTAAATGCCGACCAATGCGGCGCGCGGATTGGCCGCGACCTTTTGGCTGTGGAAGCGGCCAAAATGGCCCGCCCCTGCCACGCCCATCCGTAAAACGCGCTCAGTCATGCCCGGTTCCTTCTGCACGACGGTCCTAGCAGCCCTGCTGGCGTCGGTCCAAGACCCTGCAATTGACGAAAGGGGTTGCCGAGCGGGCCTGCGCAGGCTACGGCCCGGGCTTCGGATTGATCGAGGGTGCGTTTCGGCATGATGTATTTCAGCCGCCTGAAGACCTGGACGGTGCTGGGCGTTTGTCTGGCCGGCCTGCTGCTTTGCTTGCCCAACCTGTTCGCCCCGCCGGCGAACTGGATGCCTTGGCGTACCATTCACCTCGGGCTCGATCTGCGCGGCGGCAGCTATCTGCTGCTGGAAGTGGATATGACCACGGTGATGAAGGAGCGCCTGGACAGCCTGGGCGACAATGCTCGGCAGACCTTGCGCCGGGCCGGCATTACCCGCTTCGTGGTTTCGGTGCAGCAGGCGCAACAGCGTTTGCTGGTGCGGATCAACGATGGCGACAAGCAGGCTGCGGCCTTGACCGCCTTGCGCGAACTGGCGGCGGCAACGGTGCCGGGCCAACGGCCGGATCTGATTTTCGATACCCAGGATGATGGGCAGATTACCATTACCCTGTCCCCAGTGGCGCTGAAGGAACGGGCGGCGGCGGCGGTGGCGCAGTCGATCGAGATTGTGCGGCGCCGGGTGGATGAGACCGGCGTGTCCGAGCCGATTATTGCCCGCCAGGGCGACGCGCGCATCATCGTGCAGTTGCCGGGCATTGAAGACCCGAACCGCATCAAGGAACTGCTCGGCAAGACCGCGCGGATGACCTTTCGGTTGACCGATGAGACCGCCAACGTGACCGGCGCGCCGCCGCCGGGGGTCGATTTCCTGCCGATGGAAGGCAAAAGCGGGCAGAAGATCGCGGTGCGGCGCCGGGTGGAAGTGGATGGCGCCAACCTGACCGATGCGCGCGCCGGGCAGAACAGCCAGAATGGCGATTGGGTGGTGAACTTTACCTTCGACTCGCTCGGCACCCGCCGCTTTGCTGAAATCAGCCGCGCGAATGTGGGCCATCCCTTCGCGATCGTGCTGGACGACAAGGTGATCAGCGCCCCGGTGATCCGCGAGCCGATCACTGGCGGGCGCGGGCAGATCAGCGGCAGCTTTACCGCCGCCTCCGCGACCGATCTTTCCGTGCTGCTGCGCGCCGGCGCGCTGCCGGCGCCGCTGACGGTGGTGGAAGAACGCAGCGTTGGGCCAGAACTGGGCGCGGATGCCATCCGGGCCGGCGCGATCGCGCTGGGCGTTGGTTTCGTGCTGGTGATGGTGTTTATGGCGGTGTTCTACGGGCTGTTTGGCTGGTTCGCCAATGTGGCGCTGCTGGCCAACCTGATCCTGATGGCGGCGGTCCTGTCGCTGCTGGAAGCCACCCTGACGCTGCCCGGCATGGCCGGCATCCTGCTGACGTTGGGGATGGCGGTGGATGCCAATATTCTGATCAATGAGCGTATCCGCGAGGAAGTGCGCAACGGCCGCAGCCCGTTGAATGCGATGGAAGTGGGCTTCCAGCGGGCATTTTCGACTATTATTGACAGTAACGCGACGGCGTTTCTGGCGCACGTGATGTTGTTCGCCTTCGGGGCCGGTCCGGTGCGCGGCTTCGCGGTGACCATTACGGTTGGCATCGTCACCTCCATCTTCACCGCCACCATGCTGGCGCGGCTGTTCATGGTGCGGTGGTATGCCAGCACCCGCCCCAGCGTTCTGCCAGTATAGGAGAGCATCGATGTTCATGCGCCCGATGTTCCGGCTGGTTCCGGACAATCTGAACTTCCACTACATGCGCGGCCGGTTCCTGGGGCTGGCGGTGTCTGCCGTGCTGTCCATCGCCTCGGTATGCCTGTTTTTTTATCCCGGCCTGTCGCTCGGCATCGACTTCAAGGGCGGCATCATCATGGAGGTGAAAACCCCGGCCGCGGCTGATATCGGCAAAATCCGGGCCGCCTTGTCCGGCCAGGGGTTGCGCACCGAGGGGGTGCAGCGGTTCGGCGATGACAGTTCGGTGGCAATCCGACTGGAAGCGCAGGCGACCGAAGCGGCGACGCAGGTGGTGGTCACCAAGGTGCGCACGGCGTTGGAAGCCGCCCAGCCCGGCACGCGGGTATTGCGCACGGATGCGGTTGGGGCGTCGGTCTCCAACGAATTGTTCCGCGACGGCATGGCGGCGCTGGGCTTCAGCCTGGCGATGATTCTGGTCTACATCTGGTTCCGCTTCGAATGGCAGTTTGCCGTTGGCGCGGTGGTGACGCTGATCCTGGACGTGACCAAGGCCATTGGCTTCCTGGCCGTGACCCGACTGGATTTCGACCTGGTGATGGTGGGCGCGATCCTGACGATTATTGGCTATTCCACCAATGACAAGGTGGTGGTGTATGACCGGATGCGGGAAAATCTGCGCAAATACAAAACAATGCCGCTGCGGGAATTGATCGATCTGTCGATCAACGAAACGCTGGGGCGGACGTTGGGCACCTCGCTGACGGTGTTTCTCGCCAGCCTGCCGCTGGCGCTGTTTGGTGGGTCCACCCTGTCTGGGTTTGCCTGGTGCATGTTGTTCGGCATCGTGGTCGGCACATCGTCTTCGATCTTTATTGCGGCGCCGATCTTGCTGTTCCTGGGTGAACATCGCTTGCGGCGGGATGCGCAACCGGCCAAAGCGGAGCCGGGCGTGTCAGCGGCGGAACCGAAGGGTTCGTAAACGAACGTTCCATTTTTGATAATTAGTTCGACTTTTGGTTCCGTTCATGCTTTGTTAACCCATCACAGACCGATGGAGCATTGCATGACCGAGCCCGTTTCGCAGACGCCGCCGCAGGCGTGTTCGGCTCAGATTATTCCCTTTCCATCCCGTGCCAAAGCGCCGCAGGCCGGCGGTGCCGATGATGCGCAGACCCGGTTGCGGACGGCACTGGCGGCGCTTGATGCGGCGCTGGAGCGTCAGCGCGAAGCGGTGGCGCGGTGGCGGACGCAGATGGATGCGTTGCAAGGCAATGTCGGCGGCTTGAATGACGCCTTGCAAACCTTGCAGGCGCGGCTGGGCAACTTGGATGGGCAGGTGCAAGGGCTGAACGCGACGGCGATGCGGTTAGATACCCAAGCCGATCTACTGCTGCAGGCCAGCACCCAAACGCGGTAGCCGATCCGGCGCCGACATGGCATTGTCGGCGGGCAAGGAGAGCCCGTTATGCCCGCCGATAAGACCAGCCTGATTGCCCAATTGCGTGCCGCTCGCGTGGTGCCAGTGATCCGCACCACCGATGCCGCCACCGCCGCGACCGCCGTTGCCTGGTTGCGGGCGGAAGGGCTGCGGATTTTTGAAATCACCCTGACCATTCCCGATGCGCCGAAGTTGATCGCGGCATTGGCCGCCGATCCGGAATTACTGATCGGTGCCGGCACGGTGCCGGATGCGGCCAGCGCCAAGGAATGCCTGGATGCCGGGGCGAAATTCCTAGTCGCCCCATGGGTGGATGCCAGCCTGTCCGCCCCGTGCCGGGCGGCGGATGCGGCCTTGATGCTGGGAGCGTTGACACCGACCGAGGTGCGGGCGGCCTTGGCGGCGGGTGCTGATGTGGTGAAGATTTTCCCGGCCTCCTCCGTGGGCGGTCCGGGCCATATCAAAGCCCTGGCTAGCGTGTTCCCCGGCGTAGCGTTCTGCCCGACCGGCGGAGTGGAGCCGGGCAATGTGGCCGCCTTCCTTGCCGCGGGGGCGGCATTTGTGGGCATGGGCGGGGCGCTGGTGGACGAAAAAGCCATTCGCGCCGGCAACCAGGCGGCGATTGCGGCGGTGGCGCAGGCGCTGCCGGGTGCGGCAGCCCGCCCATGAGCGCGGATTTCGTCGCCATTGGCGAGCCGATGCTGGAATTCAACCAGTTGCCGGTCGGCGCTGACGGTAGCCGGCATTATTTGGAAGGGTTTGGCGGCGATACCTCCAACGCCGCGATTGCGGCTGCCCGGCAAGGGGTGCGCACGGCGTATCTGACCGCGATCGGGCAGGACTGGCCGGGCGATCGGTTTATGGCGTTGTGGCAGGCGGAGGGGGTGGATGTGTCGGCCATTCGCCGTGATGCCGGACGGCAGACGGCGGTGTATTTCGTCACCCATGACGCCAACGGGCATGCGTTTCTGCCTTATCGCCGCGACTCGGCGGCGTGTTTCTACGGGCCAGATGATGTGCCGGCAGCGCTGATTGCTGGCGCCAAGATGCTGTATGCATCGGGCATCAGCCAGGGTATTTCGCCGGTGGCCGATGCCGGCGTGCGGCATGCCATCGCCATTGCCCGCGCCGCCGGCGTGCGTGTGGCCTATGACACCAATTATCGCGCCAAATTATGGGGACCGGCCGAGGCAGCAGCGGCGATGCATGCGGCGATTGCCCACTGCGATATCGTGCTGCCGAGCTTGGACGACGCCATCACCCTGACCGGCCTGGTCGATCCGGATGCGATCATAGATTTCTACCTGCGGCTTGGGCCTTCGCTGGTGGTGCTGAAACGGGGCGCCGAAGGGGCGCTGCTGGCAACGGCCGCGCGGCGCACGATCATTCCCCCCTTCCCTTGCACCCCGGTTGATGCGACCGGGGCCGGGGATGCGTTCTGCGGGAGCTTTCTGGCGCGGTTGATTTTGGGCGATACGCCAGAGGATGCAGCCCTCTATGCCGGGTGCGCGGCGGCGTTGAAATGCGAGGGGTATGGCGCGGTGGCGCCGATCCCGCGTGCAGCCCAGGTGCTGGAAAAGCTGGCGCTATGATCGCCACCGAACGCCTGTTGCTGCGGCCCTGGTGGGACGACGATTTCGAGCGTCTGGCCGTCATCCATGCCAATGCGGAAACGATGGAGATGCTGGGCGGGCCGATGGACCGGGCGGCGTCTGACGCTTGGATTGCTCGGCAGATGGTGCATTGGGGGCGGCATGGCTTTGGCCTGTGGGCGGTGGAAGCTGCCGGTCGGGTTTCGCCTCTGATCGGCGCGGTCGGGTTGCTGCGGTTGGCGCCAGCGATGCCGAACGCGCCCGGGGTGGAGATCGCCTGGCGGTTGGGGCGAGACTGGTGGGGGCGCGGTTTCGCCACCGAGGCCGCGCGCGCCGCGTTGCAGGATGGCTTCGACCGCTGTGGGCTGGATGAGGTGATTGCCTTTACCGCGACCGGCAATGCGCGGTCGCAGGCGGTGATGCAGCGGCTGGGCATGCGCCGCGATGCAGCCGCGGATTTCGATCATCCACGCCTGCCGGAAAGCTCACCGTTGCGGCGCCATGTGGTTTATCGGCTGGCCGCAGCGCGCGATCAGGTTTGAGCCGGCGGCCGGCTTAGACCGGCATCACCACCAGCGCCATCAGCCCGCCCTCGGGGCGGTTGCTCAGGGTAACGTCGCCGCCATGAGCACGAAGGATATTGCGGGCGATGGTCAGACCCAGGCCGACGCCACCGGTTTCCCGGCTGCGGCTGGCCTCGCCGCGCTGGAAAGGCTGGAAGACCTGATCGAGCTTTTCCGGCGGAATTCCTGGCCCGTCATCCACCACCGCCAGTTGCAACAGACCATTGACGCTGGGGGTAAGCCGCACCTCCGCCCGGCCGCCATAGGCGAGCGCGTTGAGCACCAGATTGCTCAAGGCCCGCTTGAGCGCCAACGGACGGGCGTGGATGGGCAGGCTGTCCGGTCCACTATAAGCCAGATCCCCATCACGACCGGGATAGGTATCGGAAATTTCGTCTAGCAGGGTGCGGATCAAAGCCACCAGGTCGACCCGCGTGGCCGGTTCATCAGCGGTGATGTCTCGCCCGACGGCCAGGGTAGCGGCGACCATGGCCTGCAACTCATCGAGGTCGGCCAGAATTTTGCCGCGCAACTCCTCATCCTCAACGAACTCGGCGCGCAGTTTCAGCCGCGTGATCGGCGTACGCAAATCATGCCCGATGGCGGTGAGCATGAAGGTGCGATCTTGCACAAAGCGGCGGATGCGCTCGGCCATGGTGTTGAAGGCTTTGGCCGCGGCGGCGATTTCACTCGGGCCGTCTTCCGGAAGGTCGGGCGCATTGACGTCCCGCCCAAGGGCATCGGCGGCGGAGGCGAGGGTGCCGACTGGCGCGATCAGGCGGCGCGCGGCAACCAGCGACATCAAGCCGGCAAAGGCGGTCATCAACAGGAAGGCGGCGAGAAAGTTGGGGGAGTGCCAGGGGCGCGGTGGCGGCAGGGTGATGGTCATGTTCACCCAGACGCGGTCACCGAGCGGAATGCCGATGATCAGCGTTCCATAGGCCGGGCCGCCGAGGACGACCATTTGCAGCGGGCGGTCGCCTTGCGGCATCGGCACCAACAGCATGTCCGCGCGGATCTGCCGTTGCAGTTCGGGCGAACTGAAGGGTAGGTCCGAAATAGGAGGTGCTGGCGACAGCCTGGCGGCGACATCCTGCACCGCGC
>Ga0164296_1006217_pt1 | contig 10182 bp, 6 predicted proteins | sample GEODES057metaG_FD_113533 | JGI IMG/M metagenome (GOLD analysis project Ga0164296, IMG submission 113533) | Dystrophic lake water microbial communities from Trout Bog Lake, Wisconsin, USA - GEODES057 metaG | ecosystem: Environmental > Aquatic > Freshwater > Lake | place: USA: Trout Bog Lake... | reverse complement strand
ATACCCAATACCTGATAACAGATACCTAACACCCGATAACCGATACCCAATACCCAACAATTAATAACACAATTTTTTCCTATCTTCGCCATTATTTGTAAATTATTTGACATTCCACGATTTTAACTTCAACGAGCAGCTCACCGAAGGTATCCTTAGCATGGGATACACCACCCCAACGCCGATACAGGAATTAGCCATCCCGGTAGTTTTACAGGGGAAAGACCTGATTGCCTGCGCACAAACCGGTACCGGTAAAACCGCTTCTTATTTGTTGCCTGTATTACACCAGATCAGCAGCCAGCCAAACCGCGAGCACCGTACCACAACATTGGTATTGGCACCCACCCGAGAATTAGCGCAACAGATCGATCAGCAGGTGGAGGGTCTGGCTTATTTTACAGGTTTGAGCTCGATAGCTGTTTACGGTGGGGGCGATGGTATCGTGTATGAACAGCAACGCCGTGGTATACAAAATAAGGTGGATATTCTGGTAGCAACACCAGGAAGGTTGATCGCTCACCTTACTTCGGGCGTTTTGAAGTTAAATGACATCAAATATTTGATTTTGGATGAGGCCGACCGTATGCTTGATATGGGCTTTATGGACGACATCATGCGCATCATCCGCGACATACCACAAGAAAGGCAAACCTTACTGTTTTCGGCTACGATGCCTGCACCTATCCGCAAGCTTGCAGGTTCTATCCTTAGAGATCCCGAACAGATCAATCTGGCAACTTCGCAACCCGCGCAGGGCATAAACCAGCAGATTTATAAAGTACATAACGAACAAAAGTCGAAACTGGTGATTCAGTTACTGCGTGAGGGGAACTATACCAGCACCATTATTTTTGCTAATACCAAAGATGAAGTGAAGCGACTGAGCCGTGAGCTGCGTGCGGCGCATGTAAAAGCCAACGCCTTCCACTCAGATTTTGAACAGGCCGAACGCGAACAGATATTGCTCGATTTCAAGAACCGAACTCTGCCGGTGATCATCGGTACTGATGCGCTTTCAAGGGGTATCGATGTAGAGGGGATCGACCTGGTGATCAATTACGACGTGCCATCTGATCCTGAAGATTATATCCACCGTATTGGCCGAACTGCGCGAGCTGAAACTACAGGAACTGCCATTACCCTTGTCAACGAGCGTGATTCCCGTAAGCTCAAAAGTATCGAGCAAATGATCGGCCGCAGTATCGATGAAAGTACGCTGCCTGCCGAATTGGGTGAGGCACCTGTATTCAGGGATTCGCCCTCATCCAACAGACGCGGTGGTAATGATAAACGCCGGAATTTCAAAAAGAAAAAAGGACAAGGGAACAACCGCGGACCGCGCCCCAATAACCCACCAGGAGCCTGATCATTACAATTTCCAAAGCAAGATAATTCTTCTATTTTTAGGGCTTCAACAATTTTAACCTGATTGCAGTTATGAAAAGAAGTCCAGTAGTACTATTGCTGTTTACATTGGTCGTGCTTGCTTGTACGCCAAAAACAAATGAGCCAATGGTTTCCACCTATGCCGGTAATGGCGAACTGGCTGCCCAAAATGGTAATACAAATGAAGCATCTTTCGCCAACCCGGTTAGTTTGGCGGTTGACAGCAACGATAATGTTTATGTAGCTGATTCGCGCAATAACCAGATCCGCAAGATCGGCGCTGATGGTGAGGTAATTACCATTGCAGGAACCATTAAGGCTGGCAATGCAGATGGCAAAGGCCAGGCTGCTTCGTTCTTTTATCCATGTGCAATTACGGTTGACGACAAGGGTAATTTATATGTTGCCGATACAGAGAATAGCCTGATCAGGAAGATTTCGCCCGAGGGTACGGTTACAACGATCGCGGGCGCGCTAACCCCCGGGAATCGGGAACACCCACAGGATTCTACCCGATTGGACAACCCAAGAGGCATACTTATAGATCATCAGGGAAATTTGATAGTTACCGACTGGGCCAAAGATATCATCCGTAAAATAACACCCGATGGTAAAATGACCACTATTGCCGGTACCGGCGAGCCTGGAGCACAAGACGGTATCGGGCGGGCTGCTTCGTTCTATTTGCCTGAGGGGATAGCGATAGATAGCAAAGGCAATTTGTTTATTGCAGACACTTTCAATAACATGATACGCAAAATGGACCCACAAGGAAATGTGACCACTTTTGCCGGGAAACCAGCCCCCAAAGGAAAAAAGAACCGGGGCAAAAAAGACGGTAAGGGTCCGGCCGCCTCATTCTCTCATCCAAGTGGGATCGGTATCGACAAGAACGATATCATTTATGTTGCAGACGATGATAACCATAAGATCCGCCGTATAACACCTGATGGTTTGGTTACTACCATCGCAGGTTCAGGGCATCGGGGCGCTGATAATGGTATAGCAACCGAGGCTAGTTTTTATCGCCCTACCGGGCTCGCCGTTGATAAGAAAGGGAATGTTTTTATCGCTGATTTTCAAAATAACATGATCCGTAAATTGACTTTCTAAATAATTGAAATCCAATTTGTCGTCGCCAGGAAATCTCCCCTTAGCCGATTTTAAGTTATGTTCGATCATTAATACATTCTAGCGGAATACTTGCAAGAGATTATAGAACAATGACATTTCATTGCCGGATATCATTTTCTGAATACAGGGCAAAGTATTATATTGCACTTCCAATGGGATATACTTCCGAAAACCTTCAACAATTTTACTTATATGTTTAATAAATTCTTATTGCCTGTTTGCTTACTATTAGTGTGTTTAGGGTGCAAGAAAAAAGAATCACCTCATCCTGCCAATACAGGCAACGGTACAACCCTTAAAGACTCTGCCAATACGCAGCACATTTCAGTACTTACGCAACATAACGATAACACCCGTGCTGGTTTGAATAATCAGGAGACGGCTTTAACAACGGCTAACGTTAATTCGGCAAGTTTTGGCAAATTGTTCGAGCTTACCGTCGATGATCAAACTTACTCACAACCGCTGGTGGTTGGTAATCTAACAATCGGTTCGAAAACACGTAACGTGGTTTTTATTGCTACCGTGAACAATAGTGTTTATGCCTATGATGCTGATAACGGAACGCTGTACTGGCAAAAGAATTATACCGTAAATGGTATGCGTACGCCAAATTCAGGCGATATGGCATCTTCATGGTGTAATCCTTATACCGATTTCAGTTATAATATTGGCATTGTCGGAACACCCGTTATCGACCCAACTTCTCAAACCATTTACTTCGTCGCCCGTAGCACCGATGGCAAAAACTTTGTACAATACCTTCATGCGGTTAATATTACTACAGGTGCTGAACAAAGCGGCAGCCCGGTAAAAATTACTGCAAGTGTACCTGGAACCGGCGATGGCTCTGTTAGTGGCGTATCTAGTTTCGACCCGCTGCGCAATAACCAACGGCAGGGACTGGTATTGGTGAACGGGATCGTGTATATCAGCTATTCTTCGCATTGCGACTGGAACCCATATCACGGCTGGATATTAGGCTATGACGCGAAGTCCCTTGCACAAACGACTGTATATAATGATACGCCAAATGGCGAAAACGGTGGTATGTGGGAAAGCGGCATGGGTGTTGCAGCTGACGCCCAGGGTAATCTTTATGTAACAACAGGTAATGGTACTGTAGGACAAGGCAACCATTATGCAACTTCGGGGAACGGAACCAACGAAACGGTCGCCAACCCTGACCCTACTGATCTGACCGATCGTGCTGAAAGTGCACTAAAATTAACCCCTTCAGGTTCGACCCTGGCGGTGACAAGTTATTTTACGCCCACTAATTATGTCGATCTTAATAATAACGACCTGGATTATGGCGTAATGGGAACCTTTCTGGTGCCCAATACCAACCTTTTTATAACAGGTGCTAAGGACGGTAATATCTATTTGCTGAATAAGGATAATATGGGGGGATATTCGCCCACAGCCAACCAGGTGGTACAAACATTGCCGATCAATAATTCTATGCATTGCCAGCCGGCCTTCTACCAGGGGCCTACAAATGCCTACGTTTACTTTTGGTCTGAAAACGATAGGCTGAAGGCTTATGCTTTCAACAACGGAAAATTTGCTTTCACGCCAACAACCTCACCCGATAGCGGTCCGACCGGCGGTTCGGGTTCTGTATTATCAGTATCATCAAATGGTACCAGCAATGGTATTCTTTGGGCCTGGTATGCCTCTAGTGGTGACGCCGGCGCAGGTTCAAGCCCTGGCATACTTAGAGCCTTCGATGCAGGTAATGTTACTAAGGAACTTTGGAACAGTAGCCAGAGTATAAACGATTTCCCAGGGTTTTATGCGAAATTTTGTGCTCCAACCATCGCAAATGGAAAAGTTTTTGTGGGTACATTCTCGCATAAAGTTGTTGTTTATGGATTAAAGTCGAATTTTCAATAAAGAAACAAATTCCTGACCTGCCTTTAATGGTTCAGGATTGTGTAGGTTTGGTTACACAACAATTTAAAAAATAAAGCTATGATCGAGCCAGAAGATATTATTCCATTTGACGATACCGAAGATTCGGATAAAGACGATCAAATGAGCCAGGAGGATATCCATTCCAATGGTTTGGATGAAGAACGTATACCAGCCCACGAGAGCGATGTGCCGGCAATAGATTTGCTGCAATTATCTATCGAGGCATCCGAGCCTTCCTACACCTTGAAATTGGATGAAGAACAGGATAATCCAGATGAAAGTGCTTAATGCTCAAAAATAAAAAAGGGTCCCGGACAACCGGGACCCTTTTTATTTGCATCCATTTTTATTATAAAGAAGCCAGTTCGTCATGCCGAACGCATCCTTTTAAAGTGTTTATCGTTTTGCTAAGGTTTGTTGCTGCCAGGTTGCTTACATTAAGGTAAGCTGAACGATCATATTGAACACTACCTTGTTCAATACTGCCGCTCAAATCTGCTTTTGATTTGCCGGCCAGTGAAACATGAGCTTCATAAGCATCAATATCCAATTGAGCAAGCGCCTGATCATGTAATTTAACATCGATGTCGAGTGCCGAAATTTTTCCGAATGATTTGATAGCTGCATTGTCATAGGCTGATATTTCGCGCAGGTCGCTAACGGTAACCCAAACTACTAATTTTTGGGCCGAATAGGAGGTGATCCTTAATATACCATCCTGATCCTGAACCAATGCATTTTCGGCGTAGTAATGGTTGTATACTTTTGCCTGGTCTTTATTACCGTCTGAAATGTATAGTTCAACATTGCCGTGAACTTCTATTTTGCTGATGCGTGTAACTTCAGTTAAACTGGTTACTTCTTCTTTTTGGCTTGCAGCTGAAGCTGATTTACTGATGCCAAATACGGTTGACAGTGCGATTGCGAGTGTTAAAATTGCAGTTTTCATCGTTTTAATATTTTAATGTTCTTTGTTTATTTTTTAATTTCAATGTCCAAAGCAACAACCTTTTTTACTTCTGCTAAAATGGAATAGACCATACCCTGCCGGGTATAGACTAACAGGCATTATTGGTCGCTTTTCGGGTTTTTGGGGATTGCCGGGATCGGATTTCCGTTGTTGTCAGCCAAAATTGCGTCCCTGTCGGTACATAATGCCATCTCATAGATTATCAGGCATAAATAGTAGCATGTTTTTAAACATAATTGTTTTAAACACCCTATAACCCATTGTGTTGCGGATGCGTATAACAAATGCCAGGTGCCTGTATCGTATGAACTGGCATTGCTGGCTTTTGTCATAATGACCCAAAAACGTCGTATATTAAGTTCTAAACTGCCGAAGGCCGCGGAAAAGCTGCTTATTCTCCTGTTGTTAATATTACCTTATTGCCTATCGGCTCAAATCCAGCAATTACATTTTAAACACCTTGGAACTCAGGACGGATTATCGGAGCTTGACCCCAACTGTATTCTTCAGGATAGCCGGGGATTTATTTGGGTAGGCACTTCTGATGGTCTTAATCGATATGATGGTTATAAATTCAAGGTTTTTCGAAACAATAATAAAGATAGTGCCAGTATCAGCAGCAACTATATACAAGATGTGGCAGAAGACAGGTTCGGAAATCTATGGATAGCCACCGCAGGAGGCGGGTTGAATAAATACGACCGGAAAACTGCCCGGTTCCACAGCTACAGGCATGATGACAAAAATATAAACTCCCTTGCCAGTGATCAGCTTTCGAAAATCACCGTTGACGCCAATGGTTGCATTTGGGTAGGCACACAACATGAAGGAGTGAGTATGTTCAACCCTAAAAGCGGTATTTTCCACAACTATCACTACCGTGCAGGCGATCCGGAAAGCTTAAGTGATAATGATATCATGACGATATACAAGGATAGTCAGGATAACATTTGGATCGGTACTGTCGATAAAGGGCTTTGCGTTTATAACCGTGGAGCTCAGTCTTTTACCAGTTACAAACATTCGGCGTATAATAAATCATCGATATCGGGCGACAAAGTGACTGCTATTTTTGAAGATAGTGATCATCACCTTTGGGTGGGGACCCAGGAAACAGGTTTAAATTTATTTGACCCGCTTTCAGGTAGCTTCAAACGCTTCCTGCATGAGCCCGGCAATAGTCATTCTTTGATCAATAACAGTGTGCAAAGTATTGCTGAAGATGAAAATCATAACCTTTGGGTCGGCACTGAAAACGGAGGTTTAAGTATCTACAGTTTTTCTGAAGCACGTTTTATAAGCTATGCACACGATGATGTAGATGGTAGCAGTTTGTCAGGTAACTCGGTGGATATTATTACCAAAGATAGGCTGGGCAATATGTGGATAGGGGTTTTTGGCGGAGGATTGAACCTTTACAAAAAGAGCACAACGAGTTTTGCTCATTACAACCATAATGCATCAGGAACAAGTTTATCTAATAATTTTGTACTAAAGATTTTTGAGGATAAAAAGCACCGCATATGGATCGGTACTGATGGGGGAGGTTTGGATCTGTTTAACGAGGCAAAAGGTAACTTTACAACATTCAAACACAACGATGCAAACAAGCATAGCATAGCAGGTGATAATGTGCTGGATATTTTCCAGGATGAAAAAAATGACCTGTGGATAGGTACCTGGGGCAATGGCGTTAGTGTGATGAATCCGGAAACCCATTCCTTTACATCGTTCAGGCACGATCCTTCGAATCCAGGGAGTATTAGCGGAGATAATATCTATGCGATTGCCCAAACGCCCGATAAAAGAATATGGTTGGGTACTTTTGGTGATGGACTCGATCTGTATGATCGTAAAACAAATACATTTACTTGTTTCAGACACGATCCGGCTAACCCAAAAAGTCTGGCCTGCGATCGGATCAATTCGATGTTTTGCGATAGCAAAGGAAATTTGTGGTTAGCAACTGATGATGCGGGCTTGTGTCTTTTTGATACTAAAAACTTTACTTGTACCAGCTATAAACACGATGACCATAAGAACAGCATCAGCAATAATACAGCATCTTCCATTTATGAGGACCACCTCGGCCGGCTGTGGATATGTACGCTTGGAGGCTTAAATTTATTCGATCCCTATACCAAACACTTTTCTGTTTACAGTACGAAAAATGGCTTGCCAAACGATTATGCTGAGGCTGTTTTGGAAGATAGCAAAGGTCATATGTGGATCAGTACCAATAACGGGCTGGCTATGCTGGACCCGACTACGGGCAAATTCAGGAATTTTACTACCGAAAATGGACTTCAGGCGGATGAATTTAAACAAAGCTCGGCCCTTAAAAGTAGTTCAGGACTACTTTATTTCGGAGGGGTCAATGGATTCAACGCATTCTTTCCCGATCAGGTTATGGAAAATAGTTACGATCCGACCCTGGTGTTTACCCGCTTTGAACTATTTAACCACGAAGTAACACCTTCAAAAAATGATGGTGATCCATCTCCCTTGGTTGAAGATATTGCCGAATCAAAATCGATCACACTTTCTCATAACCAATCCGTTTTGTCTTTCGAATATGCCGCTTTGGATTTTGCTTCGCCAAACAAAAAGAAATACGCTTATATATTGGAAGGCTTTGATAAAGACTGGAATTATGTTGGAGACAAAAACACAGCGGTTTATACCAATATTCCGCCCGGAGAATATACTTTCAAGGTTAAAAGCCAAAATGGTGAAGGGAAATGGTCGCCACGCATATTAAAGCTAAAACTAACAATTATACCTCCTTTTTGGCTAACATGGTGGTTTGAGGCATTTGCTGCAATAATGATAGTAGGAAGTATTTATACCATTTACCGCTTCCGTGTTAATAGCATCATTAAACAGAAGGCTCGCCTCGAGCGACAGGTTAAAGAGCGTACCGCAAAAGTAGTACAACAAGCTGAAATTTTGCAGGAACAATCCGAGAATCTGCAGTCACTGAATGAGGAGTTGCAAGCGCAGTCGGAAGAGCTGCAATCGGTAAACGAGGAGCTGCTTTCGCAATCTGAAGAACTACAGGCCCTTAACGAAGAATTGCAATCACAGTCGGAGGAGCTTGAAGATCAGAAAAACCAGGAGTTTAAGGCGCGACAGGAAGCTGACAAGGCCAATGAAGCAAAGAGTATCTTTTTGGCTACGATGAGTCACGAGATACGGACGCCAATGAACGGCGTAATCGGTATGGCTTCTTTGCTGGCTGAAACCAAATTGTCGGACGAGCAACGTGAATATACCGAAACCATTATCAATTGCGGCGACAGTTTAATGAACGTGATCAATGACATTCTTGATTTCTCGAAGATCGAATCGGGCAAGATGGATATTGAGGAAGAGGAATTCGATCTGCGGCAAAATGTGGAAGAGATCATGGATATGTTCTCGCAGAAAGCAGCTGAGCAACATCTCGACCTGATCTACCAAATTGATTTTAACCTGCCGCGATTTGTAAAAGGCGATAGCTTGCGCTTAAAGCAAGTGATCATCAATTTGATCAATAATGCGATCAAATTTACCTCTAAAGGCGAAGTGTTTATTAAGGTTTCGTTGGCGCAAAAATTAGCCGATGATCAGCTGGAAATTGCATTTAGTGTTAAAGATACCGGTATAGGCATACCTAACGATAAGTTGCCCACCCTATTCAAACCTTTTTCGCAGGTCGACTCATCTACTACCCGTAAGTACGGGGGTACCGGCCTGGGACTGATCATCAGCGAACGTTTGGTGAAGCTGATGGGTGGTAATATTTGGGTAGACAGTAAATTGGGTGAAGGTTCGACCTTTAATTTTACAATTTGTGCTAAAACAAGCCAGCGTGTAGTTGCTGAAAATATTTTATTACCAGGCTTTACAAATTTGCAAGGCAAAAAAGTGCTTATCGTTGATGATAACAAAACCAACCTGGTGATCCTTAAGGCGCAGTTGGAGCATTGGAGCCTGGTTCCGGTTACTTGCTCATCGGCGCAGGAAGGTTTGACAGCGTTGGCTGCCGATCCTTCGATTCAACTGGTGATCACCGATATGCAAATGCCAGCTATGGATGGTGCGGGTTTGGCAAAAGCCATCAAGAATTCGGCACGTCCTGTTCCGGTCATTATCCTGAGTTCAATTAACGACGAAAGCCGTAAAAAATACCCGGGCTTGTTCTCAGCTATCCTTACCAAACCGGTCAAGCAAAATAACTTGCTTCGCAGCATCGTTGCTGAATTAGGAGAGCGTCGGGAGTCGGTTCAACCAGATGTGCAACAAAATAATTTGCTGGATGCCAGTTTCGCTGCCCGTCACCCGATGGAAATTTTGATAGCTGAAGATAACCCGGTAAACCAGAAACTGATAGAACGTATCCTGATGAAGCTGGGTTATACGGCAAAAGTGACCAATAACGGAGCTGAAGCGGTCAACAACATACAGGAGCATAACTACGATGTCCTGTTAATGGATATTCAAATGCCGGAAATGGACGGTTACGAAGCAACCCGAACCATCAGAAAAATGAACATCGGGCAACCTTATATCATTGCGATGACCGCAAACGCTCTTTCCGAGGACCGCGAAATATGCCTCAGCCATGGTATGGATAATTATATCTCCAAACCAATGAAGCTGGATACCCTGGTAGCTTTACTGCGCGAGGCCTATAGTATTAAAAAAGGTGAGGTTCCGGTTTAATGGTGGCGCTGAGTAGCTATTAAAAATTTGGGCAACACTTTGCCTTTTTTGATAACTCCTGT
>Ga0164296_1006215_pt1 | contig 10183 bp, 9 predicted proteins | sample GEODES057metaG_FD_113533 | JGI IMG/M metagenome (GOLD analysis project Ga0164296, IMG submission 113533) | Dystrophic lake water microbial communities from Trout Bog Lake, Wisconsin, USA - GEODES057 metaG | ecosystem: Environmental > Aquatic > Freshwater > Lake | place: USA: Trout Bog Lake... | reverse complement strand
GACAAAGGACTCAGGCGATAGAGAGGAAAACTTTTCATTAAAGGGGAGTACCACGCACTGATCAATGCCGCAAGCATTGAGCTCCACCAATTTATCGCGCAAAGTTGCAATCCTAGCCGGTGCTAAGCTAGGGTCTGAACGTACTTTGGCAAAGTAATCCCTCGGGTGGGGCTCAAAAGTGAGCACGCAACTGGGAACACCTCGGTTGCGCGCCTCATTTCGAATGAGCGCCAGCATAGCTTGATGCCCCCGGTGCACACCATCAAAATTACCAATCGTCAAAGCGCAGGCTTTAGCAATCCCCGGATGATGAAAGCCTCTAAAAGTTAGCATGTCTTGGTCGCAAAAAAGATCTGAAATGTGAAATTGTCATGAAAACAAGGTATATTGTCTCAGGTTAGTCATTCAGAAAACTGCTTCGTCGTTATTGTTTTTAACAATTGGAGGTGTTGATTGAAAGTCTTAAAGTTGTCTGCCCAGGGTCTACCGCAATCGTGGATCTCACTAGAACAAGCCGTCATTCACTACGCGGCCGAGGAGGTTCGTTGGGAGGCAGGCGCTCAAGTTGCTGTGTTCAGAGGCGGGCACAACGCTATCACCGGCAAACAATCAATGATTAGTGTCAACAGCATCATTGGTACCAAAGGGGTCCCCAATATCAATCCCTTTGAGTTAAAGCCGGGTCTGACCAATAGCAAGCTCTTTGCAAGAGACCAAAATCTGTGCGCTTACTGCGGAGACCAGTTCCATGAAACTGAGCTCACAAGAGAGCACATCATCCCCTTTGGACAACAGGGCGCAGATCACTGGATGAACGTTGTGACGGCCTGCAAATCTTGCAACCACAGGAAAGGCAACCGCACGCCCGAGCAAGCCAAGATGCCTTTGCTGTATACGCCCTACATACCAAGTTTGTGGGAAGACTTTATTTTGCGTAATCGCAGGATTTTGACTGATCAGATGGATTTTTTAACGGCTCACCTGCCCAAAACGTCTCGGTTTTTTACATAAATCCAAATAGCTAAAACCCTGCGTACCCTGTCCCAAGATGCGTCTAAACACCAGGGTAGACAACTAATCTGTGAGTAAACGCTCTATTGCTCTAGGGTAGATAACGTGCTCTTGGGTTAATACCCGAGCCGCTAAAGTGTCCTCTGTATCCCCCTTTAGAACAGGAACCACAGCCTGAGCCAAGATGGGTCCGTGATCTAACTCAGCGGTTACCCTGTGCACCGTGGCCCCTGCAAAATGGCAGCCCATCTCTATGGCCCGGGCATGGGTGTGTAGGCCCGTAAAAGCGGGTAACAAAGAGGGGTGTATGTTGATCAAGCGTCCCGAATAATGATCAACAAAATGGCTGGTTAGGATTCGCATAAAACCAGCGAGCACAACCAAAGTGGGCTCGAACTGATCGATGATCTTGATCAATTCTTTCTCAAATGAAAGGCGCGGATTTTCAGCAGATTTGTGATCTAAGTGCGATACAACCTGAGTTGGTACACCAAATTCTTTAGCAATTAAAAGCCCTTTTGCCTGAGCTGAATTACTCACCACGCAAGCGACTTTGGCATCTAATCTTTCGCTCCAACTCCTTTGCTCAGAGTATTTGAGGATGGCATGCATGTTAGAGCCGCCCCCAGAGATGAGGATCACAATTTTTTTCATTTTAAGCAAAAGTTTTTATTAACCTATGATTCCAACTCAGTCAGCAGAGTCAACCAAGCCAACTGAGGCCACTTAAATCACTATGAAGTGCTCATAAACACACTTACGCACTTACAATCAACGACTTAGCACTTAAGTGCGTAAGCCCGGTTGAGACTCACAATTATTTCACTGAAGCGCTGGTGATTTTTCTTCTTTGATCACGTTTAATTCTAGCCCGCTACGGGGCAAAAAAACCAAATGAATTGAGAATGAATGACGCTCTAGCTCAACAGTCTTGTTTTCTCAAATCGGTTGGCACAATTACTTATTAAAATTTTATGCATCCCAAAGCTCTCCTGTCTGCAAGTGCTGATCTCGTAAGAGAGATTCTTCGTTTTGATCATCCTGCGGACTCTGTTTTATCCAAATACTTTAAAGACCACCGAAAGGATCACGCTTTTGGACACCGTGAACGCGGGGTGCTTGCTGATACTGCCTACAACGTTCTTCGGTTCAAGCAACTCTATGAGCACTTTGCCCCTTGGGGTAGTGGATCCAAAGAGCGGCGATTGGCTATTCTTGGATTTGCGCAGCACTTAAAAGACGTCGCTGCGAAAGGGCAACAGCCAATGGGTCCAAACGCCACCAGTAGAGCCTTTGATCAACTCTCGAACACCTCACCCGCCAGTCATTCAAGTCACAAAAGATCAAAGACTGGGGCTACAAACAATCGCACAGTCGACCGGGCTCCTCAGTCGCGACAATCCCACGATTTTGATCACTCGACTTTGGGATTCTTGCGCTCTGCACTTAGTGATGATGAAATTCAGTGGCTCGAACAGTGCGAGGCTGTAAAAACCGAGGACCTTCTTGAGCGCCACCGTCATAATTTGCCTGAATGGTTGGCGCAGTCCTTAAAAGATCAACTCGGGGAATCATTTTGGGAGGTGGTCAGAACTCTCAACACCACGGCTCCCTTGGATCTAAGGGTCAACACCTTTGTCTCAAAAAGGGATGAGGTTTTAAACTCACTCCAAACTTTAGGAATCAAGGGTGAATCGACGCCTTATTCACCCTGGGGAATCCGCTTGGCAGAGAAACCCTCGCTCACCAAGCTTCAGCTTTTTACAAGTGGTGCAATTGAAGTCCAAGATGAGGGTTCACAGTTACTCGCACTTTTACTGGATGCAAAACGCTCTGAGATGGTGGCAGATTTTTGTGCGGGTGCGGGCGGCAAAACCCTGGCGATTGGTGCTTCTATGCGAAATACGGGAAGACTCTACGCATTTGATACATCCGCCCACAGACTCGACGCCCTCAAACCCAGACTTGCCCGCAGCGGTCTGTCCAATGTACACCCCGTTGCGATAGCGCATGAAAGAGATGATCGGATCAAGCGTTTGCGCGGGAAAATGGACCGCGTATTGGTTGACGCCCCCTGCTCAGGTCTTGGAACTTTGCGGCGTAATCCGGACCTCAAATGGCGCCAAAACCCGAAAAGCGTAGAGGAGTTGTGCGTGATTCAAGGCAATATTTTGCGAAGCGCCGCTAAACTCCTAAAACCCGGGGGTCGACTGGTTTATGCGACTTGCAGCCTATTGAAGCAAGAAAATGAGGCCATTGCAGCTGCATTTACCGAAGAATTCAAAGATTTTGTGCCCTTAAAAGCTACTCAAATCTTAGAAGAGTTAAAAATAGCTAATTTTGCTTCCCTGTGCACCCCCTCGGGTGAGTACTTAAGGCTGTGGCCTCATATCCACGAAACAGACGGATTCTTTGCTTCTGTATGGCAAGCCAAGTAGAATGGTCGGGTTTGGACCATTGGGGTCCTCTTTGTATGCATTAAAGGGTTCTTACCTTGAATATATTTAATTCAATATTGGTTTGGTTGGCTTACGGTGTAATCAATTTGAGCACCTGGCAAGTTGTTGTTGTGACTTTGGTCATGACCCACGTCACCATCGCATCTGTCACCATTTATCTTCACCGCCACCAAGCCCACCGCTCCTTAGATTTGCACCCCAGTGTGGCGCATTTCTTTAGACTTTGGCTTTGGTTATCAACCGGCATGCAAACCAAAGAGTGGGCTGCGATTCACAGAAAACACCACGCCAAGTGCGAGACTGCTGAGGATCCACACAGCCCCCAAATTAAAGGCATTGATACCGTCTTTTGGAGAGGCGCTGAACTCTACCGCTTAGAGTCTAAAAACGCAGAGACTATGCAAAAGTATGGTCACGGCACCCCAGACGACTGGCTTGAGCACAATGTTTACACCCGCTTTCCTTGGCAAGGCGTGGCAATCATGCTGATCATCAACTTAGCACTCTTCGGTGCAATCGGACTCAGTATCTGGGCAGTCCAGATGCTTTGGATTCCAGTCACCGCGGCTGGGGTGATTAACGGAATTGGACACTACTGGGGTTATAGAAACTTTGAAGCGGTTGATGCCAGTACAAACATCTCCCCATGGGGTATTTTGATTGGCGGTGAAGAGTTGCACAACAATCACCATACCTACCCCACCTCTGCAAAGCTATCCGTTAAGCCCTACGAGTTTGATATTGGATGGCTCTACATTCGCATGCTAGAGACCTTTGGTTTGGCTACGGTTAAGAAAACACCTCCCAAGCTCGCGTTCGGTGATGTCCGCCCCGTTGCGGATGAGAAAACACTTGAGGCTCTGATCATGAACCGCTACGAAGTCATGGCAGGCTTTGCCAAGCAACTGCGCTCTGCCTTAGAGGTTGAGATCGCTAACTTGAAACTCACCCCCTCCCCAAGCGTACTTAGCACTGCAAAACGTTGGATGCACAGAGATTTGGAGAAAGTTCCCAGCTCTGCGGTTGATCAGTTAGCGCAGGCTAGAGCGATTTTGCCAACTGTAGACAAAATGGTTTGTATGCGCGAGGAGCTGCGTCAAATTTGGCTCAACACCAACCGCTCTCGTGAGCAGCTCGCAGTTGACCTACAAACTTGGTGCCGTAACGCCGAGTCTAGCGGGATTCAGGCTTTGAAAGAATTCTCCATGACCCTCAGAGCAGTTCGCGTTTAAAGCTTTAAGTTTTAACCCCAAAAAGCACCCTCATGGGTGCTTTTTTTATGGGGCTTTTATAGGGCAATATAAACAACTCAGAGAGCACTCTCGTTCTCAGTGGGTCGTTGAAATTGTGTAGAACTCAAGCAAAAGGCTCACCGAAGTGAGCCTTTTAGGGGAAGATCCAAAATAAAGTTGGATTACTTTAATTTGGTTTCTTTGTACTCAACGTGCTTGCGAGCTTTGGGATCAAACTTCATGATCGTCATTTTCTCGGGCATTGTTTTCTTGTTCTTACTAGTGGTGTAGAAATGTCCTGTACCAGCAGTTGATTCAAGCTTGATTTTTTCGCGTGAGCCTTTTGAAGCCATTTTGAATTCCTATCTTTAAAAAGGTTGAACGAATTAAGCTTGACCGCGCGCGCGCAGATCAGCCAACACAGACTCGATTCCGTTTTTGTCGATCAAACGCAGTGCTGCGCTTGAAACACGCAAACGAACCCAACGATTCTCGCTTTCAACCCAAAAACGACGGTACTGCAGGTTAGGCATGAAACGACGCTTGGTTTTGTTATTGGCATGGGAAACATTGTTTCCAACCATAGGGCCTTTGCCCGTTACTTCGCATTTACGTGCCATATTGGACACTCCTATCAATATTCACGGCTTAAAGTTGCTTTTTAGGACAGCTTTAAACCTCACCTCGCCAAATAAGGGGGCGGTATCCCTGGCTAAAAAGAGTTGTGAGGTAAGTCAACAAGTCTAAAAAAACCTAAAACGAGCGTTTTTCATCTCATCCTGCCCTAAAAGCCAACTGAATGGCTCAGCTCAGGAAAGCCTTAAATTATAACGCTTTTTAAACAATTAATGGTTAATTTTCAGCTAAAAAGTCACTGCTCTAAGAAGCGCTGAGCATCCAAAGCGGCCATACAGCCAGTGCCGGCGCTTGTGATGGCTTGCCTGTAAATGTGGTCTTGAACATCGCCAGCGGCAAAAACACCCTCGACGCTGGTCATGGTTGCAAGCCCTTGGGAGCCGCTTCGGGTCAAAATATAGCCGTCTTTCATGTCCAACTGACCCTTGAAGATATCGGTGTTGGGTTGGTGTCCAATCGCAATAAAGCAGCCCTGGAGTTGCAGATCCTCAGTCGTTTGGGTTTGTACGTTTTTCAGCCTCACCCCTGTCACGCCAGAGTTGTCACCCAAGACCTCGTCTAAAACACTGTGTAAATGCAATTGAATTTGCCCAGCCTTGACACGGTCCATGAGTTTATCAATCATGATGGCTTCAGCTTTAAATTTATCACGCCTGTGGATTAAGTGCACTTTGCTAGCAATGTTTGAGAGGTACAAGGCCTCTTCAACGGCAGTATTCCCCCCGCCCACCACGCAAACAGCCTGCTCTTTGTAGAAAAAACCATCGCAAGTCGCGCACCCAGAGACACCGCGACCCATAAAAGCCTGCTCAGATGGGATCCCCAAATACTTAGCAGATGCGCCAGTCGCAATAATCAAACTGTCGCAGGTGTAAACGCCGCTGTCTCCAGTCAGGGTAAAGGGTCTGTTTTTAAGATCAACGGTGTGGATATGATCAAAGACAATGTTGGTGTTGAAACGCTCTGCGTGTTTTAAAAATCGCTGCATCAAGTCTGGACCCTGCACACCGTCCACATCTGCGGGCCAGTTATCTACCTCAGTGGTCGTCATGAGCTGACCTCCCTGGGCAATGCCGGTTACCAAGGTGGGTTGCAAGTTAGCCCTTGCAGCGTAAACGGCCGCGGTATAGCCTGCGGGACCGGATCCCAAAATGAGTACTTTGCTGTGCTTGGTGGAAGAGGACATATGAAAATTAATTAATTAATGCGTACAAAAGTGAGAAAATAAGTCATTGAATCTATTTCAGAATAATTGACTCCAAGGGTGATATTGTAAGAAATCATGGGACCCGGTACTCCAGCACCCTAAGGAATAACCACAATCAAAACAATTTCAATTATTTTGATCGATTAAAGCACCTTTAGAGCCTACTCTTTTTTTATGACTTATTCGCTAAAAACCATGACCTCTGAGCGAGCAGCTCCAACGCCTCCAACCGGATTTAGACGCTTTACTCAAGAAATCGCCCTCACCCTAGGCTTTACTTTTCTGACCTTTTGGATGCTTGCGCTTTTAACCCACTCCCCCCAGGACGCGGCGTGGACTACGTCTGGTAACGTTCAACAGATCAGCAACTGGGGGGGACGCTTGGGGGCATGGCTTGGGGATATGAGTTTTTTCTTAGCGGGTTACTCAGTCCTTTGGACCTACGTTGCTGCGCTTATGACGTGGCTCAATGCGCTGGCGACAAGGCTTAGGGGTGAGAGTGATGACCCAGAGCACGAGATGGATGGTTGGGTGCACACGCGCTGGGCTTTTTGGAGCGGCAACATTCTCCTCCTCTTGTCCAGCACCGGTCTTGAATGGACTCGCCTTTACAGGTTTGAGGGCAGCCTCCCAGGTCACCACGCGGGCGGAGTGATTGGATTTTTAGTGGGTCAATTTGGCATGAATTGGTTTGGATTCAACGGCTCTTGCTTGATATTTATTGCCTTCATGATGGTCTCACTATCCTGGGTTTTTAGGTTTTCTTGGATTCATCTCGCTGAGAACATTGGTGCGTTTGTTGATCACTTTATCCAAGTCAGACGGGAGAAAAAAGCGCGAGAAGAGGATATCGCAATGGGTCTGGCCGCAGCAAAAGAGCGCGACGCTGTCTTGCACGGCGTAAAAGCTGACGCTGAGGCCGAGCACACGCCGGCGCACATTAACATCAGAGTTCAAAAGGAGCCGGACCCCGTCGTCGCCCCCAAGAGCGAGCGCCTAGCAAGAGAGCGTCAAAAGCCCTTATTCAACGACCTGCCTGACTCCAAGCTCCCCCAAGTTGATTTGCTCGATGCAAATAAATCCAAGGTAGATACGGTCTCGACTGAGACGCTGGAGGTGACGAGTCGTTTGATTGAGAAAAAATTAAAAGACTTCGGCGTCGAAGTGCATGTGGTTGAGGCCTCGCCTGGACCAGTAATTACGCGCTACGAGATAGAGCCCGCAACTGGCGTTAAAGGCTCCCAAATCGTTAATTTGGCTAAAGACTTGGCCCGCTCTTTAAGTCTTGTGTCGATCCGTGTGGTTGAGACCATTCCCGGTAAAAACTACATGGCCCTGGAGCTCCCCAATGCCAAACGACAAACCATCCAACTCAGCGAGATTTTGGGCTCTGAGGTCTATAACGAAGGCAAATCCTTGCTCACTCTTGGGCTGGGTAAAGATATTGTTGGTAACTCTGTCGTAGCTGATCTTGCCAAAATGCCTCACGTGCTTGTAGCTGGCACCACGGGCTCTGGTAAGTCAGTCGGTATCAACGCAATGATTTTGAGTCTGCTTTATAAAGCTGAGGCTCGCGACGTACGCCTGCTTATGATTGACCCCAAAATGCTGGAGATGTCGGTCTACGAAGGCATTCCCCATCTCCTAGCCCCAGTCGTCACGGATATGCGACAAGCTGCAAACGGTCTGAATTGGTGTGTATTTGAGATGGAGAGACGCTACAAACTCATGAGTAAGCTTGGCGTGCGCAATCTGGCGGGCTATAACCAAAAGATTGATCAAGCCAAGGACAAATCTGAATTCATACCTAACCCTTTTAGCCTCACCCCAGACTCGCCTGAGCCCTTAGATAGATTGCCTTTTATCGTTGTGGTGATCGATGAGTTGGCTGATTTAATGATGGTTGTAGGTAAAAAAATTGAAGAACTTATCGCCCGACTGGCTCAAAAGGCGCGAGCTGCTGGTATCCACCTGATCCTGGCAACCCAACGTCCGAGTGTGGACGTCATCACGGGTCTGATCAAGGCCAACATTCCCACGCGTATGGCTTTTCAAGTATCAAGCAAAATAGACAGTCGCACAATCCTAGACCAAATGGGCGCCGAGTCTTTGCTTGGCATGGGCGATATGCTGTATCTCCCCAGTGGTAGTGGCATGCCCATCCGTGTTCACGGCGCTTTTGTAAGTGATGAGGAGGTGCACCGCGTTGTGAACTACCTAAAGTCACAGGGACCAGCCAACTACGTTGAAGGGGTGCTTGAAGGTGGAACTGTAGACGGAGAGCCTGATGGTCCCGATCTGTTCGGAAACTCTGGTGGTGAGAAAGACCCTTTGTACGATCAAGCAGTAGAGATTGTTCTTAAGAACCGTAAGGCCAGTATTTCCCTTGTTCAAAGGCACTTGAAAATTGGTTACAACAGGGCTGCGCGTTTGGTTGAGGACATGGAACATTCGGGTCTTGTCTCCTCCATGGGAACCAACGGACAGCGTGAGATTTTAGTGCCCTCACGCGATGAATAATATATACAAACTTCAGATGTATTTTTCAAACACACAACACCCCCTTGATATCCAAAATCGCCTTGGACGGCAAAACGCCGCGTATGTTTGTGCGCAAACCAAGACTGCACGATTGAAGAGGACCGGCTTCATTGCAATTGGATTGATCTGCGCTCTGCTGGATTGGTCTGCACACGCAGGCGCCCTTGATACGCTCAGTCAATTCATGAAGTCCACGCAAAGCGGCAAAGCACATTTCACTCAAACCGTCACCTCTCCACCTAAAGAGGGGAAAAAAGGGCGAGTCAAAAACTCTGAGGGCACTTTTATGTTTTTAAGACCTCAAAGATTTCGTTTTGAATACGAAAAGCCTTTCCCCCAATCAATCGTTGCCGATGGTCATACCCTATGGCTGTATGACCCCGATATCGCCCAAGTAACGGCTCGCTCTCAAGAAAAAGCGCTGGGCTCAACGCCTGCAAGCTTGATTGCCTCTGCCCCTGATTTAATGTCCCTCGAAAAAGACTTTAAACTAAGCGAAGAGCCCAATGCCGATGATTTGCAGTGGGTAAAGGCTACGCCGCGCGCGCAAGACTCACAACTGCAAGTCGTGCTGATCGGGCTGAGCCAAAACGCGCAGCAGGCGCAGTTATCAAAGTTGGAGATATTGGATGCGTTTGGTCAAAAATCGGTGATTACTTTTGATAAATTTGAGATCAATCCGTCTTCGGTAACCGCCGCTAGTTTTAAATTCACGCCTCCCCAGGGTGTTGAAACCATCAGACCCTAAACCACTGATTCGTGCAAACATCAGATCAACCTCTTGCTGAAAGACTAAGGCCCAAAAACCTTGCCGAGGTGATTGGTCAATCCCACTTGCTCGCCCCGGGCATGCCCCTTCGAGTTGCATTTGAATCAAAGACACCTCACAGTTGCATTTTGTGGGGTCCCCCTGGAGTGGGAAAAACCACCATCGCACGCTTGATGGCAAATGCTTTTGATGCCAACTTCATCAGCATTAGTGCTGTACTCGGCGGGGTCAAAGAGATCAGGGAAGCGGTTGATTTAGCAGAAAAATACGCAACCAGTCCTGTTCACCCAACTCGCACGCTCGTCTTTGTCGATGAGGTGCACCGTTT
>Ga0164296_1006213_pt1 | contig 10185 bp, 12 predicted proteins | sample GEODES057metaG_FD_113533 | JGI IMG/M metagenome (GOLD analysis project Ga0164296, IMG submission 113533) | Dystrophic lake water microbial communities from Trout Bog Lake, Wisconsin, USA - GEODES057 metaG | ecosystem: Environmental > Aquatic > Freshwater > Lake | place: USA: Trout Bog Lake... | reverse complement strand
TTCTGCGTCAGGAAGCTCGCAACATTCTGACGGCCTCGGTTGGACATGAATCCAGTAGCAGCCAGCTCGCGCATGTTTGCATCCACAAGCGGGTGCCCAGTGCGCCCGTCCTTCCACAGCTTGAAGAGCACCATGTCTTTCTTCCACGACCACCGGTAGTTCGCGAAGCCGCCCACTAAGAACATCTTGCGCCCGTAGCGCACGAAGAGGAAGTTGAAGAAATCGCGCCACAGAAGCTCGAACACAACCCAATAGGTGCTCTTGTTCTTGGTTCGCTCACGCTCGTACCGCGCGCACTCAGCAGCAATCAAGCGAGCACTCAGGCAGCCGTGCGCCAGCCACGGGCTGAACTTGGTGCTGTAATCCGCGCCAAGCATGCCGTTGCGGGTGTCGAAATAGGTGGCCAGGGCATCCGTTCCCCACAGATAGTGGTTGAGACGTGCCAGAGCAGCCGTCTCGCCGCCTTGGAAGCGCATCACGCCCCGGGGATCCGGATTGATCGCATAGTGGATCTCATCAGGCGTGAATCCCAACGACGCGAGCGTTTCTGCATGCGATGCCAGCAACGCATCTGGACCAACCTCCTGCGCTAGCGCCGCCATGTCGGCTGGCAGCGGCAGTGCGCCGGCTTTGACAGTGGGGATCGGCTTGCGAGTCGGCGTCTTCCGGCCTTCAACCAGTGTCCGGAACGGAGTGAACACGTTCGGCATGTCATGACCGTGGACATCAACCGGCAAGTCCTCGACGTGCAACATCGTGCGCCCCCAAATGCAGCGCAGCGCTCCCCGTGCGGCTTGTACGGCTTTCGAGACCGCCGCGTCGACGTCCGTCTCTTCTGAAGCCACCTCCGTCTGGGTGAGCACCACTGTGTGGCTGCTCTCACTGCGGTCAGTGAGGCGCGGCAGCATCGTCTCCGGCTTGCCCCGCACGACGAGGAGGTCACTGCCTCTCGCGCGGAGCGACTGGCGCAAGTCAGCCAAGGATTCGAGGAGGAAGAGCGCGCGGAAGGCTCCTGTCTTTCTGTGGCCACTGAGTGGAGAAGTGCCAAACTGCCGCGAGTCGAGGCAGTAGACGGGCACCACACTCGACTGGTGTTGCTGCGCCAACTGAGCAGCCTCTGAGACACACTCGTTGTCATGCACACGCAGGTCGTTACGAAACCAGAGGACGACCCGGGACGGGGCGGGTCCGACTGCAGCTGCGTGAACGGCTGATGCCTGGCGCGGCATCGCTGCAGCAGAGAGAATCACACGATTGCGTAGCGCGGTGGAGGAGGAGTGTGCAATTCGAACGCCGCGCATAGATTGAATCGGCGAAGGATACACATATTGCTTGGTGACAGGATTTCCGGCAACTGGCGCCAGCAATGGACCTCGATTGGCTGAGCAGTCAGCCAGTCGCAGCAGTGGGTCGACAACAAAGCGTGCCGTGCAGTCCCAATGACGCGACAAGTCAGCTCAGTCGATGCAGCGTTGCTTGTCACATCACTCATCGCAGCGGCCCCTCGCAGCAGCGGGTGTCTATACACCACCGGAAAGACGTCCAGCAGCCGAAGGCGCAGTCAACGGACTGTCCCAGGCTGGCGGCATGGCGCCGTGCACGGACCCTGGGGGACATCGCCTTCAGCGCTGGCAACCGCAGCTATGCGTTCATCTCCTCATTCTCACGTGCTGTGCGGGCCTCATGCGGTCTGCATCCGCATACACAGATCCACAGGAAGGTGCGTATAATGCAGGATGTTCCGGCGTCGGTGAAGGCTCTGATGTGACCCTTTTTAGTGCTGAAACTGTTCAATCTGCGCGACGAGCTCATCTCGCGGGGCCTGGGTTATCTGCTCAAGACGTGGACATGCCCATCTGCCAACATTGTGGATTGCAATCCCTGCGGAAGATTCTCCGGCGACGACTCAAGTTGGGGTTACCTCAACGGCGGTGGCGGTTGGGAACACATTGCTTGCCGAACGTACGACATCACAGGAGACGAGTTTCCAGGCCTTTGGCACGACGGCCAGAATGTTAGCCGCACGGGTGTCGTGACTACTATCCATCTGACTGATCTGGGCATTGAGGGCACGCTAGAGTCTGCCAAAGCTGCTTTCTGTCCTTTTGTTCACCTGCGCGAGCTTGATATGGATGGTAGCCACTACACGGGGTCAATTCCGTCCTGGATTGGCGACTGCTTTCCTCACTTGAAAGAGCTGGATCTTTCGCATGGCCGCCTGTCCGGTACCATCGGCGACTGGGTGGCGAAAATTGGAAGCGGGTTGCTCGAGCAATTCAAGATCGAAGGAAATAGCGTCACTGGGACCATTCCTGCAATCATGGCGACGATGCCAGCGCTGCGCGTGCTGTGGGCGGCCCACAACGACTTGGTTGGCGTAATTCCGGATGCTTTCGTCAGACAGCAGTCAATCATGAGCTTTGACGTGCGCTACAACCCACGCCTGTGTGGGCCGCTTCCGCCGATTAAGATCGACTGGGCGTGGCAATTTACACACAAGTATACAACCCAAGAGGTTGCAGGCTTTTGCGACAAGGCAGCGACTGAGGCAACCGCATGCGGCGTGTTGGCGAGCATGGGCACCCAGGTCGGACGCAGCTGTGATCGCATCAACTCTGGCGGCAAGCAATGTGGCGCCGCATACGACCAGTGCGGAGGTGCTCCATCCCCGCGCATGTACAAGGGCAAAGTGGTTGGCTACGACACGTGGAACGGGCCGCGTTGCTGTGAGGCTGGCAGCTACTGCAACCAGGCGAATCCTTACTTTTTCCAATGCACGCCTAACAGCCTGGCTGACCACGCCTACGACGGGCAGACAGATTTGGGTATCATGCCCCGCAATCCTGCAAAATGCGCCACCAACATGGCGGCCTGTGGCGGCGCCAAGGGCCTCTATGACGGCCCCACAGGCTGCTGCAGCCCGCGGGATCGGTGCATCTACCTCAACTCGTACCTCAGCATGTGCTTGACGCCGGGAGACCAAGAGACCAAAGTCCGCGCTTCACAGCCGTGGAGCTAGACAAATGACCAGCCAGCGGCTGCGATGATGTAACATGCAATTTCACAAGGCATCGCCTTCGCCACATGAGTTCTCGCATAGATGGCATCGCCGGCACTACTTGCCTGATCACGGGCGGCGGCGGCTACCTCGGCCAGCGTATTGCTGTTGCGTTGCTCAAAGCTGGAGCAGCGGAAGTGCGGTCACTGGACGTCGCGCCGCTGCCCGATGCTGTTGACGACGACGATGACAGCCACTTGCTAACGCAAGTGAAACGCTTCACTGGCGACGTGCGCTCCAGCAGTGATGTATGTGCCGCTATGACAGGCTGCTCCGTCGTGTTTCACTCTGCCAGCTATGGCATGAGTGGTCGCGAAATGCTGGACCGGCGACGGACACGGTCAGTCAACCTGGACGGCACCGCCACTGTTATCGCCGCTGCGCAGACGCTAGGCGTCAAGAGACTGGTGTACACGAGCAGCTACAACGCCGTCTTTGGCGGACGTCCCATACACAACGGCGACGAGACACTTCCGCTGTTCCCGCCTAGCCTGCACGTCGACGAGTACAGTCGAACGAAGGCGCTTGCTGAGCTCGCTGTGCTGGCAGCCAACGGAAGCGGGAAGCAGCAGCTGCAGACGTGCGCCATCAGAGCAGCTGCAATTTATGGGCCTGGGGAGACGCGGCACTTCCCACGGATAGCTCGATTAGCATCACTAGGCGCCGTCGTGTTCAGCATTGGACCACCAGATGTGAGGGTGGACTGGGTGCATGGCGATGATCTTGCCAAGGCGCACGTGCTCGCTGCTTCCAAGCTTCATAGAGGCGGGCCAGCTTGCGGACAGGCGTATTTCATCAACGACGGCGAGCCTGTTAATCAGACGGAGTTTCTGTTGCCGCTGATTTACGCCTGTGGCGGATCTTCTCCACGGCTATGGGCGCCTGTCTGGCTGATGATACCCATCGCATTTGCCATCCAGTATTTCTGCCTTTTCGTATGGTGGCTCACGCGGGGCGCGTACCTGCCGTCGCCGCTGCTGCTCCCAGCGGAGATTTACAAAGTTGGACGCACGCACACATTCAGCTGCGCCAAGGCGACCAAAGACTTGGGCTACAAACCAGCCGTCTCTCAACGGGAAGGCATGAAGGCGACAGTGGAGGCACTCATGCGGCGTAGAGTGAGGGAGACGGTGGCGGCACACGCGGGCGGCAGCAAGAAGAAGCGATGATGATGAAGATGGCGAATGAGCAGACTTCAGGGCTTTAGGAACCGTAAGACGCGACAAACTTCTACGATTATTATTATTCTGCGTTGTTGATACGTGTCATATCAACTTAGAGTGGAGAGCAGAACCCAGGCGGCGACCCAATGCGTGGTCGCGTCACCTCCACCGCATGCCCAATGCGCAGGAGCTCTTTCTCTCCGAACGGGCGCCCAATGAGCTGCACACCTACCGGCAATGTCGCGTCTGCTGATGCACCGCTCTCGGGAGGTGGTGCCAGTCCGCAGGGAAGGCTGAGTGCAGGCAGGCCCGCCAAGTTGACGTTCACTGTCATCAGGTCACCCAGAAACATATCGAGCGCTCCGTCTCCCGAGCTCGTCGATGTCTGCGACGTTGCGGTTTCTAAGAGCTTGTCGCCTAAGCGGAACGCTGTGCTTGGTGCCACAGGTGACAGCAGCGCGTCGCAGGTGGACAGGGCATCTAACATCTCGGTGCGGATGAGCGCACGCACGCGCTGTGCGTACGTGTAATACGCATCGATATACCTGCCCAATCAATAATAATGCGTGCATTAGAGCGTGCGAAGCGGATGGCGGAGGATGGGGTACACCATGGACGCACCCGGCTGACAGGGTGTAGGTGCCCATCAGGATGCGGCGCTTGACTTCAGGGCCGAAGCCAGTGCCACGGGTGGCAGTCATAGTAGAGTTGAGCGAGCCCTTTACGTTGATGGCGCCGTACCTGTGGCCGTCATGTGGGTCAGAAAGGGGAGGCACCTAGGAGCGCCATGCACCATTCAAAACGCACCGGAGGCCATCGTAGCGTGCCAAATTAGAGGATGCTTCTGCTGGTGCGATGATGTAGTAGGCTGGAAGACCGTACTCGAAGCGCGGCAAATCTACCGCCACGATGGTTGCACCAAGTGACTCGCAATGCGCTGCTGTGGCCTTCAACACATCTAGCACGCCTGGCTGTACGCCGGCGCCACTCGTCTGTGTAATTAACCCCAGCTTCACGCCCGCGAGCGGCCGGGAGGTGAGCCCGCTCGCTGGGAGCAGGTCCTATGTGAGTCAAGGAAGGAATTCTGTCAGTCATTGCCATCGCCACGGGCTTCATCGTCCACATTTGCTCCTCACCTGACAGAAGTCCGGGACTGCAACATCAGCGGTGGTGGCATCTGCTGGATCTCTGCCCGCAATGACACCCAGCAGCAGCGCAGCATCCTCAACACTTGTGGTCAACGTTCCCACGACATCCAGGCTTGACGCGTATGCAATCAATCCGCTTCGACTCACCCGTCCGTACGTGGGTTTCAATCCGACTGCACCACAGAATGCCGCCGGCTGGCGAACTGATCCGCCAGTGTCCGACCCCAAAGCCGCTGCGCACAGATTCGCCGCCACAGCAGCAGCTGCGCCACCGGAAGAGCCACCAGGTACGCGCGTCACATCCCACGGGTTAGCGCTATGTCCGTAGGCGCTGCGCTCAGTGGAGGAGCCCATGCCAAACTCGTCCATATTGGTCTTACCCAGCAACACCGCGCCTGCAGCAGACAGGCGCGCCCACGACGTGGCATCATATGGAGGCACGTAGCCAGACAGCACGCGACTGCCTGCTGTCGTAGCAACGCCCCGAGTGCACAGGTTGTCCTGACGGGCACCGCAGACGTCAGTGAGACGAGCACACCTCCGATTGTGCGGTGACATACGGCGTTCGCTTCCCACACTGCTTGCGGCACATGCGCGCACCTTCACGGAGACGGGAATGCCGTCCAGCGGGCCCAGTGCTGTGCCCACGGTGCGCCTTGCGTCTGCCGCCTGTGCTTGAGCGCGAGCGAGGTCACCGCAGACCGTGGTGAAGGCGTTCAGCGTGCTCTGCGACCGTTGAATGGCGGCCAAGTAGGCGTCCGTCACCTCCACGCTGCTGCGCTGCTTCGTGTGCAGCTGGTGCTGGAGAGTGCGCAGGACCGAGTGTGGAGACGCTGGCGCCTGGGCGGCAGACGCGAGCACACGGCCATGCCCAGCTCTGTGACTGCCACGGCGTGATGTGCGGCGCGGAACACCCTGAAGCGAGGAGAAGCAAGGCACAAAGGACGTGTGAGCCACCACTCGAGTGTGTGCACCATGACAGATGGCGCAGAAAACGCACGTTGCTGTGCACTGCTGCATCTGATGGGGACCTGCAGCGCATGATGACTCGTCCGCCGAGGGGGCACGACTGTACGCGTCACCAGCCTACGTGACACCTCGTGCACTTCGCGAGAGCTGTTTACGCCGGGGCTGAGATGTCCGCGCCTGGCACGTCGTTAGGGCAGTCACCATCTGCCAGCAGTGGGGGCGCTCACCAATTGGGCAGCGTATTGTCCGGGAGGCCGGCTGTGTGGATAATCGTCACGCTCTTGCTCTTCCTGTCAGCGCGCGGCGATATAGAGCAGCCAGAACGGCAGCTCATTCGTGAAGGCGGCTCTACACGGGGAGGCGTTCACACACCGCCTGGGGCCGCGAGCAAAGGCCAGGTTGTCAAGGACGAGGCACGTGGGAATGGCTGCTCGTTGTGAGGCGCTCCTCGTCCTCAATTTACTCACGACACGGCCTCTTTCGTTCCAGTTGATACTAGAGCTTGCGACAGCGAACGAGAAGCTGGAGGAGCAGAATAGGAGACTGAGGATCGAGTACCTCGCACTGCGGCAAGCAGCACGGGACGCGGGCCTCAACTCGGTGCTTGTGAACAGCACATTATTGGGAGTGCCAGATGAGACGCTAGGCATCGACACTGCAGCGAAGCAGGCAGCAGGAGACGCCCGTGAGGCTGAGGGAACTCAGTCTGGCGGGGGTGGCGCGCGGAGAGCGCTACGTAGGGCAAGTAGAGAGCAGCGGACGCGATGATACATGGCTGTGTGAGTCGATGACGGTCTGAGCGTTAGGCGCGTTGTCAAACTTCAGGCTGCCACGTGGACGCCCCCAGCCATACTTGCCCCTCGTCGCGGAAAGCTTCGTCTCAAAATGTCTGCCCTAGCACCGTCCGCTGCGCTGATTGCCCGCCCGGCAGGCATGCGCCGCAGCAGCGCTCGCCGCAGCGCTGTCAGCGTCCGCGCTTCGGGTGACAAGAAGAGCTTCTTGGACTTGAAGGGTGCGCACACGGGTCTCTATTCTTTGGTCTGCAGCACTGGAACATGGTGCCGGGGAAGTGGCGCGACACGCGGCGTGCTTGCGTCGCCGTCTGGGCTCGATAGTGTGCCGAGTGATGGAAACCCTCAGGCCTGCGTGGTTTGCGCTACCGCCCCGGCGAATCGAGGCGTCCTAATTGCGCTTGCGAGGGGCGCGGTACTACCTTCTCGCGTCCCGACCACTTTATGGTGTCACAGCGGCGCTGGCCGGCTGCAGCCGGGTGAGAAGGAGTCACTCCCGACTTGCCCCTTATCTCGGGCCTCTACCCCAGCGGGCGCCTCGCTTCAGCCGCCTAGTTGCCCGCGCTGACCACACTGCACAAGCTATGCACGCGCTGCCCGCTGTCGGTCCAGAAGTACCCTTCACGTCGAAGTTGACTGACGCGTGCCAACGCTCCCTCAGACTTGGAGTCCACCACCGGCAGCTGGGACGTGTACGGCGTGCAGGAGACCAAGCGCTACCCGGAGGCACGTCGCTGGTGAAACGACTCTGAGTTTGACAGTGAGCGTGGCGCTCATACAGCGTGTGATGTGCTTTCTCTTGCTCTCAACAGATCCAGAACACCTTCTTCGAGCGCGCTGCGGACGCCGTCACCCGTCGTGAGTCCATGTACAGCTTCCTGGCCCTCGCCGGCGGTGCCGCCATCCTGGTGTGGGGCGGCAAGGGCGCGAAGGATGCCAAGCTGCCCATCACTGTGGGTCCTCAACAGAAGGCGCCGCTGGGCCCTCGCGACAAGCTGTAAGCGCAGCATTACTGAGAATGACACAGCTTTGAAAGCGAGACACTACAAGTTCACATTGCAGCTTGTGGCTGAATGTCCCTCTTGAAGATGAACAGCCCGCCGCCAGTCAACGCCCTGCCCACGAGCGTATCTTCATCGCAGTAGCCCAGCAGATACGCGCCGCCATTTGCGACTGTGCCCAGCAATCCGTCCACATCCTCTGGACCGGCGTCGATGGCGCGGCCTGCACCAGGCAAAGGCAGCGTGATGTTCAGCTCCCGCAGAGCTTGCAGGAGCCACATCTGCGGTGCGATGCGCGGCAGCACCGCAGGCGCAATCAGCGTCTCAAGCGTCTCACTAATCTTAACATCGCCTAGTGAAGCCTCTTGGAACGCCAGCCTGATACTTCGTGTGCCTGCAACTGCGTACTTCGCTCTCACCCGCAGTGCGACGTCTGACATGAAGGGCGGCGCGCTTGCGTAGATGAGGTTCTCAACACCTCCGTAGGTGTCAAAGCTTTGGCAAATGTCTCCTATGCGCAGTAGGCCGAAACTCGCACGCTCCGCCTCAAGCAAGACGAGAACGTCAGAGGCGGTGGTATACACTAGTCTCCAGCGGCCTGCTAGCAGCTGCAAATCAAGTGTTTTCCCGAAAGCCTCCAGTTCCAGTGCAGCCTCTTGCACAGCCACCCGCGTGCTGCGTGACGCTGAAACGCCGCGCAACGTGCCATCTACGAGTCGAAATAATGACTCCTTGGCAGCTGCAGTCGCAGGAGAGCACACAGCGGAGCCCCCAGAGCTTTCTTCCTCAACTGCTGTTGCAGACGCACAAGCTGCCCACCACGGCCGCCGAGTGCGACAGCGAGCAGGCTGGCAGTGAACAACGGGGCCGTAGCCGCGAACGTGGTGACGAGTCTGCATACCGGCCTCGCGACGTGGCTTTGCGTGCGTTTTCGACCGCCATTTCCGTCCTCTTCACTGTCCATCCCCGTCGCCAGATGGATCCCGACACGGAGCCTGTACCTGTGCCGTCTGTCTCGCCGCTGCTGGAGTTGGAGGGGAGACGCCAAAGCGAGGAGGAGAGCCAGGCTGTGTCTTTGCTCAGTGAGCCCCGCACGGAGCGCCGGCTCAACTTCAGCAGCACGTTCGACGACGCAGTGCCGAACAGTGGAGATGTAGAAGGCAAAGCTGTCGCACGTGCGCCGCCTGCAGCTCCACCGCCGGGCGTGGTGGGTCAAACGCCTGCGCCCGAGGCTCCTGATGGCCGCGTTGTGGAGGCGGCGCGTTACGCACTGCACGGCGATGACACGCCGCAGGGACGTGACGACAGTCTCGGAGTTGCCGGCGTGGAAGAGGTGTGTCCGCGTCCGAGCGTCCTAGTGTTGTGGAGTGCTGACAGCTGCACCCTTGCCTTGGTTGCCCAGGCGCTCCTGCAGGAGGTGGAGCAGCTTCGGGAGCAGGCAGCCTACGACGCTGACGCGCTAGCGACCGCGCAATACGAACACGAAGTGCTGCAAGCCCGGGTGCAGGTGTGTGCTCTTCTCTCTCGTTTGGCTGCTTTTGAAACTGGACTGACGCACCAGGGCCCAGGCACTTGAAGCTGACCTCGTCAACGCAGCTGTGCAACGGAGGCAATTACAAGCGGAAGCTGACGCAGCGGCAGCGGCAGCCCAGGCGGCGCAGCCAGCCACTGAGTCTGAGGCAATTATCGCGGCACTCCGCAAGGACGTGCAGGAGCTAGAGCACCTGCTTGAAGCAAGTCAGAAAGAGAACGAGCGCGCCACGGTTGCTCTGAAAGCTGCACGTGCTGAAGCTGCGGAGCGCGTGGCGGCAGCTGAAATGGAGGTGTCCGCTGTCAAGTCGGAGCTGGCCCTGATGCGGACGGAGACACGCCTCGCTGGTGGCGTCAGCCGGCCGTCAGAAAGCGGTCATGACATCGATGGCGTGGATGCGGTGCAAGGCACATCTGCGGATCATCTGCGTCGCGTTCTCTCCCTCGAAGCCGCATTGAGGGAAGCTCAAGACGCCGCTGCCGAGAACCAACGGGCTGCAATGCAGGAGGTGGAGGAGCTGAGAG
>Ga0164296_1006211_pt1 | contig 10188 bp, 5 predicted proteins | sample GEODES057metaG_FD_113533 | JGI IMG/M metagenome (GOLD analysis project Ga0164296, IMG submission 113533) | Dystrophic lake water microbial communities from Trout Bog Lake, Wisconsin, USA - GEODES057 metaG | ecosystem: Environmental > Aquatic > Freshwater > Lake | place: USA: Trout Bog Lake... | reverse complement strand
TTCAACTACCGCTACTTCGAGACAGACGCGCCAGCTGGTGTTGAGGGCGCACCCCGCGCATGGTGGTTCGGCGGCGGCACGGACTTGACGCCCAGCTACTTGTTCCCGGAGGACGTGGCCCACTTCCACGGCACATACAAGCGCGTCTGCGACTCCCACGACTCAGCCTTTTACCCGCGCTTCAAGTCCTGGTGCGATGACTACTTCATGATCAAGCACCGAGGCGAGCGCCGCGGAGTGGGCGGCATCTTCTTCGACGACATGAACGACCGGGACCCTGAGAAACTGCTGGCATTCGCCACCGACTGCGCTGCCGCCGTGACGCCTGCGTATGTGCCGCTGGTGTCGAAGCACAAGGATGACAAGTTCACGGAGCAGCAGAAGGAGTGGCAGCAACTGCGGCGCGGGCGATACGTGGAGTTCAACCTCGTGTACGACCGTGGCACCACGTTCGGCCTTAAGACAGGCGGCCGCATCGAGTCCATCCTCATGTCACTGCCTCTGACGGCGCGATGGGAGTATGACCAGCACCCGGAGCCGGGGTCGACTGAGTGGGACTTGTTGGACGCGTGCAAGAATCCCCGCGAGTGGCTGTGAAGCGGGTGCAACGCGCGATATGACACACGTCTTCTCTAATCATTCATCTGTGACGTCAGCGCCGAGATCCGAGACTTGACACTGCCCTCCGCAAAAGGCCTGTACAAAGCGCTTCAGCAGTCCGCTGTTGCGCTGATTAGCGCCCAGCGCGCCAGCTTACTCTATGGGCTGTGGTGCCTCCAGCTCTGCGGACGACGACGCGCATCCGAAGCAGTCACCGGCTGGACAGCCGAGGAGCAGTGCTCAGGCCGCCAAGCCGCGCGCTTCCGGGCAAGCCGCCGCCAACATGCAGACAGGAGCGTCATCCAAGGTGTGTCTCCGCCCTCTGCGTAGGTAGGGGCTGTAGGCACGCGCACGCCTTTGTGGACCTGTACCCGCGCTCGGGTGGCAGCTGCCAAATGCAGCCCTGCTGCGTGTCGTCGCAGCCCTGGCCCGGCCGTGTGGTCAGCCACGTGCGTACTGGTTGGGGGCTCGCACGTCCCCAGCGTCGTACTTGTGGGCGATACGCGGCGCGCGGTCGCTGGGGGCAGCTGAATTGGCACCCTGAAAGCGGCGAAGCCTCATCCGACTCCCTGACGGCGGACACGGCACGCAGGTTGTGGTGAAGAAGACTCGTAGTATCTTAGACCGCGACTCAGAGGTGCGTCGCGTCCCGTGTCTGCGCCCGCTTGCGGCTGCTGTACGTACCCCGTGCAAGCGCAGGGGGGACCCCTGACTGGTTCACCACCGCAGAACTTCCTGGAGCTGTACACCCTCGGCCGTGAGCTCGGCCACGGCCAGTTCGGCACGGTGTATGAGTGCACGGCGAAGCAGGGCGACCGCACACCGCGTGCGGTGAAGGTCATCAACAAAGCCAAGATGAAGTGCGCAGAGGACTTGGAAGACGTGCGCCGAGAGGTGGCCATCCTCCACCTGCTTGCAGGCCACGCCAACCTGGTGTGCGTCCACGACGCGTACGAGGACGCAAAGGCGGTGTATCTCGTCATGGAAATGTGCACCGGAGGCGAGCTCTTCGACCGCATCGTGGAGCTGGGCCACTACAGCGAGAAAAAGGCGGCGGAACTGTTCCGCGTCATGCTGGATGTGGTGAACCACTGCCACACGCTGGGCGTCGTGCACCGCGACCTCAAGGTGCGAATGGCAGGTGTTCTTGCGTCTCATGCATTGTCGCTGAGTCCCCACATGCGCGCGTCCCTGGAACAGCCCGAGAACTTCCTGCTGTCCGCCAAGGGCGACGCGGGCGTGCTGAAGGCCACTGATTTCGGGTTGAGCACGTTCTATAAGGACGGCGACGTGCTGCACGATATGGTTGGCTCCCCCTACTACGTCGCGCCCGAGGTTCTGCGCCGCAAGTATGGCCGCGAGTGCGACCTCTGGTCTGCAGGCGTGATTCTGTACATCCTTCTGGGCGGCCTGCCCCCGTTCTGGGGCAACAGCGAGAAGGAGATCTTCGACAGCATTCTGAGGGGCAAGGTTGACTTCAGTGAGGAGCCGTGGCCGAGCATCAGCGCCTCTGCGAAGGACCTCATCAAGGGCCTGCTGAACCAGAATGTGAGCCAGCGCCTGACGGTGGCGCAGGCGTTGGCGCACCCGTGGATGAAGGGCAACGCCCCCGACGTGAAGATTGACAGCGCTGTGCTGAAGCGCATGCGCACGTTTGCCAACCAGGGCAAGTTCAAGCAGCTGGGTATGGTCATGCTGGTGCGCCACCTGAAGAAGGAGGAGCTGACGGGGTTGCGGGAGCTGTTCCTGGAGATGGATGAGGACAAGAGTGGCACCATCACCATCGACGAGCTGCGCAAGGGCCTGCACCACCACGGCGCGAAGCTCGCTGACACCGAGGTGGAGGCGCTGATGGACCATCTCAACCTGGACGGCTCACACGAGCTCAGCTACGAGGAGTTCTTGGCCGCAACAGTGCAGATGCACAAACTGGAGAGCCAGCAGAACCTGCACCAGGCGTTCGATGATTTCGACACGGATCACAGCGGCGGCATCAGCCCCGAGGAGTTGGCGAGCAAGCTGATGGAGTTACACGTGAAGGCGACGCGGGAGGAGGTGCTGGAAATGATTCACGAGGCGGACTTGGACGGCGACGGCCAGATCGATTTCCAGGAGTTCTTAGCACTCATGGCGCCACGGCTGCTGCACGGCGCCGATCATGACGACTCCGCCATGATGAAGAGCCTGTCGAAGCTCAAGGGCTCTGGCCGCTAGCGGCGCAGCCTTGTGTGATGTCATCCAATGTGGCATATTGTGTTCCCCCTTCTCTTTCGCATTCGTACTAGGCAGCGTGCGCGAGCGTCCCTGTCTTGGCGAATGCTGCGCAGTGTGTGACGGCACTCTCCTCGCATGGCTTTCGATTTTGAGGACTTCATCCGCAGCCCGTCGCTCCTGCTCCTCCTTGCATGCGGTGCATTGCTACATCTCATCGGCACAGCGCTGCTATTTCATCGCGTGCGCAAGGCGCGTTCCACACAACGTTGCGAGAGGAGGCAGTTCCTAATTGTCGCCTCTTCCTGACGCCCGAGGCCAAACTGAGCTGACTGCGCGACTCGCAGAACACGGTGGGGTTCTTTCATCCGTTCACGAACGACGGCGGTGGTGGGGAACGCGTGCTCTGGTGCGCCGGGTCTGCTCCGTTGCACGTTCTTTTGGTGAGCTTGCAGCTGACGCGGTTGACCTCCTACTTCGCTGCCCACTGCCAGGTGTGCTGTCCGAGCGCTGCAAGGCTCGCTGCCAGAAGCGCAGGTGCGTGTTCGCCTCACACGTGCACCCCACCTGCCTCGTCAATGTTCACACCAACTCGAACCCTGTGTCGCAACGCGCCAACCTTCAATTGGCAGGTGTACATATTCACGGGAGATGACTTGACTGCCGAGCAGCTGTCCGAGCGCGCAGCGACGCTGTTCGGCGTGCCACCGCTACGACCAGTACGCACGGTTCGCTTACTTCTTCGGGGCCTCGTCCTGGCGCGCTTGTATCCGGTGTTCACGCTGTTAGGCCAGTCTCTGGGATCGATGGCTCTAGCTTTGGAGGCTCTTTATAAGCTCACGCCCGCGCTGTTTGTAGACACTGCGGGTTACGCGTTCGCCTACCCGCTTGCCTCTGCTGCCGGCTCCAAGGTTGCCAGTTACACGCATTACCCGATGGTCAGCACCGACATGCTGGCTGTCGTCTCCAATCGCGCGGAGACATTCAACAACCGAGCGTGGGTGGCCCGTTCGACGATGCTGTCTGCAGTGAAGGCATCCTATTACAGGCTTCTCGCGTCATTGTATGGCTCTGCGGGGCGGTGTGCGGATGTCATCATGGTGAACAGCAGCTGGACAGAAGGTCACATTGCGGAGATGTGGCGCGTACGGCCCAGCATTGTGTACCCACCTTGCGATATTGAATCACTCAAGGCGCTGCCACTGGATCGACCAGCGATGCCGCGCATCGTCATCTCCGTCGCGCAGTTCAGACCAGAGAAGGCGCATGCGCAGCAGCTTCGCGCCTGGGCAGCTGTTATGCAGAGGGCAGCGGCTAGCGAGTTTGCAGGGCGCCATGCATACCTGCGTGGAGCCAAGCTGGTGCTTGTCGGCGGCGTGCGCCATGCTGAGGATAGGGAGCGCTTGGATGGCTTGCGTGCCATGGCAGAGCGTCTAGGTATCGCCTCTGATGTGGACTTCCAGACTGGCATCCCGGCTGTGCAGCTGCGTTTGCTGCTCGCATCCGCACACGCGGGCTTACACACCATGCGTGACGAGCACTTCGGCATCAGCGTGGTGGAATACATGGCTGCAGGCGCGGTGCCCATTGCGCACCGCAGTGCTGGGCCAGCCATGGACATTGTTGTGCCGGAGGCACCAGGGGAGCCACTACCAGGGCGGTTGTGCACTTCAGATAACGAGTACGCGGATGCGCTGGAGGAGGTGCTATGCATGCCGGAGGAAGAGCGCTTGGGGCTTGCGAAGCTGGCCAGAGACGCATCAGAAGAGTTTACTGAGTTGCAGTTCACGAGCGATTTCGTGGGGGCGCTTGCGCGTGTGCTGCCGCGTTCTGCAGTGCGTAGAGTATCGACCAAGGAGGAATGAATTGGAAAGCACCTCTACTCAATTGCAAAGTCAGAGTGTCTCTCTCTAGAATCGGAATGTGATGGACTCGGATTTGTTGGAGCCCACTAATTCCAGCTCTGGCCTAGGCTGCTGCTGCTGGTCCGCGGACGAGGTGTCCATCCGGGCGCGGTCGTCAACCGCCCAGCTCGGCGCATGCTGCTGTTGCTGAGCCGCAGCGCGGCTGCCGCCATCTTGCCCCGTAGCGTCCCTTAGTCGGCGCACGAACGCAACGAAGCTAGGGAAGTTGTGCTCGTCGAACAGCGCGGGCGTGAGTCTGAGAAACGTGAAGCTGGCCATTGCGGGCGTGCCACCTGCTGGCGTGACCAGCTTCCCTGATCCAGGATCCGGACGCGCGTCACCCAAGCAGTTCGCCACGACGCGGTCGTACGCGTCGCGGTCGAAACGACATAGCGCATTCTCGCCCATGACGGGCACACCCAACGCAGCTGCAGTCTCCCGCACTTGCCTCAGCAAGCCCTCTGGCCCGCAGCGTGCATCCCAAGGGTGTTCCACATCCCGCATCTCAACGCATGTGAAATTGAGTGCGACGCCGAGGCGGGCGCACATCTGGATGATGGGGTAATACCCATTGCGCTCGGGCACGTGTTCGCCCCGTCTGTGATTGCAGTACCCTGCTGTGAGCTCCGCGGCGTGGCTGCGTGTCATGTACCACCAGTGCACGCCTGCGCACTTGAGACTGAGCTGCAGGCCGCGCTGGCGTGCGTCGAGTGCATCGAGCGCTGTTTTTAGGACTCGCTCCCCATGGTCAACCAGTTGGCCGGAGTACCATCCGAGGAAGAATTGGCCGTAGGGTGAGTCCCAGGAGCCATTGTGGGAGCGGAAGAAGCCGGTGTCGTGCGGGAGGTCGTTGTAACCGCCCGCATCGTGGGGCCCAGCACCTCCCCACTCCAAGTGGCCAGCCTCGGACGCCGCCTGGGCGAGGGACAGCAGCGCGCGCTTATCGTAGCACTGGAACTCGCCGATGCCGGGGAAGCGCCACTGGCTAGCGGCAGGACAGCGCTTATTCTCCGGATACGCCGGGTATCGGAGCTCGCCACAAGGCCCACATCCGATGGAGGCCTCTGTCACGGTGCTGCCCAGCTCATCGCCGAACTCGCGGGCGAATGCGCGCATGAAATCGCCGTAGCACTGCAGCGGGCTGCGTCCCGCAAGCACGGGTGCATCGTCCGCGAAGAGCGAGAGGCACTCCGGGTTGCGGTACCCGTGTTGGTCCGTGAACAGCACGTCTGGGTCTTGCAGCGCGCTTTCGAGCACCCAGCTCGGCAGCGGGATTTCGTACACGTCTCCCACGTTGGCGCCGCAGGCGTGGAATGAGAAGCAGGCGGTCATCTTGAGGCCTGCTGACTTGACGAGCTGCAGGAGCTGCTTGTAGGGCGACCAGTCGTAGACTTTGGGACCGAGGCGCTCCACGACGCCCCACCAGATGTCCACCATGATGCCCTCCACGCCAGCTTGCTTCAGCGCCTGCGCGCGTGCAAAACAGGGTGTCCGAGTCAGCACCTGCGCTTTATGGTTGGGGCTTCAGTTCACTTGGGCACCCAGAGCGCACGCGCCTGAAAGCCGACAGCCAGTGCCTTCGAGTTGGTGACTACTCCGTCGCGGGTGACTGCGTCCAGAGGAAGCATCACGTAGACCGGCAGCGTGGGCCTGGGCGACTGTCGTCGGCTCAACAGGGCTGGAAAGCCGGCCCACGGCGAGCCCGAGTCACGGTTGTCAACCACCGCCGGCCCTGGCTTCACGCCAGTCTGAGGCGCCTCTGGGGCGCTCGTGGGCCAAGAGAAGAAGCGGTCCAGAACGCTGGAGCAGCTGAAACTCGACCTCCTCCTCCTCCGCCCCTCCCGCACGGAAAAGCAGGCCGGAACGCTGCGAGTAGACAGCAACATGGACGAGCGCGACGCGTGTGCAGCTATGGTGCCTCTGCCGCCGTGTGGCACCTCTCTACTTCTAAGTCTGTTGAACAGTGGGCGGCGGAGGCAAAGACGGACGAGAAAGCTGGGCAGTCAGACCAGGCAACGTGTAGAGGCCAGGAGGCGGGAGGGAGCAGCAGAAGCGCGGCGGCTCACTGCCAAGGAGGCCGCGCGCGTGCGCAAACTTCCCTCAGGTGCTGCCATGCTGTGCTGAGTCACTTGTGGCGCCCACGCGCAGTCGCTCAGTCGCGCAGAGGCAGTGTCGCGCGCGCACGAACACGCAGCCCGAAAGTGCATACAGCAACGCGTGCAGCCACCGGTGGGTGGCCGCTCGTGGTGGTTTTGGGCTCCGTCCCGTGTGGGCCTTGTGGCTCTCCCACCACAGGGAATGAGCGGACGGGCCACGGACGCACCGGCTTTGCTGCCCGCTGGTGCTTGGTAGCCCAGCGCAGCGGTCCGCGACGTTACAAGACATGGCAGTCGTGCCAGCGCTCTTGGAGCTGCGCCAGCAGTTGTTGGTAGTTGGGCCGCCCTTGGGAAAACCTGCGTCACCCTGACGCCACGCACACGCCCTCGCTGGCAGCTACCACACGCGGGAGGAGCACGCAAAGGGCGCGTGAGGGCGCGGTGGACACGCCTTTGCGACGGAGCTGCAGCTGCTCTGACTGACCAGTCTGAGGGGTATCGTTATTCTGTGCGGCGCCTTACCCCGTGCTACTTGCGCACACGAAGTTGACGCAGTCCATGTGAATGCTCGCGGGAGCAGCGGACGCGGACATAGCGTCTGACGCGAGAGCCAGAAAGATGCGTTGCATACCAGAATGCATCACTGGCTTGGCGGTGGCGGCGGCGGCGGCGGCTGCATCGCGTCTCCCTGCTCCTCTGGCAAGTCCGGGAACCCCTCCAGTGCGCCGTTGCTGATGTACAGTGCCGCCATGAGTGCGACATCGGCTGCGAATGCCGCCCCGAAGCTCTTCCACACAAAAGGCAGGGCGACGTTCACCAGCGGGATGGCCAGGAATAGAATGTTCAGGGCATCTTTCTCGCGCTTAGGGCAATCCCGGGCACGGAGGCTGGGCACAGCGAACATCCAGACGGACCACATGCCCACCAACCGCGGGATGCTGGGTTCGTCTGTAGGCAGCAGCACGTTGAATGCCAACAATCCACCCACGGCGATGCTGAGCCATGCCTGCACCTCGAAGATTTTGTACAGCGTGCTGCCCGGGAACGCGGGGTTCTTGGACTGCAGAAGGCGCGTGACACAAGTGTGTTTATCAGCGCAGTACAGTGACACACACGCGAGCGAGGCAGAAGCCCTGCGCGCAATGTACTCGCTCTCTTGAGCGCCCGACGCACCGTCTTGCCGCTGGCTTTTGGGGCGAACGTGTTGGCTGTCTTCTTGACAAAGGAGGACACCTGTTGAGAACGGCGTTGCACGTGAGTGCTCGCGTGCGGAGTGAGCACGCTGCACATGTGCACACACCTGACTGCCTGCGTCCACCGTCTCAACGTCCTCTCCAGAAGCTCTCACCTGCAGCAAAGAGCACGTGTCAGACTCCCCCAGCAAACCTGGCACACGCACTGCCCCGAGCAGCGCTGTGCTGGAGTTCGTGCCTGCACGCGGCGTAGTGCACTGCGTGATGTGTGCACTCTGCTGCTGCAGCGCCTGCGTATGTTGGTGGAGTTCAGTCAGTCTAACTGCTTGTTCAAGACAGAAAGCGGCGTTTGTCGCACCCCGGTCGGCGAGTGGCACGCCATGTGTGCGTGGCTAGAGGCACCCCCTGCGACGATAAGTATGCACCCGCGTGCGGCATCCCGAGTGGACTCTTCTCCTCGGCGGTCCCTCCTCCACGCACTGCACTCCCCGTCGTGTACTAGCCGCAAGCGTCCGACCCGCATGTCGGGTGAGCCACAGCAGGCGCTGCTCTTTGTTCCGACCTACATCCAAGCGAACGCGTACGCCTTCCATAACGCGTGAGTGCCTCCCTGTGCCCTCTGGCGCCGCGCTTGCACTCAGCCGCACAGCCAGAATGTACTCACTCACTGCTCTCACCCGTTCTCGCGCTGTGGCGCCACCCACTCCAGGCGAGTGTTCACCTCTATCGTCGCAGGCTGTGTCGCCGGTGTGCTGGGCCTCACCAACGCACTCGGCCTGCTCTCTTACCTCCTGGCCATGGCCGTGGTGCGTGACCCTGTCCGCCCACGTTGCACCGTGCGCTGAACGCAGCTGACGCGCGCCTTGCCTGTGTTTTCCAACTCAAAGACTGCTGCTGCTATTGCCCTGTACCTCCGTGGCGACGTGAAAACCTATTTCGTCAACTGGCGCGTCGCTCTGCTTTCTCCACACCTGCTTCCGCTGCTGTGTGCTTTGTGATCTGACACCTTTTGCGGCTGCGGTGCGCACTCGGAACGCTCTCGCGTGTTCTTCAGGAAGAGCTTCTGCCTGGACGGCGTGTTTGACGCGGCGATGACGTACCTCCTGTTCTGGACGTACGTCGCCCCTGCATGCCCTGTCCCTGTCTGAACGCACGCTCTTAGCCCGCACGCGTGCGTCTGGCACACAAGTGCCCTGGGGCAACCCTAGCAGTGACCTCGCTCCCGCGCATACGCTGACCTTGTGTGCACACGTGACACACACCACAGCCTGGTGTACAACCTCGTGCACTTGTTCGAGTGAACGCGCGACATCAAACTTCCTCTTTCTTCACAGCCACAACCATATGGCTACGTTTGCTGAAACCGGGGGCCTTTCTCGCCAGCGCCGGTCGCTGCGATTGTCTTACGTGCTTCGCCCCGGCGATGACGGCGGCCAGGAGGGTGCACGGTTCCACCAGGCACCGGTCAATGCGATGGCGTGCAGCCCTGGAGATTGCAAATGGCTGTTCACTGGGAGCCGTGATGGCAGCATCCGAGCCTGGCATGTGGGCAGCAGCGCGGCATCGCCGCAGCAGGCGCCCACGTGCGTGTCCGTGTGTGAGGGCCACTCCGATTGGGTGAGCAGCTTGGCTGTGGTTCACCCTGACAGCACAACAGACGCTGCAGGAGCTGCGCCGTCGCCGCCACCACTCCTCATCTCCGGCTCATTCGACGCAACCATCGCACTCTGGCGCCCTGTGACAGCGACCGCTGAGCGCGCGAGCCGCCGATCCCCTGGCGCGCCCACCCCAGTGGCCATGGTCTCACCTCTGGCAACCTTCGCTGGCGGACACACCGATTTCGTGACGTGCGTCGCTACTACACCGGGCAGCAATATGTGTGCATCCGCGGGTCTGGGTGGGCAGCTGTGCATTTGGGACATTGGTGCGGCTCACGAGGGAGTGCCCCCTCTTCAGCGCATCCCGGATGTGAGCACCCGGACTCGCGTGCTGGGCGCTGTGGCTGCATCAGCTGGTGAAGTGGACGCAGGCAAGTGGTCCATCTATGCGCTCGCCATGTCTCCAGGATCAGGCGCTCCACTCCTCGCATGGGGTGATGCCGGAGGTTGCATCCGCTTGTGGGACACGCGACAGCCGGCGCCAGCATGCTGGGGCGATGCCGCACTGCAAGGGCATACAGACACA
>Ga0164296_1006208_pt1 | contig 10195 bp, 7 predicted proteins | sample GEODES057metaG_FD_113533 | JGI IMG/M metagenome (GOLD analysis project Ga0164296, IMG submission 113533) | Dystrophic lake water microbial communities from Trout Bog Lake, Wisconsin, USA - GEODES057 metaG | ecosystem: Environmental > Aquatic > Freshwater > Lake | place: USA: Trout Bog Lake... | reverse complement strand
GCTACCGGCAGGTTCGATGCTAAGTTGGCCGATTTTGCAAATGTTACAGTAACAGGCAGCAAAACTACTGTGGGCTTTGGTAACCTGGATTCGCAATTGGCCGATCGGAGTATGAGCGATACCCGTTCGTATAATGTTACCGGCAGCGCTGAATTAGGCAAATTTTTCCCGGAAAAAAGCGGAATTCATGTGCCGCTGTATATCAACGTGTCGCACCAGGTAAGTTTGCCCGAATATGATCCGGCTCAGCCTGATGTAACGCTGAAACAAGCACTTAATGCTGCCTCAAGTTCAAAACAACGCGATTCGATACAAAATGCTGCCGAGGATTATACCTTGCGCAAGGGCTTTAACCTGACCAATGTACATAAAGCCCGTACGGATGCAAAAGCTATTCCGAAGGTTTGGGATATCGAGAACTTTAATGCCAGCTATTCCTACGTTGAATACGATCACCACGATTTTACTACGGAGAATGATTTTGAAAAAACTTATCATGCTTCGCTCTCCTATAATTTTACCGTTACACCAAAATATTTAACACCGCTGGAAAAAATAATTAAGAGCAACACCCTGGCGCTTATCCGTGATATCAATATCGATCTGGTTCCTTCGCGTATCAATTACAGCATCAATTTCGATCGGTTCTACTCAGAAAATACGCTGCGTAATAATGACCCGGAAAACCTGATCGCTATACCGACCACCTTTAACAAGTCGTTTAATATCTCCACCATGTACGGTTTGGGCTGGAACCTGACCAAATCGTTAACCATGTCGCTGGATGCAACCAACCTGGCTACCGTGGATGAACCGGCAGGACGGCTCGACGGCTTAAAACGAGACACACTTTGGGAAAATATCTTGCGGATGGGTCGGACTACCAATTATAACCATACGCTGAGTTTAGACTATAATGTGCCGCTTGCGAAAATTCCATACATGGACTGGATAAGTCTGGTGGCAAGTTATAAAACGCATTTTCAATGGCAGGCACAACCCTTGTTTGCCATTAACGACCCCGCCTATAACGTAGGTAACAGTATACAAAACTCGCGAACGATACAAATCAACCCCACTTTTAATTTTATTACCCTGTATAATAAATTTCCTTTCCTGAAACGACTGAATAACAAACCAGCCCCGGGTAAAGAAGATGAGGAGATATCGGGTTTTAGCAAAGTGTTGCTAGGCCTGCTTACCAGCGTCAAAAATCTGAGTGTATCCTATTCAAGAACTGATGGTACATTTTTACCGGGTTATTTACCCAATAGTAGTTTCGCCGGCGAAGACTTCAATTATAATGCACCCGGCATCGGTTTTTTGCTGGGTAGCCAATCGGACTTGCGCCAACGAGCTGTGCAGAATGGCTGGTTGACACAGGATACACTTCAGAATCAACTTTATGTAACAACGCTGAATCAGGACCTGCACTTAAAAGGGACGCTGGAACCGTTTAAGGATTTCAGGATCGATCTGATCGCATTCAAAACCCAGGATCATACTTATCAAAGTACTTTTAAATTCCTGCCGGCAGATAATTCGTTTGAAAATTTAACCCCTACAACTACCGGTGACTACAATATCTCTTATTTTTCGCTGGCAACAGCATTTTCGAAGATCAGTGGTATCGATAATTTATCGCCAATATTTACGAAATTTGAAAGTAACAGGGCAATTATCTCTCAGCGGCTGGGCCTGTTGAACCCGAATTCTGTTAAAGCACTTAATGGCACCTATGCCGATGGTTACAGCGCTAACTCGCAAGACGTAATAGTACCGGCATTTATCGCAGCTTATACCGGGCGCAATGCTACGACTATTAGTTTGGGGCAATTCCCGAATATACCGATACCTAACTGGGACATGCGTTTTACCGGTTTAAGTCATGTTCCATTATTTAGCGACCTGTTTGAGTCGGTCGACTTGCGCAGCGGCTATCGCTCAACCTATACGGTTGGTAACTTTACCACATTGCCTCAATATACAATTGGCAACGGTGGTGTGAGCTCGCGCGATGAAAACAACGACTTTTTGCCTCAGTACCAATTCTCGTCGGTAACAATTTTTGAACAGTTTGTTCCATTACTGGGTATTGATGTTCGTTTCAAAAACAACCTAACCGCCAACCTGGAATACCGCCAAACCCGTACCCTGAACATGAGCCTGGTTAATAGCCAGCTGGCACAGCAGGATGAGGATATCCTGGTGATTGGGTTCGGCTATAAGACACGGAATTTCAGATTCCCTTTTGGTTTGTTCAGTGGGGCATCGCTCAAAAACGATCTTACTTTCAAAATGGATCTTTCCTTGCGCAACAATAAAAACCTGGTTTACCAGGCCGCTATACCGGGTGCGCAAATATCATCGGGTGCGCAAAATATTACCTTCCGCCCCGAGATCGATTATGTGATCAATCAGCGTTTTAATTTAAGCCTGTTCTACGATTCAAATATTACACGGCCATTTACCTCGCAGACCTTCAATACGGCATTTACTAATTTTGGTATCAACCTGAAGTTGTTGCTGCAATAATTGCTGAAGATTTCAGATCTATTTTGGTACCACAATAATTCCGGTAGTTGCAGTAGGCGAACTGGTATTGTTGAGTTGTACGGGAGAGCCATTTTTCCAAAGGGTAGCATTTCCGTTGAGCAGTCCGCTGATATAAACGTCGCTCCCATTTGCTGTTATCGCATCCGCTTCAGCGTTTGTAGTACCGTCTGTCATCTTTTTTTCGACCCCATTTTTCCAATAGGTGGCGATCGCCTTTAAAGTCTTAGGGTCCTTGGTATAGCCTGCAAGGTATACATCCTGTCCGTTGGTAAACATCGCACCTGCAGTTTGTGAAATAGAGCAAATGGTACCATCGTGGTATTGAGTAGCTACCCCGTTCTTCCAGGAAACGATGCCAATATTGCTATAAGTGGCTATCGAACCGGCAAAATAAAGATCACTTCCGATGATCGTAATGCTATTGGCGATAGCGGAGTAAAGTGCGGGATCCATCGAAGGGTCGGGACTCAAAGTATAGCTGACCCCATTTTTCCAGTAAACGGCCGAGTTATCTATATACCCGGCTATGTATACATCTTGCCCTGAAACAGCAATGGCAAATGCCTTCGCAACGGTATTGGAATCAGTAAGCGCAGTCATTACCCCATTTTTCCAATATACAGCCTGGTGCAAGCCATTGGTATTGTAAACAACGCCTGCAACGTAAATATCGTTACCAGAAACTGCGATCCCGTTTGCCTGCGATACTCTGCCGCCGGCACTAAGCTGCGTTTCGACACCGTTTTTCCAGTAAGCAGCGATATCGGCACCGTACAAGGCGTTGGTCCACCCCGCTTCATAAACATCCGAACCCTGGATCACGATGGCGTTCGCGATACTTTGTGGGGTATTATCGCTCAGGTATTGTGGTATGCCATCGACCCAACAAGTGGCGCCCAAACCTGTTGGCGCAGGACCACTGCCAACCACATATACATGGGCAGTGGCGTAGGGGTTCACAACGGTATCGCCAGCTTTTGTAGGATTTACATTCGTCTTTTTAGTACATGAACTAAAAACCGTAGAGAGCAGGGTCAAAAAAAGCAAGTAACTGGCAGCCTTCATCAATCAAATATAATTAAAATCGGAGGGTATTACGATCGGAAATTTTATCGGCAATGCTTGAAAAAATAGCTGATTAAGGAGCGGAATCAAGCCCGGTCGGATAGAGATTTTTTTCTTCACGACACTTTTACCAGTTTAGCAAATACTTGCGCTTTCGTCAATCCCCTGTATTACTAGTGCTATGTTAAATAGAGAAACCGTCATCCTATCGTCGTGATTTTTGAAAACGTGACAAAGTGTCATCTGAAATCTAAAAATTGTGTATTTTTGCAATCCAATATTGAGGTAATGTTAGATTTTGCGATCACAGATAAGACACACGACGAAAGCAGGCAGGGAGAAGCGCTGATCTTAAGGCCAGCTGGCGATAAAGCGGCCCGCAAGCTCTATATAGAAAGCTACGGCTGCGCCATGAATTTTTCGGACAGCGAAATTGTGGCTTCTATCCTTTCGGAGCAAGGTTTTGAAACTACCGGCGATTTTAACCAGGCCGATGTGATCTTCATTAACACCTGCTCCATTCGCGAGAATGCTGAGCAGCGTGTGCGCAACCGCCTGCGTGAATTTACCATAGCCAAGGTAAAGAACCCGGGTTTGGTGGTAGGCGTATTGGGTTGCATGGCTGAAAGGCTAAAGGCGAAGTTTTTGGAGGAAGAAAAACTGGTCGATGTGGTGGTTGGTCCGGATGCTTATCGCGACCTGCCTAACCTGATCGGGAAAGTTGATGAAGGGCAAAAGGCGGTTAATGTATTGCTCTCACGCGAGGAAACCTATGCAGATATCAGCCCGGTACGTTTGAACAGTAACGGGATCAATGCCTTCGTATCGATCATGCGCGGATGCGATAATATGTGTTCGTTCTGCGTAGTGCCCTTCACCCGCGGTCGCGAACGCAGTCGCGAACCGCTATCGATCGTTAAAGAATGTACCGAACTATTTAACCAGGGCTACCGTGAGGTAACGCTGTTAGGGCAAAACGTCGACTCCTACAAATGGAAAGGTGGAGAAGAAGCAAGTACCGAATCGGACCAGCCGGGAGAAGTAGTCAACTTCGCTAATTTATTAGCGATGGTTGCACAGGTTGATCCTGAACTTAGGGTGAGGTTTTCAACTTCGCATCCGAAAGATATTACGGATGAGGTGTTGTACACCATGAAAAAGTACGATAACATCTGCAATTATATACACTTGCCGATCCAATCGGGCAATAGCCGGGTATTGGAACTGATGAACCGAACCTACGACCGTGAGTGGTACATCAACCGTATCGATGCGATCAGAAAGATCATTCCTGATTGCGGTATTTCTACGGATGTGATCACCGGTTTTTGCACCGAAACAGAGGAAGAGCACCAGGATACGCTGAGTATGATGGATTATGTGCAGTATGATTATGCCTATATGTTCATGTATTCGGAAAGGCCGGGTACGCTCGCAGCAAAACGCTATGCTGACGATATCCCTGAGGCAGTAAAGAGCCAGCGTTTAAAGGAAGTTGTAGCAAAACAGCGCGAGCACTCCTACACCCGTCTGCAGGCACAGTTAGGTAAGGTACAGCGCGTATTGATAGAAGGTTTCTCGAAAAAATCCGACAAAGATTATTGCGGGCGAAACGACCAGAATGCAATGGTGGTTTTCCCGGTCAACGAAAATTATAAACCAGGCCAGTATGTCAATGTGCTGGTAGAAAGAACAACCACGGCTACTTTGATAGGGGTGGTGATTTGAAAATTTGAAAATTTGGTGATTTGAAAATTTGAAGATGTTGCCTCAATTTTCAAATCACCAAATTGCCAAATATTCAAATTTTCAAATTGCCAAATTTTCAAATTGATTAAATGGAATTACAGGAAATTAAACAACGCTTCGGTATCATTGGCAATTCGCCTTTGCTTAACCGGGCTATCATTATAGCAAACCAGGTTGCACCTACTGATATCTCGGTTTTGATCACCGGAGAGAGCGGCAGCGGTAAAGAGGTGTTTTCACATATCATCCACCAGATGAGCCCGCGTAAACATGGGCCTTTTATTGCCGTTAACTGTGGTGCTATACCTGAGGGGACGATAGATTCTGAATTATTCGGGCACGAAAAAGGGGCTTATACCGGGGCTGTTGGGGAGCGTAAAGGCTATTTTGAAACGGTAAACGGAGGAACAATTTTCCTGGATGAGATCGCCGAAATGCCATTGGGTACGCAGGCACGATTGCTGCGTGTATTGGAATCGGGTCAATATATCAAGGTAGGCTCGTCTAAAGTTGAAAAAACCAATGTAAGGGTAATAGCCGCAACCAACGTTGATGTATATGAAGCCGTACGTAATGGAAAATTCAGGGAAGACCTTTATTATCGTTTAAATACGGTGCCGCTTCGGATACCGCCATTGCGTGAACGTAAGGAAGATGTTTACCTGTTGTTCAGGAAATTTACCGCTGATTTTACCGATAAATACCGTACACCACCAATTCAATTGGATGAAGAGGCACAGCAATTGCTGATCAATTATTCATGGCCGGGCAACGTCAGGCAGTTGAAAAATATGGCTGAGCAATTGGCGGTATTGGAAACATCGCGACTGATTACCGCGCAGGTGATCATGAATTATATACCACCTGAAGCTGGGCGAAGCAACCTGCCTATGCGCATGGAAAACCAACCCAAAGAAGATATCTCCGAACGCGATATACTTTACAAGGTGTTATTTGATATGAAGCGGGATATGGTTGAATTGAAAAAACTGGTGGCCGACATCATTGAGCATGGTGGTGTATCAACCAGCTATGCCAACAATCCACAAACGCTAAACCAGCTCTATCGCGATATTGAATTGCCCGGAAATGCGGGCGACGGACAATTTACGATACAGCAGCCCGTTATTAACAACAACGTTCCCTTTAACATCACGCATGATGCCGAGGAAGTTGAAGAATCGCTTTCGCTGGTCGAAAAAGAATCCGACCTGATCCGGAAGGCGCTCAAAAAGCACAAGGGCAAGCGTAAACTGGCTGCTAATGAGTTGGGTATTTCGGAGCGCACTTTGTACCGCAAGATCAAAGAATTGAACCTGTAAATGATGAAAAGGATAATTGCACTGTTTATTTTAACCATTACGGTATTGCTGACCAATTCATGCTCGTTCAGTTTGAGCGGTTCTTCTATCGGAGAATTGAAAACCATCAAAGTAGAATATTTTGAGAACAATGCCCAATTGGTGGTCAATTACCTGAGTCAGCAATTTACGGAGTCATTAAAGGAGCGTATCCGTTCGACAACCAGTTTATCGATCATACAGGGAGAGGGCCAGGCGAGGATGTCGGGAACTATAACAGGGTATACTATAGAGCCAATATCGGTACAGGCAACTAATAGTAACGTTGCGCCAATTGCCGGAGCCGAGCGGTTAACAATAACCGTAAGTGTAGTTTATACAAATTCGATAGATAAAAAGAATAGTTTTTCGCAATCGTTTTCTGAGCACCAGGATTTTACCGGTGATATCGCCAACCAGGAGCAAAAATTGGTAACAGCCATCATCAAGCAACTTACCGACGATATTTTTAACAGAGCCTTTGCTAATTGGTAAGCAATTCGTAGTTTCACCCCTTGTGGATCAATACCTGAATAACCGGCAGAACGAGATTTTGTGGAGATTGCTGGCAAACCCGGCCGACAACGGCCATATCTATAGCCACAACCTCGAGCAATTGTCGCACGACTTTCCGCAAAGCGGCCTGTTGCGTGCCCTTTATGCCCGTTCGGCCGGAGCCGAAAATACAAATCATGCAGCTGTTGCTTTCGATCCAAAGGCTCTTTTTGTGATCATCAAGGCCTATGAAAATCTGGCTGAAGTGCCTGAAACCAACATTATTCAACACCTTGCGATCGACAAGACCTACGCCGGCAACGACAAGGATGAAGATGTCCCTGTTTATAATGATTTCAGTCATGGCGAATTAAAAGATCTTTTGGGCTTTGAGCCACATACCGAATACGAAGAAATGCCGCAGGTGATAGTCGGGAACGATGAAGCCGAAGAAGTGCAGGCAATTGACCAACATTTTGAAGGCATAGCACCAACTACCGAACCAGTAGAGGATTTGCCGGTAGCGGCATTAACCAATGTTATTGAAAATGCTGAACCGCCGGCAGAGGATCATCGCACAACCATAGGTGCAGAGGTGTTTGAGGAAGAGATTGCCGAGGCTGTTGCAATGGCAAACGAAGCGCCGGTTGCTATTGAAGCCCAGGCCGAAATTTCTGCTGCTGCTGAACTGCCTGCTGAAGATGAACGCATTGCTAACCATCCGACGGTTTATGAAGAAGAGGTACAACCGGAGGCCATTGAGCAACTGATCGAATTAAAGGAAGCAGAACAGCCTGATGATTCACCAGAGCACATCATTGCTTTGGATGAGACTGAGGGGCATCATAGCGAAGAACCGGAATATGCCGTAATTGAGCAGGAGCATGTCACCGCTAAACCCCAGGATATAGAAGACGAAATCTATGACGAGATCGTAGGCATCGAGCACATCAGTATCCCTGTTAAAGTGGCTCCACGAGTTGAACCTGAAGCAGAGCTATCAAATAAGGTAAAACCAGAACCGCAACAATTTGACATTCGCCACGAAGAGGTGCTTTATGAAGATGAGGCTGAAGAGCTGATACCGGAGAGCCTGGCTATGAGCGATTTCTTTGTTTTTGAACGTTCTGAACGCATTGAAGCACCTGTTGAAGAACTGCCTGTTATCGAAGAAGCGGCCCTCTCACCAGAAAAAGCTGCGGCACCTTTGTTCGCTGAAAAGGAAACGCAATACGTTTCCAAATACCACGACGAACAAATGCCCTACACCTTTTTGTGGTGGCTTGACAAGACGCGGAAAGAGCATTCGGGTATTTATCAGCCATTTAAGCTGGATACTTCGCAGGCTATCAAACATACCGGCGACGAAACCCTGCAGCAACAGTATTACGAAAATATTTTCCACGTTACTACACTCAGCGAACTGGACAAAGGCATTAACGAGCCTGCAATTGAGTTTGATGAACAACGTAAGGAAGATCGTATCATCCGGAAGTTTATCATCGAGGAGCCGCATATCAGCACACCAACAGGAGATAAGCTGGATAACGAGAACAAAGCACGTAAGAGTAACGAGGATCAGGACGAACTGGTGACAGAGACGCTGGCAAAAATTTATGCCGACCAGGTGCTATATCATAAAGCCATAAACACTTACAAAAAATTGATATTGAAATTTCCGGAAAAAAGCCGTTACTTTGCCGACCAAATTGAGATGTTAGAACGTAAAATCAATTAATATAAAAAGAAATGTATTTACTGTTAATTATCCTGATCGTGCTTGTATGTGTGCTGTTAGGCGCGATCGTACTGATCCAAAACCCTAAAGGTGGTGGTTTAACTTCCAACTTTTCAAGTTCATCCCAATTAATGGGTGTACAAAAAACCGGTGATTTCCTTGAAAAAGGCACCTGGATACTGGCAATTGCGCTAATGGTGCTTTCGCTGGCGATCAATGTATCGGTTAAAACTACTCCTGGCGCAGCCGACCCTAACCTCGAGAAAACCATCAACAAGGTTAACCAGGGTGCCGGACAGCCAAGTACTGCTCCACTGCCGGTTTCAACAGGAAAGAAAACAAACTAGGTTAAAAAGACTTAAAATAGTAGAAGGCTTTGGCGATTCGCCAAAGCCTTTTTTTAGCTATTTTGTGTTTTGCCGGGGCTGACATGATGACACGCCTGTATTAAAACTTCGTTAATTATAATCCGATTCTTGAGCTAAAAATGACAATTTGAACAGTTTACGCTGACATTATGTTGCTTGGCATAATTGATGAGGAATGTGGATGCACAAAATCTAAATTATTTATAAAATTCAAATTAGTATAACTATGGCATTGAACATTAAACCTATCGGAGACAGGGTAGTAGTGGAAGCTGCACCAGCCGAAGAGAAAACCGCATCCGGCATTATCATTCCGGATACTGCGAAAGAAAAACCACAGCGTGGAACGATCGTTGCAGTTGGCGACGGAAAAAAAGATGAGCCTTTAACCGTTAAAACAGGTGACCAGGTTTTATATGGCAAATATGCCGGTACCGAAATTACCTACGAAGGTAAAGAGTACTTAATTATGCGTGAGGCTGATATTTACGCAGTGTTATAACAATTACTGAATTATGGAATGAGTGAATTAGCGAATAATTTATTCAGGTAATAATTCAAAAAATCATTAATTCAACAATTAAAAAAGACATGGCAAAACAAGTTAGGTATAACGTAGATGCACGCGACGCTTTGAAGCGCGGTGTGGATATTTTGGCGAATGCGGTTAAAGTAACCCTCGGTCCAAAAGGTCGTAACGTAATTATTGACAAAAAATTCGGTTCACCATCGATCACTAAAGACGGTGTAACTGTAGCAAAAGAGATCGAACTGAAAGATCCATTGGAAAACATGGGTGCTCAGATGGTTAAAGAAGTAGCATCTAAAACTGCTGATATAGCAGGTGATGGTACTACTACTGCTACTGTACTGGCTCAGGCTAT
>Ga0164296_1006206_pt1 | contig 10197 bp, 9 predicted proteins | sample GEODES057metaG_FD_113533 | JGI IMG/M metagenome (GOLD analysis project Ga0164296, IMG submission 113533) | Dystrophic lake water microbial communities from Trout Bog Lake, Wisconsin, USA - GEODES057 metaG | ecosystem: Environmental > Aquatic > Freshwater > Lake | place: USA: Trout Bog Lake... | reverse complement strand
TGAGCAGCGCGGCGCCCGTGACCAGTTAGTTAGTGGCTAGTTGATTGGCGAAAAGCTGAACAGTTAGTTAGTTACTCAGATTGGGTAACTGTCAAAGGCCTGAAATGGACTGGGGGACGGACTCCTCGATTGTTGGCCCTCGCTCTGGGACCGCGGAGCATGAATCTACATCGTCAACACTCCCACTGCCATTTGCGGACCGCAGCCTGTGTCTGCAAGCGCGCCCAGCTGATTCCGAAGGTGTTCAACCTCAATAGCCAGAAGCGCTGCGCCCGCTCCGCCAGCATCTGGGCCAGCCATGCTGGCAGCACGAAGACGCGTCCCGGCTGCTGCCCAAGCTCGGTCAGGAGCGGCGAGAAGGAGCAGCGTGAGGACAACAGAATTCTCGTCATCTTCATCTTCAGCGCCCCCTGCTGCTTGGACCAGCGCGGCATGCAGTCTCGTGGCCCTAGTCGCATGTAACAGTGCCTGCCGCGCCTGCAATGCATCCTCATCAACCGCTCCGAAGCGGATGACGGCATGTGTAGCATGAGGCAGCCCATTGGCGCGTGCTGCGGCTACGACGCAACGGGCGACACTCTGCACGTCAGCTTCACCATCTTTTGCAGCAGCAAGGGCCGCTTGCAAGCCCTGCGGCGCTGTGAGAAAGACCACCCAATCGCGCTTGACAAGGCCATCGTCGCCAGGGGCGCACAGGCAGCACCGCGATTCGAGCGTCCACCGAAGGGAGGCGTATACGCCAGCCGTCTGATTATGTTCGGAGTACATCCGCAATGTGGCTGAAGGCTTTAAAAGGAGGAAGCCGCGGGGCTTCTGTGTGGCGCTGTCCGTAGCCTGCATGGCTGTCCAGAGCCGGTCTAGGGGCACCCAGTGCGGCGGGTATTTGAAGCGAGCGACATCCATGATGAGCACCATCCGCGATGAGGGCGCAAATGCGCCGATGGGACTGAAGTGGCCATCGCCAGATTGACCCATGGAGCCGCGACTGTATGACACTACCAACACTGCCGGCGTCGCTGAATGCGCTGCAGAGTCGCAGCATACCTCTCTAACTGCAGCCTCGAAGTCAGCAGCTGTCAACACTGAGGTTGCCTCAGGCTGCATGCTCTGTGCCTTGTTGCAACACGCGGCTGTAGCGGCGGCGTCGCTTGGTTGGCAGCTGCTGTCTAAGGGCGGGGCGCGCCGGACAGTCACGTCCGCTCCGTTGCACCGTGCAAGACAGGCCACTTGGTCTAGAGTCACGCCCTCTTTTGCAACCACCTCCAGCGGCACGCAGCAGTCCAACAGGTTCTCATCGAACCAGCGCCAGGAAGATTTCCACTCGCGCCCGGGGTCCACGCCAAGCGCATTCAACGCCATGGCTAGCGACGCAAGTCCACAAAACGCGGGCTCCGCCTGCGTGTGGTACACTTCCGCCAGGAGCCACCAGCAAGCGCAGCCACCGGTATTGAGAGCCTCATGTAACAGCGCCTGGCCCGCTGCACTACTGAACGCAACTGATGGAGGCGGTAAGGGGCGACGATGAAACGACCTCTGCACTGCTGTCATCGGAGCTGTGCTTGGCTGCTAGAGCTGGCTCTACGATGTCCATGTACAGTGCCGTACAAGGGATCGCGAGGCCCTGATGTTTGATCTGCGACACGGTGGCAGGCTTCTAAACGCTCGAGGACTGCCTTGACGAGTCGGACTTGTACAACGCAAGCTGCGGAGCTCTGTTGAGCAATGGAACTCGGACGAAGTGCGGGCCTAGAATCATGACGCGATAGCAAGCGGCACCCAATGCAGCTGTGCAGGGGCTGCTTGGCTGCACGACAGCTGCTCCTCAAGCGCGCTGCGTCGACCAGCTGGCGCAGACTATCACACGTGGGTGCACGCTGCTCCTCTGACGCGGCTTCTGGCGGCAAGCGCAGCGTCCTTGTCGTCGGCGGTGGTGCAGCAGGACTCACTGCCGCCTTCTTCGCAGCACGTTGCGGCGCTGCAGTCACAATTCTGGAGCGCAACGGGGAGACTGGCAAGAAGATCCTCATGTCCGGGGGCACACGCGCAAACGTACTGCCACTCGCGTATGACCCAGCCACAGACTTCTTCACGAGCTCGAGCGTTAACGCGGTGAAACGAGTGCTTGCCTCCTGGCCCCTGCCTGAGGTACATGCATGGCTCGAGAATGACATTGGCATCAAGCTTGAGCTGGAAGCAGAGAGCAGCAAGTGGTTCCCGGCAACAAATAGTGGCCGCGATGTGCGTGATGCTCTACTGCGTGCTTGCGAGCGACAGGGCGTCACTGTGGTTCACAAGGCCAGTGCAGCCCAGCTTGAGCGCAGAGCACAGCAATGGGCGGTGTCCTGCGCTGATGGACGCACGCACTGCGCGGATGCAGTTGTCATGGCAACTGGCGGCTTGTCCTTCCCAGCAGTTGGGACGGACGGGACGGGCCATCGAATCGTGAAAGCTGCACTGGGGCACTCATTGGAGCCCACCTTTCCGGCGCTGGTTCCGCTGATTGGAAGTCATCCATCGGGAACTGGCGCATCTAACGAGCTCGCTGGTGTGAGCATGCAGACAGTCTCTGTTCGTTACGGGAACGGCGGCAAAGCCCCGAAGGCGCACCGCGGCGGGTTCCTGTTCACACATCGCGGCTTCAGCGGCCCGGCTGTGCTGGATGTATCGCACCGTTTCGTGACTGCATCTCCCGAGGCGCGTGCTGACATCCCGCTGCTCGTGAATTGGACGGGAGAGGATGCGGATGTGTGGAAACAGCGGCTCAATGCTCCAGGGCCGCATCTAGTGACGAGTCGCCTCACGTCAGCGGGATTGCCGTCTCGCTTAGCAGCTGCACTGTGCGCATTCGCCCAAGTGCCGCCTGACCGTAAAGCAGCCGAGTTGCGCAAAGACGAGAGACAACGCCTGGTAGACGCGATGACGGATTTCAGGCTTCCAGTCACCGGCGATGCGGGGTACACCAAGGCCGAAGTCACTGGCGGCGGGGTTCCCCTCAGCGAGGTGCACCTGAACACGCTCGAGTCGCGCATGGCGCCAGGCATCCATTTAGCGGGTGAGATCCTGGATGCGTTCGGACGGATTGGCGGCTTCAATTTCTACTGGGCATGGGCATCAGGAAAGTTGGCAGGCGTGGGTGCAGCAGGCGGAGACACAAGCGCATGATACTCTAGCAACATCAGCGCTCTCATATGCGTCTATGTTTCTTCCAATAATACGCGCTCCAGCGTCTCCGCCAGTGCATCCACATCCTGCTCCGAGCATGAGTCATGATGCCTTAGCAATCCACGCGCCAGCCAGAAGCCCTTTCCATAGCTGAGCAGCAACTCCTGGCCTTTGGCCACGCCTCTCGGGGCGCTCACGAAGACACCCATGTGCGTGACGCCCCGATGGTCAACCCGCGTTGCGAATCGGACATTTGCCTTCTGCCCAGTTCCCCTGTAGTCGTTGATGAACCGCGCCTCGTTGCCGAACTTCTCCGCGTCGAGTGTCAGCCGAATGCCCGGCTCGTCCACGAAGCTGAGCGTGTAGTCTGAAGTCTTCGACTCGTGCTCCGTGAGGCACACGACGCCTCTGTAGTCACACACATGTGCGCCGCACGCCAGCTTCTTGGCCGCAAATAAGCCGCACTGCCCATACGCCGGGTGACTCGGGTCCGTGATCCTGCCAGGCCTCATCAGTGTGCATGGCTGTGACGGTGAGCTCCCCACAGGTGCGGGTCGAAACCGCTTCAGGACGTCCACCGGCACGCGCTTGTCCCAGACGTTCTCCGTGATGAAGGTCGCGCCGCAGACGTGCCAGGGCACAGAGACGTGGGAGGTCGTAGGAGGAGGAGGGGCAGCAGCAGCAGCAGCACCACCACCACTCGCCTTGCCTTTGTCTCGAGGCATGAGGCGCGTGCAGCGCAGGCACACGCCGCACGGCCTATGGGGTTCTCACATACAGTCCGGCGCTCCCTTCGAAGAGGCAAGAGAGTTTGACCACGTCACCGCCTTCTATTGAGGACCTGCCCTTCGCGCGTTCCTTCGCACGCATGCTATGAGCAGCACGCATGTGAAGAGACCGCACGGGGGCGCCAACCGCGTCGGTGCTGCTGCTGCTGCTCATTTTAACGACGATGATGACTTTGTCGTGCCCAACAAGTCCGGGGCGAAAGCGCGAAAGACAGGCAAGCCGCGCCCAGTCGCTCCGTGTATAGAAGCTGCAGCGCCTCAGCTCGCGCAGCAGCTGCCCACCGTTGCGCCCGGGAGTGACGACGGGCAGAAGCCCGACGCTGCTATGGAGGCGGGCATTCCCTGCCCTGTCTGCGGCCTCGGCCTCGGCTTGTGGCCGACACTCCAGGCTCGTAGTCTTCACGTGGACGCGTGTTTGACGCGTGCCAAGGATGCTGCCAGCTGGGGAGAGGCGCAGCCTCAACAGCCAGCTGTCACGCACTGCCAAACGCCTCCTCCTGCTATCCTGGACGACAAGGCACCTGTGGTGCCTGCTGTAGCTGTGCAGCCTGGTGTGCATGACGCCCAGGCGGCAGTGGGTGGGCCGCCACAAGCGGCGCCTGTGCAACAGCACGAGCTTCCAGTCACGGTTTTGGAGGGCGACGCTGGACGGCCGATAGACTTGTGTGGCGCAGATGAGACAGACACAGACGGCGATGCAGGTCAACGCGGGGCTCAGCATGAAGACGGCGATGTTAATCTGCCGCCGCCGTGTGGTGTCGTGGGCCATGTTAGTGGCTTGGTGTGCGAGAGTCCTGGCGCGTGGCTGTCCACCAACAGCGTCGCGCCGCCGCATGTGGCAGATGTGCTGCGCAGTGCTGAAGTGTCATTAGCAGAGTTGCCGTACATTACTGGTGCGCGGCGGCGCTTATTCGTTGCGCACTGTTCTTGTTGTGCACTAACTCACTCCTAACCACACGCGCGCGCAGACGAAGACCTCATTGGCATGGGCATCACAGAGCTAGAGGATCGTCGCCGGCTCCTTGCAAAAGTGGCGCTGCTGCTACCTGCACCACCACACGCCATCCGCCGCAGTGCTGTGCCCAAAACCGGAGTCGTGCCGATGAGCCACGCCATCGCATTAGCACAGAGCGAGATATTGGCGCCGTCGACGCATGTGCCGCCACTGACACCGCCCGCGGAATGGATGCCTCCTGCAGTTCCTCCTTTGCCGCCAGCGAAGCTCATCTCCCGCACAGCAGCCATCAGTGCTGCGCCGTCGCCACAGCCGGTGCGTTGCAGCGAGCAGGCTGCTCTAGCAGCTGTGTCTACAGCACATGATGGCGGGGGATGTGACAATGATGCAGGCAGTGATTTTGAGCCGAGGCCGACACCGCCGCTGGCTCCTAGCGCAACGGCGGAAGCGCACGGTGCAGGTACGGGAATAGCGCCGCTGTGGCGAGCGCATCATATGCCTGGCAGTATGATGATAGGGCAGGAGGAAGAACGTAGAGTTGGACATGCAGAGGAGCAGCCTCCAGCCACGCGCACGCAGCCACGGGCGCAGGAAATTGTCGATGAAGGGGCGGAGCGGCGTGCAGCTGTGAGTGCCGCGCTCGCGTCCATACGACAAGGCATCGAAGTGCTGGTGGCCGAAGGCGTTACACTCCCTGAAGGCGCAGCGGCAGCCATCCTGGCGGCGGCAGCAGCGGCATGCGCCGGGACACACGTGGACGGATGACGATTGTACGTGTGTTGCACACACGAAATGATGATCGATCCAAAGCATACAGCGTCGCGTGAGGCCAGCAGCAGCGGTAGAGTGCTACATCTACATCGCCATCTCTGCTTGTAGCGCCTCCAGTTCTTCCTCCTCGGGTGTCAACGTGCTTGCGCGCTCTACCCCGCCCCTGCCTCCCGCTGCTGGCATGGCCACCGCAGGCACCCGTGGAGGGGCCACGGGCAGCGCTTTTGGCGCCGTTGGCAGCGCCTGCGCCTCGCCCAGCAGCTCCGCATCCGTATCAAGCGCCTCCAGCTCTGCAAGCTCCGCGTCGAGCGCGTCCTCGTCCAATATTTCGCCGCCAGTGACGGGTTGTGCAAGCGCATTTTGCACTTCCGCCATTCGGTCTGTTGCCTCCTGAATGTCATCCATGACCTTGTCCACCGCCTCCACGCTCGTGGTTTTGCTCAGGTGCTTGAGCGCCGCGCCAGAGAGCGCCATGGCGTTGGCCACCTCCGCGGCTGTCTTTGCGGACTCAATGACATTGATCTGGTTCTCCAAGTTGAGCTGCTGGTTCTCCAGCTGCTCCAGGTTCTTCTCATACAGCTGCTTCAGTTTCAAGCACTGCGCCGGGGGAAAGCAGGGAGTGAGGCGGTCCTGCGCGTGGACAGTGGTTGTGTGCTGCTGTGGGGGCACTCACCTTGAGAGCTCCCCTTTTGTCTTTCCGCCGCACGCACTCCTGCGCCTTTGCCAATTCGTCCGCTATCTTCTTCTTTATCACCGTCTGTCGACTCTCCAGCATGCGTTGCGCCTGCGGCGTGGAGGGCGGCGTAAGAACAGGCAAACACGGGGGAGGAGTTGTTTGTACAACGCGGGCAACCCTGGCGCGCATACAACACACAGTCGTGGCGCGACCGGCCAGGAATCGACGCAGAGCCGCTCCCGACCGACGGCGCGCAGGTCGTCCACGTTTCCGCGGCCAGCCGGTGCGCAAGAGAGCACCCCAGCACTGGGGTGCCTAGGCAGTCGTTTCCGGCCCCCTCGCCGCCCAGCCCGCACGTGGGCCAGCCAACACGCCGAGTTGCGTCCCACACGGCTGTCCCCCACTGACCAACTGCGGAAGCTCGCCGTGTCTTTGGCCGGCCTTTCGCTCCCTCTGCAGCGCAGCGCACCTCTCTCAGCTTTTCCAGCGTTGCCACCGGGTCAGAGCCCACGCGCTTCTGTACTGCCGGCGACGGCGCTGCCGCTGCGGGCTTGCCGAAAATGCGACTGAACATGCCTGCCGCTCTCGCGCTCCCCGAGTTGTGCACACAGTGTCAGTGGCTGGGAATTCTACCCAGCGTCCCTGACGCCCGTCGTGCGGCGCATCCACTGACCAAGGACACGCCTGGCAAGGCCGTAGCATGGCTGCAAGCGCTGCAGTGCCGCGATTTGATGGGAGTGTCAAGCCTCGACACTCTTGGTTGCACCGCCAGCGACGACAACGTTTGTGCTTTGTTTGCGCGGCTACCAGTCGACCACGCCCTGGCGGAGACGACTCAGGCAGCAGCAACTCGTCAAAGACTCCTCCTCCGCCAAATGGCTTGCCAGACCTCTTTGGCAAAGCTTTTGGAGAGATGCTTGCCCAAGCGCCGCCACTGCCTCCACTGCCGCCTGCTGCAGGCGCGTCTTGACATACAACCGCGGCGCTGGCCGGAAACGCGTTCCGACCTGTGGCCATGCTGTGCGGGCGCCGTCCCCTTTGTTGGGGGAGGTCACTGTCTTCCCACGCCTGTGCTTCACACCGCGCAAGGGTGCCCAAATGCTCGCGTGTGTGCTTCAGCCAGCAGTCTGACGCGCTTGAATCTGCCTATCGCGCGTGCCTTTACCCCCCGCAGAGGAGGCCGTGAGAGCAGTGTCAGAAGCCTTGCAGGACCAAATAGCGTCTGTTCTTGACAGTGCGTTGCAGTGCACAGCAGCATGTGGCTTGTCACATGCTGCACGCCTGACACGCGTGGCGTGTGTGTTGCTGTGTGTTGATATAACCAGGCTACGCGCAGAACGAGTACGAAGGCTATGGTGCAGAGGATGGGAGCTCCATCTTCGGCGGACCCGCAAACGCAGCCAAATCCAGGGCGCTGGCCACACTTGCGCGTGACCGGAGAGAGGTGTTGCAGGAGGAGCGCCAGCGTCAAGGCCGTCAAGGCAAGGCGATGGCATCACCATCGCCGCCGCCACTGGCGCCCCAAGATCAGCAACGTCGCGCCGCAGTGGCGGCGATGCGTGCGGCACGGCAGGAGGCGGAGGAGGAGTTGCTTGCAGTGGCGGTATGGGACGATGCCACAGCTGACGAGTTCAGACGAGAGGCTGCTCGTCCTGCAGCTGGCAGCGGTGTTGAAGTCGATGACGGCATCCCCATGGCTGTGCACCGCTACGTGCCCCCGCCCAAGCCCAAGGCTAGCGAGGCGCCGCTCGGGGTGTTGGGAGGCCTGGGTGTGCTCTCCGACGAATTCGTTTCGCTACCGCCGCAACGTGAGAGTGGTTTGGATGATGAGTTGTTGGTCGAGCAAGGCGCGTTGGACGGAGAGGATGCTGCTGTCAGTGGGAGTGATTCTGGATCAGTTCCGGAAGATGTGGACGCAATACTATCGAGCGCCCTGTCGGAGCTAGACTTGGTTGCATTGGGGAGTGGGGACAGACTGATCACGGTGTCGGGCGAGCAGATGGCTGCGCGGGTGCACGAATGGCAGCGCACCGCAGGCACTGGACAACCACAACAAGCACCCGGTGATAGTGAGAATAGTGGGAAACTAGAGACTCTATAGAGGGACACTCGACATACACTAGAGGGAAAGACACGCCCATGTGAGATGCAGTTTGAGTACGGTTAGAGTGCCTTCGCATCCACATCACGGCACATCCAGAAGCCGGCGGCTGGGGCCTGCTCATCTGCGGTGACGCACAGGAAGTGCAGGCCCTGGGCTTGCGCTTTCGCCTGCTGCCACGCATCCGCCTCGGCGTTGGCAGCAGCGCTCTTGCGCCAGCTCGCGTACGTCCACCGCTGCGAGACGCCCGTCTCAAGCAGAAGGCTCGCGGTGCGTGTCTCTGGCGTCAAGCTTGCAATCTCAAGCCCATTCGTCCATCCTGCAAGCGCATCGGCGCGGCGAGACAGCACCACAACGCCAGGGATATTGGCCCCACCTGATGCCAGTGCTGCTGGGTCCACGCCCGCCATGTTTGGCTCAAACACGGACCCAAAGGCTTCAGCCCTGCGCACACGCTCCGCCTCCTGCAGCACCCCCTCCAGCGGCAGGCTGACGAACGCCCAGCGCTCACCCCGCAGCGCGTCCGGCAGTGCCTGCGGCGGTCCCGGGTCCATGGTGACCAGCGGCGCGGCAGAGGAGTCGAAGTTTGGAAGGCTTGGATATAGAGTTGCTTGGCGCTGCTGTAGCCACGCTTGGAGCGCGAAGCACCGCCGACTAGGCAGCACTCGCACGGAGGGGCCCAGCTCTGCGCACGCGCGGCTGATAATCGTCTGCATCGGCGCCCTGAAGAAGCGGATCACTGTGGGGAGGGTGGCGCCTGGCAGAGCCTCTGCCAGACGCTGCAGCGCCGCTCGCAGCTCTGCACTGTTGATGCGGTTGTTCGGGAAGTACTCGCTGTAGCGGAGACTGGTGCCGCTTGTGTCGCACACCAGCAGCTCCCACACCTTCTTGCCTCGCTCATCCACCAAAGGGCGGCTGCAGAAGTCCACTTCCCAGCAACTCAGCGCCGCGGCTGTGGCTTCGGCAGCGACCTGCAACTCCCCTGGCAGCGAGCTCGCTTGGGAAGCGGACTCGGCGAGCGCCCTGGCGCGGTGCTGTGGTGCAGGTGGTAGCAGGAGGCAGTGGCGTGGGGCTGCGCCGCACCACGGGCGGTGCCTCCTTGTCTGCGCCCCAGACGCAAGTTGTGTCAAGCGTCCTCCAGCGGCGGCGCCTGTGCACAGCGCCATCTCACGTAGTGGGGGGGTGCGGTCACCTCACGGTGAGAGAGCTGCCCTGGGCCAGGCGCTAATATTGACAAGGCTCGCGGAGCACAGACTGGCACGTGAACGAGCGGGCGGCGAATAATGTGCAGCGCACTCGCAATAAATGGGGAACAGGATGGGGCGCTAAAACTGGGGACGTCGAAACCCTGCTCGCTCAAAAGAGTTGGATGTGAGGAGTATCGATCTCCTTACCCCTCGCATGCGAAGCGAATGCTCTACCATGTGAGCTACACACCCGTGATAATCGCGAAAAGTGAACGCGATGGCAATGGCGAGCGAGCTTTGTATATATCACCACATCTTTGGAAAGCCAACGAAAACTGCACAATCAGTGCACAGCGTCCTCTTTAGCCAGCAGCGTGTGCATACACTGCGACAGTAGCAGCAGCACTCGCTGATGACGCCGCATCATGAGCCATGGTCGTCTGCCGACTGAGACTAGCTGGGATGGCCTGTAAGCTCAGCCCCAGCTTGCGGTAAGCCTTACAGTAAGCTTTTCAAAGACCGCTAATGGTAAGTTACTTACAGGGCGAGGCGCCACG
>Ga0164296_1006205_pt1 | contig 10198 bp, 8 predicted proteins | sample GEODES057metaG_FD_113533 | JGI IMG/M metagenome (GOLD analysis project Ga0164296, IMG submission 113533) | Dystrophic lake water microbial communities from Trout Bog Lake, Wisconsin, USA - GEODES057 metaG | ecosystem: Environmental > Aquatic > Freshwater > Lake | place: USA: Trout Bog Lake... | reverse complement strand
CGGAAAAGCTGAGGCAGTTGTCGCCGCAGACAAACGTCTTTCTTATATTGAACTCTATGAGCAGTCCCGTGTGGTTGCTAAAAGTTTAACTGCATACGGGGTAAAGCCTAAAGATCACGTTGCAATTTTGATGAGTAATCGAATTGAGTGGATTACGACTTTTCTAGGTTTACAGTTAATCGGTGCCACTGCTGTTGCGATCAACACATGGTCGAGTCCCAGAGAGTTAGCTTATACGCTGGAGCACTCAGATGTTAAGTTCTTACTTGCGGTTGAGAGCTTTAAAAAGAGTCATTATTTTAATTTAGTTCATGAGATTCTTAATAATTCTCAACTACCCGAGCTTAAGGGCGCTGTGTGGCTTTCAGATTTAAATAGTCAAATAATAGCCAATGAAAACGCCTTTAGCGTTGATTGGAATCTATTTCTAGCGTCATCTCATAAGATCAGTGATCAAACTCTTGATGTGCTGATTGATCAGGTTCAGCCAGAGGATGTATCTGTTTTACTATATACATCTGGCTCTACGGCTACGCCTAAAGGGATATTGCTACAACAGGACAATTGGATAGAAAATTCTTGGAATATCGGAGAGCGACAACACATCACCCCTAAAGACAGGCTGTGGCTTGCTGTATCACTTTTTTGGAGTTTCGGTTGTGTTAATGCGTTTCCTAATATTTTTTCTCACGGTGGTTGTGTAGTTTTGCAAGAACATTTTGATGCCAAGGTTGCGCTTGATTTAATAGAGATAGAGAAGTGCTCAGTAATTTACGGTACTCCCAACATGTTACAAGCAATGATTGAGCATCCAAATAGGGCGACAAAAGATCTTAGTTCACTCAGGACTGGCGCAATGATTGGAACTCCTGAACAAATTATGTGGGCTGTGGAACTAGGAGCTAAGGAGATTTGCAATATATACGGATTGAGTGAAACTTATGGTAACTGTGCGGTAATTGATTCGCACGAAGACTTAGCAATACGTTTGCAGTCTGTTGGACAACCACTGGACGGCGTAGAGGTCAAGATTTATGACTTAGAGACAGAACGGGAGCTACCACCCAATGAAGTTGGAGAAATTAGAGTTAAAGGCCCTATGTTTCTTAACTACTATAAAGATCCTGAAAAAACCAAAGAATCCTATGATGAAAATAATTACTTTAAAACTGGCGATCTAGGATTGTTGGATGAAAAGGGTCGTATTTATTACAAAGGTCGACTCAAAGAAATGGTTAAGAGTGGAGGGATTAATATTGCCCCCATTGAGGTAGAAGAGGTCCTAATGCGACATCCGAAGGTCAGGACCGCTTACGTGATTGGTGTCCCAGATAAACACTTGGATGAAAGACTGGTTGCATTTATCATTCCCAAAGACGGTAAATCAGTCGATGTGGAGGAACTAAAGAGATTTGGTAAACAAGAGTTGGCAGGCTATAAAAATCCATCCGAATTTAGAATAATATCAGACAGCCAATTACCACTTACTACAACTGGGAAAATCCAAAAGCTGAAACTTAAAACGCTTTTAGAGTGAAACTGGAGGTAAAGAGATGGAATTTAAATCATACGACAAAGCTAACTTACCCGTAAGGGTAGTTGATAAGAGAGAGTTTAGGGGCTGTGTTACTGATTTAATTAACTCAAGCGTCGACCCGACCTTAAGCCCTCAAGCTTTTTTGGTAGAACAAGTACCTAATTGGACTTTGCCTACGCATTTTCACATGCAAGAGCAATTTCAGGTCGTGGTCCATGGCAGCGGCACTATTGGGCGTCATAATCTTAGTAAGCTATCTATTCATTATTCCACTAAGCACGCGGGTTATGGGCCCATCAAGTCATTTGATGACGGCATATCTTATTTCACTATCCGAAGTGTGGGTGACTCAGGTGCTTGGTACCTTCCCGAGTCTATTGCAAGCTTGGATAAAGAAATAAAAAAAAATCAGTACCACGGGATTGAAAATTCATCTCTAAGCAATGAGCAATTAAAAGAGTTAGCCACTCCAGATTTGCAACCATTGATAGAAAAAAAAGAAAACGCTGTGGCGGCCTGGGTGCTTCGGGTACCGCCCCATACCGATCACACTTTTGAAGAGTTAATGTATTCTCAAGTCGTGCGTTTTTATATCGTAACCCAGGGTTCCTTGATGCTAGAGAATCAAACCTTATCCGTTAACTCAGTTGTTCAAACTGGGGTAAATGAGGATTTGCTCATCCAAACAAGAGAGCAAGGAGTAGAGATGGCGGTAGTTCAGTTTAGTATCAATTGAAAATTTGAGGGCGTTTATTTTTCTTAACTACTGCCAAACTAATCTAGGGTAATTTTTAGTTTACCTATGACCTCACGCCACCTGCTAATATCTTTTTTGATCAGATCAGCGGTTTGTGGAGAATCTAAAAATGCGGGCTCTAAGCCTCGCTCCCTTAGTTTGTCTTGAATCTCAGGCTCATTTAAGATTTTCGACAAGTCATTGGAGATTGTTTTGATGACTGATGCTGGCGTTTTGGCAGGGGCAACTAGTCCATACCAAATGTCGGCATCAAATTCGCTTAAGCCATTCTCAGCCACTGTGGGTAGTTCAGGCAGACCAGAGAATCTTTTGCTGGTTGTTACGGCCAAAGGCTTTAGTTTGCCTTGTTTAATCATTCCATCAAAAGCAGACATAGCCCCAAATGAGAACTGAACTTCATTTGTGATTAAAGCCGTCACAGAGGGTGCAGAGCCTTTATAGGGTATGTGAGTGGCATTAATCCCCAGTTGCATTGCAAATAACTCAGCTGCTAAATGGGGTGCAGTACCTGTACCGGCAGAACCAAAATTAAGCTTTCCATTATTGGCTTTTGCATAACTTACGAATTCAGTAAAGTTTTTAACGCCTAATTTGTCATTAACCACCACCACCATTGGGGACAAGGCGTAGCGGGCAATGGGAGCAAAGTCTTTGGTTGCGTCCCAGTTTAGGCCCTTGTAAAGAGATGTGTTGATCGTATATGAATTTACAAAAAGTAGGAGTGTGTAACCGTCTGCAGCAGCGTGGGCTACCACATCTGCGCCTATATTACCTGCGGCGCCTGGTTTGTTATCAATGACTACAGGTTGGCCCCAGACTTCTGAGAGCCTTTGAGCTATGAGCCTGGCTGAGATATCTGAGCCACCAGGGGCAAAGCCAACCACTATGCGTACCGGTTTGTCAGGGAATGCGAAACTCTTGGTAAGTGTAAAAAAAACAAGACTTATAAAAATAATGATATGTTTGATCATTGGAATATTCCGAAACTAATTATTGATTTAAATTTAATCGGTATGCTTTGTTTGCGGTACCGAAAAACAGTTCTCTTTTTTCATCAACTGATAGGCCTAGAGTTGCCTTTTTAAAGCAATTCCAAAGAACTGCGTAACTGCAGGTGCCTTTATCGACAGGAAAGTTACTCTCAAACATGCATCTGTTAGAGCCGAATATTTCTATACAACTGTCGATATAGGGTTTCCATTGGCTTAGCAGTTCGTCAGATGTTGGGGGAAGGGGTTTATCAGCAAAGTCAAAACCAAAAACCTTCATTCCCATCCCTCCTACCTTTGTGTAAACATTGGGATACTGCGCTAGTTTTTTCATGCTGACTCGCCATTGATCGAAAACTTCTTGACGTCTATTGGCAAATGGACCTATGCCATTGGGGCCGCCCGTATGGTTGAGAATTATGGTGGTTTGATCAAAGTGTTTAACTAAATCAATAAGCTCATCAATTTGCGTGTGATATAGCCAAGCATCAAAGGATAAGTTGCTTTGAGTAAGTTGTTTAAATCCGGTTCGAAATTGGCTATCCAACAACAAACCCTCAGGGGGCTTGGTTAATGATGCACTGGCGCTTGGGTCTGGATGCCAGATAGATGACATACGGATACCTTTAAAACGCGACGACGCAGCTGATATTTGGGCATCCAGTACCGCCTGGACTTTTTCGCCAATTAATAAGTTAGCATGTCCTACGATACCCGCAGCAACTTGTGTATGGCCAAACTCACCGCTTGCGCTCATGGCTGCGATACCGTTTATGAATTCCACCTCTCCAAGGGGTGCAAAATCTGGATTGCCTGAATTTCTATATATAGCTCTGGCCTCCACAGCTACCGTTGCAACGATATTATGGCCAGTATTTATATCTGCTAAAAGCTCATTGATCATGTAAGGCTTTCCTTCATGATTCCAAAGATGATGGTGTGGATCAATCATAGGCAGACTGGAATCCACCGCATCTTCTTTAATCAGGTCTAACCATTGTTGTTTAACTGGAAGGTGAGGATTTGGAGTTTTTTTATCAATATACAAAATGGATATCCTATAAAACGATTAACCTCACAGATGATAACAAAACCGATATCTAAACACAAAAAAAATTATTAAATCATCTTTAATCAAAATCATTCAAATTTCGAATTTACGAATTAACTCTTGTTTATTAATTCCAAGAGCTAATTATTTATTAAATGATTTCTCAGAATTTTGGGTATAAACATTAATTTTATTCATCCTCAAATTTTCCCCTGCGCCTAAGAATTAGGAATTAAAAAAGCCAAGAATTTTTTTGAAAATTATTCAATGTAACCGTTACTTTGAACATATGAGAAAGCAAATATAGGAGGTTGGGGAAGTTAACGGTATGTTTGATAACGTACTGTCTTTTAATGGATAGTCTTTAAAGTGGGGGTTGCCAAAACTTTACCCTCACTTTTTAGACTAAAGAGTCAAAACAAATGGACCAAACAATATAGCAGAAGCATCTGCACGACTTAGTGAACGATTTTCACATCACCATGCTTGTGACACATAATGCAAAGAGCATTCATTCGCGCCCAATGATCATTGCACATCTTGATGAGGCTATGGTTGCGTATCTCATCACAGATGCTCACTCCGTTAAGATAGATGAAATTAACTCAAACCCTTACGGGTTACTGACTTTCCAAAGCTCCAGTCGGTACGCATCAATAAGTGGTCATGTGGCAGTACTCGCTGACCGCACAATGATCTCTTTGATGTGGAAAGAAACTTGGCAAGTATGGTTTCCAAAGGGTAAAACCGACCCAAACATCACCCTTCTTAAGTTTACAGTTTCTGAAGGTGAATACTGGGACAACGGGGGCGTTCACGGACTTAAATTCGCCTATAGTGCCGCTAAGGCTTATGTGAGTGGGGAAACTCCTGAGTTAGGTCCTGATATACATGCGAAAGTCAGTTTCTAAAACTCAACTTTTCTCGTAAGTGCTCCCCCCGATTGTCCGATCTCCCTAGCCAAGGATAAAAGGCGGGTCACAAAGTTCATCAATTCGCATTAATTAGATCCTGCTCGAATTCCGCAAAAACATATATCAGTTTTACCCTGAAAGAAACGATAACCCCTGCATTACAGAACCCTTGTATTCACCGAAATATTATTAGTAATCAATTAGCGTAACCAATGCACTGTTAAAATGAGATTAAAAATAAATTACAACTCAAAACGGTGAGGTGTCAGTACGCCTCAGTTGAGACACTAGAGCTTATTATTGTATGGACTCTTTCATTAGGCTTCCAAGCGGCATGCATTTTTTAGAACGGGGCTGGTTATCTTCAAATAATTTGATCTTAACCAGTCCACATGAAGCGTGTATGGTGGACAGTGGGTTTTGGAGTCACTCTGATCAAACCCTGCAGCTTGTTAGGTCTGTGCTAGAGGGGCGTTCATTAAACACTCTTATCAACACGCATTTGCATAGCGATCATTGCGGAGGCAACGCGGCTCTCCAGGGTGCGTGGCCAAACTTACAAATTGGAGTCTGTGAAAGCCAACTCGAGCAAGTGCAAAATTGGGAAACCAGCGAATTAAGTTACGACATAACTGGCCAACACTGTCCTAGATTTTTACCTCATTTCTCGTACTTTGCGGGGCAGACTTTGCAACTTTCGGGGGTATCTTGGGAGGTTTTTATGGGGGCGGGACACGACCCTCATTCCTCCCTTTTATTTCAAAAAGAGCACGGATTGTTAATCACTGCGGACGCACTATGGCAAAACGGGTTCGGTGTTGTTTTTCCTGAGCTAGAAGGCTTAGACGCGTTTGAGGATGTTTTGCAAACCTTAGAGCTCATTGAATCACTCAATCCTAAGATATGTTTGCCGGGGCATGGTCCTATGTTTAATGATGTTGATGGTGCACTTAAAGTGGCTCGAGCAAGGTGCCACTTTTTTATGAAAAATCCTAAAAAACACGCAATACATTCTGCAAAAGTACTGATTAAATACCGCCTACTTGAGCTTCAAAAATGGAACTTGAATCAAGTTCATCACTGGTCCAGTCAAGTTCCACTCCTTATAAGAATAAGAGAGGACTATTTCTCAAGCACTGACTTTAAGACTGTCATTCAAGAATTCATTGACGGCCTCGTCCTGTCCAAAGTTGCTAAAATTGAAGACGGCTACTTACATAACCTTTAGTCTTTGTTGCTTGGTGACTTCTGACGCTTACTCCACCAATCAGGTTTTAGGTTTTACTCTTTGCTGATGCTCACCTAGTTTAGGCGCAGTTTTGAGGACCCTTGGGCGCTCATCGTTAAAGGACATGGGCAGCCCAGTTAATTCAAAGTTATGATTCGGGACCTTTCTAATTAGATCAAGAGCCTTAACCTGAGGATCCACCGAGATCTCCTCTATGCTTTGAACAGGGGAGACTGGTACCCCTGCCATTTGTAGTTTTTCAGTCCAAAAGGAGCGATTGTTCTTCCTCAGCTCATTCGTCATCAGCTGCACCAAAATTTCTCTGTGCTGAAGCCTATTTGGGTTGGTGCAAAATCTCTCATCCTGAGCCCACTGTGGGTGGCTTAGGGTGAGGGCAACTTGAGAGAAGAGACGATCATTGCCTGCGCATATCATCAGCAATCCATCAGCCGTCTCAAAAGCTTGGTAGGGGACAAGGTTTGAATGCCCAGTGCCAAGCCGCTCAGAAATCCTTCCCTCATTCTTCCACTCGTGAATTCGTGGCGCTGCCCAGTTGACTGCTGTCTCAAGCAAGGAGGTGTTGATAACGCATCCTTTTCCGCTCCTAGTTCTGCTGTTAAGGGCAGACAAAGCCGCAATGACCGTCCACATACCAGTGCCTTCATCGACCAAAGATGCAGGAATTCGGGCAGGCGGTGAGCTAGAGTCTCCAGTCATACTGATCAATCCTGAATAAGCTTGCATGAGGGGTTCATACCCGGGGTGCATTCGCTTAGGGCCTTTATGACCAAAGGCTCCCATTTCGCAGTAAATAAGCCGTGGAAATTTTTGGGTGAGAGTTGCACCGTCTAGTTTTAATTTTTCGGCATCTCCAGGTCGAAAATTATGAATAAAAATATCTGCCGAACCTAGAAGGTTCAAAATAGATTCATAACCTTCAGGTGTTTTTAGATCAATAATGACTGATTCTTTATTTCTATTGACATCATGAAACATCATGGAAGCGTTATCCAAAAAGGCAGGCCCCATTTTGCGTCCGTCGTCACCACTCACTGGCTTTTCAACCTTGATGACTTGAGCGCCTAGATCAGCCAATATCATTCCCGCATAAGGCGCCGATAAAACTTGGCTGCATTCAATGACTGATATTCCGTTTAACAGCATATTAGAGCATTACTTTTTTAGAATTCATTCGTTGCTTTAACAATTCACTCCTGTACTTGGCTGGATCTAGCTCCAAACCATATCGCTCGCTGGCGGGATAATATTTTTGAATGTAATCTCTCTCCGCTTGGATTGCTTGTGCCATCACACTTTGATTGGGTAAGCTTTGTTTCTGGGTGATCAGCTCAGTGACCCACTCTGCTTGGTCATCCATCATCCTAATGTTGCCACCTCCGCTTACATTAAAAAAACCTACAAAGTAAAGCCCTTTGTGTTTAGGGCTGACGACCCTATGAAAGAGATCTAAATAGGGGGGGGTGATGGGCGAGTTTTCAGAGCTCAAAAAGGGCAACGATATAGAGTAACCAGTTGCAGCAATCATGACATCGAATTTCTGACTCGAACCGTCCTCAAAATACACCTCTTGTCCCCGTACATTTTTAATACCGGGCTTTGCTTTGATCCGCTCCCAAATCATATGCCCCATCAACAAGTGATGGCCTGCAGGGTGAGTGCGCGTCTTCGGTGTCCTCAGCCCCCATTGCTCCATGGTGCCAAACGCAATTCTTGAGATCCAAGTCCTCAACCACCTCTTCAACATCCAAGGCATCCAGGGTTTTTCTAATTTGCCAAGAACTCGGGAGGTGGGAACGCCCAGGAACATACGCGGCATCAGCAAAACTGGGGAGCGAACAGCAATGGTAACGGATTTGGCTGCTTGACATACATCTGATGCTATGTCGCAAGCGCTGTTGCCAATACCAACGACCAAGATATCTTTATCTTTAAAGGGATCGGGTACTCGGTAATTTTGAGAGTGAAGATACTCTCCTGTGAAGTCTTTACTAAAACTTGGATGCTTAGGTACCCCTTGGTGCCCAGTGGCTACAACAACTGCGTCAAAAATAGTTTCAGTGCCGTCAGAGAGACTTACTCTCCACCGGTTGTCTTGGTCAGGTATAACGCTTGTGACTACGGAGTTAAAGCGAATGAGTTGCGTGATTCCGAAATGGTTCGCATAATCATTCAAGTACTCTACCATTTGGCTGTGATCGGGATAGATGGGAGCACTTTGCTTAAATGGGAAATCTTGATAAGCCGTTACTTTGTTCTCAGAGTTGACGTGCAATGACTTATAAGCCGGACTCATGCCGTTGTCGTTTTCGTAAACCCATAAACCACCAATCTTACTTCCCATCTCAAAGATGATGACTTCTTGTCCTGCAGTGGCTAGATGTTTGGCGGCGCAAATACCTGCAGCACCTGCACCGATCACAGCAACTTTTTTTTCTGATGCTAGAGCCATTTTATTACTGTCCTACAAAAAGGGGGGGACGTTTTTGGACAAAAGCTTTAGCAGCTTCTGCGAAATCTTTGGTCATTAAAGCTTGAACCTGAGTGTGATTTTCTAGCTCAAGTGCTGCCTCTAAGGAGGGCGCGTTTAGGTTGGTCCACATCACTTTTTTGGTCTCCTGGGTGCTGTAAGGACTATTGCTCAGCACATCATTCGCGCATTGAATGGCCCTGCTCAGTAACTTACGGGGAGGAACTAAGTCCGCCACCAACCCAATTCTCAAAGCCTCACTGGCCTCGATTGCTCGTCCGGTGAGCATGACCTCAAACGCTCTCGCAGCCCCAATTAACTTGGGGAGGTGATAACTAATACCGCATTCGCCGGCTGAGAGTCCCATTTTCACAGCTCCGACGTGAAAGCTTGCCGACTGAGATGCAAAACGTATGTCTGCAGCCAGGCTTAAAGCGAATCCAGCACCAACAGCAGCTCCGTCGATTGCAGCGATAATTATTTTGCTGGATTGCCTTAATGCGCGAATAGAGCTATCAAAGCACTTTTGAAGCTCATACGCTTCGTGAATGCTAAGGTTGTAATTTTGGTTCTCATCCAGCAACGATTTCAAATCAAGCCCAGTACAAAAATTTCCTGAATGCCCTCTTAAAATAATCACCCTTACAAGCGGGTCATCGTTTAATTTTGTGATTTCTTGTCTCAGTTGAGACATGGAATTGGTATTGAGCGCATTCATTTTTTGGGGTGAATGAATGCTGATAATTGCCAATTGATCGTTGAGTTTAAAGGTGTGAACGGGAGAGTCTTTTATCTCAATCTCCTGCATCATTGAATCCATCATGGAATCATCCGACCCTACCTCCTCGCCCTCAAAGGCGGGCATGCGTTTTTCAAAAAAAGCACTAACGCCCTCAGCGAAATCAGTACCTGATGCGCATTCGAGAAAGTTTTTCGCCTCAGTCGACAAGTGTTGACTTAACCCAGTAAGAGTAGAGTCTTTAATCAGTCTTTTTATTCTTCTAATAGCTTGAGGGGCAGCTTGTTCTAATTTTTGAGCGATCTTAATCGTCGCTTCTTGCAAATTCTCGTTAGGAATGATTTTATTAATTAGCCCGATCTTTAATGCTTCATCCGCATTGACTGTTTCACAAAGCATGGCTAACTCCATTGCTTTTCTCATCCCAACAGACCTAGGCAAACCCCACGAAGTCGAGCAATCCGGGCTTGCTCCAATGCTTGTGTAGGCAAAATT
>Ga0164296_1006204_pt1 | contig 10199 bp, 6 predicted proteins | sample GEODES057metaG_FD_113533 | JGI IMG/M metagenome (GOLD analysis project Ga0164296, IMG submission 113533) | Dystrophic lake water microbial communities from Trout Bog Lake, Wisconsin, USA - GEODES057 metaG | ecosystem: Environmental > Aquatic > Freshwater > Lake | place: USA: Trout Bog Lake... | reverse complement strand
GGATGCGCTGGATTACAGTCGCTTCGACGCGATTGTAGTATCAGATGATGATGAAGAGGAGGGCGGAGACGGTGGAGGTGATGGTGCAGAGGCCTTCGACGAAGAAGAGGACGAGGAGAGCGATGAGGAGCTGAGCTCTGCCGGCTCTGCAGGCGATGATAGCGGCTCTCAGCGCAGCCCGGAGGAAGACGGTGACCAGAGTCCGGATGAGGAGCAGGAAGACTGCTTTCGCTGCACGTCCCAGGGCGGAGACGCGAGCGCTGGGACAGTATCTGCAGGCACCGCCGTGCCCCAAGCGCCGCCCGTGTATTGCACTTGCGGCCGCTGTGGCGCTGCGCTGGGGGGCTTGCAGCGGCCGGGAGGCTCTTGCCAGAGCACCGCGTCCAAGAGCGACGGCGACGGGGCTGCAGAGGACGCGTCCGCCGTGGACAGCGGCGAGGCTGACGGCAGTGTTGAAGGCGCCAAGCCTGGGGCCGCGGGCCAGCCGGGGGGGCCGCCGCACTGCGCGCTACACGCAGGTTCACCGCTGCCAGCGTTGCCGCCTCTGGGCGAGGAACGCTACGACGGCGAGCTCGATAGCCAAGGCCAGCGACACGGCTACGGTCGCTACGTCTGGCGCAACGGCGCGGTGTATGAAGGCCAGGTGCGTGGTTGGAGGGCCGTGCTTCCCGGGCCCGTGCAGGCCTATTAGGGCTCTCCCTGGCCTGCTTTCTGGGGCCCGACGACGCGACCGCAGCGCCCCTAGCACCGGGGCGCGGCACACACGCACGGCACATGCTGCGCGCTATGCCGCCGGCCTGCACTCACACCACACGGGGCGCTACCCAAAGCGGGGAACCTGGATATTGTCAACTGGCGGGCTCCACGGACAGCTCTCCGTGCGTCCTGTGGAGCCGGCGGACCCTAGCCCGCGCAGCGCTGCGTCAGCCTGGCTATGGCACAGTCGCAGCTTACACCTGGACGGGTGAACGCGCCCACTGTGTCGCCTCTCCTGCGCGCAAACAGGCCGTTTGATGCGCAACGCGCACACATGCACTGTGACTCACGCGTCACCTCCTCTCTTGTGTCCAGTGGCACGCGGGCGAGCGACACGGCGTGGGGACACTCAGTGTGCCTGATGGGTACTGCTATACCGGCGACTGGGTGCACGACCGCAAGCACGGCAACGGGAAAGCCCGGTATAGAGATAGCACCTCGTATGAGGGCGCCTTTGCTGCAGGCTGCCGCCACGGCACAGGCACAAGCTTCCATGCTGACGGCGGCGTCGAGTACGTGGGTGATTGGGTGCGCGGCAAGCGCGAGGGCAAAGGTGTGCTGACCAATGCAAAAGGAACGTACGACGGCGAATGGAAAGCTGGCTTGCAGCACGGCACCGGCACGTGGGCCATGCACGAGAGTGCGATCACTAGCGCGGAGGCACATCATGTGGTGTCCTACGACGGAGACTGGCAGAGCGGCAAATACCATGGGGAAGGCACAAGCGTTCACAAAGATGGCACCCGCTATTCCGGCGGCTTCGCGCACGGCTTGCAGCATGGCACCGGATGCAAGACGTACACCAATGGTGACGTCTACGTCGGTGACATCGTCCGCGGCGGGTTCGAGGGCCGAGGGCGGTACACGTTTGCGGCAAGCGCGACTGCCTATGAAGGGGAGTGGATGAACAGTTGGAGGCACGGGCAAGGGACGTATAATTACCCGGATGGTAGCTCGTGGTCAGGGCGCTGGCATAAGGGCAAGCGCCACGGTCCCGGGTGCCTGACGTACGCGGATGGGTCGGAGCAAGTGGGCACCTGGGTGAACGACCTGTACGTCGACCCCGGGTCCAGCGATGAGCGCTCCGCCGTCGTCAGCATGCGTCTGCAAGCCAAGCTAGCTGAGAAGCGCAAAGCCGCCAAAGCCGCCGCCGCGGCTAGCGGCAAGGCTGGAGCTGCCGCGGCTGCCGCAGGTGGAGCTGCTGGTGCCACTGGCGCCGCTGGTTCTGGCACCACCACTGCAGGCACCCTTGCCATCACTGCTGGCGGTGCCGCCGGAGCCTCTGCAACAAGCTCTGCTGCCGACGCAGCTGAAGCTGAGCGCCGCCGCAAAGCAGACCAAGCGTTGGCTGAGCTTCTTGCAGAGGAGGAGGCTAAAGCAGCTGCGGAGTCCAAGAAACGCGAGAAGGAGGCTGCGAAGCGCAAAGCCGCGCAAGAGCGCGCTGCCGCCGCCGCGAAGGCGGCCACTGAGGCCCGTGTAGCTCGGGAGGCTGCCCAAGCAGCGGAGCAGGCTGCTCGTGAAGCTGCGAGCGCTGCAAAGCGTGAACAGGACCGTAAGGAGGCGGCTTCAGCAGCTGCCGCAGCTGCTGATGCTGCGCGTGAGCGCGAGCTTGAGGAGGCTGCTCAGCGACAAGCTGTGATCGCGGACAAGGCGAGCAAAGCAAGCAGCAAGCAGGTGGCGACGGCGACGATGACGGCGACGCAGAGTAGTGGGGCGAAGCAGCAGAGCGAGGCTAGTAATGGAAATGCGACCGCGGCAAGCAAGAAGAAGGACAAAGCATCGCCAGTTGCAGCTGCGCCTACGCCGACAACGCAAGCCAAGGCGAATGCAAAGCAGCCGCAACAGCCACAGCCGAAAGTGCAGGCGCAGCAGCCGGTGGCGCCTGCGCCGTTGGCAAGCCAGCCCGCGCTGGTGGTCCGTGCTTCCGGAGGGCGGACCCCAAATGCAGTGGTCGGCTCTCAGGCGCAGGCTCCGCAACTTGTTGCGCTAGGCATGGGTCGTCCTGTTAGTCAAGCCACGCCAGCGCCTCCGCTGAATCCGCCGCTGCCGCCTGGTCCGCCTCCGGCGCATGTGGTGATGGTTGCTGGAGGTGTGCAGGCGAATGCCAAGGCCGGGGTCATGATGCATGGGCCCGGTGCGCCTCGCGCGGGACCTCCTGGTTCAGGTGGTATAATTGCACCACTGCCGCCGCAGGCGATGGGAATGGGTGGTGGTGGAGCACAAGCACCTGCAGGCATCATGTTGCCTCCCGGAATGCAGCCGCAGCCAGCTGGACAGCAGATGCGGCCACTCCATAACCCACCGCTGCCGCCTGGACCGCCACCGCCGCATGTCATGCGACCAGCGATGAATCCGATGGCCCAGAGCCAGACAGCTCAGCCACCGCCCGTGATGCAGACATGGTCGCCAGCGCAGCAGCCGCAGCAGCCGCCGCCGTCGCAGCAGCCGCAGCAGCAGCAGAGTGTGCGGCCCAACATGTACGGGGGTGCCCCTGCAGGCGCCCCGGGACCTGCGCCTGGAAATGGCATGAACGGGGGTCCACAGCACCGCATGGCTGGCCCGGCCCTGTTTGGCATGCCGCAACAAAGCGCTGCGCAGTCGCTCATGCCGCCTGGTAATGCGCCGCCAGCTGTTGGGCTTCAGCCACCACTTCCATCGATGCCGCCTCCGTCTAGCCAGCAGCGTGTGTACGTGACTCCTGGTGTGCCGGTGCCGCCGAATGGAGTGCCACCACCTGGTGGCGTGGCAGGCGCGCCTTCATCGTCGTCGCTGCTCGCTGCGCGGGCGGCTGCGTGGCAAGCAAAGGCTGCACAGGAGGATGCCGAGGCGCCGCACTTGGCAGCCATGTTTCCGTTCTTGTATTCCGGCCCTGGTGGTGGTGGGCATGCTGCTGGCCTCGCTGCCAACGGCATGGTGGATACAGCGTCCGCATTTGGCGGCGGGGACACGTCTCGCGGCGCAGGGAATAATGGAGCCCTGCGGGTTGGCCTGTCTGCGCCAGGCCCCGCCTCTTGGGGTCCGCCGTCGGTGGGTGGAGGCCATGGCAACGGTCTTGCATCGCCGACAGCTGCTAGCATTGGCGGCTTTGGGCCATCTCTGATGAGTAGTGCTTCAGCAGCTGCTCAGCCACCATCTGGCTTCGAGCGCGACCCCTTGGGTCCACCTGCTCCTTGGCTGACGCACGGGGCCCCTGGGGGTGCTGGTGGCGCTCATGACTCTGGAGCAGGCCGCCTTTTCGGCTCCTCACGCCTGAGTCAGAGTGCAGTCGGTATGCAACCCAACATGGGCAGCGTTGGCGGGCCTGCAGGCCCAGGGTCTCAGCAGCCGCCGGCGGCTGATGGCGCTGCGGATGGCTCCGGCCGTAGCAAAGGCGTGTTGCCAGCCTTGCGCGCTCTCCGTGCTTAGAGCTTTAGCTTTGGAGGGGCTCTCGATAGAGGAAAAACGGACAGCGAGACTCATGTGACTCGTGCTTTTCAAGGAGACCAACCGTTAGAGACTCCTACCCGGCGCGCGCATATGTGTCCATCACATGACCTGTCACGCTGCTTGTTTTGCCGCTGCAGCCCTTAAGATGGCCACCAAATCACCACTGGGCTGGCAGCCTGCTTGCAAAGCCACCTGCTCTGGTGTGGCTCCGTCGGATGCGCGGTGCCCAGTCGGGTCTGCGCCCCACAACAACAACAGTGTCACTACCTGTGCAGCCATTTCTCCACGCGCACATGCCCCATGCAGTGCCTCCTTGCCGGGCACGCCGCCCGCCACCAGGATGGCAAACATGCGGGCAACGTCACACGCGGCAGCTGCGCCATCCACCAATCCAGGCTGTGCTGCCACCTGTGTCTTTCGCGCAGCAGGCACATTTGCCCGTGACTCGTATTTTGCCCGCACAGCAGCCGCTCGCTCTTGCGGCGCCGCGCCGGGAGCTGTGACGCAGCCGCATCCCCAGGCGCGAGCGGCAAGATCGTTGCCGAAGGTTTCGAAGAAGGCGACCAGGGGAGTAGACCAGGAGGCGGCATCCAAGCTGACGCTCCGCACTTTGCTCACGTGAGTGCCCAGATTACGATGTGCGCCGGCGCAGAACTGGCAGATGAGGACACCGCAGTTGAGACTTGCCCAGTCTGGGTCTGCAGCTCCGCAGTCGGCACACAGGCTGTTGCCTGGGCCGACGCCTAGACGCGCTGCGATGGCAGATCCACTCAAGCCCGACGACGCAGCAGCTGCGAGGCTAGCTGCTGCGCCTCGAGAGCCACCACCAGGTGCTAAGATGGCTTTTCCCTCATGAGCCGTAGCTGCTCCTGCCAATGACATTGACGCTGCTCCCCCAACGATGCCGCTCGTCCCACCCGTGCCTCCATGTGTGCTACCGCCCGATGGCGGCCGAGACGCGCCTGCAGTCAGAAGCTCTGCGATGACGCCCTGGAGAGTGGCTACCCAGGACTCACGCTCCGCTGCCGAATCAGCTTGGAGGACCATGGATCCGCCCGGACTCACCAATCGGAAACAAAACCGGAGATCTCGACTCCGGTCGTTGGGGTCGCCATCCAGCTTGACGGTGCTCACTTGCAAATTGACCGTCCGGTTGGCAAGAGGGACTTCATCATCGTCTTCGTCTCCTTGGCTGCCACCGGAAGGAGCTGATGCACTGCCAGATGCGCTCGGCAATGACGACCCACCAACACTGGCCGCAGCAGCCGGGTTCTCTGTGCGCTTCTGAAGGAAAGCCATGGCTTTGCCGCCAAACCCACTGCTACCACCGCCGCCAGCGGCGGTCTCAACTGCGCCTGCTGCAGGCGCCTGAGCTATTTCACTGCCCTGGTGCTGCATTTTTGTGGTGTTGCGAACCGCGGCACTGACGATTTGCTGCTCGTTCACGTATGTCAACGTCCCGCTGCTGTCGAGCACGAACCAGCGGCGACGCCAGCCACCCATCATGGAGCGGGCCTGCTTGTTAAGATACCCCGCTTTGATGACATTGCCGGGGCCAGAGGCAAGCAGGCGCCGAATGTCGGCATCGTGTGAACGCCCTAGGTTCTGCCCCGAGGCTCTCTGAGCCTCGGCTGACTCCGACGACGCGCCAGACGTTTCAGCAGCGAGTGCACTGCCCCCAGCCTCCTGTGCGCTTGCATGTGCAGCAGCAGACGCGGCGGCAGCAGTCACCACAGCCTGACCCGCAGTGCGCGCTGTCGCTGACTGCGCACGCAGACTCGCTGCCGCCTCTTGGAACTTCGGCGCCAGCTCTGCAGCAGCGACAAGGAACGATGCATATGCATCCGCAACATCTGCTGAAGCGTCGAGAAGCAAGCAACCACGGGCAGCGTCTGCTGCCGCAGCTGCCCTGGCCAACAACGCGCGCTGCTGCCTCGCTGCTTTCCGCGCATCATCCAGCGCCTTGGCCGCTTTCACACGTGATTCTTGGTCCGCGGCTTTACGCAGAGCGAGGTAGTCAGCGCGGGTGCTGTCGCAAGCGCTGCGCAGCTTTTCATAGCGCGCTTTTTCACCAACGACTGTCGCCAGCTCCGTGTCCCCGAACTTCTCGAGGCGAGTCACGAGGGCGGTGTACACCGCGTTGCCGAGTGTCACGCGAAGAGGGCCCAGCGCCTGGGTGGTGGGAGTGCTGGAGGTATGAGAGGGACAGAAGCAAAAGACTGGTGCCCCCAGAGGAGGCCCCGGGCGCTCACGAGGTTGGTAGAAGAGTCTGATAGCGAGCGGAGCAACTGCAGGCGCGAACGGACTCACCTTGAGAAGCGTGGTGAGCGGGGCAAGCTGGTCTACATGCATGCACTGTGACAGGAGTGCCTCCAGCTGGCCATCCGCCCCGCCAGCTGCTCCCGCGTCAGACAGCACCTCGCCTAAGAAGGTGTCAACTGGCGGTGCATCCCGCTTTGCAGCGCCGCCGCCGCCGCGTGAGCCCTGCACGTGGTAGCGGTGGTGTCAAGATTGGTTCCACCCAGAGACGGCTAGTTAGACAATCAAGTGCGCACCAGCATGCTCGAAAACTTGGCCAGCCCCTCGTGCGGCACGTCCACACGGCTGGCCAGCGCTTTTGCCACAGCTCGGGAGCTGCTCGCCAGCAACTCTGCGCATTTCTTCGCGGCCTGCGCCTCCGCTGCTGCAGCAGCGAGACTCGCCTCAAACTCCGGGGTTGGTTGCTCGCTCAGCGCGAGCACCATGGCTGGCACACTCTTGCGTGCACTTTGCGAAGGGCCCCCTGCGTGAGACTCGTGACAACCTTCGACTTTGCTAGAAGCAGGTCGGTCCTCTACACACCATGCAAACAATATCATTGCAGCGCTTGTCCTTGTGGCATTAAGGCCCCCGGGGAACACGCGCCGGCAGAATCAACACGAAGAGGCTGGAGATTTCTATCGGGCGACCGCAGCCTCCGGCTCCACCTCTCCTCTCAACACAGCGCGCGGCGGGAACTTGGCGAACTTGCGCGTGCGACGGGTATCAGCCTTGGGCGCGTCCTCCTGCGCCTCGTCCAGGGGCTGCACAACGCTGATGCGAGCTCGCGCAGCGCTCTTCTCAAACTTGACCAGGCCGTCCTCCACTGCGAAGATTGTGTGGTCCTTGCCCATCATGGTCCCCGGCCCCGGCGTCCACTGCGTCCCAGGAGGAGGGGCGGTGTGTCAGAGGGAAGCGCGTGGAGACAGGCGTAGGGTTTGGGCCACAAGAGTAGCAGCTTCACGACGCGCAGCGCGGCGCAGGACCGGGGCTGGCGCCCAGTCGAGAGACGCCTCCAAGCTAAAGCCCCGTGTCGAGCGCGACGGAGCAGAACGCTGCGACGTGTGCGCCGCCAGCCGGGTTCCCGAGTGCTGCGCGACACCATGCACTACTTGCCACCCCTAATGGACGGACGCACCACTGTGCCTCGTTGCCGCAGGATGATGTTGCCCGCGAACGCCGGCTGGTCGCCGTAGATCTTGACACCCAGGCGCTTCGCCTCGCTGTCCTCGCCGTTCTTCACAGACCCAGCGCCCTTCTTGTGAGCGCACTCAATCACCAACCCCTGTGACGCGGCGCTGCAGCGACGCACGCTGCTCAACGCCGGCAGCTGCTGGCCAGCGAAAGCGGCTGAGCGCTGAGCGAGAGCCATCGCGGTTAGACGAGGAGCTTGCTCTGAGGTTTAGGTAGGCAACGCCAACGTGGATGCGCATGCACAAGGCCCGCTATTCCGCGGGGGCACAGACACAAGCAGTGGTACATGTTGTTGCCCGGCAACTGCCGATTCGGTGCGCGCTGACGCTGAGTGCTTTGGGGCTGCTCTGTGAGAGGCAAAGGTCTGCACCGACGAGCGTAGACTGGCGCCATGCAGTACTTGCGTCGCACGCCCGACGCATACACGCTGCGTGTCACCTTCGGCGTGGCGCCTCAGCGTCTGCCGGCAGGCGCTACAGCAACAGCACCAGGCCAACTTTCCCAGCGTCGCCCATGGACCGCTATCGCCGAGCTGGACTGGACCGCGACAGACGACCCGCAGGTGCCGCTACGCAAGCTGAACAGCTTGACGGCCGCCGTGCGGGCCGAGAAGCCGCAGGACGCACAAGAAGTGCGCCTGGAGGTTGTGCTCGGTGCAGCAGGGACCGCTGCGCGGGTCTTCTTGCACGTGGAGGATACGCCCGTGGTGCCGTTGCGGCTTGACCTCGGCCGCACTGCCGGCTCGTTAGGCGCTCCGTCGGTACGCAGGCGCTCGGGGGTGCACTGCACTGTGCGTTGCTCTGTTCCCTCAGGAACTGACCTCTGATGTCGCTGTCGTCCCATGCATCATGTGTCCCAGGGCGTGTCACCCATCGACGAGGTTGTGGCTGCAGGCGTGTGTTTGGAGACAGTGCGCAGCGTGCGTGCATGCGATGCGTTTTTCGTTCCCTTCCTGCTTTCCGCGCTGCCGCGATGGGCATCCCTGCAAGCGGTGCATCTGCCCAATGCTGGCATGACGCAGCTACCGGAGACGTTGCTGAGTGACCTGCCGCTGCTGCGTGTCCTGGTCCTGGACAACAACAAGCTTACCACTTTGCCTAGCCTCGCACCACGCGCATCATGCCTGCGCCTCCTCTCTGCTGACAAGAACCAGCTGACTGCGCTACCGCACGGCCTCGTGGCGTGCACGCAGCTGGAGGTGCTGTCGCTGGAGCACAACAAGTTAGTGAGGCCCATCGTGGATTTGCGCCCTCTCGGCGGCTGCCTGCGGGAGCTCCGTCTGGGTGGCAATCCCCTGGATTACCTACCAGAGCTGTCACATTGCGTCGCACTGCGCCGCTTATCGCTGGCCAACGCACGCATCTGCGCCGCAGCCAGCGATGCCGCAACAGCGGACTGGCTCGCCACCGTCGAGGTGACGGAATGCCGACTCGACGATGCCGGCGCGCCATCCGGCGTCTCGTTACTGCTCTTCTCCGATGAGGAGCTATCCCATGTCGATGCGCCGGGTTCCGCGACGGTCGTCGTGTCTGACGCTGCAGGCTCGTCAGGCAGCGTGACCGCGGCCCTATTTTCCCGCGTCGCAGGCTTGACTGGCTCTTTCTCCAGCAGTGGCACAAGCAGTGCACCACCTGCATCAGGCGGGCAAGCTAGCACGGGTGGCGTCGCACAAGGCGGCCCTTCCGCTATTGGGAACACACCAGTAGCAGCATCACAAGGAGCACCTGGCAGCAGCGCTGCCGCATCGGGCGCCTCCGCGTCCGGCACGTCGCCAGCTACTGGTCCAGACTATAGCGCATTCTACGCCCTCATTTTCAGATTCTCCTCGTGCCAACTTCCACTGCTGGCCTCCGCAGTCGCTCGGCTCGCTCAAGAGCCCAGTCAGGCTGAAGCCATGGCTGCAGCTGAGGGTGGCGTGCAGCAGCTCCTGTCCATGGCGTTGTCAGACAATGACTTCGTGGTTTCACGCGCTTGTGCCACACTCGCATGCTTGGCGCAGAGCCCTGCAACAGCAAACAAGCTGCTGGCTGCGCGAGCAGCAGCACGGCTGCTTGCTCTCTTGCGGGCACATGCACCTGGTGCGCAATGTGCGGCACTGCGTGTCATCGCTGCTTTGGCATGGGCGTCGAGTCATGCAGCATTGCAACTCTCAGTGGAGGCCCCTCCTCAACAGCAACAGCAGCCGGCCGGTGGTGTGTCCGCCCCACCACAAAACAGCAGCGGAGTAGCCGGTCCGACAGCGCTGCTGCAGCGTGTAGCTGCTCTATGTGGATCAAGACACAGCGAAGTTGCTGTCTGCGCTTTGGAAGCGTTGGGCAACTTAGCGGCGCACGCGCCAGATGCAGCGTCTACAGTACGCTCCCTACCCGGAGTCATTGCGCTGCTCACTCAGCTCGCGTGCGGCGCTGCTGCCTGCGGCGATGGCAAAGTCCGGTGCGCAGCCATCCGGGCCCTTGCTCTCCTTGGCTACAACGATGCAGTCGCTGAAGCCACTGGCCGGCCTCGATGCTGCGCCCCTGGTCGCG
>Ga0164296_1006202_pt1 | contig 10204 bp, 8 predicted proteins | sample GEODES057metaG_FD_113533 | JGI IMG/M metagenome (GOLD analysis project Ga0164296, IMG submission 113533) | Dystrophic lake water microbial communities from Trout Bog Lake, Wisconsin, USA - GEODES057 metaG | ecosystem: Environmental > Aquatic > Freshwater > Lake | place: USA: Trout Bog Lake... | reverse complement strand
ACAACAATACACTCACTAACATTTTAATACAATTCCTTTCTTTCATAGCATTTAATTTTTTTGCAAAAATGAAAGAAGGAAAAATGTATTCACTCCCGAATCGGGAAAAGCTATTTATACAATCAGGAAAAATGAAGCTGACAAATAAATGACAACCAACATAATTATTTGCTTACCATCTTTATAATAGGTACAATCATTTCTTCTAAACTAATACCGCCATGTTGAAATGTATTTTTATAATAATTTACAAAATGATTATAATTATTGGGATAACATAAATAACCATCTTCTTTGGCAAAAATAAAAGATGAATTAACAGTGGGTACAGGCAAACCCGCTTCCCGTGGGTCTTTGAAGGCAAGTACATCTTTATGATCGTAGTTTAAATTTCGTCCGTGTTTATAACGAAGATTGGCTGTTGTTTGTTTATCGCCGATTACTTTATACGGCGTGTTTACCCGAACTGTTCCATGATCGGTTGCAACAATCAGTTTAATATTTTTGTCTGCAATTTTTTTCAACGCCTGATTTAATGCACTGTGTTCAAACCAACTTTTAGTTACACTTCGGTAACTTGTTTCATCACTTGCCAATTCTTTCAATACCTCCATTTCTGTTCTGGCATGACTTAACATATCAACAAAATTATACACGATAATATTCAGATCATTACTTAATAAATTATGAATATTGTTTACTAAATTTTGTCCGTCGTGATGATTTACAATTTTTGTATAACTGCATTTAATATCATCCTTTTTTAATCGCTTCAACTGAGCTCTAAAGAATTCTTCTTCAAACAAATTCTTACCGCCTTCTTCTTCATCATTTTTCCATTGCAATGGAAATTGCTTTTCAATATCAACAGGCAACAATCCGGCAAAAATGGCATTACGACTGTATTGTGTAGCAGTGGGTAAAATAGAATAAAAAGTTTCTTCTTCTAATATTCTGAAATTTTCCGCAAATAAAGGTTGGATGGTTTTCCATTGATCAAATCGTAAATTATCGATCAACACAAAAAAAGTAGAAGTACCTTTTTCTACATGCGGCAATATTTTAAACTGAAATAAATTATGACTCATGATTGGTGCTTCATCACTTTTAGGATTCATCCATTTGGTATAATTTTTCGAAACAAATTTGAAGAACTCTTTATTCGCTTCATCTTTTTGCGATTTTAATATTTCAATCATTTCCGGACTATCACTTTTTTCCATTTCCAATTCCCAATACACTAATTTTTTATAAATATCCATCCAACCTGTATAATCAGGATTATCATTCAATGCCATAAATAATTCTCTGAATTGTTGTTGATAAGCAGTGGTTGTTTTTTCTGCAATCAATCTTTTATTATCAATAATTTTCTTCAAACTCAATAACACCTGATTCGGATTAACTGGCTTTAATAAATAATCAGTGATCTGACTGCCAATGGCTTCATCCATTAAAGTTTCTGTTTCATTTTTGGTGATCAACACTACAGGAATATGTTGGTTGATCTCTTTTATTTTAGCCAAAGTTTCTAAGCCCGAAATGCCCGGCATACTTTCATCGAGCAATACCACATCAATAATATGATTTTCAGCAAACTCAATGGCATCAAAGCCATTCGTAAAAGTGGCTACATCATATCCTTTGTTTTCTAAAAACAATTTCTGCGATTGTAAACTTTCAATCTCATCATCAATCCAAACAATTTTTGCAACTGCCATATATCATTTTTTTGTTACCAACTTTAGTTATTTCAATCAACATCGTTGCGTCGCACCATTCAACGTTTTATACTTTAATCATCAATAAAATAAAACTGAGTAAAAAATTAGTTCAATAAAAGAAGAATAAATTAAAAAATAAAATCTGTTACCATTTGCAAAACTGTTGTTCAAATATATTGTTTCTCATTACAAATAGTACATTTGTTGATTGCTTTAACAAACCCACAACAAGCATGCACTATAAAAGAAAGATCATCAATGACCCGGTATATGGTTTTATAACTATTAACCATGATCTGCTCTTTACTATTTTAGCGCATCCTTTTTATCAACGCCTTCGCCGTATTCACCAAATGGCATTGGCTTATTTAGTATATCCCGGCGCAGTGCATACGAGATTACATCATTCTTTGGGTGCTTATCATTTAATGTGTAATGCCGTAAATGAATTAAAAGCAAAAGGAATTAACATAACAGAAGAAGAAGAAATCGCTGTGAAAGCCGCTATTCTGTTGCATGATACAGGACATGGTCCATTTTCGCATGCGCTGGAAAATCAATTAATCAACGTTTCACACGAAAGTATCAGTCTGAAGATTATGCAGTTAATGAATAAAGAATTGAACGGTCAATTATCTAAGGCGATAGATATTTTCACCAATCAATACCCAAAAAAATTTTTGCATCAATTGGTAAGCGGACAATTGGATGTTGACAGAATGGATTATTTAACGAGGGATAGTTTCTTTTCGGGAGTTAGTGAAGGCGTAATCGGTTATGACAGAATTTTAAAAATGCTCACCGTTCATAATGGAGAATTAATGGTGGAAGAAAAAGGCATTTACAGTATTGAAAAATTTTTAGTAGCAAGGCGGCAAATGTATTGGCAAGTGTATCTGCATAAAACAGTATTGGCAGCAGAAAAAGTGCTCATCAATATATTAAAAAGAGTTCGTGAATTATATAAAAAAGGAGATAAAAATTTAATTACCGGAACAGTAACCGATTATTTTCTTTTTGAATTCAATGGCGAAATGAATGAAGCAGCTTTGAAAAAATTTTGTGAACTGGATGATATTGATTTTTCTTTTGCAGTAAAAAAATGGAACCATCATCCTGATTTTGTATTACAGGAATTATGTAACAGAATTTTAAACAGAGCTTTACTGAAAATAAAATTACAATCAGAACCATTTGACGAAATCATTATTCAGCAAAAAATAAAAGAGGCCAAAGCACAATTAAACATTGATGATGATTTAATATCTTATTTTGTATTTACCGGAGAAGCTGCCAATACCTTATATAAAACCGAAGATGAAAGAATTAACATCTTATTTAAAGATGGCACTGTAAAGGATATTTCAACCATTGATGACCCACTGATTCATCAAACCATTTCAGCACCTGTTAAAAAATTTTATATTTGTTCATTGTGACTTTGAAGTTTAAACCTTTTATATGCAATTTACTGCAGCACAGATCGCTTTATTGATTAATGGAAAGATTGAGGGAGATGCCAATACAACTGTAACATCTTTTGGCAAAATTGAAGAAGCAACTCAAGATCAGATTTCATTTTTAGCCAATCCTAAATACGAAGAATATATTTATAGAACACAGGCATCTATTATCATTATCAATGATTCGCTTGAACTAAAAACATCTATCCCATCAACCTTAATTCGTGTGCCCGATGCATATTCGGCTTTTGCTAATTTACTAAGCAAATATCAGGATATGATGAAACAACAATTAACGGGCATTCAACAACCCTCTTATATCGCTGCTACTGCTAAATTGGGAGAGCAGGTTTTTGTTGGTGCATTTACTTATATCAGCGACAATGTAATTATTGGCAATAATGTAAAACTATATCCCGGGGTATATTTGGGAGATAACGTTCAAATAGGAGACAACTGTATTTTATATCCGGGTGTAAAAATTTATTTTGATTGTGTGTTACAAAAAAATATTACCATCCATGCAGGAACAGTGATTGGTGGTGATGGGTTTGGTTTTGCGCCACAAACTGATGGCTCTTATAAAAAGATACCACAAATTGGAAATGTTGTGATTGAAGATTTTGTTGAGATTGGTTCTAATGCAACCATTGATCGGGCAACAATGGGTTCTACCATTATTAAAAGCGGGGCTAAGTTGGACAACTTAATTCAAATAGCACATAATGTTGAAATAGGAAGTGATTCTGTAATTGCTGCGCAAGCAGGTATTAGCGGCAGTACAAAATTGGGTAACCAGGTTATGATTGGCGGACAAGCAGGCATCGTTGGCCATATTACTATTGCAGATGGCAGTAAAATCAATGCACAAAGCGGCGTTAGTAAATCAATTAAAACACCCAATACTTTTGTTACCGGTTCCCCTGCTTACGATTATACCGCAGCATTAAGAAGTCAGGCATTAAGCCGCAACTTACCTGATTTGGAAAAGCGCGTAAAAGAGTTGGAAAAATTGATTCAACAGTTACTTTTAGAAAAGCAAAATGTTTAATCTCTTCATTCAAATTGCGAATTCTTATTTTTGCCAAATTATATTTCTTAAGTTGAAGTGTGCGACGCAACAAAGCTGACCATTGTTTTATCGCCGATTTCATAAACATTAAATAGCATGGATATACATTTTAATCCGGATAAACAACACACATTAGGCAGTGCAGTAAGCATTAGCGGAACAGGTTTACATACCGGTGTATTAGTTGATATGACATTGAAACCTGCTAACCCTGGCTTTGGAATTCAATTTCAAAGAATTGATTTGCCGAATCAACCGATTATTAAAGCAGATTGTGATTTGGTAACAGATACTTCACGAGGCACAACTTTACAGGTAGGTGATGCGAAAGTAAGTACTGTTGAACATGTATTGGCTGCATTGGTAGGTATGGGAATAGATAATTGTTTGATTGAATTAAACGGACCCGAAATTCCTATCATTGATGGAAGTTCCGAACCTTTTGTTGAATTATTAGAAGAAGCTTTAGTCGTTGAACAAGAAGCTGCAAAAGCATGGTACAGCATTGATGAAAATATTTATCTGTATGATGATAAAAAGCGAGTAGAAATGGTTGCCATGCCTGCAGTGGATTATCAAATCACTACATTGATAGATTTTAATAGCCCTGTTTTAGGAACACAACATGCAGGGTTAAAGACCATTAAAGATTTTAAAAACGAAATTGCACCTTGCAGAACATTTTGTTTTTTACATGAGCTGGAAGCCTTGCTGGACAATGATTTGATTAAAGGCGGCGATATCAATAATGCTATTGTTGTAGTTGATAAGCCTGTTACAGATGCAGAGATGACTCGTTTGGCAAAAGCATTTAAACGCGAAAAGATTGAAGTAAAAAGTGAAGGTTATTTAAATAATCTGGAGTTACGTTTTTCAAATGAACCTGCTCGTCATAAATTGTTAGATGTAATTGGTGATTTATCATTAATCGGCTATCCAATAAAAGCAAGAATTATTGCAAATCGTCCTGGTCATAGTACCAATGTAGAATTTGCAAAAAAAATAAAACAATACATCAAACGCAATAAGCATGTAAAAGATGTTCCGGTATATGATCCAACATTGGCACCTGTTTATACTTTACAGCAAATTGAAAAAACATTGCCGCATCGTCATCCTTTTTTATTGGTAGATAAGATCATTGAATTAACAGATAAACATATCATCGGTATTAAGAATGTAACATTCAATGAATGGTTCTTTCAGGGACATTTTCCGAATAATCCGGTTATGCCCGGTGTTTTACAAGTAGAAGCATTGGCACAAACAGGAGGCATTCTTTGTATCAACTCAATGCCGGAAGGACAATATGATACTTATTTTTTGAAGATCGATAATTGTAAATTCAAACAAAAAGTTGTTCCGGGAGACACCATGATTTTAAAAATGGAATTGGCCGGCCCGATCAGGAGAGGTATTTGTGAAATGAAAGGTACGGTTTATGTTGGAGGCAAGGTAGCAACGGAGGCAGATTTAGTGGCTCAGGTGGTAAAAAGAACTTAAAAAGCCAAAATCTCCTTAATAATTATATTTTTGCGATGCCTTGGATTAAACTTGGCATCTTTTTTATAGTTCTTAGTGTCTATGCAAACACTAATAGCTCCTAAACCAAAAACGCGGATGACTCATCCTTACACGTACATAGATCCTAACGCAAGAGTTGCACCTAATGTTAAGATCGATCCTTTTACAGTAATTCATGGCGATGTTCATGTAGGCGAAGGCACATGGATCGGCAGTAATGTTACCATCATGGATGGAACAAGAATTGGAAAAAATTGCAGAATATTCCCCGGTGCAGTATTGGGTGCCGTTCCGCAAGATCTTAAATTTAATGGTGAGAAAACAATGGTTGAGATTGGCGACAATACCACCATTCGTGAATTTGTTACAGTTAATAGGGGTACCACAGACAGGTGGAGAACAAGGGTTGGAAATAATTGTTTGATTATGGCATACAGTCATATTGCTCATGACTGTATCATTGGCAATAATTGTGTGTTGAGTAATAATGTGCAAATGGCAGGACATGTTACAATGGGTGATTGGGCTTGGATTGCCGGAGTGAGCGCAGTACATCAATTTGTACAAATTGGTCAGCATGCTTATATTGCCGGAGGTAGTTTAGTAAGTAAAGATGTTCCTCCATATATCAAAGCTGTTCGCAATCCATTAAGTTATGGCGGTGTAAATAGTATTGGATTGAAACGCAGAGGTTTTGAATTAGAAAAGATCAATCATATTTTAGATATCTATCGTTTTATTTTTAATAAAGGATTGAATACTACTCAGGCTTTGGAATATATTGAAGAAGAATTACCTGCAAGTGATGAAAGAGATGAAATCGTAACTTTTATTCGTGAAAGCGGAAGAGGCATTATAAAAAAATATACTAAAGGTGGTGGTGATGATGAATAATATCATATCTTGATTATCTCTAAAATTTTTTATTGTTATGACGATACAACTTTCTGATGCCGGCAAAAGATTTAACCGGGATTGGATTTTTCGTCATGCTAATTTTACTTTCGAACACTGCAAATCTTACGCCATCACAGGTTCTAATGGAAGCGGCAAAAGTACTTTATTACAAGCCATTGCATCGAGTATGAATGTGAGTGAGGGAACAATCATTTATTCATCTAACGATTCACAAATTCAAGAAGGTAATTTTTATCAATACATTTCTATTGCGGCACCTTATGTTGAGCTGATTGAAGAAATGACGGCGAAAGAGTTGCTTGCATTCCATTCATCTTTCAAACCTTTATTATCACATGTTTCGATTGATGGAATCATTAAAACAATCGGATTAGAAAAAGCAGCCGATAAACAAATTCGATATTATTCTTCCGGCATGAAACAAAGAGTAAAATTGGCACAAGCGATTTTCTCCGATGCTCCCGTTTTGTTATTGGATGAACCTTGTACTAATTTAGATTCGAATGGGTATGCATTGTATCATGAACTCATTAATGATTATTGCCATAATAAATTAATAATTGTAAGCAGCAATGATAAGAATGAAATGGATTTTTGTAAAGAACAAATTTCAATAATGGATTACAAATAAACTATCTCCTACTTGCAATTAACAAATTCAAGTCCGTATATTTTAAATCAAATTTCTGACTGATATAAAAATCAGTAACAGCACCTTTAAACATATAAATGCCTTCTCGCAGATTAATGTTGTGCCATACCATTTCTTCCATCCCTCCTTCGTCACTAATTTGTAATAACAAAGGCATCAATACATTGCTGATGGATTGGCTCGCTGTTCTTGCAAAACCACTTGGAATATTGGGCACCCCATAATGCATTACATCATGTTTAACAATGATTGGATTTTCATGGCTGGTCATTTCACTTGTTTCAAAACAGCCACCTCTATCAATGGCTACATCAATAATAATACTACCGGGGCGCATGGCAGAAACCATTTCTTCAGTAACAACAACCGGGGCTCTTCCATATTCATTACTCAACGCACCAACGGCTACTTCGCAGGTTTTTAATTGCTTTGCTAAAATACGTGGCTCTAAAACACTTGTCCAGCAACGTTGTCCGAGATTATTCTGTAATTGTTTCAATCGATAAACATTATTATCGAATACTTTTACACTGGCACCCAACGCCAACGCATTACGTGTAGCAAACTCACCAACAATACCTGCACCGATAATGACAACTTTAGTTGGCGGAATACCACTGATGCCACCCAACAATACTCCTTTGCCATTATTGAAACTGCTGAGATATTGTCCTGCTATCAACATCACCGCACTTCCTGCAATTTCACTCATGCTGCGAACAATGGGATAAGTACCGCTATCATCTTTTAAATTTTCAAAACTTAATGCAGTAATTTTTTTCTCCATCATCTTTTCGATGTGAATACTTTTTAATGCAGATAAATGAATCGGAGAAATAATGGTTTGATTCAATTGCAATAAAGGAAGATCTTCTTCCACCACCGGAGCACTTTTAACTAAGATGGGTGATTTAAAAATTTCAGATCTGTCATATACAATCTTGGCACCCGCTTCACTATAATCCTTATCAGTATAATGACTTCCTTCTCCTGCATTATGTTCCACTACCACTGTATGGTCATTTGCTACCAATACGCCAACCGCATCTGGCGTTAAAGCAATTCTATTTTCCTGAAATGCGATTTCTTTAGGGATACCAATATGCAATTTGGCACCTTGCGGTTTAATATCCAATGTTTCTTCCAATGTTTCATAACTGAAAGAGGTTGATATCACCGGTTTAGTAGCAGCCATGATTATTTTTTTGATAAATGAAATTCAAAATAAATTTTTTGACAGTGAAGTTACTTATTTTACAGTGCACTTATTTATTCTTCTGTATCATCAATAAAAATTCTTCTGGTACTTGCATCCAATACTTCAATATAAATATGCAAAGTATTATCCGGCAATAAGCCCAAAGCCTTTTCAGGCCATTCTACCAAACAAAAATTATTCGACAACAAAGCATCTTCAATTCCGGTATGAATGGCTTCTTCCTCATCTTTTAAACGATACCAATCCATATGATAGATGGTTCCGGCAACAATACTTTTGTACTCGTTAATGATGGCAAATGTTGGACTACTTATCGCATCCTTCACTTGCAACACTTCGCATAAAGCATGAATGAATGTTGTCTTTCCGGCACCCATGGGCGCATGAAAAGCCCAAACCTTTTTTTGCTGATGTTGTTTCCAAAAAAGTTGTGCTACTCGTTTTATGTCTGTTAAACCAAAAATGATATCCATGGAGCAAAGATATTTCTCTGTTCGAAAGATGAACATTTTATTAGAGTAATATCTTTATGATGGCAATCAGTTTTTTATAGTTTAAATAAAAGAATTTTGCATTTGACAAATATTTTAATAAAAAAATCCTCAGTTGAAAATAATTGATATGGAAAAAGTGAATATGAAAGTGAGTGGAATGAGTTGTACAAACTGTGCTCTAACCATTAATAAATATTTAAAAAGTGAAGGCCTTCAAAATGTGCAAGTAAATTTTATTGGCGGTGATATAAGTTTTGAAATGAATGGAAACATCACGAAACAAAAAATTGAACAGGGCATTGAGAAATTAGGTTATCAAGTAAAACATGAAAATGTGGAATTAAATCATACCAACAATTTTACTTTACCATTTAAAAGTCATTTACAACGGTTTTGGTTTTGCACCGTTTTTACAACTCCGCTTTTAATGCATATGATTCCGGGATTACACATTCATGTATTAATGAATCCATACTTGCAATTAGTTTTAACGATACCTGTTTATATTGTTGGAATGGATTTTTTTGGAAGAAGTGCTATTAAAAGTTTATTCAATGGCATTCCTAATATGAATGTATTGATAACGATAGGATCCACAGCTGCCTTCGGTTATAGCTTATATGGATTAATCATTAACAATGCTGCTGAATATTTATTTTTTGAAACCGCCTGTACCACACTCACCTTGGTTTTTCTGGGTAATTACATGGAAGATATTGCTATTAAAAAAACACAAGATGCTATAAAAAAATTAGCTGTATCACAAAAAGTAATGGCAAATATGATTGCTTTTGATGATCAACATCAGGAACAGGTTTTTCAAGTTGAAAATACAGCACTGCATGTTGGAGATCTGGTACTGATACGTAATGGCGAACATGTGCCGATGGATTGTAAAATTCTTTGGGGTGAAGCCAATGTAAATGAATCTATCATAACAGGAGAAAGTATTTCCATTGAAAAGAAAATGAAAGATGTACTCATTGGTGGAAGTATTATTGAAAATGGTACTGTAAAAGCACAAATAACCGCTGTTGGTGAAGACACTGTGCTTTCGCATATTTTAAAATTGGTAAAGGCTGCACAAACAGAGAAACCACCTGTGCAACAATTAGCAGATAAGATCAGTGCCGTATTT
>Ga0164296_1006197_pt1 | contig 10215 bp, 10 predicted proteins | sample GEODES057metaG_FD_113533 | JGI IMG/M metagenome (GOLD analysis project Ga0164296, IMG submission 113533) | Dystrophic lake water microbial communities from Trout Bog Lake, Wisconsin, USA - GEODES057 metaG | ecosystem: Environmental > Aquatic > Freshwater > Lake | place: USA: Trout Bog Lake... | reverse complement strand
GAGCTGGCCCTGCAGGCGGAGCGGCTTCAGGCGACGATCGCCTACTTCCGGATCGCGGCGTCCTCGGGCGTGGAGGCTGCGGTCCCGCACTTGCGGGCTGCGGCGGCGCGGATGGCGGTGCCGACCCGGCCGGGCAAGGCGGCGGTTGCCCCGAAGGCGCGGGCGCGTGCGGCCGGCTCGGCGGGCTTTGCCCTCGACATGGGCGAGGGCGACACCCGCGATGCCGAGTTCGTCCGCGCCGCCTGATCAGCCCGCGCACCGCGCCGAATCCGGGCCCGCAGGGGCCCGGATCCCGCAATCACCGACCACCCCACCGATAAGCGGATTCCGATGCGGGGATCCGACAGGCGGCGACCGAGCCGGAGACCCGTATGTCCAGCGTCTGGCAGTATCTAACCCTCGGCCTCGATCGTGAGATCTTCGGGATCGATATCGAGTTCGTTCACGAGATCCTGGATTACCGCGCACCGGCCGCCCTGCCGCACGCGCCACCCTTCCTGGTCGGCATGATCGATGTCCGCGGGCAGAGCTACCCGGTCATCGACCTGCGGACCAAGCTCGGCCTGCCGGCGATCCCGGTGACGCCCGCCACCCGCATCATCCTCCTGAACATCGCGATGCGGGACCGCGCCCTGCGGGTCGGCTTCGTGGCCGACCGGGTGATCGAGGTGACGGAACTCGACCGGGCCGAGATGGAATCGGCCCCCGAGGTCGGCGGCCGCTGGCGCTCGAACTACATCGCCGGCATCGGCCGCAAGGGCGAAGCCTTCGTGGTGGTGTTCAACCTCGAGGCGCTCATGGCGGGCGACGATCCCGCCCTGCTTGAGCCGCCGCTCGCCGCCTGACAGCCAGGGATCGATGCCATGCCGCAGCTGAAGGACCGCCATTTCCACACGGTCGCCGATCTGATCCAGGCCCGGATCGGCATCCAGATCCCGGAGACCAAACGCACCATGGTCGAGGGCCGGCTGCGCAAGCGCATGCGGGCGCTCGACCTCGACAGCCTCAAGGCCTACGGAGACCACCTGTTCGATGACGGGCACCTCGCGGAGGAGTTCGTCCATATCATCGACTGCGTCACCACCAACAAGACGGACTTCTTCCGGGAGCCCGCCCATTTCGAGCACCTGCGCGACGATCTGGTGCCGCTGCTCTGCCGGCGGCGGGGCGGGATTCCGCGCCTCAAGATCTGGAGCGCCGCCGCCTCGACCGGGGCGGAGGCCTATACCCTGGCGATGATCCTGCAGGACATGATCGTGGCCGGACATGGATTCAGCTACGCGATCCTCGGCACCGATATCTCCACCGAGGTCCTGCGGGTCGCCGCGGAGGCGATCTACCCGGAGGAGGTGCTGGCGCAGATCCCGCCGGCGTTCCGACGCCGCTACGTGATGACCTCCCGGGACCCTGGGCGCAGGCTCGGGCGGATCGTGCCCGAGCTGCGCAGCCACGTGCATTTTCAGCGCCTCAACCTGATGGATGCGTTCTACGGGGTCGATCAGGACGTGGACGTCATCTTCTGCCGCAACGTCCTGATCTACTTCGACAAGGAGACCCAGAAGGCGGTGCTCGGCCGCCTCGCCCAGCATCTGCGGCCGGGTGGATTCCTGATCGTCGGCCACTCGGAATCCATGGCCGGGACCGGCGTGCCGGGCCTTGAGCAGGTGTCCTCGACCATCTTCACCAGGACGCGGGACCTGATCCAATGACCCAGCGCGATCCGACCCGCGTCCTGATCGTCGACGATTCCGCCTCGGTTCGGCAGACCCTCGTGACCATCCTGGAGGGTGCGCCCGACATCCAGGTGATCGGTACCGCCGCGGATCCGTTCATCGCGGCCCGCCGCATCCAGGAGGAGGTGCCGGACGTCATCCTCCTCGACCTCGAATTGCCGCGCATGGACGGGCTGACCTTCCTGCGGAAGATCATGGCTCAGCGGCCGATCCCCGTGATCGTCTGCTCCGCCCTGACCGAGGCAGGCTCGCGGACGCTGTTCGACGTGCTGGAGGCCGGTGCCGTCGATGTCGTGCCCAAGCCCCGGATCGACACCCGCCAGTTCCTGGTCGAATCCTCGGTGCGGGTCTGCGACGCGGTCCGGGCCGCCGCCCGGGCGAAGCTGCGCCCGGGCCGTCCGGAGACCCGCCGTATCGAGAAGAAGCTGACGGCCGACGCCGTGCTGCCGGCTCCGACCCCCAACCGGGCGGTGGCCGAGACGGACCGGATCGTCTGCATCGGCGCCTCGACCGGGGGCACGGAATCGCTGCGCGACGTGCTGGAAGCGCTGTCGCCCGATTGTCCCGGCCTCGTGATCGTGCAGCATATGCCCGAGCATTTCACCGCGGCCTTCGCCCGGCGGCTCGACAGCCTCTGCGCCGTCGCGGTGAAGGAGGCGGAGGACGGGGACGCGGTGCTGCCCGGGCGGGCCCTGATCGCCCCCGGGGGGCGGCACCTGCTGCTGCAGCGGACCGGAAACCGCTACAGCGTGTCGGTGAAGGACGGCCCCCTGGTCTCGCGGCACCGGCCGTCCGTGGACGTGCTGTTCCGCGCGGCCGCGCGCTGCGCCGGCGCGAACGCCCTCGGCATCCTGATGACCGGGATGGGTGACGACGGCGCCACCGGCCTCCTGGAGATGCGGCGCGCCGGGGCGCTCACGGTGGCGCAGGACGAGGAGAGCTGCGTGGTCTTCGGCATGCCCAAGGAGGCGATCGAGCGGGGCGCGGCCGTGAAGGTCCTGCCGCTGGACCGGATGCACCACGAGATCCTCCGCTTCGGTGCGATGCCGGCCCTGCGCCAGCCCGCATGAAGGCCTGAAGCCTCATCCCGGCAGCGCGCGACAGGATCCCTACCACCAGCCGGCGCGCATCTCGGGGGCCGGGTTGGGGCGCGGCGTGGCCGGGTGCAGGGAGCGGTCGAGGGCGGCCATGACCCGGCGCACCGCCTCCTCGTAGCGGGGCGAGACCGGATCGCGCGGGCGCGGCATCGCGATCGCGAGGGTCTCGTCGAGCCGGCCCGGCCGTGGCCGCATCACCACGACCCGGTCGGCCAGGGTGACGGCCTCGCCGACATCGTGCGTGACGATCAGGATCGTCGGCTTCGACTCCGCCCAGAGGTCGAGGAGCTGGTCGTGCAGGCCCCGGCGCGTGAAGGCGTCGAGCGCCGAGAAGGGTTCGTCGAGGAGCAGCACCCGCGGTCGCGGAACGAAGGCGCGGGCGATCGCGACCCGCTGCTGCTGACCGCCCGACAATTCCCGGGGCCAGCGGCCGGCATGCTCCGCCAAGCCGACCCGCTCCAGGGCCCGGGCGACGCGGGCACGGTGCTCGGACCGGCCGAGCCCGGCGAGGCCGAAGCCGACATTGTCGGCGACGGTCAGCCACGGCAGCAGCCGCGGTTCCTGGAAGACGACGCCGACGCTGGGATGGGGATCGCGAATCGTCTCGCCATCGACCTGCACTGTCCCGGTGCTGGCCCGGTCGAGCCCCGCGATCAGGCGCAGCAGCGTGGTCTTGCCGCAGCCCGAACCGCCGATGAGCGCGACGATCTCGCCGGGCGCCACCGACAGGCCGACGCCCGAGAGCGCCTGCGTGCCGTCCGCATAGGTCTTCGAGAGGTCATCGACGATGAGCACGGGCACCTCTGGCGCGGGCGGGAGTCCGGGGGCCGGTCCAGCCTTCACAGGCTGTCCCGCACCGTATCCTGCCAGCGCGTCAAGGGCCGCGTCATCGCGACGAAGAGCGTATCGGCCAGCTTGCCGGCGAGCGCGAAGGCGATGATCGCGGCCAGGATCTGGTCCGGCTTGCCGAGCTGCTGGCCGTCGACCAGCAGATAGCCCAGCCCCTCGGAGGCCCCCATCAGCTCGGCCGCCACCACGAACAGGAACCCGAGCCCGAGGCCGGTGCGCAGACCGACCAGCGTCGCCGGCAGGATTGCCGGCAGCAGGATCCGGCGGGCCATGGCGCCGCGCGACAGGCGATAGATCCGCCCGACCTCGACGAGCTTGCGATCGACCGAGGCGATCGCCCCCGACACCCCGACATAGACCGGGAAGAACACCCCCACGGCGATCAGCAGGATCTTTGGCGTCTCCAGGATGCCGAACCAGAGGATGAACAGCGGGACCCAGGCGAGGGACGGCACGGCGCGCAACGCCTGCAGGCTCGGATCGCAGATCCGGCGCACGAGGGGCAGCATCGCGACCGCGGTGCCCATCAGGATCCCGGCGGCGGCGCCGAACAGGAAGCCGAGGCCGACCCGGATCAGCGTCGCCTCGACATGGACCAAGAGGTCGCCCGATGCGGCGAGTTCCCAGAGCGTGGCGCCGATCCGGCTCGGCGGCGGCAGGAGACGCCCGGAAGCCACCCCGGTATCGACCGCGATCTCCCATCCGACCGCGAGGGCCAGGGGAAGCGCGAGCGCGAGGACGAGCCCGAGGCCGAGGCGGCCACCCTGCCGCAACACCGGCATCCCCGCCTCAACGGGCGGCGACGGGATTGAAGCGCGCGTCCAGCAGGCCGTCGGTCGCGGCCGCGACGTCGGTGCCGGCCGGGATCACGCCGGCCTGCTGGAGTGCGAGGCCGGCCGCCTTGATGGCCTCGGCCTGGGCCGGTCCGATCGTCGGCTGGGTGAGGTCGGTGCGCTCCAGCTGGCGGGCGATCACCGGCTCGGGCAGCTTGGTGGCCGCCACCAGGGCCGCGGTCAGGGCCTGCGGGTTGGCCAGCGCATAGGCGCGGGCGCGCTCGTAGGCCGCGATCACCGCCTGGACGAGATCGGGATGGGCCGCCGCAAAGTCCTCGCGCACGTCGAGCAGGCCCCAGGTGTTGGCCGCCGCGTCGCGGTAGAACAGCACGTCGCCATTCTCGATCTCGGCCGCCGCCATCATCGGGTCGAGGCCCGCCCAGGCATCCACGTCCCCGCGGTCGAGGGCCGTGCGGCCGTCCGGATGCTGGAGCAGGACGAGCTTCGCGTCCTTCTCGGTCAGGCCCGCGCCCTGGAGCGCGCGGATCAGGAAGATGTGGGGATCGGTGCCCCGGGTGACGGCGACGCGCTTCCCCTTCAGGTCGGCGGGCTTGGCGATGCCGGTATCCTTGCGGGTGACGAGGGCGGTCCATTCGGGCCGCGAGAAGGCGTAGATCGCCCGGATCGGATTGCCGTTGATCCGCGCCACGAGGGCCGCCGCGCCCGCCGCCGAGCCGATATCGATCGCGCCCGCATTCAGGAACTCGAGCGCCTTGTTGGAGCCGAGCGACTGGACCCAGCGGACCTTGATGCCCTTCGGCGCCAGGGCTTCCTCCAGAAAGCCCTTCTCCTTCAGGAGCAGGCCGACCGGATTGTAGGTCGCCCAGTCCAGGCGGATCTCTTTCGGATCCTCGGCAAAGGCGCTGTGCCCGAGGGGTCCCGTCAGGGTCGCCAAGGCGAGGCCGGCGGCCAGGAGGACTCTGCGGGTTACGGACATGGACAAGACCTTGGTGTGCATCGCTCTGCGGCGACGGCGTATTCGGGAGAACTCAGGAAAGGCGCGTCCGGTCAAGTCTGTTGACCGAGGATATTCAGGATCTCGCGGCGCAGACGCACGATCGCGGGGTCGTCACGGTGACGCGGATACGGCGCGGGCACCGGCAGCTCGGCCCGGATCGCGGCCGGGCGATCACCCAGCACGATCACCCGCTCGGCCAGGACCAGAGCCTCCTCGACGTCGTGGGTGACGAGGAGCGCGGTGAACCGCTTCTCCTGCCAGAGGCGGAGGATCTCGGCCTGCATGGCGAGGCGGGTCAGCGCGTCGAGCTTGCCGAGCGGCTCGTCGAGCAGCAGGAGCCGGGGCTCGTTGACGAGGGCGCGGGCCAGGGCGACGCGCTGGGCCATGCCGCCCGAGAGCTGGTGCGGGTAGACCTCGGCGAAGCCGTCGAGCCCGACGAGGTGCAGGGCCGCGTCGGCCCGCGATGCCCGCCCGCGCCCGACGCCCTGCGCCTCCAGGCCGAGCGCCACGTTCGCGCGCACGGTACGCCAGGGGTAGAGGGTCGGGTCCTGGAAGACGAGGAGCCGCGACGGGTCCGGCCCCTCGACCGGGTCGCCGTCGATCGCGATGGCGCCCTGATCGGGCGGTTCGAGCCCGGCCACGAGGCGCAGCAGGGTGGACTTGCCGCAGCCCGAGGGACCGAGCAGCGCCACGAAGCCGCCGGGCTTCACCGTGAGGCTCACCCGGTCGAGCACCGGCAGCGCCGCGCCGCGGATCGCGAAGGCGTGGCTGACGGCCTCGATCGTCAGCCGGGCCCCGCCCGCCTGTACGGCGGGCCGTTCGCGCAAGGTGGCTCCAGCGGCGGCTACCATTGCACCAGCCCCTTCTGCCACGCGAGCAGGCGGTCGCGTACGCGGAACAGCAGCGTGATCAGGGACGAGCACATCAGCGCCATCACGATCAAAGCCGCGTACATGTTGGCGTAGGCCGCCCAGCCTTGGGCCCATTGCAGGTACCAGCCGAGGCCGGCCTTCACGCCCAGCATCTCGGCCACGACCAGCACCACGAAGGAGGCGCCGAGCCCCATGAACAGCCCGACGAAGACGTGCGGCAGCGCTGCCGGGATCGCCACGCGCAGGATCAGGAAGCTGCGCGAGGCGCCGAGCGTCCGCGCCACGTCGAAATAGGCCTTGTTGACCCCCGCCACCCCCGACCACGTCAGGACCGTGACCGGGAAGCCGGTGGCGAGCGCCACCAGGAAGGTGCTGGCCGACCACGAGGACGGGAAGACGAAGAAGGCGAGCGGCAGCCACGCCGTGGGCGGCAGCGGCCCGACGAAGCGCAGCACCGGATGCGCCCAGTAGCCCACCGCCCGCGACGCGCCGATCGCGACGCCCAGGGCGAAGCCCGTCGCCGCCCCGATCGTGTAGCCGCCGGCCAGAAGGACCAGCGAGGCGACGATGCTGCCGCCGAGCCGGGGCCAGTCGTCGCGAAAAACCTCCACGATCGCCTGGGGCGGCGGGAAGAACGGCATCGGCAGCAGCGCGATTTTCGCGGTGGCCGCCTCCCAGGCTAGGAACGCGAGCGCCAGCACCGCCAGCCACGGGCTCCAATGCCGCACGCGCTGCCCGACGGTGCCGAGGCGGCCGGCGACCGGCGCGAGCACCAGGAGGGCGAGGCCGAGCACAGCCGCGCCGGCTCCGAAGGTCGTGGTCTCGGGCAGGTCGTCCGCCTCGGGCAGGCCCAGCGTCACGCCGGCCAGGGCGAGCCAGGCGGCACCCGCGATGAGGATCCGCCAGGGGGGATGCGCCCATCCCCGGGTCGGGGCGGCGGCCCGCGGGGCGAGGCCGGCGGTGATGCTCCCGGACATGACGCGCCTCAGCTCAGCACGTCGGCATAGACCCGCTCGGCGAATTTCGCCGTGTCGGTCGAGCGCTTGAAGACGTTCACCTGCTTCAGCTCATCCCCGTAGAGGGCGATCTGCTGCTTGAGGCGCGCGCCCACCGGGCTGTCGCCGTGTTGCTGGCTGCGCAGCATCGCAGCCAGATCCGCGATCGAGCCCTTGCCGCCGTAGCCCGAGAAAGCCCGGGCCGCCGCCTCGGGATCCTGATGGACGGCGTGACCGCCCTCCAGGAGCGCCCGGGTCAGCGCGGCCGCCACCGCCCGGTCGTTCCGGATCAGGCTGCCGCGGGCCGCCACGACGCAGCAGGTGCGGTCGGCGTATTCGCCCGACAGGTTGGTGGCGACCTCGGTGAAGCGCGGATCCTTGAGCCAGATCCAGGTCCGGGGGTCGGAATCGGCCAGCGCCTGGGCCTCGCCCTTCTCCACCGCGAGGTTGAGCAGGTCGGCGGGGTATTGCCGCCACGCGACGCCATTCTCCGGATCGATCCCCGCCTTGGCGAGCAGAAGGCCGAAGAAGTTCTTGGCCGGGCTCGCCTGATCGCTGATCGCGATGGTCTTGCCCTTCAGCCCGGCGATGTCGGTGATCCCGGCCGAGGTGGCGCTGAGCAGCCGCAGGCAGCCGCCGTGCAGGCCCGCCGTGATCTTCACGTCGAACCCCTGCTCCAGGGGCTTGAGCCAGCGCAGCGCCATGCCGATCCCAGCATCGGCCTTGCCGGTGGCGATGGCCTCCAGCAGCGTCTCCGTGGCGCCGCCGAAATTCACGAACTCCACGTCGAGACCGTGCTTGGCGAAGAGGCCCTGCTCCTTGGCCAGCGGCGCGGCGGCCGTGCAGATGGCCGTGGCATTCCAGGCGAGCTTGATCGGCCGCAGTGGACCCGTCGGAGCCTCGGCCGAAGCGGGTCGGCAGAGGGGCCCGGGATCGAACGGCGCGCCGGGACCCGGCGCCCAGGCGCGGCCGGTGCTGATGCCGAAGCCGACCGGCAGGGCTGCGCTCGCCGCGCCGATCTGGAGCAGGCGGCGGCGCGAGGGCCGCGACCCGGTCGGCAGGCGGCCCGAACCCGAGGGCGCGTCGGTCATCGAAAGGTCTCCGTTCGGCGCAGGCGCAGGGCGACAACGACGCGCGGCTCCGTCCCGGCCTTACGGCCCGGCGGATCTGGCGTCGTTGTCTGAAAGACATGATCCGTCGAGGGATCGATGCCATCAGTATTCGAAAGGCCTTCACCCGAGTCAACGAAATCGTATTCTCAACATTGGGCGGATCGGACGATATCCTTCGCGCTTCTCCCGAATCGAGCGCGTATGTTCATCCACGCGGCGAGGGGCCGGCACAGTATGTCGAAGCGTGTCGCGCCCGTTCGGCGGGCGGTCGACGGGAGGACGATCTCTCGCATCCGGTCGGTGAAGAGACACAGTCTTCTCCGGCCGGGGTCCGCTTCAGGGCTTCCTCCTGCACGGGCGACGATCTTCGAAAGAGCGTTTCGTTGACGCGCCGCGTGGCCGGGGGGACGATCACGGCCTTCAACACGCGGTCACCGGATACGCCCTGGCGGCTGGCGAGGACGCCCCGACACGGAGATCGGCCCATGAGCCTGCTATCCCCCGATGCCGTCGAGTTCATCGGCTTCGTGGCCCCCCGCCACACCTCCGAGATCCACCCCGCCGAGGGGCCGTCCATCGACCGCGATTACCTGAATCTGCTGGCGCAGGCGCACGAATGGGGCGGGTTCGACCGGGTGCTGGTGGCCTTCCACTCGACCGCGCCGGACGCGTTGCTGCTCGCCGGGCAGGTCGCCGCCGTGACGGAGCGGCTGGGCCTGATGATCGCCCACCGCACCGGGTTCACGGCACCAACCGTGGCGGCCCGGCAATTCGCGACGCTGGACCAGCTCACCGGCGGCCGGGTCGCGATCCACGTGATCAGCGGCGGCGACGACCGGGAACTGGCCCAGGACGGCGACCATCTCACCAAGGATCACCGCTACGCCCGCACGGGCGAATTCCTCGACATCGTCCGGCGGAGCTGGACCGCCACAGTGCCGTTCGACTACGCGGGCGATTACTACCGGGTAGAAGGCGGCTTCTCGGAGGTGAAGCCGGTGGACGCGATCCCGGTCTATTTCGGCGGGGCCTCCCCGGCGGCCCTGGCGGTGGCCGGCCGCCACGCCGACACCTACGCGCTCTGGGGCGAGACCCACGCGCAGGTGGCCGAGCTGATCGGCCGGGTGCGGGCAGCGGCGGCACCCCATGGCCGGGCGCCGCGCTTCAGCCTCTCGGTCCGTCCGATCCTGGCCGAGACCGAGGCGCGGGCCTGGGAGCGGGCCGAGGACATCCTGGCCCGAACCCGCGCGATCCGTGCCGCCAAGGGCCTCGGCCGGGCCGCGACGCCGCAGAACGAGGGCTCCCGGCGGCTCCTGGCAGCGGCAGCCTCCGGGCCGCGCCACGACAAGCGCCTGTTCACCGCCATCGCGGCGGAGACCGGCGCGGCGGGCAATTCGACTGCCCTGGTGGGTACCCCCGAGCAGGTCGCCGACGCGCTGCTCGACTATCACGATCTGGGCGTGCGGACCTTCCTGATCCGGGGCTTCGACCCGCTGGAGGATGCGCTCCAATACGGCCGGGCGCTGCTGCCCGCCTTCCGGGCCGCCCTCGGGCGCCGCAGCACGGCGGAGGCCGCCTGATGCGCGCGCTCATGCTCGGTCTCGTCGCCCTCCTGGCGGTCTGGCCGGCCTATGCTCAGGACGTGCTTCGGGTCGGCGACCAGCGCGGCAATGCCCGCGCGCTGATGGAGGCCGCGGGCGTCCTCGACGGGCTGCCCTACCGGCTCGACTGGAGCGAGTTCCCGGCCGCCGCGCCCCTGCTGGAAG
>Ga0164296_1006196_pt1 | contig 10216 bp, 12 predicted proteins | sample GEODES057metaG_FD_113533 | JGI IMG/M metagenome (GOLD analysis project Ga0164296, IMG submission 113533) | Dystrophic lake water microbial communities from Trout Bog Lake, Wisconsin, USA - GEODES057 metaG | ecosystem: Environmental > Aquatic > Freshwater > Lake | place: USA: Trout Bog Lake... | reverse complement strand
GGTGCGCACGCCCCGGCGCAGTTGGGGGACGAGCACCGCGCCGATGGGACCCGGGTAGGGATTGCCGTAGGAGTGGCCGCCGGTCCTCTCGTAGACCGGACAGACGTTGAGACAGGCCGAGCAGCGGATGCAGCGCAGCACGTCGCGACCGGTGTCCTCGGCCAGGGCCGAGGAGCGCCCGTTGTCGATGAGGACGAGGTGGAAGTTCGACGGCCCGTTGCCGGGCGTCGCCCCGGTGAAGATCGAGGTGTAGGGGTTCATCCGCTCGCCGGTGGAGGAGCGCGGCAGCAACTGGAGGAAGACCTCGAGACTGCGCCAGTCGGGCAGGATCTTCTCGACGCCGACCACCGAGATCAAGGTCTCGGGCAGGGTGAGGCACATTCGTCCGTTGCCCTCGGACTCGACCACCACGAGGGCGCCGGTGTCGGCGATGAGGAAATTGCCCCCCGATATGGCGACCTTCGCCGAGAGGAAGCGCTGGCGCAGGTGGGCGCGGGCCGCCGCCGCCAGGGCGGCGGGCTCGTCGGTGAGTCCCTCGGGGGCCGCCAGGCCCGACTTGCCCATCTCGTCGAGGAAGATGCGCCGGATCTGCGAGCGGTTCTTGTGGATCGCCGGGACCAGGATGTGCGAGGGCAAGTCGTCGCCGAGTTGCACGATGAGCTCGGCCAAGTCGGTCTCGTAGGCGGTGATGCCGTGTCGCTCGAGGGCGGCGTTGAGTTCGATCTCGGCGGTGGCCATGGACTTCACCTTCACCACCGAGTCGGCGCCGGTGGCTTGGACCAGGCGCAGCACGATGTCGTTGGCCTCCTGGGCGTCGCGGGCCCAGTGGACCACCCCGCCGTGGGCCTGGACATTGCGCTCGAGTTGCACGCACAAATCGTCGAGGTGCTCGAGCGCGTAGTCCTTGATGGCCGCACCGGCGCTGCGCAACTCTTCCCAGTCGTCGAGTTCGCCGACGACGCGCAGCCGCTTGTCGCGAATCGTGGTGGTGGCGTGCTTCAGATTCGCGCGCAGCTGCGCGTCGGCCAGGGCCGTCTTGGCGAGGGTGGGGAAGGGCAGCTCGGTGTCGAAGACCTTAGACACGCGCCGCTCCCTCGCGGCTCGCGAGGATCTCGGCCAGGTGCATCACGACCAGCCGGCTGCGCGCCCGCGAAGCGAGTCCGCCGATGTGGGTCAGGCAGGAATTGTCCAGGGCGCACAGCACCTCGGCGCCGCTCGCGCGCACCGCGGCGAGCTTGTCGCGTCCCATGGCCGTCGAGGTGTCCGCGTTCTTCAGCGAGAACATTCCACCGAAACCGCAACAGGAGTCGGGATTCGTGAAGGGGACGAGCTCGAGGCCCTTGACGTGGCGCAGCAGTGAGAGGGGGGCGTCGTCGAGCCCGAGGACGCGCAGCGAGTGGCAGGTGGGGTGGTAGGCGACGCGACGCTCGAAGCTCGCCCCGACGTCGGTGACGCCTAAGACCTGGGTCAAGAACTGCGAGAACTCGAAGGTGCGCCGACCCACCTCGTCGAGGTCGGCCGCCAGCGCCTCGCGGCCGAGGGACCGGGCCGAACTGGCGTAGAGCTCGCTCACCGTTCCCGCGCACGACGCCGAGGGCGAGACGATGTAGTCGTAGCCGGCGAAGACGTCGCGGAAACGCTGGGCCAGGTGCAGCCCCTCCTCGCGGTAACCGGCGTTGAGGTGCATCTGGCCGCAGCAGGTCTGCTGGGTGGGAAAGACGACCTCGTGCCCGAGGCGCTCGAGCACCTCCACGACCGCCCGGGGCGTGTTGGGGAAGAGGCCGTCATTGACGCAGGTGATGAAGAGCGCCACTTTCATCCTTCGCCCCTCCCTCGAGACCGGGTCCCGCTACTGCGACCTTATCGATTGACCGCGCCACCCTTCGCGAAGCGACCCGCGAAATTGTAACGTTTCAGAAATCCTAGTGTCGGGCCTCCCCCGCGACAAGCACGACGCGGGGCGCCATGGGTCACCCGTGCGCGCGATGGCCATCGTGGAAACGGTGACGGGTGTGGCGTGGCGGTGGTCGCCGACTTCTCGAGGAGGGGCCAGGGGCTAATCTTCGCGCTAGACAGCCTGAGGCGTGGGGAGCGGAGCATGAAGTTGTCGGATCGAGCCCAACGAGTCGAGCCCTTCTACGCCATGGAGTTCGGCGACCGCGCGGCGGCCCTCGAGCGAGAGGGCGTCCACGTGGTGAAGCTCTGCCTCGGCGAGCCCGACTTCGGGGCGCCTCCAGCGGTGCGCGCGGCGATGGCCGAAGCGATGGATGGACGGCCGCTCGCCTACACCTCGGCCCTGGGAACGCCCGAACTGCGTGAGGCTATTTCGAACTTCTACCTGCAGCGACACGCGGTGTCCGTCGATCCGGCGCGTATCGCCGTGACCTCGGGTGCCTCGGCGGCCCTCCTGCTCGCGGTCGCCGCCACCATCGACCCCGGCCGCGAAGTCGTGATGGCCGACCCTTCGTACCCCTGCAACCGGCAGCTGGTGGAGTCCTTCGGCGGTCGGGTGGTCCCGGTCGCGACGTCGCCCGCCAGTCATTTCCAATTGACTCGCGACCTGGCCGCCTCCGCGTGGAGCGACTCCAGCGCCGCGGTGATGATGGCGTCGCCGTCCAACCCCACGGGCACCTCGATACCGCTCGACGAGATGGGAAGGATCTGCGAGTTCGCCCGCGAGCGGGGTGCGTGGAGGATCGTGGACGAGATCTACCTCAACCTCTCCGATCACGATGACCACGGAGGGTCGCCACGTAGCGTCTTAAGCGTGGACTCCGGCGCCCTCGTCATCAATAGTTTCTCGAAGTACTTCGGCATGACGGGCTGGCGCCTAGGTTGGTGCGTCCTGCCCGAGACCTTGGTCGAGTCGGTGGAGCGACTGGCCATGAACTATTTCCTGTGCGCGTCGACGCCGGCGCAACACGCCGCCCTCGCCTGCTTCTCAGCCGAGTCACTGGCACTGTGCGAAGAGCGGCGACTGGAATTGCTGGCGCGTCGCGCCCTGGTGCTCGAAGAGCTGGCTCACATGGGACTGAGCGTTCCCGTCGCCCCCAACGGCGCCTTCTACGTCTACTTCGACGTCACCTCGACGGGGATGGACTCGTGGGAGTTCTGCGAACGCGCGCTGGAGGAAGCGCACGTCGCCTTGACGCCGGGGAAGGATTTCGGTCAGCACGCCGGTGAGCGCTACGTGCGCCTTTCGTACACCGCGTCGCGCGAAGAACTTCTAGAGGGGCTGACCCGTCTCCGCGGGTTTGTCGCCCGATAGATGAGATCACGTTTGGTGGGCCTCCTGGGTCTCGATCCCAGCACCTTGAGATTAAAAGTCTCCTGCTCTTCCCGATGAGCTAGCGGCCCGCACCAGGGAGCGACAATCACGACAATCCCAGCCCCTGAGGAGACTTAGATTAGTCCAATCCCCTCCACAGACACTGCCGACCCAACAATCGAAGGGGTGGTTGCACCGCGGCGAAACCCACTTCGCTCGCCCTATCAACATCGGTCATTGTTGATGAGAAGATTCAGCGATGACTCCTTGGGATAGTGAACGAGTGCTCGGGGCCATCGCTGAACTGGACGATGAAGCCCCATCCGAAGAATTCATCGATGTGCGCACCGAGGACTATCGGTTGCTGCGCTACCCGGAGCGATTCCTCTCGCCGACCTTGCCCGCCGCGCAGATCGTCGCGACCCACACGCAGCGACCCCTAGAGAAACTCTTCGAGGAGGTGGCCGCCACCGTGCGGAGCTGGGGTGTCGACGCGGTTCATTGGTGGGTCACCGCGTCGACGCGTCCGGCGAATCTCGAGGACTGGCTTCGTGCTCGCGGCGCGGTGGTGAGCGACGCCTTCGACGTGCTGGCCTGCGAGCTCGAGAGGGACTTGGACGTTCCGTCGGCCGAGGGGGTCAGGGTCGCGCCGGTCGATAGCGCTCAGTCCCTGAACGACGCCGCGTCGGTGGAGAGTCGCGGCTGGGGTCGCGCGAAGAGCGATACCGCGGAACTTCACGAGCGACTGAGCGAGACCCTCGACGATGTGGCGGCGTCGCGGGTGTTTCAGTTCGTAGCCTACGTCGACGAGGCTCCCGCGGCGACGGGACTGTGCCGGGTGAATGGCGAGGTCGGACGCCTCTACGGCGCGGTGACCTTGCCCGAGTACCGCCATCGCGGCTGCTACCGGGCGATACTGGCGGCGAGGATGCGCAGCGCGCGCGAGGCCGGCGCCAGCGTCGTGCTCACCCGGGCGCGGCCGCAGACCTCGGGTCGGATCCTTCGCCAGGCGGGCTTCGCCGTGCACGGCACGGAGACCTGTTATCGCGTCGCGCTCGACTGAGGAGCTGGCGAATCAGCTCAGCATGTCGCGCACCAACGGGATGACGCGGCTGGCGTAGAGCTCGACGCTGCGCATCAAGAGGTGGTGGGGCATGCGTCCGACGCTGTACTTCATGTCGAAGCGAGTGAGCTCGAGGGCCGACGCGGTGGCGGCGACCTTTCGCGCCACGGTCTCGGGCGAGCCCACGAACCAGGCGCCGTCGGGTCCGGCCTCGCGGGCGAACTCGCCGCGCTGCACGGGTCCCCAGCCGCGCTCGGCGCCGATGCGATCGCGCATCCCCTTCATGTAGGGCCACACCTGTTCCATCGCCTCCTCGTCGGAGTCCGCGATGAAGCCCGGCGAATGCACCGCCACCGGTCGCCGTTCGTTCCCGGCGGCGTCGAGGGCGCGAGCGAAGAGATCGACCAGCGGTCGAAAGCGCAAGGGACTGCCGCCGATGATGGCGATGACCAGTGGCAGGTCCAGGCGCGCGGCGCGCGCCACCGACTGGGGGCTGCCGCCGACGCCGATCCAGGTGCGCAGGCGTCCCGACTCGGTGAGCGGGAAGACCCGCTGCTCGTGGAGCGACGAGCGCGTGGTGCCGCGCCAGGTGACGGGTCCTTCGTCGAGGAGTTGGGTGAAGAGGGCCACCTTCTCTTCGAAGAGGACCTCGTAGTCGTTGAGGTCGAAGCCGAAGAGGGGGAAGGACTCGATGAAGGACCCCCGCCCCAGGATGATCTCGGCCCGGCCCGAGGAGACGGCGTCCAGGGTGGCGAAGCGCTCGAAGACGCGCACCGGATCGTCGGAGCTCATGACCGTCACCGCCGAACCGAGACGGATGCGCGAGGTCCGCCCGGCGATGGCCGCCAGGACCATCTCGGGCGAGGAGACGGCGAAGTCTTCGCGGTGGTGCTCACCGACGCCGAAGAAGTCGACGCCGAGCTCGTCGGCGAGGACCGCCTCGCTCACCACGTCGCGGATCACCCGGGCGTGGCTCTGGGGGTGCCCCTGCTCGTCGTCGGTGACGTCGCCGAAGGTGTCGAGTCCGAATTCCAAGTTCATCGCCGTCTCTCCCGTGTCGCTACGACGCTAGCGAGAGGCGAGGGGATTACGCGACGTCCGAGGCGGCGTCGTGCTCATCGTCGGCGGGGTTCGCCGCGGCGGCGTCGAGCGCGGTGACCGAAGCGGGTGCCGGACTCAACAGTTCCGAGCGCGGCACCGGGTTCAGCGCCGAGGCGAGCAGCATGGTCATCGTCTCGCGATTTCGCGGGTCGGCGACGGGGCGGCGATCGGCGAGTCGCGCGACGTCGTCACCCTCGTCCTCGGTCCCCAGTTGATTGATCAGCACCCGAGTCAACTCTCTTCGTCTGGCGGCCTCAGCGCCCGCTCGACCACCACGCTAGGTCTCGATGGGTGAGAAGTGGTGAATTCCTGGTTCCCGGGGCGAGGCCGGCGAAAGGCCTGATCGAGCGATACGCCCGAGCGGACCTCGCCGATGGCGTCGTCGCGCGCCCGGTAACGTGGAGGCGATGTCTGAATTCAACAACGAATCCGTCGCCGCCATCGAGACGACCCTCAACGAGGTCGACCGCGTCCTCGAGCGTCTGCGCGTGGGTAGTTACCGCGAGTGCGAGGTCTGTCAGACCCCCCTCGACGAGGCTCAGCTGCAGGCGTCGCCGCTGGCGGCCCAGTGCCCGGCCCACCTCAACCTCAACTAGGTCGACGCCGGCACCGGGTCCGCCCGCAGCGCATCTCTTAGGCGGCGTACACCAGTTGTTCGACGCGCTCGCCCTCAGTGGAGAGCTCGGTCGAGGCCTTCTCGCTCGAGGCGGCGGGGGCCGCACGCATGCTCCGCGCGTCGGAACGCAGGCCGATCACGATGGGGGCGATTGCCACGCTCAGGCCGACAACGGCGAAGGGCAGGCACAGTAGGTACATGGTCATGTCATCTTCGTCGGTGTGACCCTCACACCAACTTTCCTCCTCGCGACCATTCCAGGCGACCGAGATGAAATGCCATTGAGACGCGGATGAAGGCATTCACATTTTTCCGCCAAAGTTCGCTAAAGGCTGAATATGAATTCGTGAAGAGCGAGTGCGCGTTAAAAACGACGCGACCCCGGCGGCCAGGGCCGCCGGGGTCGCGTCGTTGAGAGCGAGACGTTACTTCTTGGTCGCCCAGAAGATCTCGGCGATGGCGTCGATCTCGGCGAGCAGCTTGTCGGCCACGGCCACGTCGTTGGTCTTCTTGGCCTCACCGGCGGTCTTGGTCGCGGACCAGAAGAGGTCGTGCAAGGTCGGGTGCGCCTCGAGGTGGGCCGGCTTGAAGTAATCCGTCCACAGGACCCAGAGGTGGTGCTTGGTGAGCTCGCAACGCTCTTCCTTGATGAGCGTAGCGCGAACCTTGAAGTCGGCGTCGTCGGAGGCGTTGTACTTCTCCATGCAGGCCTTCACCGACTGCGCCTCGAGGCGGGCCTGGGCCGGATCGTAGACACCGCAGGGCAGGTCGCAGTGGGCCGACACGACGAGCGGCGTGGTGGTGGCGTCCAGCAGGGCGTTGATACGAGATAGAAGCGTCATGGCTTCACCTTTCAGGAATTGGGGCCGAAACGACCGGTTGTGCTGCAGTCAGGTTAGTCAGAGTCCTCGTCTAGCGTTCACTGCGTGGAGCGCGTCATCGGCTGGGCGATTCGCCGCCTTCGGGTCGAGGGACCCTCGATGCTGCCCACCCTCGTACCCGGCGAAGTGGTGACCGCCCTGCGACCCTGGCGCCGTCTTCGCGTCGGCGACGTGGTGGCGTTACGTGATCCGCGCGACGCGTCGCGGTGGATCGTGAAGCGCTGCGTCGCGCGCCACGGCGACCGCCTCGAACTGCGCGGGGACAACGCGGGGGCGAGCACGGACTCGCGGGACTTCGGTCTGGTGGCCGCCAGGAGCGTGAAATACCTGGTGGTGGGGATGGGATCGACACCGAGGACCGGCGGAACGAGCGGGGAGAAAGTTGAGTAGTTCTATCGGGTTTTGACCGGTAGGCTCGTCGCGTGGCTCGTCTCTGCGTCCTCTCGTACCACACCTCGCCCCTGGCGCAACCCGGGACCGGCGACGGCGGGGGCATGAACGTCTACGTGCGCGAGCTCGCGAGCGCCCTCGCTCGCCAGGGTCACGAGGTCGACGTCTTCACGCGGCGCGACGCGCGCGAGCAACGCCCCTCGCAGATCGTGGAGCCGGGTTTCCGGGTGCACCACCTGAACGCCGGACCCCCGCGCGTCCTGCGCCGCGAGGAGCTGGGCGACTACGTCAAGGCATTCACCGACGAGGTGGCCGCCCACATTGACGCTCACGGCCGCCCCGACGCCATCCACGCGAACTACTGGTTGAGCGGACTCGCCGGGCACCGCCTCAAGCACGAGCTGGACATCCCGCTGCTGATGACCTTTCACACCCTCGAGCGGGTGAAGGCCGATCACTTCGAGGGCGAGTCGGAGGACCGCGCCCACCAAGAGGCCGCCATCTTCGCCTGCGCCGACGCGGTGCTCGCCAGCTGCGACGTCGAGGCCGCCCAGTTCGTCCAGTACTACAACGCCGACCCCTCGCGCGTGCACGTGGTGCCCCTGGGCGTGCAGCACGCCTTCTTCGCCCCGGGCGACCAGCGCGCGGCGCGCCAGGCCCTCGGGCGCGACGTCAACGAGACCATGCTGCTCTTCGTCGGCCGCCTCCAGGCCCTCAAGGGGGTGGACCTGGCCCTTGAGACCCTGATCGCCGAGCGACGCCGGGGCCGCGACGCCCGTCTGGCCATCGTCGGCGGGCCCTCGGGACCCGAAGGGACCGCCACCTTGGCGGGCCTGCACGAGCGGGTGCGCGAGGCTCGGGTCATCGATCACGTGAGCTTCGTCGCTCCCCAGAGCCATCAGCTGCTCTCGACCTGGATGCGCGCCGCCGACGTGACCCTCGTGCCGTCGCGTTCGGAGAGCTTCGGTCTGGTGGCCCTGGAATCGTCGGCCTGCGGCACGCCGGTGGTGGCGAGCGCTGTGGGCGGGCTCTTGACCCTGGTGGACCCCGGGGTGAACGGTCAACTGGTCGCCCAGCGCGACCCCGAGGTCTGGGCCGACGCGGTGGACGAGGTGCTCGAGGCCAACGTCGATCACGCCATGTCGAACTCCGCGGTGCTGCGCGCTCAGCGCTACACCTGGCGCTCGGCCGCCGAGTCGCTCGAGGGGCTGGTGGCGCGGATGATCGCCGACGGACTGGTGCGCTGCTAGCCACCCATCGTCGACTGCGGCCGGATTTCGGGCGTCTTGTAACCTTCGACCATGTCCTATGAACTCGTGGTGATCGGTGGCGGACGCATGGGCTCGGCCCTGGTCGAAGGCCTGTTGAAGGCGAACTGGTGCGACCCCGCGGCCCTGGCGGTGGTCGAGAGCGCCGCCGAGCAGCGGGCGTCGCTGCAGTCGCGCTTCGACGCCGTCAGCGTCGTCGCGAGTCTCGAGCTCGATCACGTCGGCCCCGGGACCGGCGTCGTGCTCTGCGTCAAGCCCGATCACGCCGAGGGCGCGGCGCGCCTCGCGGCGGCCTGCGGGGCGACGCGTCTGCTCTCGGTGGTGGCGGGTCTCTCGACCCAGCGCATCGAGGCCGTCTTCAACTCGCCCGTCGCCGTGGTGCGGTCCATGCCCAACACGCCGGTGCTGATCCGCCAAGGCGTGAGCGCGATCGCCGGCGGCTCGCACGTCACCTCGGCGGACCTGGACTGGGCTGAATCGATCCTCGGGGCCGTGGGCACGGTGGTGCGCGTCACCGAGCGCAACCTCGACGCGGTCACGGGTCTGTCGGGCTCGGGTCCGGCCTACTTCTTCCTGGCCGTGGAAGCCATGATCGAGGCCGGGGTGCACCAGGGCCTCTCGCGCGAGGTGTCGCGCCAATTGGTGGTGGGCACCTTCGCCGGGTCGGCGGCCCTGCTGGTCGAATCGGGCGAGAGCCCCGAGGAGTTGCGCGCCCAGGTGACGAGCCCCGGCGGCACGACGGCGGCCGGTCTGCGCATGCTCGAGGGCCGCGCGGTGCGCGCCGCCTACCTCGAGGCGGTGGCGGCGGCCGCCGAACGCTCCCGCCAACTGGGCCGCTAGAGCGTGTCGCGGTCCGGCTCGTCGCCGCGCATTGGGTAGCGTGGGGCGATGGCGACCCCTCGTCTGCGTCCGCGTCGGCTCTCGGAGCCGACCATCGCCCGTCTGCCGGTCTATCAGCGCATCGTGGAGGGCTGGCAGCGCCGCGGCGAGTCCAACATCGACTCCAGCCAGATCGGTGAACTCGCTGGCGTGACCGCCACGACCGTGCGCCGCGACCTCGCGGGACTGGGCACCCTGGGTACCCGGGGTTCGGGTTACGACGTCAACGTGCTGGTCCAGCGCATCGGCGAGGCCCTCGGCCACGACCGCTCGTACCAGGTGGTGCTGGTCGGCATCGGCAACCTGGGCCGCGCCCTGGTGAATTCGTCGAACTTCCTGATTCGCGGGGCCCAACTCGCCGCGCTCTACGACGCCGACCCCCGGCTGGTGGGCCAGGAGGTGGGCGGGCACGTCGTGCGCTCCATCGACGAGGAGATGGTCCCGGCCACGGTGGGGGTCATCTGCGTGCCGCCCGAGGCGGCCCAGGCGGTGGCCGACAAACTCGTCGCCGCCAACGTCCACGCCCTGCTCAACTTCGCCCCCCAGGTGCTCAGCGTGCCCCTGGGCACCGCGGTGCACTACGTGGACTTCTCCATCGAGCTGCAGATCCTGATGTACCACCTCAACAACGGCACCGGCCCCCTGGGCGGTGGGGTCCTGCACTCCCTGGGCATCTCGGCGGCCAACCCGCTGCGTTCGTCCTAGAATTTCACGGGTGAGGGACGCGACATGGCACTGATAGCGGTCGGC
>Ga0164296_1006193_pt1 | contig 10218 bp, 7 predicted proteins | sample GEODES057metaG_FD_113533 | JGI IMG/M metagenome (GOLD analysis project Ga0164296, IMG submission 113533) | Dystrophic lake water microbial communities from Trout Bog Lake, Wisconsin, USA - GEODES057 metaG | ecosystem: Environmental > Aquatic > Freshwater > Lake | place: USA: Trout Bog Lake... | reverse complement strand
TTCCATAGGAAACCATAGGCCTGTTCAGGAAAACCAGCTTCGCGAATTACGTTTCCGTAATTGTTATAAGCGGCTCCCAATAATGGATCTTGTATAAATGCTTGAGCATAACAAGCTAGAGCGTTACCTGGATCGGGTACGGAGCGGAATTCGTTGCCTTTGGCGATTAGTTCTTGTACGGATATCATGTCAATATTTAACCTAGTTAAGTACCTACATTAAATTTTTGTTGATTTGCTGTAAATACCTATAACGTAATAATGCGTTTTATGCTGGTACTAAACCCCCAGCGTAGCAGAATAGAACCTGCATTGGGCTTCTTTAAAGGAGAAAACAAAATGGGTCGTCCACTAAAAATACAAAAACTTTCACCGGCATCAGGCGTAATTGGCGCTACCAACGTAGGCGCATCAGTAGTTGTTGACGCTGGTTTTCCAAACTTTAACAGTTTAGATTATAATACACAAGTTCCACCAACAGGTATGACTGGTACTGAGTACTTAGGTGTCGTTGGCGGTAGCGATTTACCACCAAGTGCTAGTGCAACATTCCCTATCGTAGCGGTCAATGCGTACTTTCCAGACGAAGGCGCAGAAACAGCAGCTACTATTATCACACAAAAAGGACAAACCAAATATTTGGTAGCATCTAACAATACTGTGGACGATGGTACTTTTACTGTAGGTCAAGCCTATATTATCACTAACGTTGGCACAACAACTAATTGGACTCCAATTATTGGTACAGCCAATAATCCACAAGTTGGTGACGTATTCACAGCACGTGCTGCCGGCGGATCTGGTGACGGTACAGCTAGTAGTGTAGCTGTATGTTATTTGACAAACGTTGCTAGCGGTTCGTTGACAGCTGGTCAGATGAATATGAGCTTTACACCAGATGGCGGCACAACCAACATCTACGCTAGTCGTTTAACCAACAAGTACATTTGGGATGATGCAACTCCTCCTAATCGTTATGCAGTTAACTTCTTTGTAAGTGGTGTTAACACAGCTAAATCAGGAGCAGAAGCAGCTACTTGGACCAACGGTACAGGTAACCTTGATCTAGCAGTGGTAGAAAGTTACACATCGTAATCAAAAGCAACGTAGATTGCGCTTTATATCCCCTGCTAAACCCAGGGGATTTTTTATGGTTTCTTACTCTGTACTTAAGCATAAATAATATAAAGGATTCTATCTAAATGGCAACACTAAAGAATATTAACAGTGATTATACTATAAATTGTAACGTAGTGGCAGGAAATGCCTACGGAACATTTAGAGTCAACGCCGCTAACATTATTCTTAGCGGTAATATTACCAACGTTAATCCATCTGTTACTACGGAACCATTTTTAATTATTGGCGCCAATAACACTGGCAGTATTACAGATTTAGGCGTTTTAACACAGACCGGTCTATCCAGTGTTGGCAATGTCGCTGTAGCTACATTTGCTGGTTTAAGATTTGACAGCACAGTAAATGCCTGGCAAATTAGTCCGCGTGTTGCCGGTAATGGAGCCCCAATAACTGCCTATGCCAACATTGTTTCTGGTAATACTACACCAGCTGGCGGTAGTGATACACAAGTACAATACAATGCCAATGGATTTTTTGCTGGCAGTTATAACTTGGCATTTGATTATGCCAACACCATTACTCCGCAACTTACACTAGGTGGCGCAGAAAATTTTGTTAACATTGGCAACGCACAGGCTAACCTAAGCGCAGTAGCAAATACAACTATAGTATTCAGTAATCCTCCACAGTCGGGCGACACAGGATTATATTTTATTTCACCTAGTGCCGCTGGCGAAGTAGTCAGCGCATCCAAGGCATTACTTTACAGTCTTATATTTTAAGGAACATTTATGGCCATTCAAACTTACACCGCAGGAACATCAGTAGGAAATGCCTACGTGTCTAGCGGCAACACAGCAGTTACTTTTATGAGTATTTGTAACTTTTCAGCACTGGAAGTTACTGCTAATGTGTATGTTGTCCCTTCTACTGCTAGTTTTTCACCTAATAATATTGTGTTTCAAAATTTATCGTTGACTCCGGGCGAAACATATCAAATTTATGGCGGACAGGAAAGATTAATTTTAGGACCAAGCGATTCTATTCAAATCAATGCTTCGTCTGGAGCTGCTGTTACAACTGTTACCTCTTACGCACAGATCTAACAATGGGATATTTTTTAAAGAATCGTCAAATACCTTCTGGTACAACAGGAACTGCAATACCAACAGGTACCACGGCCGAGCGTCCTGGCTATCCAGTTCCTGGCTACACAAGATACAACACAGACACCAATGGTATGGAATTTTGGAATGGATCTGCTTGGAAGACTTTTTCTACCTCAGGCGGTATTGTTTATTCTGTTGATAATTTTACAGGCGATGGCACTACAACAACATTTACCATGTCAGTGGCAGTGAGTTCAGCAGTAAACATTCAGGTGTTTGTTGGTGGCCTATATCAAACTCCAACTGCCAGTTATACAGTTGATGGAACTACCACGCTGACATTCACATCCGCTCCACCGTTGAGTGCTCCTATCAACGTAATACATACGGCAGACTAATTGAGAATAACAAATGACCATTAATTTATTAAACGGACAAATGCTAAATGCTAATCTTGAAAGAGATGGCAACAGTTTGGCATTTATTAATACAGCTAACTCAACTCCTACTTTGTTTCTTGACGTGGCTAATACTCGGGTTGGCATTAATACAAGGACACCTAACGTAGCGCTGGCTGTAACAGGTGATGTTGCTGCCAATAACATAAATTTGTCAGCCAACTTATCTGTTGTGGGCAATTCAGTATTACCAACAATTACCAATAGCCTTAATGGAAATGTAACACTAATTGCTACCGGCACTGGTGTCATTAATATCAGTAACTTGGCAGTTAGCAACACCACCATCAATTCAACCAGCACCGGCAACTTGGTAAATTTTGGTGGAACTTATGGTATTATTTTACCAGTTGGTAATACACTGCAACGTCCTTCAAGCCCAGCGCTAGGCACATTACGTTTTGATACCACAACCAATTCGATGGAAGTCTGGGATGGTTCAGCTTGGGTAACATCAGGCAGCGGTGGCGACTCTGGCACAATTACAGATCAACAGATTACACCAGACGGAACCAGTACTTCTTACACACTAAACAAGGCAACCACTACAAATAGTGTCCTGGTATATATCAACGGTGTCAATCAAATGCCTGGCGTGTCTTATTCTGTATCAGGCAACACCATAACATTTACACAGCCTCCTCAGATAAGCGATATTATTGATGTGCGTTTTATTGCTTATACAGCAACAGTATCCACAATTATCAATTCATCAGGTAGTGCCTATGCCAAAGCTGAAGAAAATTCATCTTTGACGTTTGCTACCAACAATACAGTAGTTGGTTCATTTAATGCTGCCGGTGTATTACAACTTGATGGTCCTGGCTTACAATTACCATCATATACCGTAGCCGGCGCCCTAGCTATTTCAAGCGCACTTCCTGGACAAGTAATTTACGTATCAAATGGCAACAGTGGCCAACCTTGTTTAGCAGTATTTGACGGCACAAGTTGGAAACGAGTAGCATTGGGCACAACAATCAGCGCAACATAACGGAATAACAAATGTCATATAATATTACCCTAACCAACGGCAGCCTATTTGCAGTAATTCCTGATGGCACTATTAATAATCAAAGTTCCATGACACTCATTGGCCGCAATTATGCTGGCGGCTACGGCGAATTTCAAGACGACAATTTTATTCGCCTGTTGGAGTCTAACGCAAATAACGTGGCACCTAGTGCTCCGTTGACTGGACAGTTGTGGTACAATACCTCAACAAAAACTCTACAGGTGTATAACGGTACACAATTTAAATCCATTTCGGGAGCAACAAGTTCTGCGACTGCTCCAACCAATAATCAAACAGGTGATCTATGGTACAATACCACAACAGATCAGTTAGAAGTTTGGAATGGCTCTGCCTGGGTGGTAATTGGACCATCTATCCCTGGGACATCAGGGGCTATTCCAGCTATCTTGTATGACTCGGCCAATACAGCACACTCAGTGTTGGAATTGACTTCAGGCCCTACTACAGTTGGCATTGTCAGTCAAGATTCTGTGTTTGCTCCATATCCTGCGTTGTCTGGATTTGCCAATGTATATCCTGGTATCACAATTAGCAGCGCAATAGCCAACGCTATTGTGGCGGGCACCAGTACAAATTCACAAGCATTAAATGGTGTGCCTGCCGCAGGTTATATGAGTAGCTTAGTTAATACTCAAACATATGGTACTCTTAGCATTGTTAATAATGGTGGATTGGCTGTTGGTCTCAACAATAATTTTACTGCCAATGTGATCACTGGTAACGGCACAGTAGCACTACAAAACAACACAAATCTAGGCAATATCAATATTGGCACCAATAAAAACGGAAACAAAGCTCCAGACATTGTGATCAATGGTACAACAGGAAACGTAACTATTGCTGGTAATTTAACTGTTGGCGGAACCACTACAACTGTCAATACAGAAATAATCAATACTTCCGAAGTGGTAACAGGCAGTTTAACTGCTGGCAGTATAACCTCCAACACATCTGTGACTGCAAATACCGTAGTGGCCAATACAATAGTTGGCACCAGCGTTGTTGGCAACACAGTTTTAGCCAATACTGTAACAACAACCTCGCTTGTAGGCAATGTATTGGCTGCTACTGTGTTTAATACGGCTAGTTGGACAATTACAGAATCCAGTGGTAAATTAATATTCCAACTATTGGGCAATAGCCAAACAATTGCAAGTCTGGATCAATCTGGCAACTTTACCACTATAGGTAACGTGACCGCATTTGGAACTCCGTAATGACTCTGCCATCCTCTGGCCCAATCTCACTCAACGCAATTCAAACAGAATTTGGTGGCACCAATCCTATTGGGCTGTCAGAATACTACAAAGGTGGCACCTACGTAAGAAACTATGACATAGCTCCAAATGTGCCCACTTCTGGACCAATCAGCCTGTCAGATTTTTATGGTGCTAGCCACTACACTCCTATTTTTCGCACAATAACGCTGACTGATGGAGCAACTTTTACAGTTCCCAACAGTCTTATCAGCCAGTTAAAAATTACAGCAATATCTTCACCAGGCGGCAATGGTGGCAACGACGTGCAAAGCGGGTACAATGGCTATCCAGCGCATCAAGTTATTGGCAACGTTACCGCAACTACAGGCGATGTATTTTTGGCCAGTATTGGTGGCACTGGTGGCAACGGTTCTACGGGCGCAGGCTCAGGAGCAGGAGCTGGAGGCGCCGGCGGTGTGTTAGGTTACAGTGGAGGCCGCGGTGGCGAACCCGGAGGCAGCGGTTCATCTGGTGGTGGTGGTGGTGGCGGTGGAGCCACAGTGGTCACACAAAACAGCACGCCTGTTGTAGTGGCCGGGGGTGGTGCTGGTGGCGGTGGTGGTGGTTTAAATACGCCAGGGCAACCGCAACAAAGCTACACATCAAGCGGCACTATTTCTGGGGGGCCAGGACAAGACAAAGGACCCAGCCCCAACGATGGCGGTGGAGGAGGCGGTGGCGGCGGTGGTCAACTGGGCGGAGCCGGCGGTGCTGATCCAGGCGGCGATAACGGTGCTTATTCTGGTTCAGACGGCGCAGATTTGATACCAGCTGGCGGATCGTCTACACCATCCTACGCAAGCCCAACTGTAATAATTCAAGGTACCTGGTAAAAAAAAACGTAATTTACTACACAGATAACGGTTTTTTAAAAAAGCGGTAAATACTTCATAAATTGGAGATTACCGTGGCTACAGGAAACGCACTTACAAGAATTAATAATAATCAGATATCTGACGCAGTATCTGGCAACGCATATTTAGGCATAAATGCCACCACAAAAGTACAAGATTACACCATTACAGGCGGTAAACTTGCCAATGCTTTAACTTACGGCAACAACTTAACCATCGCTGGTAACCTAGAAGTTCAAGGTACAACAACCACTATTGATAGTACAACAGTTACTATTGAAGATCCAATTATTTTATTAGCCAGTAATCAAACTGGCAGTCCAACCGTAGATATTGGCTATATTGGCCAACGCGGTACAGCCAATAATATTGCTTCTGTATGGGACGAATCTCTCAAAGCGTTTGTAACGGCCTATACAGATTCCACAGCCAATGCTGTAAATATCAACATTTTATCCTACGCTAACTTTATTACTGGTAATGCTAGCGTCACTGGCAATTTAACTACAGGCAATATTTCTATTACAGGCAATGTTGCCACTCTTAATGTAACTGGCAATATTGCTGGCGGCAACATATCAACTCCTGGTTTGGTCAGCGCTGGCGGCAACGTGACTGGTGCCTACATAATTGGTAACGGCGTAGCATTGAGCTCAATCACAGGCGCCAACGTGGTTGGCGCAGTAGCCAACGCCACCTACGCAGACTCTGCTGGTTCGGCAGTAGGCACAGCAGCCACAGTTACTACCAATGCTCAACCAAACATTACCAGCGTTGGTTTATTATCTTCAGTATCAGTAACTGGCATAGTTTTAGCCGGCCAGTTTAGCGGTGCAGGTAATACTATTAGCAACATTCAAGGCGCTAATGTAAATGGCGCAGTAGCCAACGCAGTATATGCCAACTCAGCTGGTTCAGCAGTAGGCACGGCTGCAACGGTGACCACTAACGCACAACCAAACATTACCAGTGTTGGCACGTTAACTTCTTTATCAGTTTCTGGCAACACCATCAGCGGCAATTTGTCCATTGTTGGAGACACAGTCGGTTCAGGCAACATTACCGGCGGTAACTTAATCACCAACGGTTTAATTACAGCACAAGGCAACATCCAGGGTAATGTGTTTATTGGTAACGGCGCTGGCTTGACCAATGTAACAGCAAGTAGTGTCAATGCCAACAGTTTAACAGGCAATACATTAGCAGTTAATGTTGTTAATTCAAGTTTAACAAGTGTTGGCTCATTAACAAACTTAACTGTAGTTGGTAACACAGTCAGTGGTAATTTACTGACCAGTGGATCTGGCGGCGCAATTTCTGGCACAGGTAATATCTATGGTGGTAACTTCTCAACTGCTGGCACAGCCACATTAGCAACTATTGTTGCCAATTCTGTTTCTGCAGCCCAGTTAGGTAATTCAGGTTCATTGCTGACAGGCACACTGACAACCAACGCACAGCCAAACGTGACCAGTGTAGGCGCATTATCTAGCTTATCAGTCACTGGAGTGATTACAGCCACTGGTAACATCACCAGTGCAGCCAACGTTTTGGTAGCAGGGTATGCCAACGTCACAGGCAACATCACAGGTGGCAATTTAACAACCACCGGAACTGCGGCCTTAACAACTATTATAGCTGATTCGGTATCAGCTACTCAAATTGGCAACGCAGGTTCACTGCTGACAGGCACACTTACAACAAGCGCACAACCAAATGTGACCAGTTTAGGTCAGTTGACCAACTTGTCAGTCTCTGGTAATATTACTGCCACAGGCAATATCAGTACTGCTGCCAATGAATACGTGGGCGGGTTTGCCACTGTCACAGGCAACATTACTGGTGGTAATATTACAACTGCAGGCCTTGCCTCCTTGACAACAGTAAGTGCCAATGCTGTTTACGCAAGTCAACTTGGTAATTCAGGTTCGTTGGTAACTGGTACACTAACCACTAACGCACAACCAAATGTGACCAGCTTGGGTCAGTTGACTAACTTGTCAGTTTTGGGCAATATCACCGCAACAGGAAACATTGCCACAGCTGCCAATACAATAGTAGCTGGCTACGAAGTGGTTACAGGCAACATCACAGGTGGCAATTTAAACACAGCCGGCGTGGCCAATGTCAATAGCCTAACTGCTGTGGCTACAATAGTTGCTGGACAATCAATTTCAGCCACTGGCAATATTAGCACAGCAGCCAACATCAACGTTGGTGTCAATGCTGTAGTTACTGGCAATATCACAGGACAAAATTTATCAGTTACAGGCAATGTTAGTGCTGGCGCATCAGGTAATGTTACTGCCGCCAATGTTACAACTCCAAATGTTGTAACTTCTGGGTCATTACTGTTACAAGGTACCTCTGGTATTTTGGTCAGCACCACAGGCAATATCAATGTGGGCAACACAGTAATCAACAACTTGGCCAATCCAATACAAACTCAAGACGCGGCTACCAAGTACTATGTTGATTCTACAGCACAAGGCCTATCACCAAAAGAGTCTTGCGATGCCGCAACAACAACATATTTGGCTAACCTATCCATGGTTACTAACGTTGTCTACAACAACGGTACCTCAGGTGTTGGAGCAACTATTACAGTAACTACCAACAGTCAGTTGATCGTTGACGGTGTTAATATGGCAACGTTGTTTGCGGACCAAGGTGCTAACTCACGTGTTTTAATCAAGAACGAATTGATATCCGCCACTCCTACCAGCAATGCGGCTTGGAATGGTATCTATACAATAACTTCTACCAGCGGCGCATCAACGGTATTCACACGTACAGCAGACTTTGACGTCAATACACAAATGTATTCTGCCTACACGTTTGTTCAAGATGGCACTTACAATGCAGACACAGGTTGGACCTGTACCAACAATGACACGGCTCCAATTACCATTGGTACAACAGCTATTACCTGGACACAGTTCTCTGGAGCTGGCAGTTACAGCGCCGGTGCTGGTTTAAGTTTAAGTGGTACACAGTTCTCAGTATTGACAGACGGAACAACAACTTACATCAACGGTAGCAGTCAAGTTGCGGTGTTAGGCAACATAACATTGACCACACCAACGTTGGGCAATGCTACATTCTCCAGTTTGTCAGCAGTAGGCGGAACCGGCAATGTTATTGCTAATAATGTTTCGGTTGCTGGCACTATCAACACAGTCAACGAGTTGGTATCTGGCAACGTAAGTGTTGCCGGCAACGTTACCACTGGCAATCTAAGTATTGGCAGCTTAGGCAACACAGCCGTTCCTTATGCTAATGCTACAGGTGGTTTGATTTCAAACAACGCTTTCTTCTTTGACGGCGCAACGCTGGGCACTACCAATTTGAGTGCTTCTGGTACAGTAAATGCTACATCATTGGTAGGCGGAACAGTCAGTACCACAGGTAACATTACGGCTGCTCAGGCATTGAACGGCCAAACACTAAGTTTATCTGGCAACGTAACCAGCCCACTGAATATCACAGGCGCGGTGACCGCTGCCACAGTAGTTGGCGCTACGGTCAGCTCCACGGGCGACATAAGTGCTCAGTACAACATTAATGGCCAAGGTTTGAGCTTATCAGGCAATGTAATCAGTCCATTAAATGTAACTGGAGCTGTAACTGCGGCTACAGTAGTTGGTGCTACAGTAAGTTCAACTGGTGATGTAAATGCACAATATAACCTAAATGGTCAAGGTTTGAGTTTGAGTGGCAACGTAATCAGTCCATTAAATGTAACTGGTACAGTAACAGCCGCCAGTGTAGTAGCTACAAACATTAGTTCTACAGGTGACGTCAATACAAGTTATAATTTTAACGGTCAAGGTCTAAGCCTATCAGGTAATGTAATCAGCGCATTAAATGTATCTGGTGCTGTAGCAGCATACAGCGTGACAGCTCCTACTGTTGTAGGTGGTACAGTTACAGTATCAAGTGTTGGCGCTGCACAGGTTGTTTATGGTGATACTTCTGGCAATGGTCAACTTGATGCGTCAACTGGATTTACATTTGATGGTACAAACTTGTCAATCTTCTCCGCAGGCGGTAACGTTAGTGCGGTAGGCGTTGTAGCAACCAACATTTATGACACCAATCTTGGTCTAAATCAAGTTGTTTATGCCACAGGCGCTTCAGGCGAATTGACAGGTAGTTCTAGCTTTACTTACGATGGTACCAATTTGAGTATTGGTACCTCAGGTGGTAACATTACAGCCACTGGTATTGTGGTTACCAATGTGTATGACACAAACATTGGCGCTGGACAGATTACCTATGGTGATCTTTCAGGCAATGGCCTAATTGATGGCAGTTCAACATTTACCACAGACGGTAATAACATGAACTTAGGCGGTAATGTTACAGCTGGCGGCAATGTTTTGGCAGCCAATTTTGCCACATCAGGCTCAGGCGGCAACAT